>Ga0123338_10000147_pt1 | contig 75536 bp, 67 predicted proteins | sample grotaG_FD_89793 | JGI IMG/M metagenome (GOLD analysis project Ga0123338, IMG submission 89793) | Glacier valley bacterial and archeal communities from Borup Fiord, Nunavut, Canada, to study Microbial Dark Matter (Phase II) -... | ecosystem: Environmental > Aquatic > Freshwater > Ice > Glacier ... | reverse complement strand
ACTTGATGTTATTGAGACAACAAGCTTTACAATTGAGGCCATCAATGATGCAGATGTAAATGAGAATACGGTTTACCTTGGAGAAGTTCCATCAATCACAGGAACTCCCATCGGGACAGTAACTTACACCCTTGAAGGAACTGATGCTCTTTTGTTTGACATCGACGCTTCAACAGGTCAGGTAAGTATGATAGCCAGGGATTTTGAATCACCTGCCGATTTCAATTCTGACAATATATATGAACTGAATATCAAGGCTACTGACAGTGATGGTAACTTTGATACCGAAGACTGGGTAGTTTCTGTACTGGATTTAACAGAGGCAACAAGCTTTACAATTGATAATATCAATGATGCAAATGTAAATGAGAATACCCCTTACCTTGGAGTAGTTCCTTCCATTAATGGAACACCCATCGGGACAGTAACTTACACTCTTGAAGGAACTGATGCTCTTTTGTTTACAATCAATCAAGCAAATGGTCAGGTAAGCATGATAGCCAGGGACTTTGAATCACCTGTTGATTTCAATGCAGACAACTTGTATGAACTGACCATAAGGGCAACAGACGGTGACGATACTTTCGACATTGAAGCATGGAATGTTAGAATGCTGGATGTTATAGAAGCTTCGAGTTTTACAATTGACGTTATAGATGATGCAGAAGTAAATGAGAACAGTATTTATTCTAGCGTACTGCCTTCAATTACAGGAACGCCCATCGGGTCAGTAACATACTCACTCGAAGGAACTGATGGCCAAAAATTTACCATCAACTCTGCAACGGGTCAGGTAAGCATGATAGCAAGAGATTTTGAATCTCCTGTTGATTTCAATGCAGACAACATTTATGAACTTTCGATTAGGGCTGCGGACAGTGACGGTAACTTCGATACTGAAAATTGGAGTGTTAGTGTGTTGAATCTGATCGATGTACCTATTGCCAATGACGACATGGTATATGTGAATGTTGATGTTTCATTGAATAGTAATGTTTCTGAAAATGACACTATTAGCATTGATGGTGGCAATATTTGGACACTTATAACTCCTCCTTTGAAAGGAACTGTTTTTTTTAACACTGATGGAAGTTATGTATATACTCCTGATATGAGCTACTTGGGAAGCGATAGTTTTACTTATAAATTATCCGATGTGGACGGCGATAGTGATGAAGCAAAAGTGACAATCACAGTTGGAGATGTGCTATTGCCCTACCAGATTCTAACGCCCAATGGCGATGGAAATAACGACACGTTTATTGTATTTGGGATCGATTTATATCCTAAAAATATGGTTACTATATATAATAGATGGGGCAATGTTGTTTACAATAAAAATGGCTACCAAAACGATTGGGACGGCAATTCCAATGTAAGTACCGTAGTATCAAAATCTCTTCCAATCGGAACCTACTACTATCTAATTGATTATGGGGCGAATCGCCATAAAACAGGATTTGTATATCTCGACAGGTAGAAAATGTATATTAATAAAATCTGGAATTCATGATAAAGAACAGAAATGCACGAAAGATGAAAATCAACTATATTCTACTATTTCTATTGGGATTAGTGGGAAGTGTATCGGCTCAACAAGACCCTATGTTCACACAATATATGCACAACCCGGTGAGTATTAATCCAGCTTATGCAGGTAGCAGGGGAACTTTAAATGCTGTAATGATGAATCGTCAGCAGTGGGTGGGTATTGAGGGAGCGCCTAAAACAATGACATTATCAATAAATAGTCCATTTATTGGATACAATGTCGGGATCGGGTTTAGCTTACTTTATGATGAGATTGGACCAACAAAGCAGGTAGGAATCTATACGGATTATGCCTATCATTTAAAAGTTACCACAAAGGTCAAACTTGCATTTGGTATTAAGGGAGGTTTCAATATGTATGATGTAAATACACTATTATTACAGGGCTCCCAGTTTGAAGATAATCCAAAGGTCGAAAAAATGTATTTGCCCAATTTTGGTATGGGTAGTTATTTGTATTCCAATAGATTTTATCTGGGCCTCTCTATTCCTAAAATGCTTCAGAATAGTCTGACTGATAATAAGAATACTATACTAAATAAAGAAGAACGTCATTATTATTTCACCGGTGGACTTATGATTGATCTTTTTGAGAATGTAAAGTTCAAACCATCTTTTACTTTTCGAATGGTACAAGGTGCCCCACTTTCGTCAGAGTTTTCAGGTGCACTGTTGTTGCAAAACCGGTTATGGTTGGGTGGAATGTATCGATACGCTGAAGCGTTAGGAGCAATGGTTAAATTTGATATATCAAACAAGTTGAGCTTGGGTTATGCTTATGATATGACACTTTCGCGACTTGGAAATTACAATCAGGGAACTCATGAAGTTTATATCAGTTATGATATCGACTTCAGAAATAAGAAAATATTATCACCAAGATACTTTTAACAATTCAACATTAATCATGAAAAAAGCTATAATATTATATATCATTTTCCTATCGGTGTTGTGGCCTGCAAATTTATCAGCACAATCCTTACTCCAAACGCGGGCTGATTTGTTATATGAGAACTTGTCGTTTCGTAAAGCTTCGACTATTTATGAATCATTGTATAAAAGGCATCCTGAAAACGGAGAAATTATACAAAGGTTAGCTTATTGTTACAACAAGATGTTAAATTATAAAAAAGCCTTGATCTATTATTCCTATCTCGTGAAGATTGATGAAAAAAGCGCGGTCGATTATTATGAATATGCACAATTGCTCCGTATTAATGGAAAAGTTGATGAAGCAAAAATTTGGCTTGAAAAATACATTCAGTTGGAACCAAATGATAAAAGGGCTATCAATCAATACAATCAAATAATTGAATTGATTACTTTTAAGGATAAATTTAATAATATAGATATTAAGAAAATAAAAGGAAATACTCGTTTTACTGATATGGCTCCCGCTTATTATAATGATCAACTGGTATATTCTTCAGCAAAAGACAGCTTTACGATGATCCGTGATCAATTTAAATGGAACGGGCAACCATTCCTGAAATTATATGTAACCAACCCAAATAGCAAAATAGATTTTAATGAATCTGCAATTTTCTCTAAAAAACTGAATACCAGGGTTCATGAAGGCCCGGTATGTTTTACTTCAGATTATAAAACCATTTTTTATACCAGAAACAGCACTTCAGGGATAAAGAATAAAAAAGGTCCCAATGGAGTAAATAATCTTAAAATATTCGTTTCAAGTTTCGACGGAAAAGAATGGTCAGAACCTGAGAATTTTCCCTATAACAGTGATGAATATTCAGTTGGACATCCAGCATTATCACCTGATAATAACACACTTTACTTTATTTCGGATATGCCGGGGGGCTATGGTGAAACTGATATTTATAAATCAGAATTGGTGCAAGGTCAATGGTCAACACCCAAAAATTTGGGATCAACTATAAACACTGAAGGAAAAGAAATATTTCCTTCGGTCAATAAGTTCGGGATACTCTACTTTTCATCTGATGGTCGCCCTGGGTTGGCTGGTTTAGATATTTATGCTGCCAAATCAGATGGAAATGGACAATATTTAATCGCGGATTTTGGCTCTTCTCTCAATTCAAAGTATGATGATTTTGGATTTATAGTAAATACAGATTCAATGTCCGGTTACTTTACTTCAAATAGGCCAGGCGGTGAAGGTGACGATGATATTTATTCATTCACACTAAACGGAATTGACCTTCAGGTAACATGTAAAGTGGAGAACACAAACAAAATACTACCATTTACAGAAGTTTATCTTATTGCAGAAAATGGAAACATTATTACTTCAGAAGTTAGTGATAAGGATGGGGTGGCCGATTTTTCTGTTCAACCTGGACAAAATTATAATCTTCTTGCTGAAAATAATGCTTATGTCTCAGATTTAAAACCTGTTAATATTTCCAGAGAACTATTTGGTTTAGTTCAAAAGGAGGAAATTCTGTTTCGGAAAGGCTCCATTTATCTAACCATTAAGGTGATTGATAAGGAAACCGGTATTATAGTTCCGATGGCAATTATTAATAATTCTGATGGTAAATACGATGAGTCGACTCTTAATAATGTAAATGGACTTATTCATATGAAAATGAACGAATCAACTGATTATTCTTTCAATGTAAATTATAAAGGTTATTATCCAAATATATTAAAATTTTCAACTTCGGGGAAAGCTCCTGGTGAATATGTTGAGACCGTAGCATTGGAAAAATTAGTAGTGGGAAAACAATTTACATTGCAGGATTTATTTTACGACTTGGATAAATCAAACATCCGTCCTGACGCAGCCCTCGTATTAAATGATCTGGCTCTGATGTTGTTTGAAAATCCCGAGGTGCGAATAGAAATTGGATCGCATACTGATAGCCGTGCAACTGCTAATTACAATATGAAATTATCTCAACGCAGATCTGTATCGGTAGTGGCATATTTGATTAGTAAAGGAATTTCACCAAACCAATTGGTACCAAAAGGATTTGGAGAATCGCAACTGATCAATAAATGTGCCGATGGAATTGATTGTACTGAAACTGAACATCAGGCTAACCGCCGCACTGTAATTACGATTCTGAAATTAGATTGTGCAATTAAGATTATTACTTCTCATAAAGCAATAACGAAAAAACTTCCATCTGAATTTTGATAAAACGAGCCATAATCAATAGTTTTCACAAATAACAATCCCGAATACTCGGAATTGTCGAGTTAGGGTTTGCTGAAAAACTTTTATTGTTCTCAATAATAGCTGTTTATAGAAATATAAATTGTAATAAGTACAGGGAAAAAGGAGAACGTGTCCAAAATGCCTGCACCTTGGAAGAGGTTTGACCTTGGTTATCAAGTCCCCAAAGGATTTGGAACAGTAGTTCAAGATAAATAACATGCATGTACAACTGCAATTTTGTCAGGGAAAACATGCTATCATCTGATACCCATCTGTAACTCATCTGTAACCTTTCTGTTACTTCAGGTTACAGAAAGGTTACAGATGAGTTACAGATGGGTATCAGATGATAGCACTCAAACATCAACTCGTTCCATAGGAACAGAGAAAGAAATTCAGGATCGATTGCTTATTATGAAAAGTAGATGGGAAGGTGCATAAATAGATACTCCTATAGATAGTCCCAGAGTACTCGGGGCTGAATGGCTCTTTTATATTGATCCCGAGTAGTCGGTATGCCCCGACAAATTGATCCCGAGTGCTCGGGATGAGTTTGTCAGCAGACCCGAGTTATATGTGACAATTAAAAAACCAATTATAAACACGTGAAATAAAGTAATTCATTCAAGAAGTGTGAAATAATAAAGGCTGGACATTGTAAGCCAGCCTTTATATATTTAAAGTATCGCAGCTATTTCATTTAAATAATTCACTTTTTCACGTTGCCCAAGTTCGGTGTATCCAATGATTAGCCTTTCAATCAGTCGTTTAATAATTATTCGATCCGGACATGGTTGTGTCAACTTATGTTGGTCGGCCTCATCACTTATATGTTGAATATAATCAACTTCCTTAGGGCCAATGATGGCTCCATTGTTGGATGGATTGATATAAAAAAGTAAAGAATGACCTATATCTTCACCATGTACCATTTGTGCAACCTCCTTATCGAAATAACCTACCAACGGATTCTTCTGAAAATCAATGTAATGAACCGGCAGATTGAGTAATCGGCCTATGAGTGTGTATAATATTGCAATCGAAACTGGATTGCCTTTTTTTGATTCTAATATTCTGTTGATATAGCAATTCTGGGGAGAATCAGGATTAAAGAAATCGACCTTAAATTTATAATGATCATAGAATATATGATTCAGAATGACTATTTTTTCCAATGCGGTAAGCGAACTTCGGAATTCAAGCCAAATATCTTTTCTGATTCTCTCAAATTGCAATTGAATTGATTTGAACTTTATTTCTGGATATTGATGTCTCGAGATCAGAAAGAAGCCTTCAAAAAGATCCATTGTTTCATGGTCAGCCCAATTTTTAATCCGCTCCTTAGTATCCTTTAACTGAATTTTCTGTATGATAATTTCTAATCTACTCTGAACCAATTCGTCAATGCTGGTTTCCCAAATATGCTCAAGGTTTTCAACCACAGAAACATCTTCTTTCAGGAGTTCATCCAATACAACATTGAACACTGAATTATCAGGGTCGTCAAGTAACATAATGAGTGCATTCAGCTTTTTGACTTTCATACGATCTCGATTCTAACTGGTTAACCTTTCCAATACAAATTTAATCAATGTTTCCATGGATTCATGATAATTCGCATTTGCATCTTTCTTCACCCGGTTGGCAATAATCAGGCAGATGGTAAGTGCTTCATGATCAAGTAGTTTTGATAAGCCATAGATGGCTGAGCACTCCATTTCAAAGTTGGTAATTTTTTGTCCTTCGAATGAGAAAGATTCTATTTTTTCATTCAACATCGGATCAGCAAGCGATAACCGGAGAACTCTTCCTTGTGGACCGTAAAACCCTGGGGCTGAAATTGTTACTCCTGAAATTGTATTTGCTCGATGTACTTTTGCAAAAAGCATTTCAGAACAGTTGGTTACATAAGGTGATGTCAGTTGCTTTCCCCATCCTGTATGCTTTCTGAAGGCTTCCTCGAATGGTAAATCTGATACAGAATCACGGTTGGCATAAAAGTTCAGCAACCCATCGAATCCAATGGCCTTCTTCGAAATCACAAACGAATTGACAGGTAAATAATCCTGAAGTCCACCAGATGTGCCAATTCTCACAAAATTCAATTTATGGTGAGTCGGTTTTATTTCACGGGTGGTAAGGTCAATATTGGCCAATGCATCCAGTTCATTTATCACAATATCGATGTTGTCGGTTCCTATTCCTGTTGAGACAATGGTGATGCGGTGATTATTATATTTTCCTGTCGTGGAAACAAATTCACGGTTTTGCACATGGAATTCAATATCAGTCAATAGTTTACCTATTAACTCAACCCTGTCAGGATCACCAACAAGAACGATGTTGTCAGCAATTTGTTCAGGTTTTAGATGCAAATGGAAAATACTTCCATCAGCATTTATTAGAAGTTCAGATGATTGGATCATTTAGTTATTGATTTTTGATGGTATAAATTTAGTAAATTGTGTTGAATTGACAATATTTCTTTGATAAATTGATGAAAATATATACATTTACATCCAAAGAAAAAAGAGTTTAAGGTTTCAAGTTCATCCCGAGTACTCGGGATCAAGTTGTTTGCCGATCTATTTGCGCAACTTGAAACTTTGAACTTTGATTTGGCACGCAATTTGATCCCGAGTACTCGGGATGAACTTGAAACATGAAACTTGATTCTTATGAAGAACCTAATTTTTGCATTTATTTTACTACAGATTTGTTTGTCAGGAATAGCTCAAACCAAGTTGATTCCTGCCAATAATGAAGCAATAAGGTATGTTGGCCGTTTCGATTTTTCCAACCCGCAGGAAGTACGCTTTGATTGGTCGGGAGTATATATTCAATTCAACTTCAGAGGTTCTGAATGTGCTGTTAAGATGAGTGATACGGGCCACAATTATTACAATATATTTATTGATGATCAACCTTCAAAAACAATTGATGTAAAGAGCGACACCACAATTGTGATTTTCAAAGCCGTTGGAGCCAAGGTTCATAAAATACAGATTTATAAACGTACAGAAGGATTTCAGGGTATCGGTTCCTTTAAAGGAATCCTGATTTCACAAAAGGGAGAAATGCTTCCATGGAAAGAAATTCCATTGCGCAAAATAGAGTTTATAGGTAACTCAATTACTTGTGGTTACGGTACCGAAGGCCTTTCAAATAGTGAAAAGTTTAAACCTTCAACCGAAAACAATTACCTGAGTTATGCCCCCATTATGGCAAGAGCGTTTAACGCTGATTATCACATTGTTGCTCATTCAGGAATGGGTGTAGTACGAAATTATGGATACAAAGAAAAAGTATCTCCAGATGCAATGCCTGGCCGATTTAATAGAGTTTTTGACGAGAAAGATCAGCCAATATGGGATTTCAAACAATGGAAACCTGATGTGGTAGTTATTAATTTAGGGACCAATGATTTCAGTACCAAACCATTTCCTGACAAAGAGGTATTTAAAGCAGGATACGAAAAACTGATCAATGATGTCTTTGTTCAATACGGCGATGTACCTGTATTTTGTGTTGTTGGTCCAATGACTGATGAGCCCTGTTATTCGTATGTGAAGGAATTGGTGGAAGATTTCAGATCGGTAAACCACAAAGATAATGTGTATTTTATTGGAATACCAACCTATTTAATGGATTCTGATAAAGATCTTGGATCGGATACTCATCCTAATTATAGTGGAGCCCGCAAAATGGCTGCTCATACACTGCCTGTGATTTCAAGTATTCTGAAATGGGATTATAAAGGCAAGGAATTTGAGTAATCTGACTTTAATCGGTATAGATAACCAAAATAAAATTCAACTAATTGTTTCAAAAATGGTTTTAAGAACCTATTTTTGTAGAAATAATAACAACCCTATATTTCAAATAAACAATCTTTATCAATTAAATTATTTTCATTATGAGCTTAAAATTAAATGTTAAGAAGTCAGTGGGAATTATCACTATGGCTATCTTCGTAGCTGGAGGTCTTATTGCCTTTACACCTGCTAAATCAGTTAAAAATGTAGGTCTTCAATTATATTCGGTTCGCGAGGATATGAGTAAGGATACCAAAGGCACCATGGAAAAAATCGGCAAAATGGGTTATAAAGAAGTTGAAGCTGCCGGTTACAGTGATGGTAAAATCTACGGAATGGAACCTGCTGCATTTAAAGCGTTGGCTGATGCAAATGGCTTAAATTTTATCTCTGCACATTGCGGACAAGCAGTTCCTGATAAAGCAGGATGGGACGCTTGTATGAAATGGTGGGATACTTGTATTGCTGCTCACAAAACGGCTGGTGTAAAATACATTATTCAGCCTTTTATGGATAAAGTAGGTTACGAAAGTATTGCAGGTACACAGCGCTATTGCGAATATTTTAATGCTGTTGGCGCAAAATGTAATGCTGCTGGTATCCGTTTTGGATATCATAACCATTCTGAGGAATTCAAGACTGTTGATGGTGAAATTATTTACGATCACATGTTGAAAAATACTGATCCCAAAAAAGTGATGTTTGAAATGGATTTGTATTGGATTACTGAAGGTGGAAAACAACCTATTGCTTATTTCAATGCCTATCCTGGACGTTTCGAACTTTGGCATGTTAAAGACAAAACTGAAATCGGTGGTTCTGATGCTATTATGGATTTCAAATCGATCTTCGCGAATGCTAAAAAAGCTGGTATGAAACATTATATCGTTGAAGTAGAAGAATCTAAATTGCCTCTTATCGAAAGTGTTCGTCTATCGGCTGAATATTTACAAAACGCAGAATTCACGAAATAAAACGAATTTAAGCTAAAATAATAAAACCGTCCCGGACTTAGGTCTGAGACGGTTTTTTTGTTTTATACAAGTTAGGAAAGCAGGGTTCGATTGATGTTGAAAAGGGAGTTCGTGCATCGCTCGTGCATCGCTCGTATATTAAATTGATGTACAAGGGTTGTTTAATTTAAGTAAAAGCGAAATTAAAACCACCTCTTAGGAGTAGCCTCCATATCCAATTCGTAGTGGTAGATTAAATGGCAACAAAGTTTTATTGGTAAATAATATGCAATAAAAATTCCGCAGAGAATGTTTTGTAAAACACTTTCTGCGGATTTTTTATTGAAGTATTGAAATATAGATAAATTCTATTTGATAAACCAATTATCAATTCAATGTAGATTATATAGCCTTAGAAATTTCTTTTAAATATACTTTCAAATCACCATCAACTAAAGGCTCTAATTCATCGAAAACTCTTTTGTGATAGGAGTTTAGCCAGCTGATCTCTTCCTTATTCATAAGTTTTTTATCAATTCCCTTGGTGTCAATAGGGCAAAGAGTAAGGGTATCAAAATGGAGGAAGTCTCCAAATTCAGTATTTTCGTCTTTCAAACAAACAATCATGTTTTCGATTCTCAACCCATATTCTCCAGAGCGGTAAAGGCCTGGTTCGTTGGATATTACCATTCCAGCTTCAATGGCCTGATCATTAAACTCCTGACGGATGCTCATTGGACCTTCATGTACATTCAGAAAATAACCTACTCCATGACCTGTACCATGTCCGTAGTTCAATCCATGTTGCCACAAAGCTTTACGTGCCAGTATATCAAGGTGATAACCTCTTGTACCGATGGGGAATTTGGCCAATGTCAATGAAATCATTCCTTTCAGCACCAAAGTGTAATCAGTTTTTTGCTGTGCCGTCAATTCAGATAAGGCAATGGTTCGGGTAATATCAGTCGTCCCATCCAGATAATGACCACCTGAATCGAAAAGGAGAAAGCCATCAGGCTCAATGGTCAATGCATTTTCTTCGGTAACATGGATATGTACAATAGCTCCATGCTCTTTGTACCCCACGATTGGATAGAAGCTAATGCCCTTGAATTCATGCTGTTTGGCACGAAATTCATTGAGCTTTTCAGCAACAGTATATTCAGTTAAAGGAATTTTACCCAGATTGTTTTTCATCCAAAATAGAAATTCGAGCATCGCGACACCATCTTTACGCATGGCCTGACGGATATTTTGAATTTCGCCTTCCGATTTAATCGCTTTCAATTTGCATGGAACAGACAATTCTTTAATTATTTTGCTAGAATCAGGAGTACTATGTAAAATGGCACGATTGGTTTTGTTAAGATCAAGCAGAATCTTTGATTTAGAAGGTAATTTGTGAATAATGTTATGAAATTCATCATAAGCTTTGATCTGAATACCTTCTGCCTTCAGTTTCTTTAAAAGTACAGCTGAAAGTTTTTTGCTTTCAATAAAAAGGACGGTTTTTTTTCTGGAAATATAAGCGTAAGCCAAAAATACAGGATTACATTCCACATCGCTGCCTCTTAGATTGAACGTCCAGGCGATGTCATCCAAAGCGGTAATGATTTGCATGTCAGCTCCTAAACGTTCAAGTTCATTGCAAATAACATCAATCTTGGTCTTCCGATCGGTACAGGCATATTTCAGTTCGTGTTCATAAACTTGAAAATCAGGTAGGGTAGGGCGTTCAGGCCATATCGCATTCAATAAATCACCTGACCAATTTAATAGAATATTTGATTCTCTCAATATATTATCAATTTCTCTGAATTGATTGATTGAAATACATTCCAGATCGGCGCCTACCTTCGATCCACTTTTCAGATGTATAGTCAGCCATTTGGCTGGTTCGGGTTGGCCTTTTACACGCATTTTAACAAGCTCAATTTCTGTTCCTGACAATTGTTCTTCAGCCTGAAGAAAATAGCGTGAGTCGGTCCATAATGCCGCTTCTGTAAGACTGATGATCACCATTCCAGCCGACCCTGTAAATCCTGAGATAAAAGGAAGTGTCTGCCAGTGGGCAGGGGTATATTCACTCAAATGAGGATCAGTGCCATAAATGATGTAGGCATCCAATCTTTTTTCCTGCATTACAATCCTTAGGTCGTTGATGCGTTTTTTAATTAGTTCCTTCACGTTGGATAAGTTTTTTAAGTATATTTTTCATTGAAATTGACGGTAGTTCTTTCAAGTCAACATCTTGTGGTTTAATGAATTCGAAGGATGCAACATCGTCCATAGGAGTTATATGATTTAGGCTTTCTGTTTTGGCCAGAAAAGCCATATCAAGTGTGAAGACGGAAAATCCGGAGAAGACATATTCATTTGGAAAGGAACCAAAGTATTCCAATGAATGAATTTCAATACCCAGTTCTTCCTGTATCTCACGCACAGCAGCCTGTTCACCTGTTTCCATCGGTTCAATAAACCCACCAGGCAAGTCGAGCATACCCAAATAAGGTTTAAAGGCCCTGCGTGTAAGAAGTAATTCTCCCTTTTCGTTAAATAGCAATACTGCCACTGCTGCAGAGGAATTGACGAAGTAATTAAACGAACAATCCGCACATTCAAAAGATCGACTACCTGTTGCGGGAAAACGATTGGAGCCGCAACGGGGGCAAAACTTCAGGACAGAAACTGGATGTGTATTTGAGTACATGAGATAAATTTAAACTAATTTACCATTCAACCATTCAACCATTTAACCATCCAGCCATTATATGGTAATCCTCTGTGCTTTCAACCATTGTGCAAAGAGATTGGGCCACTGGTCAACCGGTTGATTAATTTTGTTCATTCCAAATCCATGTCCGCCCTTACTGAAGATATGCATTTCAGCAGGTATGTCAAATTTCTTCAAGGCCATATAAAATTCAATCGAATTACTTGGTGGAACAGCGTTGTCATCATCAGCCAATATCAGAAAAGTGGGAGGCGTTTGAGCTGTAACATGCAATTCGTTAGAGTATTTCTCTATCAAATCCCATTTGTTTCCAGTTCCGATCAGATTGTTACGTGTACCAATATGTCCAAACTCTTCTTTGAATGTAATAACAGGGTATAGCAACAACATAAAGTCGGGACGACAGCTTATTTTATCAATAGCATCACTTGCTTCCGGTTTACCCAAATCAAATTGAGTGCCTGCAGTTGAGGCAAGATGACCACCAGCTGATGAACCTGCTATCCCAACCTTGGCAGGGTTAATTCCCCATTCAGCGGCTTGTTGTCGTACCAACCGAATTGTTCGTTGGACATCTTCCAGAGGAATCTGATGATGTCCGTAAGGTAAACGGTATTTAAGTACAATACCTGCAACCCCTTGCTGAGCAAGCCATGCAGCCATATCGTAGCCTTCGTGGTCCATCGCTTCCATAGCATATCCTCCCCCGGGGCAAATCACAATAGCGGCTCCAGTATTGACGCCTTGCTTGGGTAAATATACATATATTTCAGCTTCGGAAACATTACGTACACGCTTACCCTCAAAAACTTCTTCAGGCTGCGTCATTCCATTACTGTCGGGTGCACCGTTTGGCCATACTTTTAACTTGAAATCCTGTGCTACGGCTGATAAACTAATAACGAAGACTGAAAAAAATACTAAAATGTTTTTCATATTGCTTAAGATTTAGCACCAACGAAATAATGTTCTTTGTCGGCAAATAATATATTGAATGATGTTAATGACCCATATTTCATACGAGGTGATTTTATCTTTACTGATAATTCCTTCGCCATACCGGGGATGATCAACACGAGTTCCTACTGCAAGTTCTTCCATTTTTATATAGATTTTACGATTTCTAAAATTACTAATAAATGCCGGATTGCATTTAAATTTTCCAATTGTTTTTATAAATATTTCCACTCATTTAAATCAGGTTCGATGTTTAATTTTGAGTTCAATAAATTATTCTAAATATAATATTATTAAATGCTTGAAATTCCATTTGTTGTAATAAAATGAGTTATTTTTGTATCATGTTTGTAACATTGCTTTTAAAAGGAATATTGATTGGATTGCTGGTTTCAATTCCATTAGGCCCTATTGGTGTATTGGTAATTCAGCGTACAGTCAATAAAACACGTATGGCTGGACTCTTATCAGGAATGGGTGCCGCCCTGTCTGATACGCTGTACGCTATTATTGCCGGTTTTAGCCTGACCTACGTAGTTGACTTTATCCGTAAAAATGAATTCATATTTCAATTATCCGGTGCCTTGGTGGTATTGGGACTGGGAATTTATATCTTTTTCAAGAATCCATTAACTGATATGCAGCAGCATCGACTTCGAGGCAATACCCATTTAAAGGATATTATTTCTACCTTTCTGGTAACTTTCTCCAATCCATTGTCTGTATTGGTTTTTCTGGCCATTTTTACAAGTTCCGGCGTAGCTATGAGTCTTGAGAAACCCTACCAATCAATATTTGTCATACTTGGAGTCTTTACCGGCGCCTTCTTGTGGTGGTTTTCTTTGTCTGGACTTGTAAGCATGTTCAGGCACAAAATCAATCTCCGTTTTCTTTGGTGGCTAAATAAAACTGCCGGGGTGATGATTGTTCTTTTTGTTTTGATAACCATTTTGGTTGTCCTTCAAAAAGGGCTGAGTGTCGTTTAGAAGGTACGAATTACACGAAGGTGCGAATTACACGAATTAAAAACGAATTACACGAAGCAATTTCGCCACTATCAGCATATTCTTATTTACTTCTTACGTCTAAGTTCTCTATGTAACCCACTTATTAAATCCGTGTTAAACTCTTACTAGTTGAAATGTTTTAACATTTCATCAATGAAGAATTTAGGGGCTGCAATGGGTTTATTTTTAAGTGCACTAAAGAATACCAGAACAACTTCTCCGGAATTGATCAACTCACCTTTTTGATTGTAAATCTCTGTTTTGATCGGAAACTTTACTTTGGGAATTGTATCTACAATGGTGCGTACTGTCAATAAATCATCATAATAAGCTGATTTTAAATAATTTATCTTTAGACTTCTTGCAGGAAGCATAATGTCCAACTCTTCCATTTGTTTATATGTAAATCCAAGGTCTCGGATCATTTCAGTACGACCAATTTCATAATAGCGAGCATAATTTCCGTAATAAACAACCCCCATTTGGTCGGTGTCTTGGTAATAAATTCTGATCTTAGTTTCAGTAACAATCATTTATAGTTCTTTTTTTATTTGAAGGGTGAATTGGGTTCTTTGGCCATGTGATTGTAAGTCAGTCGATCAAGTAATGACGGAAAGAATTTGCCCAGAAAAACTGTCAGTTTACCTTCGACAAAGGTAAGAATCAATTCTCGTTTGCGCTTTCGGATAGCCTTAATGATGTAGTGAGCACATTCTTCGGACGACATCATTTTACTCTCATCACGCGGAGTTTCTCCCTGTTGTGAACCATCGTTAGTTAGAGCTGCCCGCCTTACTTCAGAGGCCGTAAAACCGGGCGCAGCAATCAATACATGCAATCCTTTATTTAAGTTTTCTATTCTGAGGGTATCCAGAAATCCACGAATGGCAAATTTTGAAGCCGAATAACCTGTGCGCCCCGGTAGTCCTACATATCCGGCAATAGATATCACACCTACAAGGCTGCCCTTGGTTTTGAGCAGATAGGGTAAAGCAAATTTACTGCAATACACCGTTCCGAAGAAATTCACGTCCATGAGTTGACGGATCACTTTCAGGTCAACATCTTCAAACACAGCACGCATAGAAATGCCGGCATTGTTAATCAATACATCAATTCTGCCAAACTTTTGAATGGTAGCATTAATCAATTCCCTACAATCGTTCTCGTCACTCACATCGGTGGTATGAATAAGGATTTCAGTATCAGACAGTTCAGTTCTAAGTTCTTCCAGAAGATCGGACCTTCGGGCAGCCAATGCCAATTTCGATCCCAATGAAGCAAATTCTTTGGCCAGTGCTCTTCCTATCCCGGAGGAGGCGCCAGTTATAACAATTACCTTGTTTTTCACACAGAAAGTTTTGAATTTTATAGAATGCAAAATTAATTTAAAATATTTAGCCACCCTAACTATTAAGCTAACAATTGGTTGTTTATAAATTAGTAAAATTAGATCCAATTTATTACAGAAATGATTTGCAAAAAAGGAATTTGCGATTACCTTTGCAGCGCCTTAACAAAAAGGTATTACAACAAGGATGACTCAGTAGCTCAGTTGGTAGAGCACATCCCTTTTAAGGATGGGGTCCTGGGTTCGAATCCCAGCTGGGTCACTCTAAAAAACTAAAAGCTCTGTAACCGAAAGGATTGCAGAGCTTTTTTAATTATTACTCACCACTTGCCTCACCTATTTACTTTATATCCAATTACTTTCATAAAATTCTAACTATTTATTGACACTAAAGGGCTATATTATATTGACTTTTACATGCAAAACTAACTTCAAACCTATTTTCAATCTCCTATTGCTCTTCTAAAATCGTTTGCTTTTTCGTAAAATGCTTTGTCTTCGCCAAATTCCATCGTGCGTGCCACTTTGCCGTTGCATACATTGCAGGTGCCACGCACAAAAATGTCGTTTAGCGAGGTAAGGAATATTTAATATATACCTATTATAAAAATACCCGTCAAGCTGTCTTAATCTGAATCCACTTCATTTCGAATTCGCCGAAATGCCTATGGGAGAATAGAATTGAAGGAAAAATATGGATCTTGATCGCGATTAAGGGAACTGGATTATGCACAATTTCACCGTTTTTGGTGAAAAATAAATGAAATATAGTAATGCATCGTATATTCTCCTCCCGAAAATGATTAATTTAGTCAATTTCATTCTTTTTACCAGTTGATAATAATTACTTTTACCCTTCATAATGGATACGATTCGAACAGTTACAGTTACGCGGTATATGCAGCCTCTTAGGGAAGGTGGTTCGCTACCTGCATTGGCAGAAGCCGATGATGACTTCAAGTATGTTGTAAAGTTCAAAGGTGGTGGACATGGTGTAAAAACTCTTATTGCTGAATTGATCGGCGGTGAGATTGCCCGTGTGCTGGGCTTAAAAGTTCCCGAGCTTGTTTTTGCTGAGTTGGATGAATGCTTTGGCCGTTCGGAGGGAGATGAGGAGATTCAGGACCTTTTAAAAGCTAGTCAAGGCTTAAACCTGGGATTGCATTTTTTATCTGGCGCTTTCACCTACGATCCTGTGGTGACAAAGATAGATCCTCTTCTGGCCTCCAAAATTGTTTGGCTGGATAGTTTGATTACCAATGTGGACCGATCGTTTAAAAATACCAATATGCTGATGTGGCACAAGGAATTGTGGCTGATCGATCATGGGTCGTGCTTGTATTTTCAATATACATGGGACGGTTGGGAGAAGAAATCGACAAGCCCATTTCTCTATATCAAAGAACATGTTTTGCTTCCTCAAGCGACACAAATGAAAGAGGCAGACTTCATTTGCAGAACTTTGCTCACTGAAAACAAACTTAGGGAAATCGTTCAGTTGATCCCTGATGAATGGCTTAAATGGGAGGGACAAGATGAAACTCCGGAGCAATTAAGAGACGTATATTTCACTTTTTTAAGTAATAGGTTAAATTATTCAAACGAGTTTATTCAAACAGCAAAGGATGCAGCAGAAACATCAATATGAATATGCAATAGTACGGGTGGTTCCTTTAGTCGAACGTGAAGAGTTCGTCAACGCCGGTGTGATCTTATTCTGTAAAAAGGAAAAATTTATCTTTATGAAATTTCACCTTTACGAAGATAAGATCCTGACACTTATGCCTGAAGCTGATATCGAGGAGATCCACAAAAATCTGGAGGCTTTTCGCATCATCGCTGCCGGAGAGGAAGGGGGAGGACCAATTGCATCGCTGGATCAAGCTGAGCGTTTTCGATGGCTTACCGCTGTACGCAGTGCATCTATTCAAACTTCAAGACCCCATCCGGGCCTTAGCTTCGATTTGGAGAAAACATTTACTACTTTGTTTGCTGAAATGGTGGGATAACTTTTTCTTTATTCTCAGCAAGTGAATACAAATCAGCTGTTTATTAACCCATGAGCCTTTGATTTCGTAATTTTCTGGTCAATCGTTGATTGTTTTTCGTTATATATTTTCATTTCTACTTTCATATTCGTTGTTTGATTGTCAGTTTTGTTATACTTACGAGCCACGTAATATTTTCTCCATCTTTCTGCCTTTGGCCAACTCATCCACCAATTTATCCAAGTACCTGACTTTTTGGGTCAATGGATTTTCGATTTCCTCAACACGATAACCACATATCACTCCTGTAATGAGGTGTGCTTTTGAGTTTAAATTCGCATTTTGAAAGAATGTTTCAAAAGTTACATTCTATTCAATCAGGTCTTTCTGTTTCTTGTTATCAAAACCTGTTAGCCACTCTATAACTTGATCCAATTCTTCTTTTGTTCTGCCTTTCTTCTCCACTTTTGCGAGATACAAAGGATAAACCAAGGCAAAGGTCATTTTTGCAAAACGCTCATCATGGGTCGTTGTGTTGGCAGAGTACTCTTTGGTAGGAACTTCCTGTCCATTTAAAAAGGTAATTGCTCCTAAGAAAACAATTAAACAGCTGATCCATTTTTTTTTCATTGTTATCAGTTTAAGTTAAAATACAAATATTACATTTATATGCTTTATACAGAATTGAGTCCACTCCAACCCCGGGGACTCGGGCACTTTTCAAAATTATATTAAAAACGGGATAAATTTGTACATTCCCTTTGAATAAGGAGTTAATCCGAAGTTTTCGACAACTTTGCCACTTTTGCCACTTTTGCCAGTTTTATTTTTTCAATAAAATCAATCTTATGCCTTGTAAAACCAACCATTGATCTGCATATATTGAAAAAATACAACTGGCAAAGATGGCAAAAGTGGCAAAGTTGGCAAAGTTGGCGCTCCAGCAGGCAATAGATCACACGGTACAAATCTATCACGTTTGATGTATAACTCATTTATTCACATAAAAATACCTGATTCGGCAAGCTGTACCCTGACTTTGATTGTTCTTTTCAGGCAAGACTTTGATTTCGAGAAGGTGTTTTCCTTCTTTCATTCCATATTTCAAGGTATAGAACCAGGGCAAATGCAATTGAGAGCTCCAGAGGGTATACAAATCCTGTTTGATCCATTGTCCATGATCAATCCGATATTCAATTATACCGGCATCAAAACCTGAAGCAACAGCTATTCCAATGGCATTGCCTGTAAAATCATATTTCAGAATTGATCCTGGTTTCTCAGCTACAAGCATGGGTACATTGGTGAAATCTTCACGCGTACCGGTTTTATCAGAAGGTGACCAGTTTTGGATAACTTGCCAGCCTTTTGCGGGTTTAGCCTGAACCGCGGGAATTAATACTCCTTTATCATAACAAGCCTCTGCAAGTTTATGCGGAAGTTGATAGGCAATTATTTTATCGTCATCAGCAATTTTGACGTTCCAGCATGAATCCAACAATGACTTTATGGATTGAAAATAAATATGTTGGCCAAAAGGTGAAGGATGCAAGTCTTTGAAATCATTTTTCCAGTCGAATTCTCCATTGTCAATTCGATCAGTCACTTCGCGTGCCAGATTGATGGATGATATATTATAATGAGCAGCTACTTTTTCATGATTTTGTATTTCTGTAGGAACGATTCCATTGCGGTAATCACTCATCTTGTCGGGATCTACAAAATGCATCATTACAATATCCATTGCAGGGTTCGATTCGAGGGCATGACGAACAATTCCTTCCATACCCAAAACCTGAGTTTCTGCTCCGTAGCCGTTAACTCTATCGTTCACAGCGGCTTCTTCAAACAAAAGATCAACCTTTCCCTTAGCCAATACATCACGTTCAAGTCTGAAAGCTCCCGGCGTACTACCCATTGAAGGTATTCCTGCGGCAATAAATTCAAACTGAGTAGCTGGATAGCATTTTTGCAGATAGACGCAAATACTGTCGCGCCATCCGTTCATAGCAGTAATAGAACCACCTAGAAATGCAACACGCCCTTTCTTTTCGCGCTCGAATACAATAGGTGCATTGTGCAGTTTGCTGCGGTAGGAATGGTATTTACGGCTATCTAAAGGAATTGTGATCTCAGGATAACTATTTTGGATAAAGTCTGCTCCTGATTTCAGGTTTTCGATCGGGAAATGGTGCCCTTTCAGTTCTTGTTTACCAATTGTATTTGGATAAATAGTTGCCGGTGCGCCCAGACGGATATATTTGTTGGCCAGTTTAAATGTATTTTCTTCAGGAGGAACAATGCTGTCGTGCAAGCCGATAGAGAAGTACAAAGGAACTTTAAATGAAGCCAGTTTTTCCAGATGATCCAGTGGATTGTCTGCATATTCCAATGCCTCTTTTTCATCTTTAAAATTGTAAGCTTTCAATAGTTGTTTCCACGAATCAGGATCGCCATCTCCGATACCTTTTCCACCAGGCCAGCTTTTAAAGTCACAAACCGGCGCTTCAGCATAAATACAGCTTACCCGTTCGGGCCAGCGTTTGGCAAAATTAAATACAAACAGACCACCTCTACTTACCCCTTCCAGAGCTACTTTCTTATTCAATCCATAATTCGAAGTCAAGTAATTGTAAAATTCATTCCATACTTCCATTGCATTGGGTGAACCAAACATTCCGTCGGTATTGATATAGACAATATGAAATCCTTTTCGAACCAAAATACTGTCCATTTGATAGTGCCATTCGGGGAATCGGGCGCGCCAAATCCATGGTTTACCAGGCGCAGCTTTCTCGGGAACAATAATATGCGCATTCCTTAGGTTGAGGTTAAAATCATAACGTGTAAATCCATGCCAGCTTGATTTTACAGGAGTTGAATATTGTGAAAGGTCGATGGGTTGAGCAAATCCGAAAGAGATCAGGAATGAGCAGATTAGAAAAAATAATATTCGTTTCATGGTTTTTAGAGTCGTTGGTTTTATTTAAGTCGTTTTTATTTTATGTTGTTATGCTACAAATTCATTAGGATGCATTAACGTATACAAATTAAGGAATAAGAAATAAGAAACACAAAAAAAATCCCGATACAAGTGTACCGGGATCATCACTAAACCAAACCTACAAAATTACCTCAAAACATTTATTTTCAATCTTTTCAATATTTTTATGTGTGATCCAATTCTTATGCAATGAATTGTAAAGTTGAAAAAACATCCTTTCTAGAAGTATTTTAAAGGTTCGTTAAACTATATTATAAAAGTCTTGAAATTAATTCCACTTTTACTATTTCTTATATTTTAATCGTCAATCCAAATTTACCACCTGAAAAGGCATTACCACCGCCGAATTCAAGATTTAAACCCACTTTGTTTGATAGGAAATATCTTCCACCAATCTGGCCACCTAATCCCAAACCCGAAGTATTATCACCCCTGTAAGTATCATATTTATTCCAAACATAAAATCCCACATTTAACCCGGCGTAAAAGTCCCAAGTACGCGGAATTTCAAGAATTCTATTGAAATGATAATTGGCATTTCCCGAAAAACCCATCACATTACGGTCGTATTTACGTCCATCCCAATACTCATTATAACCGCTACGATAAGAGAATTCACCTCCAAGGGTCACATCATTACTCACATAATGGTCGATTCCGATATAAAGTGGCAAACCAAAATTTGAAAATCCAACACCGAGATTTAATTGGGTATCTCCCTGTGCTGATAGATTTTGACTAAACGTCAATCCTGTAATTAAAGCCAATGCAACAATTAATAGTAATTTTTTCATAGTAATTTATTAAAATAATATTTAAAGTTTGGTTTTCAATGTAATTACATATTCTCATTTAACTTTAGCATTATTTAGCCATTTCGGCCTATTCTAAAGTCGATTCACAATTTAACTTTTAAATTGCTTTAATAGTTATTAAGCTATTATTGTACCAATTTATTTCCTAAAATTTTCTGTTGTCAATATAACGTCTGAATAATTCGTATATTCTATCCTTTCATCATTTTCAGCCGTAATAAATACAATTCTTGGCTTTGTAGGAGATACTGTCTGTATAGATCCTTTTAGCCTTTTTGTTAATAAATCAGTTGTAATTTTTATTTTACCTATGTTTTTGGTTTCATTATTAACGTCTTCAACCCAAACTACATAATAATTCTTTGCTGGCTGAAGCTTAGAAGGTTCTGCTAAATTATAAACTTGTACCTTTATGTCATAGTTCTTGTTTTTGTCTTTATCTACTTTTACAACGCCTTCAGCTGCAGGAACTACAGGTGAATTTAGAAAATGCATTTTGGTAGCACATGAACTAACAGAAATAATTAGCATAAATGCGATTAAAAACAAAAAGCTATTATTCGCTGGATAAATACTTGTCGTTTTCATATTGATAATGTTTATAAGTTCATAAATTTTATCTTTAATTTTCTAATATTGATGATTGGGTATGGTTTGTAAACTCATGAGAGATAATCATATAACTTTGAGTTATATGATCTCTCTTATGGCAATTTACAAATTATTTGTTTCTTTTTTTGTATCTTGATACTTATATGATTCAACTTTTTGTTTGACTTTGTCGGTAAGATTCTGAATCTTTTGTTCTGCCATATTTTCAAATTCTTCTGCTTTATTAAGCAAAACATTTGCTTCTTCTTTCATTTTTCTTGAAAGGTCATTGGTCAGATCTTTCGTTCTTCGTGCAATCCTGTTGCGGGTTCTGCTTCCTTTGTATGGAGCAAATAAAATTCCAAGGGTAGCGCCTAACAGTGTTCCAACTAAAACTGCTCCAATAACTTTTCCGGTAACATTTGAATTTTTCATTTTCTGTATTTTAAAAGTTTAAAACTCTAAACGATTTATTTCATTATTAATCATACAAAGGTGCAGGTTTTGACCCTTCACAACGTTATATAAATTCAGAAAAATGTTACATAATTCACACATTTCTATTAAATTAAACTTTCTCTTGTATTTGCTTCGACCCTTAACTACAGGGCTTTAATAACTTTCAGCAAAAATTACAAGATATTTACTATTTAGTTTGAACATTAAGGTGGCTTTTCAGTGAACTCTATTTCGGCATTTTTCTCTGAAAAGTTTCCGTATGATTTGGCCGCTTCTGCTATTAAACGCTCTTCAATTTTGTTGTGTGGCCTGAAGTATTCCGTTTCGACTAAGTTGTAATCCTGAGCCTGTATCGCACCCATCCACCCAACAAGTTCTTTCGCAGTATTAAAACTGGTAGATGCAAGTTGTTGGTTTCTGAGTCGAAGTGGTATGATTTCCAATACTTTCATTTTTATTGATATTGCATTATTTGATCATGCACTTTATTATAAACCGTAATCGAGTAACATTTGTTCACTCAATGAATCGTCAATTCTATTTATTCCTTCTTTTTAACTCAAGTTATTTACTCCTGGAACTTGATTTTCCGCCCCGTAAATTTTTGTATGATAGAATAGGTATTTTTTTTGTAACGATGACCAAATTATCATTAAATTGTTGATATATCTCCAGTTATTTGTTAGGATGGTGCATTTGCGAAACTTCTGTTGAGTCCGAATATTATTAGAAGATGATTCGAAGGTCATTGGAAGACTATTCAATGATTATACAAATCCGTTCGAACCATCTTCGAATAACCTTCGAATAGTCTTCGAATAGCCTTCGAACAGCCTTTGAACAGTTTAAAGAGTTAATACCTCATTTTAAACTAGATTTCCATGGATGAAGTACCTGATAATTAAGGTAAGAACGTTATTGTTAAAGCAAAATATATTTCATTTTTTAGATGTCAACAGCCTTTACCAAATCAGCTGTCTAACGTAACGATTTAAATAATATCCAATATAATAATTGAATAAATTTACATGGAAATAAATATTCCTTGCTTCAATTTATTTTAATACATTTAAATTTGAATCGAACAATCCTACCTCCCTACTAGTATAGGTTTGCCGGTGGAAATTGAAAATTTATTATTGCTTGAAATTATTATTTATATAATAATGCAAGAGTTATTTTGATACTGTTTAATTTTTAGTTATCTTTCTAAAATTATTAATTTCATAAAGCCCAGCTGCTGGATTAACAGATCAATATAAACCTATTTTACTCATGACGAAAATCTATTTTCTATTTATGTCAGTCATTTTTCTAGCGGCATGCTCACCCAAAGTCTGGGAGAAAACTCCAATAGGGATACTTATTCACCCAACATCGAAATTAGAAAAGGGGGCCAAATCTATCTTACTTGAAGTGATCAATGATCAAATTATCAGGGTAGTAGCATCACCATCAGATGAGTTTTCAAAAGCTAAAAGCTTATGCGTGATTGAAAATGCAGCCAAGCCTGTTAAATTCGATGTTGTTGAGAAAAATGACAGCCTCATTCTATCCACTTCAAAAGTAAAAGCTAAAGTTTCGTTGGCTACGGGTGAAGTGAAATTTTATGATGAAAATAACCAATTGATCCTTTCAGAACGCAAGGATGGGAAATCGTTTTCACCCATTAATGTTGAAGGAACCAATGGATATACCTTTTCACAAGTATTTGAATCGCCTGATGATGAAGCATTTTATGGTCTGGGACAGCATCAGTCCGATGAGTTTAACTATAAAGGGCGCAATGAAAGTCTGTATCAATACAATACCAAAGTATCGGTTCCATTTGTGGTGTCAAATAAAAACTATGGTATTTTATGGGATAATTATTCTTTGACCAAGTTTGGCGATCCCCGCGATTATGATGATTTAAATCAATTCACCCTTTACAATGCAAAAGGGGAGGAGGGTGGATTATCAGCTATTTATTACACCAATTCGGATACCAACCAGGTTTTTGTGAATCGCAATGAATTGACGGTTGATTACGAGAATCTGACTACCATCAAGAATTTCCCTGAAGGTTTTGAGTTTAATAATTCATCTATTGTTTGGAAGGGGCAGATTGAGCCAAAAGAAACAGGTGAATTTCATTTCAAACTATATTATGCCGGCTATACAAAAGTATATATTAATGATGAATTGATTGTACCTGAACGTTGGAGAACAGCTTGGAATCCAAATACATATAAGTTTACAAAGGAACTGAAACAGGGTACAAGGTATAAAATTCGTCTGGAATGGAAACCTGACGGAGGGACTTCTTATATCGGATTGAAAGCCCTGAGTCCCAGAGCAAAAGCTGATCAGAATAATTTATCACTTACTTCGGAAATGGGTGACCAGATCGACTATTATTTTATACGTGGAAACAATATTGATGAAGTGATCAGCGGATATCGCCAAGTGACTGGTAAAGCGCAGATTATGCCCAAATGGGCGATGGGTTACTGGCAAAGTCGCGAGCGTTATAAGTCGGCTGATGAGTTGATTGATGTGGTAAAAGAATACCGCAAACGCCAGATCCCACTCGATAATATTGTACTCGACTGGAGCTATTGGCCAGTAGAATCTTGGGGCTCACATGAGTTTAATCCAACCTATTTTCCTGATCCTGAAGGCATGGTGAAGAAAGTCCATGAGTTGAATGCAAAAATCATGATCTCGGTATGGCCAAAATTCTATCATACCACTGAACATTACATGGAATTCGACCGCAAAGGCTGGATGTATCAGCAAGCAGTCAAAGATAGTGTGCGCGACTGGATAGGTAAGGGGTACATCGGTTCTTTTTATGATGCGTATAATCCTGATGCCCGTAAATTATTCTGGGAACAGATTCGTGAGAACCTCTATACCAAAGGATTTGACGCATGGTGGATGGATGCGTCAGAGCCGGATATTCTGTCGAATTCCAGCATGGAATACCGCAAGAAATTATCGACTCCAACAGCTCTCGGTCCATCAACTAAATATTTCAACGCCTATGCTTTGATGAATGCTGATGCCATCTACAATGGCCAGCGAGGTGTTGATCCCAATAAACGTGTATTCTTATTGACCCGCTCAGGTTTTGCAGGTTTGCAGCGCTATTCTACAGCTACATGGAGTGGCGATATCGGTACACGATGGGAAGATATGAAAGCTCAAATTTCGGCTGGCCTAAACTTTGCTATTTCAGGAATACCATACTGGACCATGGATATAGGAGGATTCTGTGTTGAAAACCGCTATGCAAAAGCCAAGGAAGGGTCTGAAGATTTGAATGAATGGCGCGAGTTAAATGCACGCTGGTATCAGTTTGGCGCTTTCTGTCCCTTGTTCCGCAGTCATGGCCAATTTCCATACCGCGAGGTCTATAACATCGCTCCCGAGAATCATCCTGCCTACAAAAGTATGGTCTATTCCAATAAGTTACGTTACCGTTTGATGCCCTATATTTATTCGCTTGCGGGGAAAACACATTTCGATGATTACACCATTATGCGTCCTCTGATCATGGACTTCAACGGTGATACCAAAGTGAACAATATCGGCGACCAATATATGTTTGGCCCTTCGCTGATGGTAGCTCCGGTTTATAAATACAAGGCGACCGATCGTGAAGTTTATTTCCCTGCCGCCAATGGCTGGTATGATTTGTACTCTGGAAAATACACAGAAGGCGGACAGAAGATCAGCGTTGATGCACCTTACGAACGGATGCCCTTGTTTGTTAAAGAGGGTTCAATTGTTCCATTTGGTCCTGAAATTCAATATACAGGAGAAAAACAGCCTGATGTGATTACCTTGTATGTTTATACTGGTAAAGATGCTGAATTCACTTTGTATGAGGATGAAGGGGTGAATTATAATTATGAAAAGGGAGCTTCCAGTACCATTGAATTTAAATACAATGAGCAATCCGGCACACTAACCATTGGCGATGTCACAGGATCGTTTGATGGAATGCTTAAATCGCGTACATTCAACATCGTATGGGTGGGTAAACAAAAACCAGTCGCTTATGATTTAAGCAAAGCTGCTGATGACAAAGTGACTTATGAAGGTAAGATGTTGGAGGTTGTAAGGAAATAAAGGAATAGTTCTTAGGCGAGGACATTATGATTCCAATATCTAAGTCAAAATGTCAAAATGCCAATTGACATATATGTTTTGGCGAAGTTAGATTTACTAATTTTAAACAACATTTACTAATTATTTGAATAATTAGTAAATGTTGTTTAAAATTAGTTGACATTTAATAGAAGGTGTTTATTTACCAAAAGTATAAATTGCCTACTCAAAGAGTTTGTATATCAATGTTTTTGGTAATGTTATAAAAAAGTTATTCAGTATTTTAAAACTAACAAATGAAAACTACATTTCATTGGAAAATAATCATAGCATTTATATTGACACCTATTTTATCCTTAGCGTTGTTTGGATTTATATATAATCTGGTTTTGAAAGATGCTAAAACAGCTCCAACGGCTGTATATGTTTTTTTAACAATTTTTGGTGTATTAGGAATTTGGATGCTTCTAACTCTAATAATGAGAGCAAAAAGGATAAAGCTTACTGAAAATAAATTAACCATTATTAGAATCTTTACTCTTAGAAAGTTCCAATATAATCTTACTGATATAATATCATACTCAAGAACACTAAGACAAGAAAATCCATTGTATGATTATGAAATATTGCAATTCAAAACGAAAGACAATAAAAATCATTCTATTGTCAGTTATGAGTTTAATCAATTTGACAAAATTGTGATTTGGTTTGAGACAAGTAAAGCCAAGAAAGAGAGAATAGGGTTAAATAATTTTTTAATTAAAGAGTATGGTTTACCATTCCTTATAAGTGTAATTTTTATAATAGGAATAATAATAAACCTTAAAATGAAATAAAAAGAACGTTGCATAATCAAGTAATCCCTGAAGGATTCGAACTGCAGATTACTTTAATTACGCTAATTATTTCATTAACTCAATTTACGTAATTGGAGTTATTATCATAAACAAGACTTAAATTGAACTCACTTTAAGAATGAAACTTTTCCAAATTTATACAAAAAAAGGCAGCCCAATTGAGCTACCTTTTTAATTAGTTATATAAGTTAATAATCAAAGCTTTATTACCTTGAAAGCCTTGGAAATATTATTATCAGTACCAAACAATTCTTTGACTTGTTTGTAAACATTGGCGGGTGTGAAGCCAAGTTTTTCATCCAGGACAGTATAAGGAGCAGAGTATCCAAAAGTTTCCAATCCAAATACAGATCCATCAGCGCCAACCAATCCTTCCAGATTAACAGGAAGACCGGCTGTTAGACCGAATTTCTTAATTCCTGCAGGCAATACACTTTGCTGGTATACTTTACTTTGGCTTCTAAATAATCCTTCTGAAGGAACAGAAACGATCCGGCATTTGATGCCATCTTTTTCGAGCAGAACAGCTCCTTCTACCAATGTGCTTACTTCTGAACCGCTTGCCAAGAGGATCACATCAGGAGTTCCTGGGGCATCAGTTACAATGTAGGCGCCCTTTGCGGCTTGTTGTGCGTCAGCATAACGATTGCCTTTCGAAGGTAAATTTGTAATATTCTGACGTGATAAGATCAGTGCAGTTGGTGAATCTGTATTTTCAAGAGCCAATTTCCATGAAACCGTAGCCTCTTCACTATCAGCAGGACGAAGTACCAATACTGAGTTTTTACCATGATGGTTTTTTAGCTTTTCCATCAGACGTATCTGAGCTTCCTGTTCAACAGGTTGATGGGTTGGTCCATCTTCACCTACGCGGAAAGCATCATGAGTCCACACATATTTAACAGGTAATTGCATAAGGGCCGCCAAACGCACTGCTGGTTTCATGTAATCTGAGAAGACAAAGAAAGTTCCGCAAACAGCCACAATACCGCCGTGCAGGGCCAATCCGTTCATCACGCAAGCCATGGTCAACTCGCTAACTCCAGCCTGAAAGAATGATCCAGAGAAGTCACCTTTGGTAAATGCTTTTGTCTTTTTCAGGAATCCGTCTGTCTTATCAGAGTTTGAAAGGTCAGCTGAAGATACGATCATATTTTCAACAGCGCCTGCAAAAGCAGCCAATACAGTGCTTGAAGCGGCACGTGTTGCAGATCCTGCTTTTTGTACTATTTTATCGAAATCGAATGCAGGTGCTTCTTTGCTGAAGAAAGTGGCTAACTTAACTGCCAATTCAGGATTTGCTTCTGCCCATGCTTTCTGAACTGCTTTTTTCTCAGCAGCAGCAGCAACCAATACGGCTTTACGTTGGTCGAACAGCGCTTTTACATCATCAAAAATGATGAATGGATCTTGTGGATTACCTCCAAGGTTCTCAATAGATTTTTCGAATGAAGCACCGCATTCACCCAAAGGCATTCCGTGCGTAGCACATTGGCGTTCAAAACTTGATCCGTCAGCTTTCAATGCTCCCAACCCCATGATTGTTTTACCAATAATAATGGTAGGTTTTTCTTTTTCAGCATTGGCTTCTTTCAGAGCCGCACGTATTTGATCAGGATTATTTCCTTCGATAGTAATAACTTTCCAGCCCCATGCATCATATTTCTTGGCAGTATCTTCTTTGGTAACTGCATTTGTTTCAGTTGAAAGCTGAATGTCATTTGAATCATAGAACATGATCAGATTGTTCAATCCAAGGTATCCTGCAATACGACCAGCACCTTGAGAAACTTCTTCCTGAACGCCGCCATCCGATATGAAAGTGTAGGTCTTATGAGCCATCCATTCACCAAAACGCTGTACCAGAAATCGTTCAGCAATAGCAGCACCTACTGCCATTGTATGTCCTTGTCCGAGTGGACCGCTTGTATTTTCAATTCCTCTTGCAGGTTCAACTTCAGGATGACCTGGTGTTGGGCTTCCCCATTGACGGAAATTGGCCAGCTCGTCCATGGTATAAAAACCACTCATAGCCAATATAGAGTATAACATGGGTGACATGTGGCCTGGATCCAAAAAGAAACGGTCACGATTGATCCATGTCATATCGCTTGGATCATAATTCAGAAATTCAGAATACAATACAGTCGCATAGTCAGCACCGCCCATAGCGCCGCCCGGATGTCCTGATTTGGCTTTTTCAACCATCGCTGCCGACAAAATACGAACATTGTCAGCCGCTTTTGTTAAGATATTTTTACCCATTTTAATTATTTGACTAATATTTTAATAACAGTTTATTTCTTTGGAGGAAGTATCCGAACCATTACTACCCCTTCAATTCCCAAAAGCAGATCCTTAATGGTTGGGGGCACTGTGCCATCAATATCAATAATATTGTAGGCTATCTCGTCTCTGTTTTTGTTCAACATGTTGGAGATGTTAAGTCCTTCATGTGCCAACATTGCCGAAATCTGGCTGACCATTTTGGGCACATTCTTATTGGCAACTACCAATCTGGTTCCGCCATTCCTTTCCATTTCTGCTGAAGGGAAATTTACTGAGTTTACAATGTTGCCATTTTCTAGGTAATCTATCACCTGATTTACAGCCATGATAGCGCAATTGGTTTCCGATTCTTCGGTAGAAGCTCCAAGATGAGGAATGGAAATGATGTTTTTCACATTGATCAATTCATCCTCTGGAAAATCAGTTACATATTTACCAACCTTACCCGATTCGATGGCTGCAATCATATCCTGATTGTCAACCAATCCACCCCTGGCGAAGTTCAATATTTTGACTCCGGGTTTCATCATTTTCAATTTATCCTTGTTGATGAACCCAGTAGTTTCAGGCATTAGCGGGATTTGCAGGGTCACAAAATCAGCATTGGCAAGTAATGATTCGAGCCCTTCAGCTTTTAATACGTTGCGGCTTAATTTCCAGGCATGAGTAACTGATATATAAGGATCGTAACCCAAAACCTTCATTCCTAAGGCCTGTGCAGCATTGGCCACTAATACGCCGATAGCACCTAAACCAATAACAGCCAATGTTTTGCCTCTTATTTCAGTTCCTCCGAAGTTGGTCTTGCCTTTTTCAACCAAAGCAGCAACTTCATCGCCTTTGCCTTTCAGAGTCTTGGCCCATTCAATCGATCCAGCAATGTCACGCGAAGCTATCAACATACCAGCGATTACGATTTCTTTTACTGCATGGGCATTTGCGCCGGGAGTATTGTAAACTACTATTCCTTTTTCTGTACATTTTGAGATTGGAATGTTGTTAACTCCTGCACCAGCACGGGCAATGGCCAAAAGACTTGATGGCAACTCCATATCGTGCATTTTCTGACTGCGAACGATAATTGCAACTGGATTTAAAATTTCGCTGGCAATTTCATATTTACCAAGAGGGAAAAGTTTCAATCCTTCCGGATCTATCTTATTTAATGTCTGAATTTTGAACATTGTATATGGTTTTTTTGTAGTAAAAAAGTATGACAAAGATCACAATTTAATTTCACATCAAAGACACTTTACTGGAAAAGTTGTCAAGATGAAATTAACAATTTTATATTGTGAACAAATCTAATTGAATAATTGCTATTGTAAAATATACTACTGTATTGTAACAGCTAATCGGACTCCTCTGGCATCTGCAAAATGAAACCCCTTGGAACGACAGGTGGAGTGAAATACTACAATTCTAACGAGTCTGAAACTTTCAACTTCCTCACTTCCTCAACTTCCTCACTTCCTATTTCGTAAAAACGCATTTTGAAATCAATTGCCAAAATGAGATCATTATATTTTAACTTCAGGGAAATATTTCTACAAACCCTTAACCTCAACCTTATTAACCAACTCAATTATAAAATTTAGGTCAACAATCAGCAACCTCTTTAAAAACAATGAAAATGCGAAAAATGAAAATAGGAAGTGAGGAAGTTGAGGAAGTGAGGAAGTTAAGGCAGATTATCCGATATTTCTAATTTACACGATACTATTTCTTTTTACAGGTAACAATTAAAGGTAAACTGTCTGACTTAAGTGCCTCGCTCATGAAACTTCCAAAGAATTCCAATTTATTGAATCCTATTTCATCCAACAATTGCTGAAGTTTTGCTTGAGTGACGGCATAAAGTTTAACCGAGTTCTGAATCACCTCACCTGTAGATTTAATTGTTAGTTTGGTATTAAAATCAATCAGACTGGAGCCTTCAGTGAATTCATAACTACGATCGAAATGTATAAAATCATTTTCGATTGGCGGCAATGAATTGATCTTATTTTCAATGATATAACGGTAATTTAAGATCTGAATCGTTAACGTGCCATCTTTTGAAAGTACCTTATGAGAAGCAAGAAGGAATTGCTTGATGTCATCATCATTTTGAAGATGAACAAGCGTATTTCCAAAGCAGATAACAGTATCAAAAAAGGCTTCGGGGTAATGCTGATCAAGTAATCTCATATCCAATTGTTCAAAAATGGGAAACATGGTTTCTTCAGATTTGGCATTTTGGGCAATTTCTATCATTTCAGCATCGAAATCAAAAGCCCAGATTGGAAAACCGAATTTTGTGAGTGCGAACGACAAATCGCCGGTTGCACAACCCACATCCAATATTTTGGCTCCGTTGTAAGGTAAAATAGTACTTAAAAACTTCACCTGTTTAGGGTTAGCAGGAAATAAATGTTGATAGTATTTTGCAATACTTGTATAAAAATGTTCACTCATAATTATATATTGACTATTTCGGATATTCGATTCTGACATGGTAAATGTTGATTAGTTTTTCAAGTAAAGTGATTTTCAATATATTTATATCCTTGAATGTCAGGTCTGCATCAATCAATTGATTCGACTTTATTTTTTGCTCCACCAACCTTTCAATGAGGTTGCGAATGTTATCGACTGATTTTTCATTCAAGCTTCTGGTAGCGGCTTCAATTCCGTCAATCAGCATCAGGACAGCCGTTTCCTTATTTTGTGGCAATGGTCCGGGATAAGTAAATATTTTAGGATCAACATTAAGTTCGGGATTTTCATTCTTATAAGTTTTATAGAAATAATCTGTCTGCGTAGTACCATGATGGGTGGTAATAAAAGATATGAGAATTTCTGGCAGTCCATATTTATGAGCCAGCTTAACTCCATTGGCTACATGATCAATAATAATCGCTGAACTTTTTATATGATCAATCTGGTCATGAGGATTCATTCCTATAGCTTGATTTTCTATAAAGAATTCAGGATCAAATGTTTTGCCAATATCATGATATAATGCACCTGCCCTGATCAGAAAAGGGTTTCCCCCAATTTTGTGTATTACAGCCTCAGCAAGATTGGCAATCTGGAGGGAGTGTTGAAATGTACCAGGAGCTTCTTCAGCCAACTTGCGAAGTAAGGGCTGATTGGTATCTGATAGTTCGATTAGAGTAACATCAGATACAAATCCAAAGATTTTCTCGAAAATATAGATTAGGGGATAGGTGATAAAAATGAAAAAACTGCTCACCCCAAACCATTCCAGTGCATTCCAGTTGATAGTTTCCAGGTTGCCTTCTTGAACCATCGCCATTGCTAAATAGACTACTGAATAAGTCAGAAATACCCACAATGCAGAAAATACGATGTGTGACCGCTTGTGCAGTTTATTCAAGCTGAAAACTGCAATGACGCCTGCAAACATCTCAAGGATAATGTATTCGTAACTGTTGGGTGCAAAATATCCAATCAGCAATGTGGTGATCATCAATGAAAAAATGGCGGTGCGTGAATCAAAAAATATGCGAACCAGAATGGGAAGAATGGCCATTGGAACCATATAGATATTAATCGATTTTACTTTGGTGGCAAACGCAGCCAAAAATACCATAAGTACAATCATAAGGATTATGAAGGTGAGTCTACCTTTATGATCAAAAATATCGCGTCGGTAAAAGAGTAAATATAGAAACATCAACACGATGAAAAATGATATAATCAACAGTCTACCAGCAATTACCAGAAAATATTCTATATTATCACCTCGCTTCTTTTCATAAGCCTGCTTGAGCGACTCAAGAATCATATACTTTTCCTGTCCCACCAAATCGCCTTGGAAAATAATTCGTTCACCCCCCTGAATCATTCCTTTGGATATAGAAAGTTTATCAAGCAACTGTTTCTTTTCATATTGATTAAGATCCACGTCGAAATTCAGGTTTTCAGAAATAAAATCACTCAAATTGATGGCTTGAATGAATTCAGAATAGAATTTGCCGGATAATACGCGTATAGTATCATTCAGTTCCTTATACGCTGATTTAATGGAGTATAAACCAGAGATAGGAGTTTTTACAGACTTATTGCCCTTCACAACCATGATTTCCTTTTTTCCAACCAATTCTTCATACGAATCAACTGATTGTTGCAATATTCCGGCCTGGTATATCTTTTCCAATATATGTGTAAGAATTTGAGCCTTTACCCCGGATTTTATATGTACATTTGAATCGGTAAGTTTTGACAATGCAAGAGTGAACTCTTTAACTTTGGTGGTTTCAATAATGGTGTCGAGTGTAAAATACGGATTATAGGTGATCAGTAAGGAGTCGTTTTGTGCCTTAACATCAGCTTCAGTTTTCAGAATGGCAAAATTGAAAGGTGCTATCAAGGTTTCGTGTCTCCATGGACTGCCTTTTTGAAATTCGTACTTAAATCTACTTTCACCAGGAAATACTAAAAAAATAAGTCCAATACCTGCAATAAGTACCATGACCAAGTAGAACAGGTGGTATGATTTATTCAATCGAGTTAATAACTTTTTCATAAATAATGAATTTTGAAAACCTTTGCAATTTAGAAAGTAACTGTTAAATATTACCTTTGGAGGTCTAAATTAATAAAATCTTTGGAGAAATAGCATATTATCCTTCAACATAATGGGTTGGAGGTTAATTTATTCTTTTTTTTGGATAATTTTACAGAATATGAACTACGGCATTTCAAGTTTAAGCATCATACCGGTGCGCAAAGAGCCATCTGATCAAAGTGAAATGATCACTCAGGTTTTATATGGCGAACATTTCGTGGTCAATGAAATGATGCTGGGATGGGCTCGTGTAAAACTGGCATTCGATGGATATGAGGGTTGGATGGATATCAAAATGATTACCCCATTGTTGGAAAAAAACTTCCTAAAGATAGAACATGCACCTTTTGCTGTAACAACTGATATTTTCAATATCATTTCTTTAAATGCAGAACAAACTACTATGATCGTGGCGGGTAGTAGTTTACCTTGTTGGCGTCCTAATCTGAAAGTATTTTCGATACAACAGGAAATTATTCGTCACTCAGGGAATATTTCATATCGTAAACCTGCCAATAAGCGTAAATTGTTAATTGAGCAGGCGCTAAAATATTTTAATGCCCCTTATTTATGGGGAGGACGTTCACCTCTTGGTATCGACTGTTCGGGTTTTTCTCAGATTATTTATAAAATGATTGGAATTCCGATTCCGCGAGATACCTCACAGCAAGTGTATTGCGGTACTTCTTTAAGTTTTTTGGAAGAAGCCCGTCCCGGTGATCTGGCTTTTTTTGATAATGATGAAGGTCAAATTATTCATGTTGGAATAATATGGGAGAAGCACAAAATTATTCATGCCTCGGGCAAAGTGCGTATTGACAATGTTGATCAGTTTGGCATCTTTAATGTTGATACCAAACGCTACACCCACCAGATGAGGGTGATGAAACGAATTATTGAGGATTGAGGGCGAGGAGCATGGGGCTTGGAGAAGTGACTGAAATCCCGAAGGGATTACCAAGGCGAAATTCTGGAGCCTGAAACTTTTAACCATTTAACCATCTAACCATTTAACCATTTAACCATTTAACCCTTTAACCCTTAACCATTAACCCTTTAATCCTTAACCCTTTAACCCTTAACCATTCACCCCTTTAACTTTTAACTTATGTATTCCTACAAATATCCCCGTCCTGCTGTAACTGTTGATGCTATTTTAATAAGTAAACAGAATTCAGTTTTGTTAATTCAAAGAAGTGGTGAACCTTTCAAAGGACAATGGGCCCTTCCCGGTGGTTTTATTGAATTGCATGAATCTCTTGAAACTGCCTGCCATCGCGAGCTTGAAGAGGAAACGAGTTTAAAGGTTGATAAGTTAACTCAATTTAAAGCGTACGGATCTGTTGACCGTGATCCTCGTGGCCGGACTATTTCAGTTATATTTTATTCTTTTCAGGATGATGAAACAATTCCTGTAGCAGGCGACGATGCGGCAAATGCAAAATGGTATCCACTCGATCAACTTCCTCAACTGGCTTTCGATCACCAACTCATCATTGATGAATTTAAAGCCGAAGTATTATAGTGATTCTATTATCTTCACATCCCTGTTATAGATACTTATCAAATGTTCAAATGGTTATGCTACGTTCTCCAGTTTAGGAGTCATAGGATAATTAGTACTTATTAAGGACCTAATAAGAAGCTAATAAGGAGCTAATAAGTAATCTGACTTATTAGCTCCTTATTAATTACTAATTGTGTACTAACTATCCTATGAGTCACTAATGGCCGTTGATAGATATTGAAACCATTTTTAATCTGTTCAAAGCAAATTATAAAAATTCCATCTCTGAAATGGAACTATATTTAATATTAATCGTTAATTTTGTAAAGGATAAAACAATGGCTATTATGAATTCGATAGATTTAAAATCCGACTTGCACAGCTTGATTGACAAGGTCAATGACACGGCTATCTTGAATGCGATAAAAGCAATTTTGAGCGCGCAGTTAAAAGGAAATGATATTTGGGATGAGCTACCGTTAAATATCCAGGAATCGGTGAAAAGAGGAATGGAGCAAGCCCAGAGTGGAAAAACAAAAGACCATTCAGAAGTAATGAAAAGCTACGAAAAATGGCTTTAAAAGCAAGGTGGACAACAGAGGCTGAAGAAACTTTTAATGCTGTAATAGAATACTTAGAAAACAAATGGACCGACATTGAGGTGCGTAGTTTTGTACAAAAATCCAATAAAATTATACGCCAAATCGAAAAGAACCCTTACCAATTTAAGTCTTCCAGTTTTAATAAAATAAGAATAGCTTTTATAACAAAGTATAATAGTCTGATTTACGGTGTAAATGAACAAGATGGGATTATAGAACTTTACTTATTCTGGGATAACAGAAAAGACCCACAGGAACGTCCCTACTAACTCATATCATAAGACAATAATGCATATTTAAGCATCTAATATTTAAATGAATTTTGTTTACAATCTTCAAGATCCGAATAGTATTGAATTAAATTGTCAACTTCCTGCAGTATTATTCCTCTTTCTTTTTGATTCCAAATCCGGGTTTTACTTTCACAAAGAAGATTGGTATCATAGCGGGTATCATACATAACATTACCCAAACAAAAAAGTATTTGTAACCAATGATTTCCTGCAGCCAGCCTGAGAACATGCCGGGGATCATCATACCCAAAGCCATAAATCCGGTAGCAATAGCAAAATGGGCAGTTTTGTTTTGTCCTTCAGAAATATAAATCATATAGAGCATATAGGCTGTAAATCCAAAGCCATAGCTAAACTGCTCAATGGTAGCACACAAGCAGATTATAAGGTAGTTGGTAGGTTGGGCATAAGCCATATAGACATAAGCCAAATGGGGAATGTTGATCGCCAATACCATCCACCAGAGCCAGTATCTGAATCCTTTTTTTGCTGCTGCTAATCCTCCAAGTATTCCTCCTGCTGTTAGGGCAATTATTCCAAATGTTCCATATATCAGTCCCACATCGCCTGTCGTAAGTCCCAATCCACCCAGTTGGCGGGGGTCGAGCATAAAAGGAGACGCCATCTTAACCAATTGCGCTTCACCCAATCGGTAGAACATTAAAACTGAAAGGATTACCCAGATTTCCTTTTTCTGGAAGAAGGAAGCGAATGTTTTGAAATAGGCTTTCAAGATGTTCTTATGTCCCTCATTATGACTTCGGTCAGAGGTAGGGTGGGGGAGAATGAACCGATGATAAAAGGAAAGCAGCACAAACATACAGGCCAATAGTACAAAAGTAATGCTCCAGGCCAGGTGTATATTTCCGGAAGTTCCCTTGAAGGAGGCCTCCGTTGCTATGGTTAATTTCGGATCAGCCTGAATCAGAATATAGGCCGGTTGATCCCAGTTTTTAATGGTGAAAGCCAATCGTTCACCTTCAAGTAGCTGAAGGCTTTTATCGCCCGATTGCCACTTCAGGTTCAGTATCATTTCCTTATCCACTTCAGGCTGGCCGTTTAGTTTAACTGCTACTACTGTCACATTGCCAACGGCAGTATTATTTGCCTGTATGATTTCTTTATTCTGAAAATGCTTTTGAAGAAACTGCTTTAAGGGATCAGAAATGTAACTGGTCCACCAAGAATTAGTGTTTGCCTTTTGGGCAGCAGTCAATTGTTTATTAGTAGTGACAAATCCAAGTGAATAATTATGATCTTTCACCAATTGACGGATCGAATCAAGTTGTTGTTTCTGAATATTTTGGGTTGTAATTACGACTTCTTTTGGGAAAGTAGCAAAGTAGGAATCTTCTTTTGGTTTTGAAGTTTGAGCAACTTCCGGAATAACAAACTGATGAGTTAAAGAGGGGCTTGTTTTCACATTGAACTCAATGGGAGGAAGGCCAGTAGCCGTTTCAAAGAACCCTGCCAGGATAATAAGCAGACCTTGTCCTGTGATCATTGCGATGCGGTAAAAAGTACTTCGGATACCCACAAAATAGGTTTGCTGATGCTCATTTAATCCAAGCATATAAAATCCATCAGCAGAAATGTCGTGCGTGGCAGAACTGAATGCCAACAGCCACAGAAATATCATTGTAATTTGAAAGTATCCAGGCAAGGGAAGAGCCAGTGCTACACCCCCCAATGCTGCGCCAATAAAGAGCTGCATGATAACAATCCACCATCTTTTGGTTTTAAGCAGATCTACTACCGGACTCCACAATGGTTTAATTACCCATGGAAGATACAACCAACTGGTATAGAGTGCAATGTCGGTATTGGAGATCCCCATTCGTTTGAACATGATCACCGATACCGTCATGGCAACAACATAAGGGATTCCTTCAGCAAAATACAAAGTAGGAATCCATGCCCAGGGGTTGCGTTGCTTTGGAAGAGAGGATTTTTTTGTGTCGGTCATATTCATAATTTCATTCCTCAACATGTCCCAAAATCCATTGAGTCATAATATCAAGTGCTTTGGGTGAAAAGGTTTGTTCGATCGTTGCTGATTCCTTGATGGAGCCAGTTTTACATTCTTGGAATGCATGGTTTAATCCCTCCAATTCAATAATTTTAAAATCTTTATTTCCACCTTTAATCAATGCCTGCCTGATTGCTAGCTGGTTAACTTTAGCAGGAACCTGCATGTCATTCGTTCCATTTAATGACAATACCGGACAGGTAAGTTTTTCAATATAATCGGAAGGAGTAGCTTTTAAATTGAATAAATTATGGACACTAACTCTTTGAATAAGTTTGGAACTAAACTCTATTTCTTTGTAGATGCCAATTTCTGGATCTTCAGGAATACTGTTTCTTTTAAGATTAGCATATTCATCCTTATAATGAATCAAAGCATTAAATATATCTTTTGACTCCATACTCTGATCTGAAAGCTTATATATTTCATTATCAAGATATTTCCAGAACTCAAATTGTTCTTTGTCATTATCTCCATTTCTGTAGTAGTATTCCATTTGAAGATCAAATAAATTTCTTAAGACAACACCTGGGCTTGCTAACAAGACTGCAAATTTGAATTCTTTGTTTTGACTTGCAGCCATTGAAATCACCATCCCTCCTTCACTATGACCAATTAAACCAACTTCATTTGCTTTAATATCTTTCCTAGAAGATAAAAACTCATAACCCGTCTGCAAGTCCCCGGCAAAATCAAGAGCAGTAGACTTCCAAAAGTCACCAGTTGATTTTCCAATACCGCGATCGTCGTACCTTAGAACTGCAATGCCATGCCTGGTCAAATAATCAGCTAACACAAGGAAAGGTTTGTGGAAGTTTACATCTTGGTCTCTTTTACCAGGATAGCTGCCACCTTTTAGTATAACAACCGGAAATATTCCATCCTTATTGGGTAAAGTAAGGGTTCCGGATAAAACCACACTATCTCTTTTATTTGTGAATTGTACATCTTCGCTAAAATAGGGAAAAGGTTTTTGAGGTTCTTGTGGCCTAAAAGCAGAATGGTCTCCACGATACAAATCAGCATGGTATACTTTACCAAGATAAGTAAACTCACCACTGAGATGATTCTTATTCGCAGTTAATGCTCCATCGAATTTAATTTCCTGGTATAATGTTACCTCTTCACCCTTTGCCCTTTTTTCCAATAAATCTTTATTCCAGTTACGTAACTGCAGTTTTGAATACAGCAAGTGAAGGTCCGTTCCATTAAAACTGCTGTCAGCCATTGTGAAAGTCGTTGGTTTATTCAAAAATACCCCAATCATTGAATCTTGTTGAATCATCACTTTGAATAAAATTTCAATAGTAGTTGAATCTGATGAATGTCCTGTTCCTTTCCATAAGCCTCGCAAGTCATCAGAATAGGATGCTGAAGAGATTAAAAGAAAAATTAAGATTACAGTATTACGCATTTTATCGGTTTAGATGTTAGTTCCATTTTGTATTCGGTACTTAGTTTTTAATATTCCTTTACAATCCTTGCTCCCCTGAAATAGTGCATCAGTATTTCATCATACTTAAATCCTTTTGCGCCCATCATGGCAGCGCCAATCTGACAAAGGCCAACGCCATGTCCCCAGCCAGCGCCTGTAAGGATAAATTCGCCTGGAATGTCATTTACAATATTGTGCTTGTCAATTACGAAAGCCGAACTGTACAAATGTGATTCTGACAATGTTTTGCGGATTTCTAATTCTTTGCCAATGGTCAAAGTCATCTTGGTACCTATAATTTTAAGCTTGGTTAAGCGGCCCGATTTGCCTCTTTCAACAGGAATAAGATCTATAATGGAACCAAAATCCTTTCCTGATTTGCGTGCAATCAATTCAGCCAAGTCTGTTTGCTGATAGGTAACTTTCCATCTGTAAAAATCTTTGGTTTCCTGATCGTAATCGTTCAACACCTGCGATAGGATTTCCTTTTCATTGGTGTTGCAGAAGGCATCTGGTGTATTCGGTATCCATTTTTCAGCTGCCTCTTCATCCGTCAGATCAGACTCAAATCCATCTGGCAGAAAAGGATTATCTACAATAGATTGTAGGTAGGGATGTACTTCGGGTTCCCAAACGTTTTCGAATGTTTCGGTCATACCCCCACAGCTTTTCGAATAGCGGGCATCACAAATATTCTCACCATCCATAAGTAACATTCCTCGTGTTTCGTCAATGGCCTGTTCAACCAATAAAGTCGATTGCCGGGTAATTCCCTGATAGCGTTGACAATGATCGTCGGCACAAACATCGAAATTTGGATGATCCTGACGATCGTACCATCTAATCAATTCGTCAGGAGTTTCTGAAATGGATTGGTTAGTATTTGCTGAATTCTTTATTTCTTTGCTCTTATCTATTTGAGCCATAAGCCATGAGCGCGACGTAATGGAATGTGCTTTCAACAATTCAAGGCTGCTGGTTGCCTTCATTTCCGAAGAAATAACACTGACCAGGTAATCTTCAAGGGGCAAAATGTTAATAGCAGTCAGCTTTTCATTTTCAATAATGATTTTAAGTGATCCTTTAAATTGCTGATCTTCTTTCCGTTCCCAGTGAAAATGAATGCCAATGGTCACATCATTTAATTCGAATGACGCTTCATGATACCTTACGGGTTGAAAATCAAGCGATTCTTCATCCACCACTTCTTCATTTAGCCATATTTTCCCTTCACGGTAATTTACTTTATGAATTCCTTCGTAAGGTATTCCATTTGGAGCCAGTAAATAGGTCTCATTGAGCCTGAAAATGATTTCCGACTCATACATAATACCAACGCTTATATGAGGTTCATTTATAGATGTAAGATTCATCGTTGAAGGTTTTAAGTTTGACTAAAACTATCCATCTGATTACTGCTGACTAAATTAGTCATTATTGTTTAGAAACTAACTTCTTTACCTTATTATTTTGCAATTTATTTAAAAAACTGGAAGTAAAGCAAGAAATGTACTACTCGAAAGGCTAAATCTCTGAATAAATCAGATATTTTCTTAAATTCACAATGTTAAAATAATGGTGACTTATCTTAACGAGGAGATGTTACATTGGCTATTAAAATCATCAGGAGGTTTCCTCTCGTAATGACGATCCGATTATCGTGTCGTCATTGCGAGGCACGAAGCAATCCCATATTAAGAGTGTAAATGACTCACATTCTGTCATTTCCACATTGTGGCTATTAAAAATAGCTTCCCACTCACAATGACGTTTCGCTGATGAGAATGTAGGTACTTACATCATCAGTTAATTATTGTTTATCAATTTTCTGATCCTTAAAAATTACTTCTATTCTTTTATCTGGAATTAGCCAAATTAAAGTAAACAAAACATACAGAAATGCTGCTATCCATTGACTTATCCAACACGATCCAATAGCTAATACATAAAGGATCGGAGATATTTTACCTTTAATATCTTTTCCGATAGCCCTTGCCAACAATGAATCAGGGCGATGGGTTTTAATAATTATAGTTTGTAAAGTATAATAGGCTATTGCGGCCATTAATAGTGGCCTTACGGTGTGCATCATGTGATGATGATTGTTCCAATAAATGCCGAGGTAAATGAAACTTAAGATATAGCTTAAGAATTTTGGAAGTAATGGCTTTAGGTCAACTAATTCAACGCCATGAGGTACTTTAAATTCCAAGACCATAATGGTTATGATGATGGCCAATACGCCGTCACTAAAGGCTTCCAATCTGCTTTTGTTCATCTGATTCTTGATTTTATCAATATTAATAACAATCAGAAAGATAGGTGGTTCAGTTTAGAATGTAATTTTGTGAATAGGATTCAAAGATGTTAATTAATATACACCTTAGGAAGAAATAATTCAACTATAATTTTGTATTTCAACTTAAAATTTATTGCCTTTGGTATGTTACTTAGATTACAATGATTTAAACTCATAGCAAATTTAAAGGACACTGAATCAGATTAACTGGGGTCAGGTCACAAATAGTCTGTCCATTGCTATTTTGGAAAGGATTGAGATTATTTCACTTGCTAGTAATCCTATACTAATTCCATACTAACTCAATATCAATTCAATACCAATTCAATGTTAACTCAATACCGAATGGGTTGTAAATGGGTTTATTATTGGTAGGTTATGGGTTTATGAACACGTAATGTACCCATAAGCTACCCATAATGTACCCGTAATGTACCCATTCGGTATTGAGTTAGTATTGAGTTGGTATTGAGTTAATATTGAGTTGATATAGCGAGAATATAGAATTCGTCTTGAGATAATTATAGACAAACGGAATGGGTTAAGGGCGCTGCTATCAACTTAAGTTATGTTTACTGACATGATGATTTTGAGCCACTATGTCAGTCGTTTCTGGTCATCCCGCTAGAAAGATACACAGGGTATACGGTTTAAAAAACTCATGCGTAAGCTGAGTTAATAATACAATAAATAGCCTTTTAGATTACCTTCTGAACTGATTTCAAATGCAGGGAAAGGAAGTTTAATAAATGTCATCCCCGTAAATATTGTTTTCATCAACTTTGAGTGGGTCTTTATTTTTGTCCAATCGATGTCAAGTGACAAGAGATATTGGCGATAGCGAGTTGTGGGTGCAATTTCTACTCCGTTGTAATTACTGATGTTTTCATACTCACCATACATTCCATTTGCTCCATAACCTGCTGCTATATTGAGCCAAGAGGGAATAACCTTGTGTGTAATAATTTTGTTTAATGGCATTGATAACCAGTAGGTATGTCCATTATAATCCTTAAGTAACCTGTCAAGTGAAGTTTTTCCCAGATAACCATTTGCTCTTTTCGAATAACTCGATTCCCAATAGCTGAACTTGTATTTAATCAATTGTTCATTCCATAAAAGTTCCTGTCCAATCACAAATGCGGAGCCAAAAGCATTTGCGGCCATATCGCCCCATGAAAATCCCCATCCTTCATGAATTCCATCCATTATTTCAATCGGAGTTTGCATTATAAGTCCCAACGTTCCACCCAAAATTAGTGCCTTTGTTTTTCCTACGCCACTATTTTTTAACCAATGATAGCCGATATAACTCTCAGCATAAGAGCCGAATGCATGACCAAATTTATCGACTTGTAAATAATCTTTATTATCATTAAAAAAATGAAAGGGGACCAATTTGCGATCACTATACCAAGTATTTTGGAGCACAAGTAAGCTGCCAAAATAATAGGCACTTTCAAAAGCAATGACTTTATATACCCTTTTCTTAATGATTTGACTTGAATCTGCCAATAGATTTCTATCTCCGGCAAAAGCAGGATGAATAAAAAATACAATATAAGTGATTAGTATACTGATGTTTATTAATATGACTGAAGTTCTTTTTGCCAATATTTGAAAGATTAATTTGATTTTGAATAAATTATTTCGTAACTTAAATCAATAATAATGTAATAAACTGAATCTATGAAAAAATATGGAAACAATTTAATTACTAAGACAATGCTGAGTTTTAAATGGGCATTATTAGCCCTTAGTGCTGAAATTATTATTTATACTTCGGTTATTATTCAAGGTTTAGTTCAACCTGAATTATTTACCAGTTCCTTAGGCTTTTTTATGGTGAATGTAGTAAACACTATTTGTTGCTTTTTCATTGTTAAGTATTGCCCTGTTAGTATTTTGTTTGTTCCACTAATAATTAATGCATTCATTTTTGTGATGGCCTTTTTTAATACCTCGTTTGGAGTAAATCCATGGTGGGTACCTGTCGCTACTGGATGGGCAGTTTGTATGATGGCTTCAACTATAGGAGTGCTGTTAAGGAAAAAATCTTCCATTTCTCACATTCAACTCGAAAGAGGGAAGGCATCGTAATATTCATTTGCAAAAGTCCTTTTGAATTTTTGATTCCATAATTTAGCATTATCTGTTTGCAAACCATGTTTTATAATCTTCAATTAATTGAAAATCAGATTTAGTTTTGTCAATCACTTTCAGATCACAAAGTTCACACTTATGTTTTGTCCTGTTAAAACTTATCGCTGCAATTATTCCATATATATCAATAAAATCATGCAATGATTTTATTGAAACTTTATCTCCATTCTTTAGAACTGCGCTATACTCAGCATCTGAAACCATAGCCTGGACAGGAAAATTCAATTTTTTATCAAGATAATCAAACCATTTTTTCAGACACTTCATTTCATCATTTAGGTCAACCCCTTTAAGTATCTTTGAAATTCTTAATCCTTCTTCTCCAAGTGATTCCAAATAATATTTTTCTGACAATTCATCTTTTAACTCTATAACATTTTCTTGTGTATCTCTAGGAATTGTTTTTCCCATTTCCGATTCAAATAATGTCATTTGGGTCCAGTCAAATCCTTCAACTTCTGATTGCACAATGTATTTTGAAGGTATTTGATTCATAGTTAAAGAATCCCATTCAATAGTAATCAAAATATTTTGTTTGTCTGATTTGGTATCTATATCAACAACTCTACCTTGCCATCCGCTTAGTTCAAACTCTTCCAGATCAGGCTCTTTAACTCCCTGATTTACAATTACACTATCTCCAATTTTCAATTTCATATCTATGCCATTAAATTTTTTGTCCGCTAAGATGACGATTGTTTTAAATGTTGAACTGCTGACCAACAAATATAATCTACTTTTTTCATTATTTTCTTATATTAATCAGTTTAATTCAATTATTTTAGTTTAAATTTGTAGGTGAGCAGTCGAAGTTTCTAAAATTGGTAAATATAATCTCTTATTCCTTTAAGTTGTATATAGTTTGAACTTCGACTCAGTATTTCTGTTTGTATGTTTGAACTCAAATTTGAATGATGACTTTACTAAAGACTGAAAGAGTGCCGTTGCCCCGATGGCTGAAATCGCAATTGCCTAAGGGTGAGAGCTATTTAAAGGTTAAGCACTTAATTGCAGAACATCAGTTAAATACAATATGTACCAGTGGAAATTGCCCCAACAAAGGCGAATGCTGGAATGCCGGGACTGCCAGTTTTATGATCCTGGGCGATAAATGTACCCGTAACTGCAGGTTTTGCTTTGTCCAGAACGATATACCCGAGGCCGTGGATTGGTTGGAACCGCTTAGATTGGCAAAAACAATTCAAACCCTCGGATTGAAGCATTGCGTGATTACTTCTGTAACCCGAGATGATTTAGTCGATGGTGGCGCAGGATTTTGGGCTGCAACAATTAGAAAAATCAAGGAACTGAACCCGGATACTACTATTGAATCACTGATTCCTGATTTTAATGCTCATCCTGAGCTGATTGGCCTGGTAATTGATGCTGCACCTGATGTTATTTCACACAATATGGAAACAGTTCGCAGGTTAACCCCAAAAGTACGTAGTACTGCACGCTACGATCGCAGTCTACGTGTAATTTCAATCATTTCAAAGGCTGGAATTGTTCCTAAATCAGGTATTATGCTTGGTTTGGGTGAGATGGAAGAAGAGGTTTTGCAAACAATGGACGATTTACGTATTGCTGGTTGTAAAGTTTTGACAATAGGGCAGTATCTTCAGCCAGCCTCAAATTTATTACCCGTTATGGAATATATAAGGCCTGAAGTTTTTGAAAAATACCGCACAGAAGGAATGAAACGAGGATTCTCATTCGTCGAAAGCAGTCCTCTCGTACGTTCATCATATCATTCTGAAAGACATGTTAATGGATAGCCTGGGCCAGTTGGCCGAAATCGGAAATCGAATTATTAAAAGCATGAAACGAACCAAGCATACAGTTTTAGAAATTATCAATTTAACTCCTGAAACATTCATTCTAAGACTTGACAGGCAGGATTTTACGTTTGAACCAGGACAATATGTTGTTTTACGAATGCCGGATGAATTGAACGGCCGTGAGTATTCTATCTTCAGCGGTACAACTGACTTGTATCTTGACTTTCTGATAAGAGAAATTCCTGAGGGCGAATTTTCACGTGATCTGCGGCACCTTCCAGCTGGGTCGCAGGTTGATGTGGAAGGTCCTAAAGGTTATTTCGTTTTGGATGATCGAAGCAAAAAGGGTTCTCCTATTATGATGATTGCAACTGGAACAGGTATAGCACCCTTCCATTCTTATGCGGCCTCATATCCTCAATTGAATTATAATATTGTGCATGGTGTACGCTTTGCAGATGAGGCTTATGGCAGCGAATCATTCCATCCCGATCGCTGTGTAATTTGTTCTTCAAGGATTGACGACGGTGATTACTTTGGGCGTGTTACTGATTATTTACAGCAAACAATTGTGGAGATTAATACAATCTGTTACCTTTGTGGAAACTCAGAAATGATTAATCAAGTGACTGATATTCTTGAAAGTTATGGTCTGCCTCCTGAAAATATTAGGACCGAAGTGTTCTTTTGATTTCATTTAAATTGGGTATCATCGACCTGTTGGCAAGTCACCCAAGAGAATTGAACTGACCATTAAACAAATAACATTTGCTTAGGGACTGTTTTCCTTGGTGTAAAATAATTGAGTATATGTGTTAGATTTATAGATCGTTACAATTTATAAAATGATAGGTCATCTTAAATTCCTTACCTGCTGAATTCCAATACAAAAATCAATCAAATTATTCAGTATTTTTTTTGTTCAAAACAACTAATTTGGTTTCTAAATGCTTATTTTTGTGCCTACATATTGGAGCATGAACCCATTTTCACTGAACATCTGTTATGCCTGAAATTTCTATTAATGCCGAACTAAAAAACCTGTGTCCAAAGCTTAGGCTAAGCTGCATACATGCGAATGTATCAGTTGCTCAATCGGGTGAGGGTTTGTTGGCCGACATTAAGAAACAAATTGAAATTATTCAACAATCGGTTGTCATTGAAGATATCAGTAAAATTCCTGCTATTGAAGCATCACGCAAAGCATACAAAGCCTGTGGAAAAGACCCCGCACGTTATCGTTTATCGGCAGAAGCTTTGTTGCGGCGAATTGTTTCAGGAAAAGGATTGTACCAGATTAACAATGTGGTCGATCAGTTAAACCTGGTTTCTGTGACCAGTGGTTTTTCAATAGGAGGTTATGATGCTGACAAGATTCAATGTACTGTAAGTTTCGGAATAGGACATGCTGACGAACCTTATGAAGGTATTGGAAGGGGAGCACTTAACATTGAAAACCTTCCCGTATTCCGTGATGATTTAGGGGCTTTTGGAACTCCAACCAGCGATTCACAACGAACAGAAGTGAGCAGTGACACCAATAACTTTCTGATGATTATTATTGACTTTGGAAGTTCTGATGAGTTGGAGTTAGCAAAAAAAATAGCGGTACGTTTATTGACAGAATATTGCCATGCAACGAATGTCATTGAATATAAAATTGATTAATAGGTAACAATTATTTTATATGGTTAATCAACCCTTACATATTGCTCTCTTTCAACTTAATCTGGTTTGGGAAAATCCCACAGATAACAGGGCCATGATTGATCAATGGTTTCAAAAAGTAAATAAATCAACTGATATTGTTTTTTTACCTGAGATGTTTACTACCGGCTTTTCGATGAATGTTGCTGAACTTGCAGAACAGATAAATGGAGAAACTGTGCAATGGATGAAGAAATGCTGTGTTGAATATCAGTTTGCCCTTTGCGGGAGTTTGATTATTCAGGAAAATGATCAATATTTCAACCGCCTCGTATTTGTAGAACCTTCTGGTGATGTGCACTTTTACAATAAGCGCCATTTGTTCACCATGGGTAATGAAGAAAGTCATTTTCAACAGGGAACTGAGCGCTTAATCATTCAATACAAAGGGTGGCGTATTTGTCCAATGATTTGTTATGATGTACGTTTCCCAGTTTGGAGCCGTAATCTAAATGAATACGATTTACTTGTTTATGTTGCCAATTGGCCCCGCAATCGTGATGAGGTTTGGAATAGTTTACTTAAGGCTAGGGCCATTGAAAATCAATCCTATGTGGTGGGAGTCAATAGGGTAGGAGTCGACGATCATAAGATTCACTATTCAGGCAATTCACAAATATTGAATGCCAAGGGGCATTGCATTACTGAACCAAATGAAGGGGAAGAAGGTATCGTTACAGCTGAAATATCCATGGCAGATCTCGTCAAATTCAGAACTTCTTTTCCTGTTCTGAATGATGCCGATTCATTCTATATTGATTAATTATAATTGAATTTAAATATACTAAACATGAAAAGAAGCGTATTAATTTTATTTATTGCAATCAGTCTAAGTAGTTATGCGAAAGACTATTCAGTCAAATCGCCTGACGGGAAAATACAGGTAACAATTTCTGTTGACACACAAATTAAATGGTCGGCAACTGTTGAAAACCATCCTATCTTTACCAACAATACTTTAAGTGTTGATTTGGGCACTTCGGTATTGGGTGTAAATCCAAAAGTGGTTTCGGCTAAAACAACAACGGTAAATGATGTGGCTCAAACGGTCGTTGCTGTTAAATCAAAGACGATTATCAATAACTATAACCAGTTGAATCTGGCCTTCAAACCAAACTATACAGTTAGTTTCCGTTTGTTTGACAATGGTATTGCATACCGTTTTGAAACAAACATGAAAGGTGAAATCATCGTTAAAAATGAAGATGTAGGCCTGAATTTCAGTGGCGATTATTCTGTTTTATTTCCTGAAGAAACTACTTTGTATTCACATTACGAACGCAATTATCTTGATCAGAAAATCAGTTCTCTCGATGCCGGACGATTTGCTTCACTTCCCACATTGGTGAAAGCTGACAACAATATTAAAATAGGAATCACTGAAGCTGACTTGTTCGACTATCCTTGTTTGTTTATGGAAGTAGCCGGCAAGGCTGCCTTTAAAAGTAAATTCCCAAAGGTTATCCTTAAGTCAGATCCCAAAGGTGACCGCGAAATTCAGAATATTCAGGAGGCTGATTATATTGCCAAAACTTCAGGTATTCGTAATTTTCCATGGAGAGTATTCATGATCAGTACTGAAGATGCCCGTTTGGTCGAAAATCAAATGGTCTTTCTTCTTTCGAGAGAAAATAAACTTAAAGATACGGATTGGATCAAACCAGGTTTAGTGTCATGGGACTGGTGGAACGATAATAACCTTTACAATGTTGATTTTAAATCGGGAATTGATACCAAAACTTATAAATATTACATCGACTTTGCTTCGAAAAACAAAATTCCTTATATCATTTTGGATGAAGGTTGGACCAAAAGCACTACCAATATCAGGGAGGCCAATCCTAATTTAGACATTAAGGAATTGATGGCTTACGGAAAATCAAAAAATGTAGGGATTATTCTATGGTGTTTGTGGAATCCTATTGATGCTGACATGGATGGCATTTTGGATATTTATGCAAAATTAGGCGCCAAAGGTATCAAAGTTGATTTCATGGCCCGATCAGAACAATACATGGTAAACTTTTACGAACGTGCAGCGAAAGCTTGTGCCGATCGTAAAATGTTGATCGACTTCCACGGAGCCTTTAAACCATCGGGAATGGCAAGGGCTTATCCAAATATCATTGGTCATGAGGGTGTTAAAGGAATGGAAAACAATAAATGGAGCAAGGATATTACTCCTGAACATGATGTTACTCTTTGTTTTACACGTATGCTTGCCGGTCCGATGGATTATACTCCGGGAGCGATGCACAATGCTCAGGCTGTAGATTATATGATTAGCAATGCAAATCCAATGAGCCAGGGAACCCGTTGTCACCAATTGGCGATGTATGTTTGTTATGATTCTCCACTTGGAATGCTGAATGATAGTCCTTCCAATTATTACAAGGAACAGGAAAGCACTACATTTATCAGTAAGATGCCTACCGTTTGGGACAATACCAAAGTGCTTGATGCTAAGGTAGGTGACTATATTTTGATGGCTCGTCAGAATGGAAACGACTGGTATTTAGGTGCTATGACTGACTGGGATTCACGAACGATCAATCTGGATTGCTCATTTTTGGGTGAAGGAAACTATGAAATTGAAATCATGCAGGATGGTATAAATGCCAATAAAAGCGCCAGCGACTACAAAAGAATTGTACAGAAAGTAACCAAAGCCAGCAAGTTTAAAATAGACATGGCTAAAGGTGGCGGATGGGCTGCAATTTGTAAAAAGATCTGATAAACAGACTTTCATAACCTATTCAAATATATAGTTTGAAAAAGGCCATCTGATGAAAATCGGGTGGCCTTTTATTTTTAAAATGGTTAGATGGTTGGATGGTTAATTTCTAATTTTCAATTACTCTCTTATGTTGGGATTGTTTTCCCAACCCCTCAGAAAAGTAATCTTAACATACGAGTGCAAATGTCTCATTAATATATCATTGCGAGAGGTTGGCCAATCAATTCCTCAGAAAAGCAATTCAACATTAATACACAATTCCAATAACAATTTTAAATCTTTTGATACATATTTTTATTCTATGATTTATTTTGCTACTTTCGCTGTATAAAATCAATTGACTTTTTCTGCATAAGGCTGAATTAATTCTTCTGTGTTAATCTATGGATTTCAGTAGAATTTTAGAGGTCACATTCAGTATCCGTAGCAATTACTTCACGCTAAGTGTCTTATGAACAGAAATTTTTAATCTGAATATTAACTTTAATTAAGAACAAAGGTTGAAAATTGACCATTTATAAAAGCTATTTTTGTGAATCTATAATTTTTCAAGGGATGCTTCCTATAATTTGGGATGCAATGAAAGTAATTTTAAAATAACACACTATTATGAGTTTTAAATACATGCAGAAAGGATTTTCAATATTGCTCGGGATTATGCTATTGGTGGGAGGGAGCAAATTGAACGCACAGGATATACAGAGCGGCGCTTTAGATGTTCAGGTTAATGCTATGAAATTTGGCCGTTTGCTCCGTTTAATCGACAGTTATTACGTCGATACCACCAAGGTTGGCGATCTAACGGAAAAGGCTATCGTTGAAGTACTTCGTGATTTAGATCCACATTCGGTTTATATTTCGAAGGCTGAAGTTGAGAAGATGAACGAACCTCTCGAAGGGAATTTTGAAGGAGTTGGAATTTCATTCAATGTTTACCGCGATACTTTAATGGTTGTAACTACCATAGCTGGTGGACCTTCTGAAAAGGTAGGCCTTAGGGCCGGAGACAGAATTGTATCAGTTGATGATAAAAATATTGCAGGAATTGGTTTGAAGAACCCGGCTGTATATGATTACCTGCGCGGGAAAAAGGGAACCAAGGTCGAATTAGAAGTAAGACGCAAAGGCGAACCTAACTTGCTCGATTTTCTCATTATCAGAGACAAAATTCCTATCAATAGCCTCGATGCTTCATATATGCTCAACGATAATACAGGTTACGTTAAACTGAATAAATTTTCGGCAACGACTATCACCGAATTTAAAGATGCAGTTAATTCATTGAAGTCTGGTGCAAAGTTAAATAACCTGGTACTCGACTTGCGTGACAATGGTGGTGGTTATTTGAATGCCGCTACACAACTGGCCGATGAGTTTTTGCCAGCCTACAAACAGATTGTTTACACTCAGGGAAGTCATGCTGAAAAAAAAGAATACAATTCAACTGGCGATGGCGAACTGGAAAAGAATAAATTAATTCTATTGATTGATGAAGGTTCTGCCTCGGCCAGCGAAATTGTTGCAGGCGCTATACAGGATTGGGATCGCGGTGTTTTAATTGGCAGACGTTCGTTTGGAAAGGGATTAGTGCAGCAACCCTTCGAATTAACTGACGGCTCGATGGTTCGACTTACTACTGCTCATTATTATACTCCAAGCGGGCGGTGTATTCAGAAGCCTTATACTGAAGGAATTGATGCTTATCAGAAGGACTATATTCACCGTATTGAGAAAGGTGAATTATTCTCAAAAGACAGTATTATTGAAAACAAGACTTTGAAATTTTCGACCAAAGTAAGTAAAAGAACAGTCTATGGTGGGGGTGGTATTATGCCTGATGTGTTTATTCCACTCGATACTTCCAAATATTACACCTACTATAACAATTTGCTCCGTAAGAATGTGATTTATACTTCGGTACTTGATCTTATGGATGCGAATCGAGAGAAGTTTGTTCTAAAATATCCTGATTATAAAACTTTTGTGGATAAATTTGAAGTATCAGATGAGTTGATTGACAAAATACTTGCTGACGGAGAAAAAGAAGGTGTTAAAAAAGAAGATAAGAGTGTTGAATTTGCCCGACCACTTATGAAACGGCAAATAAAAGCTCTGGTGGCGCGTGATCTGTTTTCGACGAGTCACTATTTTCAGATTATGAATGCTGACGATGAGGCCATAAAGAAAGCTGTTGAAGTGTTTACACAAAAGAATGCCTACGAGAAAATTTTGAGTGGGAAGTAGGGGGCAGATGAGAAAATGAGAAGGTGAGAAGATCCATCCATCTCACTTTCCCACATTCTCACCTTCCCACATTCTCTTTTTCTATTAAAGGAACTTGAAATTTGGAACTTTGAACTCTTATGTTGGAAATAACTATCAAATGGCTTTCAGGAAACTATATTGAACTCCTGGGAGCCATTTTAGGTTTTGCCTATATCTTTTTCTCCATTCGCCAAAACATACTGACCTGGCCTGTTGGCCTCTTAACATCAGTACTTTACATCTGGGTGTTTTTTGATTCAAAACTCTATGCCGACATGGGTTTGCAGATGTATTACGTGATAATCAGTATTTATGGTTGGTACGAATGGGTGAGAGGTAATTCCAATTACTCCGATAGTAAAGTTGTTTTGAAAGTTAACAGAATAACTCTTCAACTTGGCTTGTCACTGGGATTGGCCAGCTTCATTATTTTTATGTTGCTTTGGTTTATTTTGAAAAATTTTACAGATTCTCCTGTTCCCTTTTGCGATTCATTGGCCACTTCACTAAGTATTGTGGCGACTTGGATGCTTGCACGTAAGATATTGGAGCATTGGCTGGTATGGATTTTTGTAGATGCTTTCTCTATCGGACTATTTTGGTATAAAGACCTTCATCCAACTGTTATTTTGTTTGCCATATACACTATTATGGCTGTTGTCGGATTCATTGAATGGAAGAAGGAGTTGAAAGTGATCAGTGTTCAGTAAAAAGTAAAAAGTGTTCAGAAATAAGAAATAATAAATAAGGAATAAAGATTAACGATTTAAATATGAGTAATAAGACGGTGGACTTTTCGTGAAATTCGTTTTAAATTCGTGAAATTTGTAACTTCTTGTAATCCGTTTTAATCCGTGTAATCTTAAGGAATATAATGTTGATATTCTCATTAACTACTGTATTTTTGTAACCATGATTCAAACTGAAAAACAAATACGTATTGCTGTTACTGGACCGGAGTCGACCGGTAAAACTACTTTGGCTCTAGAACTTGCGGAATTGTATAATGGCCAGTATATTCCTGAGTTTGCTCGTGAATATGTTGAAAAGATTGGCCGCCATTATACTTATGATGATGTTGAAGCGATTGCCAAAATTCAGATTGAACAATATTTGACTTCCAAATCGAGTTCACGGCAACTGTTTTTCTTTGATACATGGTTGATTATTACTAAAGTATGGTTCAACTGGGTATTTGGTAAGACTCCCAACTGGCTTGAGGATCGAATCTGGGACTGCCCAATTGATTTATTCCTGTTATGCCTTCCGGATTTACCCTGGGAAGCTGATCCGGTTCGCGAAAATGGAGGTGAAAACCGACTGAGACTTCTCGATCAGTATAGAAATGAGCTGCAACATTATGGTTTTAATTTTGTTGAAATAGGGGGTGTGGGTGAAGTAAGGCTAAAATCAGCCATTGATGCTATGAATAATAGGATTCAATTGTAAAGATTTCAGGCTTTAAAGTTTGATAGTATTGTCATAAGTTTGATTTTTGTATATAAATAAAATTTGATTGAAATGTACACGGAAAAGGATATTGAACACAAAATGAGCCGATCTGTTGATCAACTGGCTGATCCAAATTCTTACAACCTGGTTTGCCATGAACACCGCATGGGTGAGCCGTTACCTTCAATTGAAAAACTTGGCAAAATAGTAGGGTTGGTTCGTGAACTCTTGTTTCCAGGATATTTTGGAAATACTAGTCTGAGGTCAAATACCATCAAACATTATGTAGGTGTAAACATTGATGAGTTGTTTGAATTATTGGCTGAACAAATACTTGCTGGACTGTGCTTTACATGTGAGAACTCTGAAGAAGTTGATATGCAGGGAAATCAGCAAAATTCACAGGATCTTGCTTCTGATTTTATATCATTCCTACCTGAAATTAGACGACTTTTGATTACAGATGTTGAAGCTGCTTATTTGGGCGACCCTGCTGCCAATAGCCGAAGTGAAGTAATATTCTGTTATCCTACCATCAGGGCCATTATCAATCACCGTGTTGCTCATCAGTTGTTGAAACTTGGTATCCCACTTATTCCACGTATCATTTCTGAAATGGGGCATTCTGAAACTGGTATAGATATCAATCCGGGAGCACAGATCGGTGAATCTTTTACCATAGATCATGGTACCGGAGTTGTTATTGGAGCGACCAGTATCATTGGGAACAATGTGAAGCTTTATCAAGGCGTAACACTTGGTGCTAAGAGTTTTCCACTTGACAAATATGGAAATCCAATTAAGGGTACTCCACGTCATCCAATTGTTGAAGACAATGTGATCATTTATGCACAAGCTACCATTCTTGGGCGTATCAGGATTGGCGCAAATTCTGTTATCGGAGGTAATGTATGGGTTACCAATAGTTTACCCCCTAATTCAAAAATAATTCAGAACAAAGCCAAAGAAGTCGCTTTTTATGACGGAGGGGGTATCTAATAATTTACCATTAATATCATCCAAAATGTCAAAATGCCAAAATGCCACTCTACTACTTCTGTCAATTCAGTCAATTGGCGGAGTGGCATTTTGGCATTATGGCATTTTGACATTTTGAATTGAGAATTCCTGAACCGGCAAATAGAATGTTATTTTTAAGTTTCAATCCCATATATTGAGCTTGCAGGTTTATCCTATCAATTGGATTTTAGATAATTCCGTTCACCAAATATATTACTTCCAATGCGAATCATGCTACTCCCTTCGGCAATTGCTAACAGGTAATCGCCGGACATACCCATCGAAATATCTTTGAAATCAGTATTATTATCATCAAAATAATTCATCTTCAACAATTCAAAATAAGTCTTTAAACACTTAAATTCTTTCCTGATCTGATTTTCATCGTCAGTGTAAGTTGCCATTCCCATTACTCCTGATATTTTAACATTCATAAGAGATTTAAACTCCTCAGAATTCAGCATTTCAATGGCCTCTTCAATGGAAAGGCCAAATTTGGTTTCCTCTTCAGCAATATGAAACTGAAGCAGGCAGGGAATAATCCGATCTGCTTTCTTTGCTTCTAAATTAATAGCCTTCAGCAGTTTAAATGAATCAACACCATGGATCAACTGAACAAAGGGGGCAATGTATTTTATCTTATTGGATTGAAGGTGACCAATAAAATGCCATTCAATGTCCTTTGGTAACTCTTCATATTTATCAGACATTTCCTGTACCTTATTTTCACCAAAGGCCCTCTGTCCATGGTTGTAAGCTTCCAGAATTGACTCTACAGGCTTAGTTTTTGATACAGCGATCAGCCGAACATGTTCCGGCAGAATTGATTTTATACGGTCTATATTGTCAGCTATACTCATAAGTCAAAAATAACATAGAAAAAGCATTTTATCAGTCCTTTTTGAAATCATTTTTCAGATTTCTTATTTTTTAGATTCATAGAGAGAATATAGTTTGCATCTTAGTTGAAATTGACATATATTTATGGGCTATAAATCTTTTAACTATCTTTGATGCACGCTATGAATGAGAAACAAAGATATACAATTGATCGAATGAATGTGTTGGGGAAAGAGGAAAAGCCTTTTGTTTTTCTAATTGATTATGATTTTGAAAAGCCATTGATTTTTGATCTAAACAACTCGTCAGATTTACTATGGAAAACACCTGAGCTAACCAACTATATTTCTGAAATAGTTCCTCCGGCAGAATTGCAATGGACTGTTTATCCTGTTGAAATTCAGGAGTATGAACAGGCATTTGCTCTTGTTCAGGAACGCATTCACAATGGAGATACTTATTTGTTGAATCTTACAATGCCTGCAAGGGTTGAAACGAATCTCAGTATGGAAGAAATGTTCCATTTAAATAATGCAACTTATAAAATTTGGCTCAAAGATCAATTTGTATGTTTCTCTCCTGAAATATTTGTGCGGATTAAAGATGGAATTATTTCTTCATATCCAATGAAAGGAACAATTGATGCCAACAATGAAAATGCAGAACAACTATTGTTGAACGATGAAAAGGAAGTGGCTGAGCATAATACTATTGTTGATTTGATCCGTAATGATCTGAGTATCGTTGCCACTGATGTAAAGGTGGAAAAATTTATGTATATTGATCGGATTCATACCAACAAGGGCGATTTATTACAGATGAGTTCCCATATTTCAGGCAAGCTGCCTGAGAATTATCAACAGTCAATTGGCTCTATTATAGGTAAATTACTTCCTGCAGGATCGATTTGCGGAGCTCCAAAGGAGAAAACTGTTGAGATTATCAAATCGGTTGAGTCCTATACCAGAGGTTACTATACCGGTATTTTTGGAGTCTTCGATGGAAAGAACCTCGATAGTTGTGTTCTGATCAGGTATTTGGAAAAAGACTCCAATCAGCTGACTTTTAAAAGCGGAGGTGGTATTACCTTCTTAAGTGATTGTGAATCTGAATATAACGAACTAATACAGAAGATTTATGTCCCCATTGCTTGAATCTCTTAAATTGAATGATGGGGTTATTCAGAACTTAAATTACCATCAGGACAGGCTGAATCGTTCGATGGATGAATTATTTTCTATTGCTGAAAAGATTGATTTGATGAAGATTATTTCTATTCCTGATGATTGTAAATCAGGGATTTATAAGATAAGAATTTTATATGGGCCAACGGTTGATAAAATTGTAATTGAACCTTATCACTACCGATCAATTCAAAGCTTGAAAGTGGTATCCCATGAGAGCATTGATTATCATTTGAAATTTACCAACAGAGAACAACTTGACGTATTGTTTGCCCAAAGGGGAGATTGCGATGATATCATCATTGTCAAAAATGGGTATCTAACTGATTCTTATTCAGCTAATTTGCTGTTTTTTGATGGCAGTAAGTGGTTCACTCCCTCAACTCCACTATTAAAAGGTACCAAGCGGCAATTGCTTCTTGATCAGGGAATTATAACTGAAAAGGAGATAAGTGAAGTCGATATATTGAACTTTCAGAAAATTGGATTGATCAATGCAATGATTGATTTTGAGGAAATGCCTGTTTTATCTGTGGAGAGGATATCCACTATTCCAAAGTTTTGAACTTGGAATAGTTAGTCGATAAATAACTTTATAGGTCACTATCAAAGTTTTATTCTACGATCGATATCTTCCCAGCTCAAACAACTTTCTGGATTTTCTTCCATCTTTTGAATCCGATTACGAACAATTTCCTTATGTTCTTCGGGAATATATTTCTCTGTCAGATAGTTAGAATATTCTTTCTGAAAATCAAAGTCTTCTGAAAGATGAATGACACCACTTAAACTTTCCACCAAAGGAGTAATTTCAAATTCACCTTTTTTAGGCTCGGTAATAGATTCAAGATAAGATTCAATCATTTTGGAGAGACTAATCTTGTGATCCTGAGCTTAATCTTTGGCTCTTTCTATTACTTTCTTTTTTATGCGAATAGTAAGTTTTGTTTCCATAGTTTTTGAATTTGACGTACAATTATAATAAATCCTTACGTCAAAGTCAATTGTTTTTTCAAATTATTTTTGATTTGTATGAGTCAATCTACAATCAGTTGCAAACCGTCATAAGCCAGAAAAACATTCTCGGGAAGTTCGATTTGCACCTCGTTATGAAATCCCATTTGATGTGAAAGATGCGTCAGATATGCTTTCTTGGGTTTAACTTCAGCAATAATTTGAAGTGCCTGCTCCAGATTATAGTGTGAAATATGCACTTCTTTTCGCAAAGCATTTAAAATCAATACATCCAATCCACGCAGCTTGTCTATTTCTTCATTTTCCAACTTGTTGACATCAGTTATGTAGGCTAATTTTCCAAAGCGAAAACCAAAGACCGGTAGCTTATAATGATATCCACGAATGGGTATAACTTCCAGATCCTCAATCATAAATGGTTTATTTTCTATCGGATGCAAATGCATTTGTGGGATCCCAGGGTATTTATAACTGGAAAAAACATAATCGAAAATACGACGGATAGCAATTTGGACGCGTTCTTCAGCATAAATATCAGTTGGCTGTTTCTGAACCCAATTGAAGGCACGTATATCATCAAGACCGAAAATATGATCCGTATGTTCGTGCGTCAAGAGTATTCCATTTAAATGTAAAACATTGTGCGTCAGCATCTGCTGACGAAAATCAGGTCCTGCATCTACTACAAGACATTGATTCTCAGTTTCAATCATAACTGAAGCGCGCAATCGCTTGTCCTTCGGGTTATCTGACAGACATACAGGACATTGGCATGCAACTACAGGAACTCCCTGCGAGGTACCTGTTCCTAAAAAAGTTAGTTTCACCTTTTGAATATTGTTTTATGCAAAAATAATGAATGCATTCTTTATAGAGAAGGTTTTTGACTATTTTTGCATAAAAATTACGCATGGCCAAACTTTACATGATCCCTACTACTTTGGGCGATACAACTATTGAGAGGGTATTGCCTCCAGATCTAACGCAGTTGATTTCGTCGCTTGAGGTATTTATTGTTGAAAATATACGTACAGCGAGGCGTTTTCTGAAAAAAGTGAATCCGGCTTTCGTGATTGATGATTTGACTTTCTTTGAACTCAACCAACATACTGAGAAGAAAGATATTATCCGGTTTTTGGAACCCAATAAAAAGGGTTTTGATATCGGTATCATTTCGGAGGCTGGATGTCCCGGAATTGCTGATCCAGGCGCTGAAGTGGTTCGTATTGCTCATACAAAGAATATTCAGGTAGTACCGCTGGTTGGTCCATCTTCGATTTTGCTGGCTCTGATGGCTTCGGGAATGAGTGGTCAGAATTTTGCCTTCAATGGTTATTTGCCTATAAAGAATCCAGATAAGTCGCAGCAGATTAAGATGTTGGAAAAACGTATGCAGACTGAAGGGCAGACTCAGATTTTTATTGAAGCTCCTTATCGGAATGCTCAGTTACTTGAATCATTACTTTATCATTGTGAACCCGATACCCTTCTCTGTATTGCCGCTGATATTACGTTGGATTCTGAATTTATCCTTGCTAAACCCATTTCATTCTGGAAGACAAACATTCCAGATATTCAAAAACGGCCTGCGATATTTATGATAGGTAAAATATAGATGATAGCCGCGCTTAAACGAGGGTAGTGTAATGTTAAGTTGCTGAATCATATCGTATTTCTCCTCTTATATTTTGTACTTTTTTAGTTTAACTTCGGAGTATCTGTTGGATTTCCAAAATTTTATCTCTCCTTTCAAAAGAATAATTCGTACTCGTTTCTTGTAGATGTGTGTATAGGAAGAGCGATTTCTGTAAGTAATTGAGCCTCTCAGGTGTTAACGAAGGCTTGATTGCCTTTCCTGTAAGCATCAATAATTCAGCCATTTTCTCCAGGAGGACTTCTGTCGTAAATTGTGTTTTCATCAATTCCAGAAAGCCTTCATTTTCAATCGATATCGCTTCCTCAATATTAAATGACAATTTCTCCTGAATAAAATTATGTAGTACTCCTGTGATTTCATCCTCCTGTTTGTCATCTTTCAATTTAAGGACACGGCGTATTAAACTGGCCAGGAAATAGCCCATTTCCTCCAATTGTTGCATCAGGTAATCGCGTTGTGGCATACTAATTTAAGTTTTTAATATTCAAAGATAAGCATTGTAATTATAATAATGGCTAAATATTTACCTAATACGAATTCTATTTTTACTCAATACCAATTCAATACCAACTTTTTATTAACTCCTTACTAATTCAATACTAACTCAATACTAATTCAATATCAACTCAATACTAATTCAATACCGAATGGGTACATTATGGGTACATTATGGGTAGGTTATGGGTACATTACGGGTTCATGAACCCATAATATACCCATAATAAACCCATTTACTACCCATTCGGTATTGAATTAGTATTGAGTTGGTATTGAATTGGTATTGAGTTAGTATAGTGTTAATAGGGAGTGTTGTAATCTCAATCCTTTCCAAAATAGCAATAGATAGACTATTTGTGACCTGACTATGGGTATTCGGGTAAATAGTAAATTCATTATACTCTGCCAGTGTAGTCTGTATGTCAAATACTTAGAACCATTATGGGAAAGAATAAATGTTGAAGTTCAAATAATAAGTGTCGTTTTACGAAATACACCGCACTCAATAATTTTGTTCTGAATAGTATCTATAGCTATCTGCTTGCTGAAGTTTTTATCCTTCAAATTCTTTGATGAAATAAAAAAAATGTTGGGTGCACGCAACTATTTTTCTCTAAACTGTATCTATATTTAAAACAAATAGGCTTGAAGAACTGTAGTATAAAATGTTTGAAAAGAATAATAATATTTTTTGCACAGTTTAGATTTACAAATAAACAATAACAATTAAAATTCAGAGAAATGAAAAAGTTAATATTCTATTTATTAGTTGGATTCCTATTCAGCTTTTTGGCGGGCTGTAATTTTTTGGATGATAATAATGATGGATATTCCAGAGGTAATGCCTGGATAAGCTATGGTTTGATCCAAAAAGATACCACTGCCGGAACATTTACCATTGCGCTTGACAACGGTGCAATTCTTTATCCAGAAGCCAATTCGGGTTGGGAAAATGAGGTAAGTAACAATCAAAGAGTTCTGGCCCAATATGCCATTACAGGCGACAAAGTAGACTCGGTTGCTACTCCACAGTATTATGTCAAAATTTATTCGTTGCGTAATATTCTGTACAAAGGTATTTTCAATATTACCCCTGCCACAGAAGATAGTATCGGCAACGACCCCATTCATGTAGAGGATCACTGGTTGAAGAATAACATGCTAACCTTTGAATTGTCCTATCTGGGTGGAAACAAAATACATTATATTAACCTGGTAAGGCAACCAAATGCAGCTGCCACAGAACCAGTAGTTTTAGAGTTAAGGCATAATGATAATGGCGATACTGATAGGATAAGATTGTCGGCTGTAGTAACCTTCGACTTGAGTTCTTTGAAAGTTGCCGGTAAAGATTCAGTTTCGTATCGGATAATTGCCAAGGATTTTAATGGTGATGATTTTGGATATACCGGAGTATATAAATATTAGAATCAGTTTTATCAATCCATTTTCATAAAAGAACCTGCTTGTACAAGTAGGTTCTATTTGTGTCAGCCTGATAAAGGTATATAAAACAAGAAACCCAACTAATTGAATAACAATTAATTGGGTTAATTTTTGGGTGGATGATGGGATTTGAACCCACGACCCCTGGAACCACAATCCAGTGCTCTAACCAGCTGAGCTACAACCACCATTTTTCGTTTTGAGGTTGCAAAGATAGTATTAATATTTTTACTTATGCAACAGTGAAGAGGCAAATTTGGTCAATTCATTGAATATTTTTTTGCTAAAGTTTACTTTTGTGTATCAGTCCGCCCTTTTCATTCAGCAATAAAGAAAAACGAATGAGCGTATCGTCGCGAACTATTAATTCATAAGCCACAATTTCATCTTCACAAATTTCAATTACATTCATCAATTCTCCATGCTTAGCTGCTTTTTCTTTAATATGTAGGGGAGTGGCATGGATTGAAAGATTTTTTTTCAGATTAAGAATTTTACCATTGGCGTCAAATCGTGCAATGTGTTCAATTTCTTCAAGGTAAAAAATGGCTTCATAAAAGTCGTCTGTTTGAAGCCATTCAACATTTAATGATTCTCCAAACCTTTCTGCAAAGGCAATTTTTACCAGAGTTGGCAAATTGACATTGGTAAACTTAAATATTTTGCTTAATATGTGTTTCATGGAGCGTTATTATTTATTCTCAGTTTATGCTGAATATTTAATCAGATTTCGTCGTGAATAAATAGTCATGTTTGTTTTTATTATAGACGATAAGTGAATAAATAGTAACGATTTTGTTTTTTAAGTTAATTATTTAGATTGAATTTTTGCTGATACATATATATAACTCTTGTTCGAGCCCTTTTGAGCCTCATTTTAACAGCATCTTCACTAATACGTAAAGTTTTTGCAATCTGTTTGATCGGAACATTGTCCTGATATTTCATTAATAGGAGAACTTTTTCTTCAGGATGGATCAGTTCAAGAATAGTAAGAAGGTTTTCATAGTTTGCTTCTTCAAAATCTGTTTCCGACTCATCAATGATTTCAGGAATCTCATTGTTGGTGTTCCAATCTGGATAGTGAAGTTTCTTCTTTACCCTAAGATAGTCAATACAATGGTTGTATGTTATTGAATAAAGCCAGGAAGAAAAGGAAGAGTTTCCTTTAAATCCGGATATTTTTTCGTAGGCCTTGGTTAAAATGTCATTTGAGAATTCTTCAGCCTGCTTAGCATCTTTCAAAAAGCTGTAGCATTTATCTCTAACCTTTTTAAAATAGCGTGAATAAAGCATTTCATATAAATCCTGATTCCCTGAATTCATAATCAGAAGAACAATTTCTTCATCCGTTTTGTGCTGATATTTAGATTTTAAAGCCATTTATGGGTACTCGAAATAAATAATGTCAAATAAAAATAAATAAAGTTGAGTTACTTCTCAAAAAACCGTCGTCACAATGGTGATTTAACTGGAATTTCTTTTGTAATTCGGTGTAAAAATAGAAATAAATCGAAGTTTATAGTTATATTATAAAGTTAATAATTTTAGAGAAAACCAAAATTTAAGATTGAGTATGAAAAGTAAATTAATTATTGCTATTGCAGCAATGGGTATCGCAGTATTATTTAGCTCATGTGCTAAAGTTCCACAGACAGAAATTGATGCAGCAACTGCTGCTGTTCAAGAAGTTAAAGATTCAGGTGCTGACTTGTATGTACCAGAAGCTTATTCAGCTTTAGTTGATTCATTGAAATCAGCAAACGAAAAAGTTGAAGTTGCTAAAGCAAAATGGTTTCCTAACTATTCAAAAGCTAAAAGTCAATTAGCTGTAGTTAGTCAATTAGCCGTTGATGCAAAAGCTAAAGCAGAAGCTCGTAAAGTTGAGTTGAAAGCTGAAGTAACAACAATGATTGGTGAAGTTAAAGCATTGGTTGAAGAAAACAAAGCTTTAATCGCAAAAGCTCCAAGAGGTAAAGAAGGTAGAGAAGCCTTAGAAGCTATCAAAAGTGATGTAACTGTTGCTGAGACCACTGTTACTGAAGTTGAAGCCTTATTAGCCAATGGTGATTTGTTAGGTTCAAACGACAAAATCAAAGCAGCTAAAGAAAAAGCAACTGCTATCAAAGCCGAATTGGAAGAAGCTATTGCAAAAAAAGGTGCTAAATAATAATAACTCCTAGGAGTTGATCGTTTACAATACCCGGGGTTTCCCCCCGGGTATTTTTTTAATATATAAATGATGGGTTTAAATAAGACGTCAGTAATTAAGTGGTTGGTCATTGGTTTATTTTCTGTTTTTGTTGTTACAATGAGCATTTCAGTAATCATTGTATCACAAAAAATATTGCCAACAGAAGATATGAGGCTTGCACGTGAAGCGCTGACTATTGCAAAAGAGGCAGAAGCGAATATTTATTCTGAGAAAAAGTATAAAGAATCGGTCAAGATGTATGATTCAGCAATGATTATCTGGAAATCAGAAAACGCCAGATTTATTTTGTTTCGTGATTACAGCCGTATAGTTACCTTTGCCAAAAGTTCAAAAAAGATAGCAGAAGATGCCTCGGAAGAAGCGGTAAAAAAGTCAGCTAATTTAAATCTTAATGTAGAAGCCGCTTTTGTTAGTTTAGGAAAGAAGATAGAAATTTACAATAAGCTTTTTAAAGATCTGCCATTACAAAGATCAGTTTTTGATGCGCATAATAAATCGAAAATGTTTTTAAGCGAATCAAAAATTGCACATGAGAATGGCAAATTGAAAGAGGCAGAAATTTTATTTAAGAAGGCTGAAATTTACGTCAATCATGCTAACGTGGCTGCAGGTAAGATGTTACGTGACTATTTTGAAGATCATCCCAAGTGGGCACGATTGACTAATGATGCTATCGCTTCCTCCAGCGGAGGAAATAAAGTGATTTTAGTTGATAAAGTGGCTCATATTTTGTACGTTTACCAATCTGGAAAAGCAATCCGAAGTTATGATGCTGAATTTGGCCCTAACTGGATGGCTCATAAAGAACGTACAGGAGATAGGGCGACACCGGAAGGCAACTATCACATAACAAGTAAGAAGGCTAACGGAAGTACAGTATATCACAAAGCGATGCTTCTTGATTATCCCAATTCAGAAGATCGAATAAGGTTTGAGGCCAAAAAACGTAAAGGATTGATTTCACGAAATGCCGGAATTGGTAATTTGATAGAAATACACGGTAATGGAGGAAAAGGTTTTGATTGGACAATTGGCTGTATCGGATTGAGGGATCGTGATATTGATGATTTATACCGATTGGTCGGTTCAGGTACAAGAGTTACAATTGTAGGTTCAATACAACCACTATCGGTAGTATCAGAGGGAATGGATTTTTAAATTATGAATTCTGTTTCAAAAGGAAAAGTGGGCATAATTGTTGTATAATGAAATGAAATAATAGATGTTTTATAATTCTAAACTATGATTCGAACTTTATTAATTTATTTAGCTATATTGTCAGTTGGCGTGGTATTTTTTGGGTCAATGATACTATTTGGTGTTCCAGCATTGCAGGAATCTACATTCGTTTTACCTAATATGACAACGCAAACAGGTGCTGATGAAGTAGGGACGAGCAAAGAGTCTCTTGAAAAAGAAATATCAAAACTTCAGAATAAATTAGACAATTGCACTCCTACTGAGGCATACATAGTAATAAATACAAATGACAACCATTTTTATTTATACAAGAATAAGCAACTGGTACGTGATGGAATGTGCTCTAGCGGCAAGAATGAACGATTGGTTTTAAATGACAGTCCTAAAGAATACGTCTTTCATACGCCATTGGGAGTCAGGAAAGTATTAACCAAATCAAAAAATCCTGTTTGGGCAAAACCAAATTGGGCATTTATTGAAGATGGGATGCCAATACCCCCTCCAGGCGATCCTTCACGTTTTGAATCAGGAACTTTGGGAGCATACAAACTTACCTTGGGTGATGGCTATATGATCCATGGAACTATATACAAACGTTTTATGGGTTTGAGCGTTACACATGGATGTGTTCGACTTGGAGATGAAGATTTAGAAGTGGTATTTAATACATTGGCTGTAGGATCAAAAGTTTATATATACTAGTATGAGAAATAATTCGGCTGATGATTTCGATAGCCTATTCGTTAAAAAGAAGAGAAACATAGGTTTAAAAGTCTTTGTAACCATTTTTTGTCTGATATTACTATCATTAATTTCAATTTACACCTATTTATCGGTGGGTGCAGTTCGCGATCGCATTAAATTGTCGCATGCTCAAATTGAAGGAGCTCCATCTGTTAGTCCCTCATTAATTGGTTTGATGAAAGATAAGGCATGGGTTGAATCAAGATTGAAAATGTCAGCGAGCGATTCAATCGGTTTATCAATTGATCTTGAAAATCATTTACTACAGCTCGAATTGAAAGGAGTTATAGTGATGTCAACAAAAATTCGCGACTATTCGGCCTCAGGATTCTTTAAAAAAATGGATGGGAATGTATATTTCACCATGTTTGGTAGTCCGTTAACGATTCAAAAGTTTGAATCTTCGATCGAAAAGAATCCATTTAAAGTAGTTCAGGCCCCAAAAAATGAAGCAGAAGCTGATGCAGCCAGGTCTGTAAAAGATACAATTCACCATGAAGTGTTTTGGACAGTTAAGCTGGATCGGGATTTTGAATTGAATATACAGGGTATAGATTCCGTTTCTGCATCACAATCAAAATACAAACTGGGGAAAGGTTTTGAGTTTGAAAGAGATTTAAAAAATATTACCAAGTCGATGCAACAAATCATTCGATTTAAAAAACCGGTATATACTCCTGAGATTCTGATCAGTATTCCTGAAAATGAAGCAAAGGCAATTCTCAGAGCATTACCAACCAATGCATCTGTTACCATACGTATTTAATGGTTTTTTTTTGGTAAAATGCATTTAATGTCTGATAAATATTTCAAAATCACAAGAGTTCTAAAAGAGTTTTTTTTGATGGTTTGAAGTAAATAATCTAGGGAAGTAGAATAAATGAAAAAGGGAAACCGGGAAAAGACATTTGTGAAAATGATTTTCCCGGTTTTTTTCTGTAGCAACTATTTATTGTTATTTCTCGAATAAGTGAGACGTTTCCATTATTGATGCTACAGGCAAGCTGTTTAATAATAGAGAAATCCTAAAATTAACATAAATATGAAAAGCAATCTGAGTGATATACGGTAATCCCGCAATTTCAGAAGGTTCTATATGTAATTCTACTAGTGTAATTTAGACGTGCCGGATTGATAAAGTAACCCAGTTATAAAACTTCTATTTATAGGCCATAACCTTAGAATTGGCATATTTTTTGAGTAGTAAATTAATATGTTTGTGTTTCAATATTTAACCATCCTTTGGATTATATTTTCATTCAATAATTTATTCAATTTAAATTCACTCTGAAAGTGTTATTATGGCTAAAGACGGGAAGCTTTTTAGTAACTTTGGAATAAATTTGATAAACATGTCACAAATCTTGTTTTATATTATAATTGGCTTGTTGGTTGCGGATTTCATTTTTGATAGAATTCTTCAATATCTGAATTCTACTCAATGGAGTGATCGTGTTCCTGAAGAAGTAAAAGGTATTTATGATGAGGATAAATATCGAAAGCAACAGGCTTATGAACGGGCTAATTACGGGTTTTCAATGATCAGTACTTCTTTCAGTTTTGTATTGATGCTTCTCATGTTTATATTTACTGGATTTGCATGGATTAATAATGTAGCGCTCTCTGTTTCAACTAATTCAATATTGACCGCATTGGTATTTTTTGGTATTCTGATGTTTGCCTCAGATATACTTACGACTCCTTTTTCGATTTATGATACCTTTGTTATTGAAGAGAAATTTGGCTTTAACAAAACCACTCCCAAGACATTTATTTTCGATAAATTAAAAGGATGGTTAATTGGAGCGGTCATCGGAGGAGGGTTGCTGGCTTTGATTATCTATATTTATCAGCTTACCACTAGTAATTTTTGGATATTTGCATGGGGAATAATCAGTATATTTTCTGTGTTTATGGTATTGTTTTATTCCAACCTGATCGTTCCTTTATTCAATAAACAAACGCCTCTTGAAGAGGGTGAACTAAAATCGGCCATTGAAAATTTCTCATCCGGAGTAGGTTTCAAACTCGATAATATATATGTGATTGACGGATCTAAAAGATCTACAAAAGCAAATGCCTACTTTACAGGTTTGGGTGCCAAAAAAAGGATCGTATTGTATGATACACTTATCAGTGATTTGACAACCAATGAACTGGTTGCAGTTCTGGCACATGAAATAGGACATTATAAGAAGAACCATGTGATCTGGAGTTTGTTGTTGGGAATAGTACAAACAGGAATTGTATTGTTTATTTTTTCACTTTTTGTCGGAAGACCTGAGTTATCAGCAGCCTTGGGTGTTCCACAACCTAGCTTTCATATAGGATTGATTGCTTTTGGCGTATTGTATTCGCCCATTTCGATGATTACCGGATTGGGTATGAATATTTTTTCGAGAAAGAATGAATATGAGGCTGATGCTTTTGCAGCAAAACACTATGATCGTAACGAATTGGCTTTGGCATTGATGAAGTTGTCAGTAAAGAATCTGAGCAATCTTCGTCCACATCCAGTTTATGTGTTTTTCCATTATTCACATCCAACGCTTTTGCAAAGGTTGAAAGCACTGAAAAGCTAAATAGGGAGAAAGTGAGAAGTGAGAAAATGAGAACAAAATATTCAATACAGAATGGGTTGATAATCTGGAATTTGAAACTTGATACGATTCCTAAAATTCTTTTTTTTTTGCCACAAAGTCTAATAGTTACAAAGTTTACAAAGAATATGTAAAAGATATATAAAACTTTGTGTAACTTAGTGTTTTAGTGGTATTTTTAATTTTAATTGAATTAGGAAGAGAAATAAACTTTGAATTTGAAACTTTGAGGAATGAAAACAGAAATAATAACCATAGGCGATGAAATTTTAATTGGGCAGATTGTTGATACCAATTCGGCCTGGATGGGACAGCAACTCAATTTGAATGGCATTGAGGTGTATCAGGTAACGTCGGTTCACGATGACCATACTCATATTATTAAAGCAATCGCCGATGCAGAAAATAATGCTGACCTGGTATTGATTACCGGGGGCCTGGGTCCAACTAAAGATGATATTACCAAAAATTGTTTGTGTGAATATTTCGGAACCGAACTGGTATATTATCCTGAAGTTTTTGAGCATGTTCAGTCCCTCTTATCTTCACGAAATGTGACCATCAATCAGTTGAACCGAGATCAGGCAATGTTACCTGAAAGTTGTACTATTTTGCACAATTCAGCTGGAACAGCTTCCGGTATGTGGTTTGAACGTAATGGAACGATATTTATCTCGATGCCTGGAGTGCCTTTCGAAATGGAAGCCATTATGACAGAGGAAGTGTTTCCAAGACTCATTAAACTTGGAATTATGGAGTCGATTGTGCATAAAACTATATTGACTTATGGATTAGCTGAATCAATGCTGGCTGAAAAAATAGAAGAGTGGGAGAGTGCATTGCCCGGTTATATCAAATTGGCATATCTCCCAAGTGCATTGACGGTTCGTCTTCGATTGAGTGCTTATGGAACCGATAAAGCATTGCTGACAGTTCAAATTGATCAACAGGTTCAAAAGTTGCTCAAGATAATTCCTAACTATGTCTTTGGTTTTGATGATGATAATCAGGCTCTTATCATTGGACGGATGCTTGTTAAGTCCTCCCAGACATTGGCTGTAGCAGAAAGCTGTACCGGTGGAAATATTGCCCATTCGATTACTTCGAATGCTGGAAGTTCTGCTTATTTTAAAGGTGGAGTAGTTGCCTATTCAAACGAAATTAAAAGTAAGTTGTTGGAAGTACCCTTTGAAATGATTGATTCGTACGGTGCTGTAAGTCAACAGGTAGCAGAATCTATGGCAGTTGGAGTCAAAAAAGCCATGAATGCTGATTTTAGCATTGCAACAACCGGTATTGCAGGTCCAGATGGAGGCACTACAGAAAAACCTATTGGAACCGTATGGATTGCCGTAGCAGGACCTACAGGAGTCAAAAGTGATCAATTTATATTCAGACACAACAGGGAACGAAATATAATACGCTCAACACAAACAGCGTTAGATCTTTTGCGTAAACATATTATAAACGATAATTCAGCCATAAAATGAAAAAGAAATTATTCATCATCACTGGAATTGTAGTTCTGATCATAGGAATTCTGGCAATATTGCCTTTTCTGTATAAAGACAAACTACTTGTAAAAGTAAAGGCAACTATCAACAAGCAGATCAATGCGAAGGTTGATTTTAAGGATTTTAAGTTGTCTGTTTTTTCACACTTTCCAAAAGTAGGACTTGAAATTCAGCAGTTGACAGTGGTTGGTATCAATGAGTTTTCATCAGATACGATCCTTTCAGCTAGTTCCATTTCCACTGGCGTATCACTCATGGAAATAATCAGAGGTAATGATCTTGAACTGAAGAGTCTGACCATCGATAATCCTAGAATAAGCCTGGTGGTGAACCCGTCAGGAACTGCAAACTGGAATATTACCAAGCCGACTGTAGCGACTCCAGTAACTCAAACACCTTCTAAAGAGGTTTCGGGTACTGACCAGTCGTTTAAGATGAAGTTGAATGACATTAAGGTGAAAAACCTTAACCTTTTTTATAATGACAAGGTTATGCCAATGAAAATATGGGTTAAAAATACCAACCTCAATTCTTCGGGTGATGTAGCCGGAACGATTACAACCTTTGATTTGAAAAGTGAAGTTGCAGACTTTATTTTTGAATACGATTCAGTAAAGTATATATCGAATACAAAATTGAAAGCAGAAACCTTACTAAAGGTCGATTACGATAAAATGGATTTTGTATTTGACCGGGGCAAATTAATGATAAACAATCTACCCCTTGAATTAAACGGATCGTTTTCAATGCCCAATGACAGTATGCTTTTTGATTTGGCATTTAAAAGTGAAAAAAGCGATTTTGCAACTATATTGGCTCTGGTACCTGCTGATTATCAGAAGTATCTTGAAAAAGCCACTATCACTGGGGCAGCTGAGTTTAAAGGTTCGGTCAAAGGATTGTTTTACAAAGAAATTTATCCGGCAATCGACGTTTTGCTCGCCGTAACCAATGCCAGTTTTAAATACCCGTCACTTCCTGAAAGTGTGAAGGATATACAGGTAAAGGCTCAAATTACAAAACCAGAAGGCGACCTGAATCTTCTGAAAGTGAATGTTGAGAAGGCACATGCTTCCATCAAAAATAATCCGGTTGACCTGACCATGAATCTTACGGAGCTGGTAACTGATCCAAATATAGCAGCATCGTTTGCTGGAACTATTGATTTTAACACTTTGAAACAGGCTATTCCAATTGACAGTCTGGATATTACAGGAATAATGAAGGCCAGGATGCAGATTGCAGGACGAATGTCAGCGATTGAAAAAAAAGAATACGAGAAGTTTAAATCTGACGGTGAAGCAACGATTAATAATTTCAGGTTTGAAAGTAATCAATTGACTAAGCCAGTTGAAATAAGTCAGGGACAGATAAATGCTACTACAACGCAGATTACTGTCGATAAATTTGATGGAAAGATAGGAGAGAGTGATTTCTCACTTCGGGGTGATGTAAGCAATTATCTGGCTTATATTTTCAAGAACGGAGTGCTGAAAGGCAATTTCAATCTTAAATCAAACTTCATGAATTTTACTGAGTTATCGAACATCATGAAGCCGACTTCTAAACCAGCACAACAAACAACTAATGCTAAACCTGCAGAACAAACTGCTAAGGCAAAATCAACTCCAGTCGCTTCTGCCGATTCAGTTGCTGCATTTCAGGTACCCGACAAACTGGATTTAACTTTCCAATCCGCCATCCAGAAGGCGGTGTATGATAAAATGCCCATCAACAATATCAATGGATTGATCACGGTGAAAGAGCGTCGGTTGGAACTGACCAATCTTGCCATGAACATGTTGCAGGGAAAAGTAGGTATAAATGGTTCATACACAAGCAATACTGCAAATAAACCTGCATTCGACTTCAAATTGAATATGGAAAACCTCGATCTGCCAACTGCTTATCAATCGCTTTCTACATTTCAACGGTATGTGCCTATTGCTTCGCATAGTCAGGGTAAATTCTCAAGCCAATTGGGTCTTTCAGGAATTATGAACGAAAAGATGAGTATAGTTCCCACAAGCCTTAATGGGGATGGAATTTTCAATACAATCAATCTGATGATCATTGAATCGCCTGTTTTCAATAAAATCAGGGGAGTTATTAAGAAAGAGAGTCTTAAAAATGTAAAGATTCAGGATTTTGCTGCCAAATTCCAATTCCAAGATGGAGCGCTTAAACTGAATCCGTTCAAAACAACTATTGCTGATCAGCCCACAACGATAACAGGAAGTTTGTCAGCCGCAAGGGAAATAAATATGACGATGGATTTTGTTGTGAGCCGTGATGTATTGGGAGCAGATATTACCAAAGGTCTGGATATTCTGCCTGGTTCGGAAAATATCAAATCCGTTGATGCATCTGTGATTTTGAAAGGTTCACTCACCGACCCGGAAGTATCACTTGACTTAAGCAAGGCACGTGCTCAGATTGAACAGGAAGTGAAAAAAGCTTCTGTTGAACAGATCAAAGGCTCAGCCAAAAAGCTCGGTGATGAACTGAAGAAGTTATTCAAGTAATTGGAGACGGTATTTCCTTAGTTTCCTCAATTTCCTTAATTTCCTTAATTTTTTCAATTTATGCAGATTAAGGAAATTAAGGAAACTAAGGAAACTGAGTCAAATGGAATCAAATATCCGGAAACGAATTGCATTCCTGTATTTTTGAGAAAATGCCATATTGCCATAATGCCATAATGCCAATTGATGGATTTGGCATTATGGCATATTAGCGTTAGTTCGATATAAGCGATTTCAAAATTATTTGTCCCTATGGATTTTCTTTCAGTGAAATTTTATCTTGGAGCTGAGTCATCATTCTTCATAATCCTGTTTTGAGTTTACTTTTGCTGTAAACCTATTTCAGGACAAGACAGCCTTAACCAAATTACGCATATTACGCAAATTACGCATATTACATATCCTGGTTTTTAACCTTCAAGAGCGTGGGTTTGGTTTTTCAGTCACCTCTGAATTGTTGATGAAAAGCAAAACTACAAGATATTGAACCCTCTTGACTAAAAAGGTGGACAATGTAATATGCGTAATATGCGTAATATGCGTAATATGAAAAAACCAATACAAACTCCATCAAATTGTTTTCCCCTTTTCTTAGATCGAAAGTACGTTATTAATTAGTAAACCTTGTATCTTACTGACTTAGTGGCATAAGGCACTCATCAGATAGTTTTTTTCAGGAATGGCAAAATACTCAGCATTGCCACAACGAAATAACTGACTCCTGCTACCCAAAGTGCTGTTTGTAAGCTGAATGTATCAGTTATATATCCAAGTACAGGACCTATAATTGCGAAGATGATCCGTATTTCGAAATTCCGGACTGAAAGAATCGTTGCCCTGACATTTGAATCGGTATATTGGTTGATGTAATTTTTCAATACCGGAGTTGCAAGTCCCCTAACCATATAAAAACCGAATAGGATTGCAATACCTGCCAAACTTATTTCTATAGAAGTGAGGATAAATCCTGCAGATAGGAGTACTACACTAAATAATAAGGTGCTTTTTCGTCCAAGCCATCGCTCTATTCGATACGAAAACATGGAGATTACGCCAGTCGACAGGTTGAGCATTGTCCAGAGAATGCCGAAGATAGAAACTGGTACTCCAGCGAGTTTAAAATAGGGTTGTACGAGCCAAGCGTAGGTGAGTGTTGCTGCACCTGTGAATGAGGAAATGAGTATGGCGCTTCTCATTTCCGGCTGTAGGTAAACCTTTTGCGATATTAGTACTAAAGGTCGCAATAATCTACATATTCTTAATTAAAAAGATAGAAAAACTTTCAAAATGATTAATGAGTTGTTATTTTTGTGTCGAAAAATTGGATTAACTGATTCATTCTAATTAATCAACTCAAATAAAAATACGAATTAATGAAACTATTTATCCCCCAAAATTATCAGCCTTTGCTTGATGTAAATCAGACAGAAAAGGCTATTCAGCTTGTGAAGGACAGTTTTCAACAGGATTTAGCCTCCGAATTGCGCTTACGTCGTGTAACTGCTCCATTGTTCGTGATGCAAGGTACCGGAATAAATGATGATTTGAATGGAATTGAACGCCCTGTTAGCTTTCCTGTAAAAGAATTAGGTGATCAAAAAGCCGAAGTCGTTCAATCGCTTGCCAAATGGAAAAGAATGACGTTGGCAGATCTGAAAATCGATTATGGTTATGGATTGTATACCGATATGAATGCAATCCGTCCTGATGAAGAGTTAACCAACATTCATTCACTTTATGTGGACCAGTGGGATTGGGAACGAGTTATTTCCATTGAAGAGCGTACCCTTGATTTTCTGAAAAAGATAGTACGTAAAATTTATTCTACGTTTTTACGCACTGAATTCATTGTTTCTGAAAATTTCCCTGTAATAAAACCAATTCTTCCTGAAGAAATTACCTTTGTTCATGCAGAAGAGCTGGAACAGCAGTATCCTGATTTCTCTCCTAAAGAGCGGGAGCATGTAGCCGCAAAAATGTATGGTGCAGTGTTTATTATTGGTATTGGCGGTATTCTTCCAGGAGGCGAAAAACATGACGGACGTGCTCCTGATTATGATGACTGGACAACACCTACCATTGGCAATTTTAAAGGGTTAAACGGCGATATTCTGGTTTGGAACCCCGTATTGGAAACTTCACTTGAGTTGTCATCAATGGGTATTCGTGTTGATAAAGATGTGCTATTGAAACAATTAGCTATCTCCGGAATGGAAGAACGCAAGAATTTGTATTGGCACAAACGATTGCTGAATGATGAACTTCCGCTTTCAATTGGTGGTGGTATTGGACAGTCGCGTTTGTGTATGTATTTTCTTCGGAAGGCACACATCGGTGAAATTCAATCAAGCATTTGGCCGGAGGAAATGAAAGCTATTTGTAAGAAAAATAAAATCGAATTGATCTAATCCAAATAATTCGATTTAGTTAATTGTAGCAAGTTTGTTATTGGGCAACGTTTTCTTTCTGCTTTTTTCATAAAATTATAGCCGAAGGTTGGCTAATTTTTATATATTTGCAACCGCTTAAAAGGATGCCTCGGTAGCTCAGCTGGATAGAGCAACGGCCTTCTAAGCCGTAGGTCTTGGGTTCGAATCCCAACCGGGGTACTTAATGTAATAATAAAACCCTCTGAAATCAATTGTTTCAGAGGGT
>Ga0123338_10000144_pt1 | contig 75875 bp, 68 predicted proteins | sample grotaG_FD_89793 | JGI IMG/M metagenome (GOLD analysis project Ga0123338, IMG submission 89793) | Glacier valley bacterial and archeal communities from Borup Fiord, Nunavut, Canada, to study Microbial Dark Matter (Phase II) -... | ecosystem: Environmental > Aquatic > Freshwater > Ice > Glacier ... | reverse complement strand
GTCACGAGTTTTCGCGGCGTGCTGGACCTGTGACGGCGGCCGGTGGCGGTCTCGACCCGGGGCAGGCGCGTCCTGGGCGGGCAAAGTGGGCAGACCAGCCGCCATGCAGGCCGGCATGACGGGGGACGTCGGGATGTCCGGCTCCGCACAAGCGACGCCCGGGGGTGCCGGCGGGGCCGGCATGGATGCAGACATCCGGACCATTGACCCTGCAGCAGCGGCGCCCGGGTGTGCGGGCGGGCCGGTATGACGGCGGACATCCGGACGTTCGGATGCCGCCTGAATGCGTATGAGAGCGAGGTCATCCGCGGTCACACCGCCGGGCAGGACGACCTGGTGGTGGTCAACACCTGTGCCGTGACGGCGGAGGCCGAGCGGCAGGGCCGGGCGGCCGTCCGGCGTGCCCATCGGGAGCGGCCTGGTGCCCGCATCGTCGTCACGGGCTGCGCGGCGCAGATCAACCCGGGGGCTTGGTCGGCTTTGCCGGGCGTGGACCGGGTGCTGGGCAACTTGGACAAACTGCGGGCAGAGGCTTGGAGGCCCGGGGCGGGCGGGGCGGTCTCGGATATTTGGGTACCGCGGGCGGATGCGCCGGCTGCCGTGACGGGGTTCGACGGGCGGGCGCGGGCGCTGGTGGAGGTGCAGCAGGGATGCGGCCATGCCTGCACGTTCTGCGTGATTCCGCAGGGGCGCGGGCCGAGCCGCAGCGTGCCGGCCGGGGCCGTCGTGCAGCGGGTGCGGGCGCTGGTGGAGGCCGGTTACAACGAGGTCGTGCTGACGGGGGTGGACATCGCCTCGTACGGGCCGGACTTGCCAGGGCGGCCGACGCTCGGTTCGCTGGCGCGGCGGGTGCTGGCGCTGGTGCCAGGGTTGGCGCGGCTGCGGCTGTCGTCGCTGGACCCGGCTTTGCTCGGGACGGGGGCGCCGGACGAGGATGTCTGGCGGTTGTTGGCAGAGGAGCCTCGGTTCATGCCGCACCTGCACCTGTCGGTGCAGGCCGGGTCGGATTTGGTGCTGAAGCGGATGCGGCGGCGGCACTCGCGGGCGGGGGCGTTGGCGGTGATTGCGCGGGCGCGGCGGGTGCGGCCGGGGGTGGCGATTGGGGCGGACTTGATCGCCGGGTTCCCGACGGAGACGGATGCGTTGTTCCGGGAGACCTTGGATTTCGTGGACGAGGCGGCGCTGCCGTATGTGCACGTGTTTCCGTATAGCGAGCGGCCTGGGACGCCGGCGGCTCGGATGCCGGCGGTTCCAGTGGCGGCGCGGCGGGAGCGGGCGGGGCGGTTGCGGGCGGCGGCGGCGGTTCATGCCGGGGCGTTCCATGCGGGGATGCTGGGTCGGATGGTGCAGGTGGTGGCGGAGCGTGGTGGGCGGGGGCATACGGAGCACTTCGCGCCGGTGCGGCTGGTGGGGTCGGGTGGTGAGGTGGGGCGCGTTGTTGTCGGGCGCGTGGTGGGTGCCGATGCGGCTGGGTTGGCCGTGCAACCCGGGGCTGATAGGCCTATGTAACACCGACGGGCATTGACTTTGGCTCGTCATCGCGAGGAGCGCAGCGACGTGGCGATCCATGGGCCGCCAGCGCGGTGCTCTCCGCCCTGGGTTGCCATGCCGCAAAAGCGGCTCGCAATGACGAGGATACAACAGGCCGGACTCGGGGCCGGTTGGTATAAGTCGGCCGTCATGGCTGGAGTGGGGCTGATGTCTGACGACCTACGACTTGGCGCTGCGGGCAGGCTTTGGAGATTGCGTTCTGGTCCGCGCCTGGCTAGCCGGGGACAGCACACGTGAGGCCGGGGGGACAGACGTTGCTCATATCTTTGAGGGACGGACATCACGCGTGCGGGTGTCTGTCCGTCTTGGAGTTGAGCGGTGCCCGGTTTGGACAGGGCGGCTCTGCTTGGCTTCCCTCACCCCGGCCCTCTCCCGGAGGGAGAGGGGCAGGGGGCGTCCTGTCTTTCACTGCGTGATGGGCGGGGGCGCTGCCTAATGGCGCTTGGGTTCTTCTCGCGGCTGAAGGAGGGTCTGAGCCGCAGCACGCAGAAGCTGACGGGCGGGATTGCGGCGGTCCTGACCAAGCGCAAGCTGGACGAGGCCGGGTTGGAGGAGCTGGAGGAGGGGCTGATCGCGGCCGACCTTGGCCCGGCGGTGGCGGCGCGGGTGATCGCCGGGTTCCGGCGCTCGCGGTTCGGGCGGGAGATCACGGAGGCGGAGATCAAGTCGTCGTTGGCCGACGAGATCGCGGCCATCCTGGAGCCGGTGGCGGTGCCGCTGGTGATTGACCGGGGGTTGCGCCCGCATGTGGTGCTGGTGGTGGGCGTGAACGGCACGGGCAAGACCACGACGATTGGCAAGCTGGCGTTGCAGTATAAGCAGGAGGGGCTGCGGCCGATCCTGGTGGCGGGGGACACGTTCCGGGCGGCGGCGGTGGAGCAGTTGCAGGTTTGGGGGCAGCGCACCGGCGCGCCTGTTGTGAGTGGGCTGCCGAATGCGGACCCGGCGGGACTGGTGTTCGATGCGCTGACGCGGGCGAAGGCTGAGGGCGCGGACGTGCTGCTGGTGGATACCGCGGGCCGGCTGCACAACAAGGGCGCCTTGATGGAGGAGCTGGCGAAGATCGTGCGGGTGATGCGGAAGCAGGACCCCTCGGCGCCGCACAGTGTCGTGTTGGTGCTGGATGCGACGACCGGGCAGAACGCGATGGAGCAGGTGCGGGTGTTCCAGGATCTGGTGGCGGTGACGGGGCTGGTGGTGACCAAGCTGGACGGCAGCGCACGGGGCGGGATCGTGGTGGCGCTGGCGGAGGCGTTTGGCTTGCCCGTTCATGCGGTGGGCGTGGGGGAGCAGGCGGGGGACTTGCGGCCGTTCCTGGCGCAGGACTTTGCGCGGGGTTTGGTGGGGGCGGATGCGGAGGGCCGGGTGGGCTGAGGCCAAATGCGGCTTGGGTTGACGGTTTTTGGCGGTGCCGCGCGGGGGCAAATCGCGGTTGCAGGAGCGGCCGAAGCAAAGGACGCCAGTGTGCCGAAGCAGAAGTTCGTCGGCGCTTGCCGGCCAGCTTCTGGTCGGTCTGCATACTGAAAACAAACGAGATAGTGGCCTGAAGCTGGGGTTGCCACTCCGGCAAATCTCAGGTTCGGGACACCCGCATGAGATGCCGTCCCGACCGGCGCTGGGCCGGGTTCGGCGCTCCTTCCCGCCGGGTGCGTCGGGACCCAAGACGGTGGCGTTGCGGCTGCTTTCCCGGCTCGGCACGGACCATCGCCCGTGACCGTCGCTGGCTGGGATGGGACTGAGGCAACTTTCCTTTCTGCGCGGCGCTGCTGCGGCATGAGCAATAGAGATGCAGCCCCGGACGACCGTGCTTCCCCTGGCGCCCTGCCTGCCGAGATGGCGGACCAGGCGGACCTGCGCTTCATGGCGCGGGCGCTGGCGCTGGCCACGAAGGGGGAGGGCACGCCGGGGGCGTCGCCCATCGGGTGCGTGATCGTCATGGATGGGGAGGTTGTGGCGGAGGGGCACAACGAGGTCGGCATCCGGCACGATCCCACGGCCCATGCGGAGATGGTCGCCATTCGCCGGGCTGGGGCCGGGCTGGAGCGGGATGAGTTGCGGGGGGCGACGTTGTACTCGACGCTGCAGCCTTGCGGCATGTGTACGATGGCGAGCATTTGGAGCCGCATTGGCCGCGTGGTGTATGGCGCCGGGCGGAAGGACGTTCATAGGATGTACTTCGAGGACCGGCACCTCGATACCATGAGCTTCATCCGCGATGCCTACCGGGACGATATGGAGGTTGTGGCCGGGGTAATGGCGGCCGAGTGCGCGGCCTTGTACTACGGGCCGGATGATGAGCCGCCGTTGGAGGAGCAGGGCAACATCTAGTCGGTCGGGCGACAGTGCGGATTGACGCACGGTTGCCGGTGCGGTTCGGCATGCTTGCGGATGTCCGGGAGGGGGATGCCGTGCTGCTGCCGGTGGGCGCCGCGGTTCCTGGCGGCGTGCCGGCGGCCTGGCTGCTGTCTGTGCCGGCGGCGGTGCCGGAGCATCCCGCGGGATGCACGTGCTGCTTGCCGCGCAACCCGGCGGCGCAGGCGCTGGGCGATTTGTTCCTGCGGCGCGGGCGGGGGGAGGTCGGGGCGTTCCGATCAGTGCTGGCGGTTGTCAGTCCGGACCAGGCTGGGCAAGTGCGCGCCGCGCTGGCCGCCGACCCTCTGGTATCGGGGCGGTACCGTTTGGCGTGATCCGGCCGGCTTTCATCGTTTCGCCCGTCATCGTCAGGCGCGCAGCGTCGCTGTGCGGAATGCCAATCGGGTGGCCCGTTGTGCCCAGTTGCAGGGTCTGGCGGCCCCTGGATTGCCACGCCGCAAGTGCGGCTCGCAATGACGGTTGCCGGCAGGCCGGCCTTTGGTCGCCGGCGGCGGAGGGCTGCGTGGGGCCGACTGCCCGTTCCCCGTCAGCCCCGGGCACCGGCGTCCGGCACGTCGGTGTCGCCGCGGCCCAGGGGGCGCTGCATGTAAACGGTGTCCACCCAGCGGCCGAACTTCAGGCCTGAGGCGCGCAGCACGCCGACCTGCTTGAAGCCCAGGGAAGCATGGACGCCGATGGAGCCGATGTTCTCGGAATCGCCGATGACGGCGATCATCTGGCGGAAGCCGGCGGCCTCGGCCTCGTGCAGCAGGCGGGCGACGAGGGCCTTGCCGACGCCCTGGCCGCGGACGTCGTCGCGGACGTAGATGCTGTCCTCCGCGCAGTAGCGGTAGGCGGAGCGGTCGCGGATCTGGGAGAAGTAGGCATAGCCGAGGACGCCGGTGGCGTCGGCGGCGACCAGGGCCGGCCAGCCGCGGGTGGTGATGGCGGCGAAGCGGTCCCGGACTTCCTCTAGCGACGGCGGCACCTCTTCGAACGTGCCGCTGCCGTGCAGGACGTGGTGGGCGTAGATCGCCTGGATCTCCGGCAGGTCGGCGGGGGCGGTGTGTCGTATGTCCATGCTGTGTCCTCCTGCGTCTGGGATAGACTGTGGCCTCGTGCCTGGCCAGATGGCGGGTGGCGGGATGGGGCATGGCCAGGGTGCGCGCCGGTTCATGGCTGGTTGATGCGCGGGGGCGGCGCGACGACATGGCTGGGCGGGTTGGGACGGCTCCGCACTGGACCTACCCCCGGCCTGGTATCTGAACCTGAGTTTGCCGGAGTGGCGAATCCCAGCTTCGGGCCACTATATCGTCCGCTGTTGGCGTGCCGACCAATCAGAGGCTCGCTGGCAAGGACCGACGAACTTCTGATCCGGCATACTTGGCTGGCGTCGGACTGGGATGGTGCAGGGTTGGGATGGTGCAGGGTTGGGATGGTGGCGGCCGGTGAGTGCGGGGCAGGCATGAGGCGGGCTGCCCTAATTTTCGCCGGTTCGTAAGGTATCCGTGGTAAGCAGCCGGGCCGCCAGGGCGCGGCGTGGCATGTGTGGCACAAGGAACGGTCTGTGGATCAACCTGGCTTCTCCCTGAATGCACGGCCTGGGACCGTTGGTCCTGGATCTGCGGGACCTGGCGCATCCGCGCCTGGCCCGGCGGCCGACGATGCGGCCCCGCGGATCGACGTGGGCACCATCGGGGCCGCGCGGGCGGTGGCAGAGGGTGAGAGCCGGTTGCTGGCCGTCGTGGCCGTCGCACGGTTCAACGGCGTGGACCTGTCGCCGGCCGACTTCCGCGCGACGCCGAACGAGCCTGTGCCGTCGCCGGCGGCGCTGGTGAACTGGGCGCGCGACCAGGGCTTGTCGGCGCGGGCGGAGCGGCTGCGGTGGAAGCAGTTGTTCAAGGTGCAGGGCGCGGCGACGCCGGCGCCGCCGGTGGTGTTGCTGTTCAAGGACGGGACCGCCGGGCTGATGGTGGCGGCGGATGCCGCGCGCAACGTCGTGTGGGTGCGGGACCCGCGGATGGAGGGCGACGCCTCCGCCGTTGCGGTGGACGAGTTGCGGCTGTCGCAGGCCTGGGCCGGGGAGGCGCTGCTGATCCGGCGGCGCCGGGGCGAGGCGGAGGGGGACAAGCCGTTCACGCTAGGCTGGCTGATGGGCCTGGTGGTGCTGGAGCGGTCGTCGCTGCGGGACATCAGCATCGGCTCGATTACCTTGAGCGCGCTGACCATCATCCCGCCGCTGCTGGTGATGACGGTGGTGGACCGGGTGGTGACGCACCGCAGCGTGTCCACGCTGGTGCTGCTAAGCGCGATCCTGGCGATCACGACGATCTACGAGACCCTACTGGGCTATGCCCGGCGGGAGATCGTGCAGGTCGTGTCCACGCGGGTGGACACCAAGCTGAACCTGCACGTGTTCAGCCGGCTGCTGGCGCTGCCGCTGGACTACTTCGAGAAGACGCCGGCCGGCGAGACGACGTACCGGGTGTCCCAGGTCTGGAAGATACGCGAGTTCCTGACGGGCAAGCTGATGGGCACCTTCCTGGACATGTTCACGCTCGTGTTCCTGCTGCCGCTGCTGTTCTGGATGGAGCCGACGCTGGCGTGGATCGTGCTGGTGTGCGCGGTGGTGATCGCGGGGATGATCCTGCTGTTCCTGCCGGCGCTGCGGACGATCATCGGGCGGATGACGCAAGCCGAGGCGGCGAAGGGCAGCACGCTGGTGGAGACGGTGCAGGGCATCCGCACCGTGAAGTCCCTGGCGCTGGAGCCGCAGCGCAAGGCGGAGTGGGACACGCGGGTGGCGGCGGCGGGCACCTTGAAGCTGCGGGCCGGGCGGCTGTCCAATTGGCCGCAGACGCTCATCAACCCCATCGAGGCCTTCATCCAGCGCGGCATCATCATGATCGGCGCCTACATCGCGATGCAGGACAACACCGGCGTCGCGGTGGGCGGCCTGGTCGCCTTCATGATGCTGGGCGGGCGGGTGACGCAGCCGCTGGTCGGGCTGGCGAAGCTGATCGAGGACTTCGAGGACGTGCGGGCCAGCATCAACCAGGTGGCGATGGTGCTGAACAACCCGACCGAGACCGCGGCGATGCAGGGTGGGCTGCGCCCGAAGTTCGAGGGCGCGGTGTCGTTCGAGGACCTGACCTTCCGCTACCCCGGCACGAAGCAGCCGGCGCTGGACAAGGTGTCGTTCAGCATCCCCGCGGGGACGATGCTGGGCGTGGTGGGGCGCTCGGGATCGGGCAAGAGCACGGTGACGCGGCTGTTGCAGGGCATCAACCGGGAGTACAGCGGCTTCCTGAAGATTGACGGGGTGGAACTGCGGGAGATCAACCTGACGTACTTGCGCCGGAGCTTCGGCGTGGTGCTGCAGGACAACTTCCTGTTCCGCGGCACGGTGCGGGACAACATCACGGCGGGGCGTCCGGGCCTGACGTTGGAGGACGTGATCCGCGCGGCGCGGCTGGCCGGGGCGGAGGAGTTCATCGAGCGTCTGCCGGCCGGGTACGACACGCATATCGAGGAAGGGTCTGCCAACCTGTCCGGCGGGCAGCGTCAGCGGCTGGCGATTGCGCGGGCGGTGATCGCCGATCCCCGGCTGATGATCCTGGACGAGGCGACGAGCGCGCTGGACCCCGAGAGCGAAGCCCTGGTGAACGCCAACCTGACCCGGCTGGCCAAGGGGCGGACGATGGTGATCGTGTCGCACCGGCTGTCGTCCTTGCTGGACTGCGACCTCATCATGGTCATGGACCGGGGCACGGTGATGGACGTGGCGCCGCACAAGGTGCTGCTGGAACGGTGCGCGATCTACAAGACGCTGTGGTCGCAGCAGAACCGGCACTTGGACGGCGGCATGGGGCGGCAAATGCCGGCGCCGCGGCTGGCGCAGGGGGATTAGGGAGGACTGCTCCCTCTTCCGGAGGGAGAGGGAGCAGATGAACACACGCCGCAAGATGCGGCTGTTGATGGAGGCAGCCTGTGGCTGGATTGACGATACGGAAGGCTTCGGCGGCGGATAGGGCGGCGTTGCCGTCGCTGCTGGAGTTCCACTCGCCGTCGCTGGCGCTGACGCACGTGCCAACGGTCGGCGCGGCGCGGGGGACCACTTGGGTGGTGGTCAGCCTGGCCGCGGCGTGCATGGCGGCGGCGGCGCTGATCCCTATAGACAAGGTTGTCACCAGCAGCGGCAAGATCGTCGCGATGTCCGCCACCAGCGTCGTGCAGCCGCTGGAGACCGCCATCGTGCGGCAGATCAACGTGCGGGAGGGGCAGGTGGTCCGCAAGGGCGACCTGCTGGCCCGGCTGGACCCGACGTTCGCCACGTCGGACGCCAGCGCGCTGCAATCCACGGTGGCCAGCCTGGAGGCGGAGGTCGGGCGGTTGCAGGCCGAGGCGTCGGGCAAGACCTACAGCCCGGCGGACAGCAGCCCCATCGCGCTGCTGCAAGGCGCGATCTTCATGCAGCGGCAGTCCGAGCGCGGGTTCAAGAACGAGAACTACGCGCAGAAGATCAGCAGCCTGCAGGCGCAGGTGCAGCGTGCGGTGTCGGATGTTGCGGCGTTCACGGAGCGGCTGAAGGTCGCAGAGACCGTCGAGCAGAAGCGGACCGAGTTGGAACGGCTGGGCGTGGGTAGCCAACTCAACCGGCTGCAGTCCAACGATGCCCGGATGGAGGCGAAGCGCAGCCTGGACAACGCGACGGGCCAGGCATCGCAAGCAGCGCGCGACTTGCAGGCGATGATGGCGGAGCGGGACGGCTACAACCAGACATGGCGCGCCCAGATCAGCCAGGACCAGACGGAGGCCGGGCGCAAGCTGTCGGACGCGCGGGAGAACTTGAACAAGGCGGTGCTGCGCCGGCGGCTGGTGGAGATGGTGGCGGACCAGGACAGCACTGTGCAGAGCCTGGCCAAGGTTTCCCCGGGGTCTGTGATGCAGTCCGGTGAGCAGCTTATGACGCTGGTGCCGCTGAACGCGCAGCTGGCGGCGGAGGTGAACATCGCGGGGATGGATTCCGGGTTCGTGCATGCCAGCAACCCGGCAACCGTCAAGCTCGATACCTTCCCCAGCACGCAGTACGGCACCGTGGAGGGCAAGGTGGAGTATGTCAGCCCCGACAGCTTCACGAGCAACCCTGACCAGCCGCAACGGGGGACGACGCCCTCGAACCAGCCGCAGCAGATGGCGGCGTTCTACCGGAGCCGCATCTCGCTGGACGAGAACAAGCTGCACGACACGCCGGACGGGTTCCGGATGGTGCCGGGCATGCCGGTGACGGTGGATATCAAGGTCGGGAAGCGAACGCTGGCGAGCTACCTGTTCAGCCGCGTGCTGCCGGTGGCGCTGGACGGAATGCGCGAGCCGTGAGCGGGCTGTTCGGCAGGGTCCAGGCGGCGCTCAGCCCGGCGGCGCGGCTGCGGCAGGCGCTGGCCCAGGCCGATGCGGGCGGCATGGCAGAGGCCTTTCCGGTGCTGGCGCGGGCAGCGCAGGACGGCCATGCCGAGGCGCAGTTCCGGGTCGGAAAGGCTTACTTCGAGGGCACCGGCGTGCCGCCCAGCCGGGCGATGGCGGCGCAGTGGCTGGAGCGTTCGGCGGGGACTGGCCGGGCCGACGCGCAGACCTTGCTGGCGACGTTGTACCTGGTTGGGCCGGCGCCGGTGGAGGGCGGGCCGACGGCGCTGTTTGCCGATACTGGGACGGGCGAGCCGGATTACGCCAAGGCGGCGCATTGGGCCGGGTTGGCGGCGGCGCAGGAGTCTGGGGAGGCGCTGGCGCTGATGGGGTATATCGCCTCGGCGGGTCCGGCTGGGATGCAGGACCAGGCGGCGGCGGACCGGGCGTATGAACGCTCGGCGGCGCTGGGGTGTCCACAGGGGTCGTTGGGGCATGGGATGGCGCTGCTGCGGACGGCGGCGGACGATGGGCAACGGGCGGCGGCGGCGACGCATATCTCGGCGGCGGCGGCGGCAAACCTGCCGCTGGGGTTGTACTTGCTGGGCGTGATGACGGAGACCGGGACGGGCATCGTCGCCGACCCGGTGGCGGCGGCGGCGCTGTACCTACGCTCGGCAGAGCGGGGGGCGCGGTCCGGGATGGCGCGCTACGGGCTTTGCTTGATGGAGGGCCGCGGGGTCCCGCGGGACCCGGTGACGGGCGAGTCCTGGTTGCGCCGGGCGGCGTTGTCGGGCGACCCGGAGGCGGCGGCGCTGGTGGGCGACCTGTATGCCAAGGGCGGGGACATGCCGCCCAATTATGCGGAGGCGGCGGCGTGGTTCACGCGGGCGGCGGAGGCCGGGCACGGCGCGGCGGCGCGGGCGCTGGCGATGCTGCACTTGACCGGCGCGGGGATGGCCCGCAACCCGGACGAGGCGGCGCGGTGGTTCCGGGTGGCGGCGGAGCGCGGGGTGCAGTCGTCGCGTGCGGACCTGGCGAACCTGGTGCTACGCGGGGCCGGGGAGCCGGAGGACCGGGTGCGGACGCGCGAGTGGTTCGAGGCCGCGGCGGACGCCGGAGATTTGGTGGCGGCGTTCAACTTCGGGGTGTGCCTGGCGGAGGGCGTGGGCGTGGAGCGGGACGACCGCCGGGCCGCGCACTGGTTGCGGAAGGCGGCGGACGGGGTGGTGAACGCTCAGTACTGGTATGGGCGGATGCTGGCGGAGGGCCGGGGTGTGGACGCCAACTTGGAAGAGGGGCGCGACTGGATTCGGCGGGCGGCGGAGGCGGGGATGGCGGATGCTCAGACCGCGTATGCCGAGATGCTGGTGAACGGCCGCGGCGGGCCGCGCGACCACATGCTGGCGCAGCGGATGTTCCAGGGTGCGGCGGAGCAGGGCAACACCGGCGCGGAGTTCGCGATGGGGGCGATGCTGGGCGGCGGGCACGACGTGCCGGAGGACCGGCCGGCGGCGCAGGCGTGGTTCCGGCGGGCGGCGGACAAGGGGCATCCCTACGCGCTGCTGATGCTGGGGCGCTACTTGGCGCGCGGGCTGGCGGGGGAGACGGACGTGAGGGAGGCCCGGCGCTGCTTGGAGGCGGCGCGGGATGCTGGGGCGACGGAGGCGGCGGTTGACCTGACGCGGCTGGTGATTGCGAGTGCGCCACCGAAGCCGGTGCGGGGGCAGAACGTCGCCGCGCAGTAGGCCGGGTGGTGGCTTGGCTGCCGGGCCGCGCACTATACCGTGCGACCTGTGCCAGGCGCTATTGACCTTGCCGCGCTATCGCGGGGAGCGGCGTGGCGAACCAGGGGTGGCCAGCGCGGTCCTGCTTGCCCCTGGATTGCCACGCCGCGAGGGCGGCTCGCAATGACGAGTAGGCCGAAGGTCGGCGTCAACGCCGGTCGGCATCGTAGTAGCTGGTGAACACTCTGACCCGTGCCCCACAGCGCTCCCGTTATTGCAAGCGGCGTAGCCCCTTGGTCGTCCAGGACCGCCATCGCGATCCTAGCCGCCCTGGGTTGCTGCGCTGCAAGGGCGGCTCGTAATGAGGGATGATAACGCCGGTCAGAACCCTCGGCGGCAGGTGCCGCCACAGGGGACCGGGACGGATGCGCCGGTGCGGCGGGACCGGCTGGCGCCGGGGTCCGATGCCGTGCTGACAGGCGCGCAGGCGCGGGCCGAGGCTCGGCGGCTGCGGACGCGGGCGGAGATGTGGCAGGAGCTGGTCGAGCAGTCCTGGCAGCGCAGCCTGGCGGCCGCGGCGGCGGGGCAGCCGGCGGAGGCTCTGCGGTGGCTGGAGCGGGCATACCGCATGGCGCCCAAGAACGGCACGATCACCGTGGCCCTGGCGGGGGCGCTGTTGCAGGCGGGGGATGCCGGCCGGGCGGCTGGGCTGTTCCGGCCGTTGGCCGAGGGCTTTGCGATGCCCGAAGCTTGGGCCGGGCTGGCGGCGTGCCTGCTGCGGTTGGGCGACCTGGACGGTGCCGTGGCGGCGGTGGCGGCTGGGCTGCAATGCGGCGTTCCGGCAGGGAGCTTACCGGTGCTGGCGGCGGCGGTGGCTCGGGAGGCGGGGCTGCCGGGGTGGGTAGGGCTGGACGGGGACGGGTGGCTGCATGCCGGGCCGGGGCGCCCGGGGGCGGTGTTGTTGGATAGGGTGGCGGTGCGTCCGGCGTGGACGCGGCAGCGCGGGCGGTTGCCGGCGGGCTGGCACTCGGGGCGGGTCTTGGACGTGCCGGAATACTTGGGCAGTCCGCTGGACGTTGCGGCGATTGCTCGCATGGAGGGGTTTGTCGAGGCCTGGAACGGCGGGTTGCGGGGCTGGGCGTGGCATCCGGCGGACCTGGCGCGGCGGCCGGCGCTGGTGGTGGCGGGGGACGGGCTGAGCCTGCCGGTGGTGGCCGGCGTGCGGGCGGAGGCGGTGCAGCTTGACCGGCCGTTGGCGCACCCGTGGGCGTTCGAGGTACCAGCCGTGGCGCTGGCAGGGGTGCGAGGGGCGGTTGCGGTCCGGGGTGCGGATGGGCGGCACTTGCTGGGCAGTCCGCTCGACCCGGGGTTGGAGGGCAGGACGGCGGTGGCCCTGGCCCTTGCGGTACGGGACGGGGGTCCAGGCATGCCGGCTTGGGCGGACTTGGATGGGGTGGCGCGGGCGGATGCCGTGCCAGGGAGGCGGTCCCCCGCGACCGTTGCGGCGCGGGGGGATGCAAACGCCGTGGTAAGGGCGGCACCGGGCGCTGGGGTGCCGGGGCGGGTTGAGATCCCGGGGGGGCGGCTGGCGGTGGCACCTGCGACGCGGGCGGACAGGGGGCAGCCAGTGCCGTTGGTTGCCGCACTCGACGCGCCGTTGCGCGCCGCCCCTGATGCCCCTGGTGTGCGGGTGGCTGTGGTGCCGGGCGTGCGGGTGGCTATGGGGCCAGGCGTGCGGGCGGTTGCGGCACAGGCGGTTGCGGCACAGGCGGTTGCGGTACGGGCGGGCACGGCGGCGGTGGACGTCGTGGTGCCGGTCTTTCGCGGGGTGCGGGAGACCTTGGCGTGCTTGGAGTCGGTGTTCGCCACGGTGCCGCGGGGGACACGGGTGGTGGTGGTGGACGATGCCTCGCCGGAGGCGGAGTTGCGGGCGGTGCTGGACGGGTTGGCGCGGCGGCGGCGGATCGTGCTGGTGCGGCATGGGGACAACCGGGGATTTCCGACGGCGGCGAATTCGGGGCTGCGGGCGTGCGCGGGGCGGGATGCCATTCTGCTGAACAGCGATACGCTGGTGCCGCCGGGGTGGCTGGAGCGGTTGCGGGCGGCAGCGTACAGCGCGCCGGACATCGGCTCGGTGACGCCGCTGTCGAACGACGCGACGATCCTGAGCTATCCCGATCCGGACGGCGGGAACCCGGTGCCGGACCTGGCTGGCGTGGCGGCGCTGGACGCCTTGGCGCGGGCGGCGAACGGGGATGCGACCTTGGACGTGCCGACCGGGGTTGGGTTCTGCCTATACCTGCGGCGGGACTGCCTGGACGCGGTGGGGCTGCTGCGGGAGGACGTGTTCGCGCAGGGCTATGGGGAGGAGAACGACTGGTGCCTGCGGGCACGGACCTTGGGGTGGCGCAGCGTGGCGGCGCCGGGGGTGTTCGTGGGGCATATCGGCAGCGCGTCGTTCGGGGCGGCGCGGCGGCACCTGATCGAGCGGAACATGGCGGTGCTGAACCGGCTGCATCCTGGGTACGATGCCCTGATCCAGGCGTTCGAGCAGGTGGACCCGCTACGGGCGGCCCGGCGGCGGATGGACGAGTTGCGGTGGGCGGCGGGGCGGCGGGCGGGCGGCGCGGTGGTGGCGATCACGCATGGCGGCGGCGGTGGGGTCGAGCGGGTGGTGCAGGAGCGTGCCGCGTCGTGGGCCGCGGCGGGGCAGCGGCCGGTGGTGCTGCGGCCAGTGGCGCCGCAGCCGGGGGTGCCGCAGCCGGGGGCGCCACAGCCGGGGGTGCTGCGGCCGGGGGTGCCAAAGCCGGGCCGGCTGTCGGCGGGATGCCGGGTGGAGGCGGTGGGCGAGGCTTATCCGAACTTGGTCTATGACCTGCCAGGTGAGTTGCCGGCGCTGGTGCGGCTGCTGCGGCCGGACCGGGTGCGGCGGGTGGAGCTGCATCATCAGCTTGGCCACCATCCTGGGGTTGCCGGGCTGGCGAGGCTGTTGCGGGCGCCTCAGCATGTGGTCGTGCATGATTACGCCGGGTTCTGTCCGCGGATCGCGCTGGTGAGCACGGGGCGGCGGTATTGCGGGGAGCCGGATTTGGACGGGTGCGAGGCGTGCGTCGCGGACCTCGGCACGAACTTGGAGGAGGATGTGCCGGTGCGGGCGCTGGTGGCGCGGTCGGCGGCGGTGCTGGCGGGGGCGGCGTCTGTGACGGCGCCGTCCCGGGATGCAGCGGCGCGGATGCGGCGGCACTTTCCGGGGGTGGTGCCAGGGGTGCAGGCTTGGGAGGATGACGGGGCGCTGCCGCCGCTGGACGCCGCGCCGCCGGGGCCGGTGCGGCGGGTGTGCGTGGCCGGGGCGCTGGGGCTGGAGAAGGGCTACGAGGTGCTGCTGGACTGCGTGCGGGACGCCCGGCGGCGGGGGTTGCCGCTGGAGTTCGTGGTGGTGGGCTACACCAGCGACGACGAGCGGCTGCTGGCGGCGGGGCCGGTGTTCGTCACGGGGGAGTACCGGGATGCGGACGCGGTGGCGCTGATCCGGGCGCAGGGGGCGCATTTGGCTTTTCTGCCGTCGGTGTGGCCGGAAACGTGGTGCTTTGCGCTCAGCCGGGCGTGGCAGGCGGGGTTGGCGGCGGCGGCATTCGACTTGGGGGCGCAGGCGGAGCGCATCCGGGCAACGGGGCGGGGGTGGCTGCTGCCGTTGGGGTTGCCGGCGGGGGCGGTCAACGATGCGCTGCTGCGGGTGGCGCTGCCGGGGGTGGGGTCGGCGCCCCGGGGCTGACTGGGGGCCTGGGTTGGCCCGTGACCGGCTGCGACCGGGGTTGAGGGTATGGCGGCGGTGGAGGGGCGGCCGGTGCCAATCGGGGCGGTGACGCCGTACCGTCCTGCAAAAGGGGCAGGTGCGGGAGCCGCGGGGCCGGCAGCGATTGGTTGACGTGATGGCCATACTGGCTCGGGCCCGTGGCGGGTGGGCGGTCCGGTGGGTTGCACCGGGCCGTACCCGGTCGCTATGGTCCGGCCAAACCGCCTGACGCCTTTTCAAACAGCCTGACGCCTTCATAGAAGAGAACCCGATGCCCGACGCGCAGAAGCAGTCCGACACCAACCCGATCACCGAGCTGAAAGTGACGGCGCACCTGATGGCGATGCAGGATGGGCTGTACTGCGTTTACAACACGCCGGGATCGGCGGCGCCGGACATGGAGACGGGGCTGCCGGGCGTGCGGATCACGGCGGCGCCGGGCCATGGAGCGTATCCGGGACAGGTTGGGATCAGCGGGTTCAATGGGGACGGCTGGCTGGGCGGGGATGCCGGGGCGGTGCTGGTGCGGATCAGCGGCGGCCCGGCGCAGGTGCTGGTCACAGTGTATCAGGACGCCGAGGGCGGACAGGATGCGCCGAAGCTGCAGGTGATCCGGCTGTCGGACCAGCAGGCGGCGGCTGCGGTGGCTGCGCCTGCGGTGGTTGCGCCTGCGGTGGTTGCGCCGGAGCCTGAGCCGGTTGCGGCCGAGGCGCCGGCGGAGCAGCCGCTGGAGGTTGCGGCGCACATCTACGGCCGCGGCGACGTGGCGGGGCGGCTGGGCGAGTGGATGGGGGAGCCGGGCAGCAAGCGCTGGGTTGAGGGGTTCGGGCTGGCTCCGGCCGGACTGACGCCAGCCGATATCGAGTATCAGGCCGTGCTGGGGCGCGGGTGGCTGTCGCCTTGGGCGGAGGGCGGGCAGTTCTGCGGCAGCCGGGGCATGTCGCTGCCGATCCTGGGCTTGCGGGTGCGGCTGCGGGGCGCGGCGGCGGAGGACGGGAGCCTGCTGGTGTCGGCGACCTTCGTGGACGGCACGCGGGTCGGCCCGGTGGCCGATGGCGGGGCGGTGGAGGCAGCGAGCCTGTCGCCGCTGGAGGCGTTCCAGATTACCTTGCAGCGCAGCGGACCGGCGGGCGCGCGGGTGATCCATGGTGCGGCGCCGGCGGCCGCTGCACCAAAGGCCGGGCGCAAGCCGGCGCCGGCTGCCGCTGTGCCGGCCACGGCTGCGCGGTCCAGCCAAGCTGCCGCGCCCCGGGCTGCCGCGCCGCCGTCTGCATCGCCCAAGTCTGCATCGCTCCCGGTTGCATCGCTCCCGGTTGCACCGCCCCCGGCCGCACCATCCGCCAAGCCGGCGCCTGCCGCCGTTGCGCCGGCTGCCAAGCCGGGGCGCGGCAAGGCCGCCCCAGCCCCGGCCGAGCCGCCCGCGGCGCCTGCAAAGCCCGCGGCGAAGCGCACCCCGGCTACGACGCGGCGGCGCTGACGCGCTAGAGCATCGTCGGATCAAACGTGTACACGTTGCGATGAAGATGCTTGCAAAAACCAGGGTTAGAGCACGTCTGGCGCGACCATCCGCGCCGAACGTGCCCTAGCGGCGGCGTGCGCCGCACGATGCGGTTCCTGTTCGTCCACCAGAACTTCCCGGGCCAGTACCTGCACTTGGTCCGGCACCTGGTGGACCAGGCCGTCCACGACGTCGTGTTCATCACGGAGGAGAACGGCAATGCCATCCCGGGCGTCCGCAAGGCCGTGTACCGGATGCCGCCGACCCGGCTGGAGACGAACCGGGACGCCCAGGAGTTCGAGACCGGGATGATCCACGCGCAGTTGGCCGCCGGGGTGGCGGCCAACCTGCGGGCGATGGGGTTCCAGCCCGACATCATCATCGGGCACCAGGGTTGGGGCGAGCTGCTGAACCTGCAGGACGTGTTCCCTGGGGTGCCGGTGCTGGGCTACTTCGAGTTCTTCTACAACCTGCATGGGTACGACGTGAACTTCGATCCGGAGTTTCCGTCGTCGCCGGACAGCCTGCCGCGGATACGGGCCAAGAACGCCATCAACCTGCTGGCGCTGAGCAATCCCGGGCACGGGCAGACTCCGACACGCTTCCAGCACGAGTCCTATCCGGCGTGGGCGCGGGACGGGATTTCGGTGCTGGCGGAGGGGGTCAACCTGGATGTGTGCCGGCCCGACCCGGCGGTGCGGGCGGCGGTGCTGGACCTGCCGGGGTTCCCGGTGGGGCCGGAGGAGAAGCTGGTCACGTATGTGGCGCGGGACTTGGAGCCGTATCGCGGGTTCCACATCGTCATGCGGGCGTTGCCGGCGATCCTGCGGCGGCATCCCAGCGCCAAGGTGGTGCTGGTCGGGGCGGACGGCGTCAGCTACGGCGCGCGGCTGGTGAACAGCACCTGGCGCGAGTGGCTGATGGGGGAGGTCGGGCCGGACCTGGACGCCAGCCGCATCCACTTCCCGGGGCGGCTGAATTACGAGACCTATGTGCGGCTGCTGCAGCGCTCGGACGCGCATGTCTATCTGACGTATCCCTTCGTGGCGTCGTGGTCCCTGCGGGAGGCGCTGGCGTGCGGGTGCGCGATTGCGGCGAGCGACACGGCGCCGGTGCAGGAGTTCGTGCGGCACGGGGAGACCGGGTTGCTGACGCCGTTCCATGACCCGGGGGCGCTGGCGGATACGGTATGCGCATTGCTGGACGACGCGGGGCTGGCGGGGCGGCTGGGGATGGAGGCGCGGGCGTTTGCGGAGCAGACGTTGCGGATGTCGGACCACATTGCGGGGTATCGCGCGCTAATCAACCGGCTGACGGATGGCAAGCTGGGGGATTGAGGTTTGCGGCGGCGGCCGGGGTGGGGCAGGTTCGGCACGGATGATTGAGAGGCGCGGTATGGTCGAGAACGTTTCCCCGGGGCAGGCATGGCAGGCGCTGCAGTCGGACCCTCAGGCGCAGTTGGTGGACGTGCGGACGGAAGCGGAGTGGACCTTCGTGGGGTTGCCGGACCTGGATGACGCGGGGAAGCAGCCGGTGCTGATCCCGTGGCAGGTGTATCCGGCGATGGCGGTGCATCCGGATTTCGTGGGGGCGCTGCGGAAGGCCGGGCTGACGCCGGAGCACCGCATTCATTTTTTGTGCCGGAGTGGGGCGCGGAGCATGGCGGCGGCCCAGGCGGCGCAGGCGGCGGGGTTTCCGCAGGTGTTCAATGTGGCGGAGGGGTTCGAGGGCAATCCGGACGCGGAGGGGCACCGGGGGGTCGTGGCTGGGTGGAAGGCGGAGGGGTTGCCTTGGCGGCAGCGTTAGCCCTCTCTCCCTGGTGACGAGCCGGGGTGAGGGGGCCACGCCTGCGGCATTGGGCATGGCCAGCGCAGCCTGCAAGGAGCCCGCCCACGGCGAGGGCGGTGCTTGACGGCCCCCTCACCCCGGCCCTCTCCCGGAGGGAGAGGGAGAAGTGCGTCAGACTATGCCGTCGTACATGACGCGGAGGACGACGAACCAGTTGTAGCGGCTGTCGTAGGGGCGTCCGCCAGGTTCGGCGAGCAGGCCGGTGGGTCCGGTTGGGATGTGCTTCATCGTGACGCCGGCGTCCACGTTGCCGCCGATGACCAGGAGTTGGCTCGGTCCGGCTTGGGTCACGATGTCGCAGTGGGCCAGGAAGGTTGACGCCGGCAGGTCCTCGAAGCGGATGTTGCGGGCGCTGGCGCGGCCGGTGCAGATGAGGTCGCCGGGGCGGGGCGCGTAATTTTCGGGGCGCTCGGCGCGCAGGGCACCTTCGTTGCGGGCGGCGGCGTTGATGTAGTCGGCATGCAGCGGCGAGTAGGTGAAGTTCCCCGCCGCCCCGGCCGAGCGCATGACGTAGGAGATGAAGGCGGCGGACCAGGCCGGGGCGTCGCCGCGGTAGGGGGTGCCGTATTCGCTGTATTTGCTGGACCAGTCCTCCTCCTTGCCGCCGGCGTTCTGGCCGAGCCACCAGTATTCGCCGACGCGTTGCCAGAGGCCGGGCTGGCGGTCGAGGCGGGAGTCGCCGTGGGGGTTCTGCTGGTCCGGCGGGTCGTCGTTGACGGGCATGCCGAATGCGCGCCACTCGCGCTGCGCGATGGCGACGACGTTCTCACGCGAGAACGGCTCGAACGGGCGGCGGGCGAAGCCGGGAACGTGGGCGTCCGTCGCCAGGCCACCGGCGCCGAGGGTGATGCCGCGTCCGTTGGGCGGGGTGGTGGCGCAGGCGGCCAGCAGGAGGACGAGCAGGGCCGGGGGGGTCAGCCGGGGTATGTTCACGCAGAAGCGATGGCACGGCGGGGCGCACGGCTCAACCGCCCGGAGGTAACGCCCCACTCACAATGTTGCGTCCCGTGTGTGGAATGACCGGGGTGTGACACCAGGGTGACGGGTCAGGCGTGTTCGGGGAATAGCGTGGCTAGCCCAGCGGCGGTGGAGTCGCAGCGGCCGCGTTCGGTGATGAGGCCTGTGACGAGGCGGGCGGGGGTGACGTCGAAGGCCGGGTTGGCGGCAGGGCTGCCGGTGGGGACGACGCGCACGGTGGTGACATGGCCGTCCAGGCCGCGGCCGGTGACGGTGGTGACCTCGGCGGCGTCCCGCTCCTCGATGGGGATTTCGGCCACGCCGTCGGAGACGGTCCAGTCAATGGTGCTGCTGGGGCTTGCGACCCAGAAGGGGATGCCGTTGTCATGGGCGGCGAGGGCTTTCAGGTAGGTGCCGATCTTGTTGGCGACGTCGCCGGTGCGGGTCACGCGGTCGGTGCCGACGATGGCCAGGTCCACGCGGCCGTGCTGCATCAGGTGGCCGCCGGCGTTGTCGGAGATGACGGTGTGCGGGACGCCGTGCTTGCCGAGTTCCCACGCGGTCAGGGCGGCGCCTTGGTTGCGGGGCCGGGTCTCGTCCACCCAGACGTGGACGGGGATGCCGCTGTCGTGCGCGGCGTAGATGGGCGCCAGGGCTGTGCCCCAGTCCACTGTGGCGAGCCAGCCGGCGTTGCAGTGGGTCAGGATGTTGACGGGGCTGTCCCTGCCGGCGCAGGCGGCGGCGATCAGGGGCAGGCCGTGCTGGCCGATGGCTTCGTTGGTGGCGACGTCTTCCTCGGCGATGGCGGCGGCCTCGGCATAGGCGGCGGCGGCGCGGGCGGGCACGGCGGTGTTGCGGAGGCGGGTCAGCATCCGGTCGAGCGCCCAGCGCAGGTTGATGGCGGTGGGGCGGGTGGCGGCGAGCTGGGTGGCGGCTTGCTCCATGGCGTCCGTGCCGGGGTTCTCCCGGAGGGCGAGGGCCATGCCGTAGGCGGCGGCGGCGCCGATCAGGGGTGCGCCGCGGACCTGCATGGCGCGGATGGCGTGTGCGGCCTGGGCCACGTCCTGCAGGCGGAGGAAGTCGAGGGACCAGGGCAGGCGGGTCTGGTCAATGATGCGGACCGACCAACCGTCGTCGTCCACCCAGATCGTGCGGAAGGGGGTGCCGTCTATCTTCATGGCGGGTCCTGTGGGGTCCTTTGATGGATGCACGGCGCTTGGGGAGGGAAGGCGCTGTTTGGCCGGTCATCCCCGGCCGGTTCGGCATCGTGCGGCCTTGGAGTTAGGATACGTTGTGCTTGCGGCCCCTGGATTGCCACGCCGCAATGACGGGTTTGGGGTGGCGGGCTTGCGCTGGCGGATTGGCACCGGCACTAGCATCGGAGGGCTGTGTTGCGGCGTGAGGCGCTCCGCTGGATTGCCACGGCGCACGGGCGGCTCGCAAGGACGGGTAGCAAGTGGTGGGCCTGCGCTGGCAGTGACGGCGGGGCACTGCGTTGCGGCGGGAGGCGCTTCGCTTTCCCGTCCTACGGGACGGGTGGGCGGCGGTCAAATGCGCTGGTGCAGGACGCAGACGAGGGTGAACAGGCGGCGGGCGGTTTCGTGGTCTATGCCGGCCTTGTTGGTCAGGCGTTCCTGCAGCAGGGCCGCGCCCTCGTTGTGCAGGCCGCGGCGGCCCATGTCTATCGCCTGGATGCGCTGCTCGCGCCCTTCCTCGACGGCCAGCATGTGGCTGTCCACCAGCATCTGGTAGTCCTTGATGAGGCCGCGGAAGGGGCTGAGGGAGAGCACCAGCATTTGCAACGGCGCGTCTGCTGCGTCGCGCACGTCGAAGACCAGGCGGCCCTCCTGGACGGACAGGTGCAGGGTGTAGGGGCCGGGCACGGCGGGGCGCTCGGGCGTGCCGCACAGGACGAAGTGGTTTTCCGCCTCCAGGTCGGCGACGGCTTGGGCGCGGTCGGCCTCCAGGATGGGGGAGAGCCGGGTCAGCGCCTCCCCGGCCAGCACGACCCGTTGCAGGCCTGGGACCGGCGCGGCAGCGGGCATGGTGGCGGGGGGACCGGTCATTCGTCGTCCGGCTTGGCCAGGCCAAGCTTCAGCATCAGGCCGAGGACGCCGCCTTTGACGGGGCGGAGCAGGGCGAGGGTGAGGATCAGGCTAAGCGGGAGCCAGATGGCGGCTTGCAGCCAGAAGTCGGGCCTGTAGGTGTTCTCGACCCAGATCATCAGGCCGACGATGACGTGGCCCACGATGAAGATCGTGACGTAGGGTGGCAGGTCGTCGGCGCGCAGGCTGCCGAGGGGTGCGGTGCAGGCGATGCAGACCGGCACGACGCGGAGGTAGCCGTCGAAGCAGCGGGTCTGGCCGCAGGCCGGGCAGCGGCCCCGGATGCCGCGTCCGATGGCGGTGAGCATGGGGGGCACGGGCCAGGCGGGGAGGGCCGGGGTGCGGTCGGGCTGCCACCGCACGGGAGGGGTCTGGTCGGGCATGGGCGTCTCCTCCTGGCGTCCCGGGGTTGGCCGCATTCAAGGCGGGCCACCAGCGGTGGGGCTGCCTTCAAGATGTGACGTTGCGCGCCGGGCATCAAGCCGGGCGCGGGTCATGGCGCCGGGCGTTCGCCGTGATCTTCTATTTGCCGTTGCGGAAAGGGCAGCGGCGCGGCGATCCGGAGCGGCACAGGCGGCGTCCGCAGCCTTGGGTCGCCACGCCGCAAGGGCGGCCCGCGGAGACGGTTGGGCAAGGGCGGCTCGCGGTGAAGGGCTGGCAGGGGCGGCTGGCGATGACGGATCGGCGAGGGCGGCTTATGGCCACAGGTGGATCAGGGCACGCGCTGGGCGGTATCATACCAACCGGCGAATGCTCTGACCCGTTCGTCATTGCGGGCCGCACTTGCGGCGTGGCACTCCAGGGGCCGCCAGAACCGGCCCTCGCTCGTGCGGCCCCTGGAGTGCCACGGCGCTGCGCGCCTCGCGATGACGAGCAAAAAGGGTCAGGGTAAAGATTCTTTGGTATTACAACCCTTGCTGGCCGCGCATGGGCCGGAAGCCCATCAGCGGCACGCCGTTTGGCGGCACGGCGGCACGTGTCGCGGGGCGGGCGGTGGCGCCGGGCCGTGCGCCGGTGGGCGGGGCGCGGCTGTCGGGCACGGGGAGGGGGAGGTCGTCCTGCTGCGGGTCGGGCGCTGCCGGCGGCGGCTCGATGGGCGGCGGCGGTTCGTCCAGCGGCATCGGTTCGGTGGGGCGGACAGGGTCCGGCAGGGGCGCGGGTGGCGGCTGGTAGGCGGGCATCAGCGGGATGGGCGCCAGTGAGGGCGGGGGCGCGACCGGCTCGCCGTAGTAGTAGCGGGCGCCATGGTCCTGCTGGCGGGAGTAGGGTCCGCCTGGGACGTAGTAGGTGGCGGGCTGGGCGACGCAGCCCGGCAGCACCCCGGCCGTGGCCAGCAACAGGCCTGGTAGCACGATGGAACGCAAGGCGGTGTCCTCCGGACGGGTTGCGGTGCTGCCCTGGCCCGGGTGGGGGACAGGCCGGGAACGGCCAAGCCGGGGCGCGGCGCGCCGTCCGCCGGCCCTGGGATTGCCGAAGCTATGTGGCAACCTTATGAGCAGCGCCACACCCCGCCAAGCCATGCAGGAACCGGTCCGATGCGAATTCATGACGTACGTGTCCATCCCTCCAAGTCGGGCCTGAAGCGGGAGGACCAGTTGGCGTGGGGGATCGCCGAGGTGGCCGCCGACCCCGTGGCGGTGCCGGCGGAGACGGCCGAGATGATCGTGAACCGGGTGATAGACAACGCCGCGGTCGCCATAGCGTCGGTGAACCGGCATCCCTGCATGTCGGCGCGCGACATGGCGCTGGGGCATCCCGTGCGGGCCGGGCGCACCGGTGGGGCGACGGTGTTCGGCATGGCGGACGGCGTGCGGGTCAGCCCGGAGTGGGCGGCGTGGGCGAACGGCACGGCGGTGCGCGAGCTGGACATGCACGACACCTTCCTGGCCGCCGACTACAGCCACCCCGGCGACAACATCCCCCCCATCCTGGCGGTGGCGCAGACGCTGGAGAAGTCCGGCGCGGACCTGCTGCGCGGGCTGGCGACGGGCTATGAGATCCACATCAACCTGGTGCGCGCGATCTGCCTGCACGAGCACAAGATAGACCACATCGCCCATCTGTGCCCGGCGCAGGCCGCGGGCATCGGCACGCTGCTGGGGCTGGACACCGCGACCATCTACCAGGCGGTGCAGCAGGCGGTGCATGTCAGCTTCACCACGCGGCAGTCGCGCAAGGGCGAGATCAGCTCGTGGAAGGCGTATGCCCCGGCCCATGCGGGCAAGCTGGCCATCGAGGCCGTGGACCGGGTGATGCGGGGAGAGGGCGCGCCGTCGCCAATCTATGAGGGGGAGGACAGCGTGATCGCCTGGATGCTGAACGGGCCGGCGACGCACTACCAGGTGCCGCTGCCGGGGCCGGGCGAGGGCAAGCGCGCGATCATGGACAGCTACACGAAGCAGCACTCGGCGGAGTACCAAAGCCAGGCGCTGATTGACCTGGCGTTCCGGATGGGGAAGCAGGTCCGCAACTGGGACGACGTGGCGGAGGTGGTGATCGAGACGAGCCACCATACGCACTACGTCATCGGCACCGGGGCCGGGGACCCGCAGAAGATGGACCCGGGGGCGTCGCGGGAGACTCTGGACCACTCGATCATGTACATCGTGGCGGTCGCGTTGCAGGACGGGGCGTGGCACCATGTGCGGTCCTATGCGCCGGAGCGTGCGGCGCGGCCGGACACGGTGGCGCTGTGGCACAAGGTGCGCACGGTGGAGGACCCGAAGTGGACCGCGCGCTACCATGCCAAGCGGCACGAGGATCTGGCGTTCGGCGGGCGGATTGTGGTGCGGATGAAGGACGGGACGGTGATCGCGGACGAGATGGCGGTGGCGAACGCGCATCCGCTGGGAGCGACGCCTTGGACGCGGCCGGACTACGTCAACAAGTTCCGGGGGATGACGGAGGGGTTGATTACCGCGGCGGAGGCCGGGCGGTTCTTGCAGGCGTGCGAGGAGCTGCCGGGGTTGAAGGCGGGGGAGTTGCACCGGCTGCATGTTGCGATGCCTGAGGGGACGGTGCAGGTGGGGAAGCCGGGGATTTTCTAGTTCGATAGCTCTCTCCCTTCGGGAGAGGGTTGGGTGAGGGGGTCTTCTCTGCGGCGTGGAGAGCGGCCGGTGCCGCCAGCCGACACGGCCAAGCGCAATGCTTGCCCTCCCCCTCACCCCGACCCTCTCCCGTAGGAAGAGGGAGCAGGACGCAGCACTCTTAGGGGAGGCATCATGTCTGAAACTCAAGCGGCGCCGAAGCCGAAGAAGTCCGTGGCGCTGTCCGGGGTCATGGCGGGGAACACCGCGCTGTGCAGCGTGGGGCGGACGGGCAACGACCTGCACTACCGTGGCTACGACATCCTGGACGTGGCGGAAACCAGCGAGTTCGAGGAGATCGCACACCTGCTCGTGCACGGCTGGTTGCCGAACGCGGCGGAGCTGGCGGCTTACAAGGCCAAGCTGAAGGCGTTGCGCGGCATTCCGGCGGCGGTGCGGACGGTGCTGGAAGCCCTGCCGGCCGGGACGCACCCGATGGACGTGATGCGGACCGCCGTGAGTGCGCTGGGCTGCGCCATGCCGGAGCGGGAGGACCACAACCATCCCGGCGCGCGCGATATCACCGATCGGCTGATGGCGAGCCTCGGCTCGATGCTGCTGTACTGGCACCACTACGCGCAGAACGGGCGGCGGATCGAGGTGGAGACGGACGACGCCAGCATCGGCGCGCACTTCCTGCACCTGCTGCACGGGGAGCGTCCCGGCGCCGAGTGGGAGCGGGCGATGCACACGAGCCTGATCCTGTATGCGGAGCACGAGTTCAACGCGAGCACCTTCACCACGCGCGTCGTGGCGGGCACAGGGTCGGATATCTACTCGGCGATCACGGCGGGGATCGGGGCGCTGCGGGGGCCGAAGCACGGGGGCGCGAACGAGGCGGCGCTGGACATCCAGGCGCGCTACACGGGTGCGGACGAGGCGGAGCGGGACATCCGGGCGCGGGTGGCGGCGAAGGAGGTTGTCATTGGCTTCGGGCATCCCGTGTACACGATTGCCGACCCGCGCAACGTGGTCATCAAGGAGGTGGCGCGGCGGCTGTCGGAGGCGTCGGGCAACATGCGCGGCTTCCTGGTTGCGGACCGGATCGAGGCGGTGATGGCGGACACGAAGCGGATGTTTGCGAACCTCGATTGGTTCTCGGCCGTGTCCTACAGCCAGATGCGGGTGCCGACGGCGCTGTTCACGCCGATCTTCGTGATCTCGCGCACGTCGGGATGGGGCGCGCACGTGATCGAGCAGCGGATGGATAACAAGATCATCCGTCCCGCGGCGAACTACACGGGGCCGGAGAACCTGGCGTTCGTGCCGCTGGCGCAGCGGTAGGGCCGCTGGGGCGGAAAAAGGGGCCGCCGGGGCGGCGATGCCGTGCCGGATGCGTGGCAAACAAGAAATCATCGCCGGTTTTTATTGACAGATACTGTGCTGTTGCGTGACAGCGGAAGCAGCGGGCATGTCCTGGATTCGCGGCGTCGTGCTGCGATTGGGCACCGCCGCTGCGGAGGCCTTGCGTGGATGACGCCGTGTTGCGGCCGTGCATCCCCGACGCGCTGCCGCTTTCCTGCGTGCACGATGCAAACCGGTCAAGAAAGGCTTCCAGCATGAGCGACGACAGCACCACGAAGCGCCTGCGGGCGCAGGCCATGGCCGTACGGGCCACTACGAAGTCGGCCCCCAAGACGAACGGCGCCGCGCCGGCCCCGGCGAAGAAGGCGCCGGCCAAGAAGGCTGCAGCAAAGGCCGCGGCACCGGTCGAGCACAAGGCGGCAGAGCATCCGGCGGCGGACGCCCCAGCGCCGAAGAACGCTGCCCCGCGCAAGGCCGCGGCGAAGCCGGCCGAGGCACCGGCTCCGGCCAAGGCAGCGGCGGCGCCGGCCAAGAAGGCCGCACCGAAGAAGGCGCCCGTGGCAGAGACGGCCCCGGCTAAGGCGGCAGCGCCCGCGACACCTGCGCCGAAGAAGGCTGGATCGAAGAAGGCGCCTGCGGCCAAGGCGGCAGCGCCCGCGACGCCTGCGCCGAAGAAGGCCGCTGCCAAGAAGGCTTCGCCCAAGGCCGAGGCAGCCCCGGCCGAAGCGCCCGCGACCAAGAGCGCGGCTGCCAAGGAGATGAAGACCGGCAAGACTCCTGCCGCCCGCAGCGCCGCTGCGAAGAAGCTGAGCGAGGGCCGCCCGGCTGCGAAGAAGGGCAAGGCGCCGGCTGCGTCGGCGTAGGACGGGCTGGCCGGCCATTGTCTTTGTTACCGCGGGGAGCGCTGCCGCATTCGTCATTGCGAGGAGCGTAGCGACGCGGCAATCCGGGAGCGGCACGAGCAGTGCTGGCGGTTCTGGGTTGCCACGCCGCAAGGGCGGCTCGCAATGACAGGTAGCATTCAAGGACGCCTCGCAATGACGGATGGCCACAAGGGCGCCTTGCGATGACAGGTGGCCACAAGGGCGCTTTGTAGCGATAGCAGGTCGGGACGGATGCGCGCTGGCACGGATGCTGGCCGGACGGGCTTGCGGCATCCAGGGTGCGGGCTGGTCAGTCGGCGTCGAGGAGTTCTTGGACCTGCACCGGGCCTAGGATGCGGGTGCGGACACCGCGGAGCAGGAGGAAAAGCTTGGCGGCTTCCTCCAGCTCCTCGGCGGCGTTCACGGCGTCGCGCAGGCTGCGCCCGCTGACGACCGGGCCGTGGTTGCCCAGCAGCAGGGCACGGGCGGTGCGGGCTTCGCGGGCGATGGTGGGTTCCATGGCGGGGTCGCCGGGGCGGTAGTAGGGCAGGACGGGCAGGCGGCGGCCGACGCGCATGACGAAGTAGGGGGTCATGGGCGGGATCGGGTTTTCCGGGTCCAGGCCGTCGAGGCAGGACACCGCCGTCGCCATGGTCGAGTGCAGGTGGACCACCGCTCCCGCCCGTGGCCGGGCCGTGTAGAAGGCGCGGTGCATGAAGACTTCCTTGGAGGGCTTGTCGCCGCCGGTGTGCACGAAGTCCGGGTCCAGGCGCGACAGCCGCGCCGGGGTGAGGCGGCCGAGGCAGGAGTTGGTGGGCGTGATCAGGTAGCCGTCCGGCAGGCGGACGCTGATGTTGCCGGCGCTGCCGACGGAGTAGCCGCGGGCGAACAGGCTGGTGGCAAGCTCGACCATCTGGGCGCGGGTTTCGATCTCGGTCATGGGCCGGGTCGCGGGACGGATCATTTGGCTGTCACGGCATCCGCTCGAAGGCTTGCAGGAAGAAGTCTCGGCTGCCGAAGTTGCCGGATTTCAGGGCCAGCAGCATGGGGGGGCCGGCGCCCTCGGCCAGGGTCCAGGGCACCCCGGGGTCTATCTCGGCGCCGATGCGGAGGCGGCGGACGCCGAGGCGGCTGGCGACGGCGCCGCTGGTCTCGCCGCCGGCGACGACCAGGCGGCGGACGCCGCGGGCGACGAGGGCCTCGGCGATGCCGGCCAGGGCGTCTTCGACCAGGATGCCGGCGGCGTCGCGGCCCAGGCGGGCTTGCAGGGCGGCCACGCGGTCGGGGGTGGCGGAGGCGGCGATCAGGACTGGCGCGGAGCCGAGGCGGCCGTCCATCCAGGCGACTGCCTTCTGGACCAGGGCGGCGGCATCGGGGGTGGCGAGGGGATCGAGTTCCAGCGTCGGCATCCCGTCCCGGGCAGTGGCCACCTGGAACAGGGTGGTGCGGGAGCAGGAACCGGCCAGGACCGCGGCATGGCCGGGGATGGATGGCAGGGTGCCGGGTTGGGCGTCGCCCAGCAGGCCGGCGCGGCGGAAGTTCTCGGGCAGGCCCATCGCAACGCCGGAGCCGCCGGTGACGAGGGCGTGGCCGTCCACGGCCTCCCCGATTGTATGCAGGTGGGCGTCGTTGGTGGCGTCCACGATGGCGTAGCGGCGGCCTTGCTCCTTCAGGGCGGCAAAGGCGGCGCGGATGACGGGGACGCCGCGCTCGACGGTGGCGTAGGGGACCAGGCCGACGGTGCCGCCGGTTTGGCGGGACAGGACGCGGACCAGGTTGGGGTCGCGCATGGGGGTCAGGGGGTGGTCCTGCATCCCGGATTCGGACAGCAGTTGGTAGCCGGCGAAGAGGTGGCCTTGGTAAACCGTGCGGCCGTTGGCGGGAAAGGCTGGGCAGGCGATGGCAAAGCCGCAGCCGAGTGCCGCCACGAGGGCGTCGGCGACGGGGCCGATGTTGCCCTCGTCGGTGCTGTCGAAGGTCGAGCAGTACTTGAAGAAAAACTGCCGGCAGCCGGCGCGGCGCAGCCAATCGAGCGCGGCGAGGCTTTCCGCGACGGCTTGGGCCGGGGGCGCGGTGCGGGACTTCAGGGCGACGACGATTGCGTCCGCGTCGGGCACCGGGTCGTCCGGAGTGGGGACGCCGAGGAGTTGCACGGCGCTCATGCCGCCGCGCACGAGGGTGGAGGCGAGGTCGGTCGCGCCCGTGAAGTCGTCTGCGATGCAGCCGAGCAATGCCATGGTCAGCCCCGTACTACCGTGTCCAGCAACGCCGCCTGCTCCGGCCAGCCCGGCAGATCCTGCCCGGCCTGCCAGGAGGCGTCGGCCATGTCCGCGCGCAGCGCCCTGTCGAACACCAGGCGGCGCAGGCATTTTGAGAGTGTCGGCTCGTCGTCCAGGGCGCAGGCCAGGCCGGCGGCGGTGGGCACCAGGGCGGCGGCGGCACCGCCGGCGCTGACCAGGAGGGGGAGGCCACGGCGGAGGGCCTCGGCGACGGCGGTGGGGTAGGCCTCCCAGCGGGTGGCGAGGGCGAAGAGGTCGGCGTGGTGCCAGAGGGCGTCGAGGGCGGCCGGGGCGGGGTCGCGGTGGAGCGCCACGCGGGCGTCGAGGCCAAGGGTGCGGATTTGGTCTTGCAGGGCGTCGGCGTGGGCCGGGTCCCGGCCGCTGGCGCCGGCGATGTCCATGGTCCAGCCGAGGTCGGCCAGGCGGGCGGCGGCGCGCAGCAGGATGTCGTGGCCCTTGCGGGGGGTGAGCACGCCGACGGACAGGATGCGGCAGGGGCTGGGGATGTCCGTACTGCTGGCCCCACTGCCGCTGGTGCTGCCCGTGCCGCCGGTGCTGCCCGTGCTGCGGGGGAGGGGGTCCAGGCCGGGGGGGACCACGTGCAGGGCGCCGGATGGCACGCCGAAGTCTTGGGTCAGTCGGGTTGCGACCTCCGCGCTGGTGGCGACGACGCGGCGGAGGGCGGGCAGCATGAGTTGCTCGGCGGTTTGGACCGCGGGGCGTGCGCCGGGGTCGCGGCCGGCGCGGGCGGTGGGGTGGAAGACGAGGGCGATGGCGTCGCGCTGCACCAGTTCGTGCAGGCGGGGAAGCAGGGCGGGGAGGAGGAGGCCGTCCACGATGGGCACGGCGCCGCCGGGCAGGGTGGGGTAGTCGGATTCGGTGATGGACACGTCGTGGCCGAGGGCGCGCAGGGCGGTGGCCATGCGGGTGGCGTAGAGGGTGCTGGCACCGCCCTGGGTGGGGTCCGGCTTCGGTAGGGCGAAGGCTACTTTCACCGGGGCGGGGTAGCATGGGCGGCGGGGGGCGTCACCCTGGGGGGCGGTGTGCTTCCTGCTCCCCTCTCCCTTCGGGAGAGGGCTGGGGTGAGGGAAGCCACGCAGCGCCATCCCGGCCCGGGGCCGAGGCCGATACGTCTGTTCCAACAAGCGGACGTGCTTGTTGCCTCCCTCACCCCGGCCCTCTCCCGGAGGGCGAGGGAGAAGGAAGCTGGTTTAGGCGCGGGTTTGGAGGGCGACGGCGATGCGGTCGGGGCGGGGTTGGCCGGCGGCGCCGTAGCGGGCGGCGTCGCGCAGGCCGGCCTCGCGGACGGCGCTGGCGACGAGGCGTAGGACGCGGTCCTGCACGAGGATGGCGCGTTCCAGCAGGCGGCGGTTCTCGGCGGCCAGGGTGCGGACCCGCCCGGCCTGGGCTTGCAGGTCTGGGGTGTCGGCGGACGGCACGGCGGCGGCCTCCAGTTCAGCGGTGGCGGCGGTCTTTTCCAGCAGCAGGCTGGGCAGGGCGTCGAGGTCCATGGCTTGCAGGGCGGCATTCTCGGCGGCCAGGATGCGCTCCAGCCGCGCGGCGGCGGCTTGCAGGGCGGTCACGCGCCGGCTCCGGCTGGGACAGGGGCGATGCTGGGGGTGGCATCCAGGGCGCTGGCCGCGCCGCCGGCTGGGATGCCCACCGGGGCGCGGCCTGGCATGTTTGCAGGGGCGGTGTCCGGGACTGCACCTTGCTGTGCGTCCTGGGCGGCTTCCTGCATCCGGAGCATCGCTTGCATGACGGGGCGGGCCAGGCCGAGGCCGCCGTGGGCGGTCATGTGCTTGGCCAGCTCCGCGGTCATCATCGGCTTCCAGGCGGCCTCGCCACTGCCGCCGCCGAAGGGGCCTTTGGAGCTGTCAACGCTCTCGAACATCGGCTGGAGCAGTTGGGTTAGGGCCATGCCCTCGAACTCCTGGGCGGCTTTGGCGATGCGGGCGGGGATGGCAGCGGCGGTGGAGGCGGCGGTGGGGGCGATGGCGGAAGTGAGGGCGGCGGCGATGGCGGGGAGGGGCATGGATGGGTTCCTTACCGGACTTGCAGGTCGGCTTGCAGGGCGCCGGCTGCCTTGATGGATTGCAGGATGCTGATCATGTCGCGCGGGCCGACGCCGAGTGCGTTCAGGCTGGCGACTAGGTCCCGCAGGGTGACGCCGCCGCGCAGGATGCCGAGGCGCTTGTCGCCGCTGTCGTCCACCTGGATGCGGGTGCGCGGGACGACCGTGGTGGCGCCGTTGGACAGGGGGCCGGGCTGGCTGACCTCGGGCGTTTCGGCGACGCGGATCGTCAGGTTGCCCTGGGCGATGGCGACGGTGCTGATGCGGACGTTGGCGCCCATGACGATGGTGCCGCTGGCCTCGTCTATGATGACGAGGGCGGGGCTGTCGGGCTCGATCCGCAGGTCTTCGATGCGGGCGAGCACGTCCACGGGGTCCTGGCCGTTGAGGGCGAGGGCGACGGTGCGGTGGTCGGTGGCGCGGGCGCCTGCGCCGGGCAGGCGGCGGTTGATGGCGTCGGCCATGCGGCGGGCGGTGGTGAGGTCGGGGTTGCGGAGGCCGAGGCGCAGCGTGGCCCGGCTGGCAAGCTGGAACGGCACCTCGCGCTCCACGGTGGCGCCGTTGGCGATCTTGGCGGAGGTGGGGACGTTGCGGGTGACGCTGGCGGCGGCACCGCGGGCGCTGATGGCACCCGTGGCGAGGGCGCCTTGAGCGACGGCGTACACTTCTCCGTCTGCGCCGAGCAGGGGTGTCACGAGCAGGGTGCCGCCGGCGAGGTCCTTGGCGTCGCCGAGGGCGGAGACGGCGACATCTATGCGGCTGCCGCTGCGGGCGAAGGCGGGAAGGTTGGCTGTCACCATGACGGCGGCGACGTTCTTGGTTTGCAGCTTGGCTTCCTGGTCTCGGGTGTTGACGCCCAGGCGCTCCAGCATGCCGATCAGGGACTGCCGGGTGAAGACGGCGCTGTCCAGGCGGTCGCCGGTGCCATTGAGGCCGACGACGAGGCCGTAGCCGACGAGCTGGTTGTCGCGGACGCCCTCCACGTCGGCGATGTCCTTGATGCGGACTTGGGCCTGTGCGGGGGCACCGGCGAGTGCTGCGGCCAGCAAGAGGAGGAGGCGGGTCAGGGCGTGTCCTTTCCGGATCGCTAAGCATCGGCGCGGTAGGGTGCGCCGCATGGGGCACCGCAAGCCCTGTGCCAAGCCGGACGCACCTAAGCATCCCTGGGGGTCTGCCCTGGCGGTGCGGGCGGCGGCGGCTCAGCACCCCGGCAAACCTTGCCGGGCCGGTCAAAAGGATCAGGCAGCGATGGTCATTCCCGGCGTGAAAGGTCCACCCTCGGCAACGGGGCCTGCCCGGCGGCGCCCCGCCCATGCCGCGTTCAGCGTGCCGGGGGAGGATGCGGCGGACACGGCCGGCACGGCGGCGGCTGGGCCGTCCGGGCTGGGTGGGTTGCTGGCCTTGCAGGAGGCTGCCGGGCCAGACGCCGCGGGGCAGGCGCGGGCGGCAGACGCCGTTGGCAGCGCCGTGGCGGACCGTGCGGGGGGGGCTGCGGCAGATTGGGCGGCGGACTGGGCGGCAAACCGGGCGGCTCTGGAGCAGGGGCAGGCGGTGATGGCGGAGTTGGGCCGGTTGCAGGCCGATGTGCTGACGGGCGGGGTGCTGACGGGCGGGGTGCTGACGGGCGGGGCCGGGAACGCCGCGGCGCGGCTGTCGTCCTGCGTGGACGCGATGGCGTCTGGTCCGGGGGCAGCCGACCCGCGGCTGGCGGCGATGCTCGGCGCGTTGCGCGTGCGTGCGGCGATAGAGGTTGCGCGGGCCGGGTTGCGGCCCAAAAGCGACATTGAAAAGTCATCCCCGCCAAATGCTTGACCGCAGCAAACCCGGTCTTGGCGGATCGGAATGCGGTGGCTATAAGGCGCCGGACCTCACATTCGGGTGAACGTCTGACAGGGATCGTCGGCCATGATGCTTACACTTCCGCCGGACTACCGACCCACCGATGCCGAGCCGTTCATGAACCCGTCCCAGACGGAATACTTCCGGCAGAAGCTGCTGCGCTGGCGGGCGGACCTGCTGCGGGAGGCAGACGGGACGCTGGCCAGCCTGTCGCAGGGCGGCATCCATGAGGCCGATGTCACGGACCGCGCGAGCGTCGAGACCGACCGGGCGCTGGAGCTGCGGACCCGGGACCGGTCGCGCAAGCTGGTATCGAAGATAGACCAGGCGCTGGTGCGGATAGACAACGGGATCTACGGCTATTGCGAGGAGACGGACGAGCCGATCAGCCTGCGGCGGCTGGAGGCGCGGCCGATTGCGACGATGTCCATCGAGGCGCAGGAGCGCCACGAGCGGATGGAGCGGGTTCACCGGGACGACTAGGGCCTTCGTCCGGGGCACCGCAGGCCGGCCTGGCGGTGGTACGCTGCGCCGGGCGGGTTATCTGCTTTACCCAATGGTCCGAATTGGAGCGTATCGTCCAGCACTCGCCTTCGCGCGCCGGATGCGGCGTGAGCCGCCCCCGGACGCGGCCCGACGACGCTACTTCGTCTGTATCCTGATCCCGCCGAAGATTGCGCCGGTCACCGGACCGCCGTCCAACGGCATCGTGGCAGTGGCGGATGCGAAGCCCGTCACGGCGTCGTCCGGCTTGCCGATGACCAGGTCCAGGGATGCCTTGACCGCGGCGGCACTCGTCGCGATGGAATGCTTGCCCATGCCGCCCGTCGTGGTCGTGCTCTCGGACAACTCGACGGATGCGCTGCCCGTCACGGGAGTGTTGCCGCCAGTGTTGATGGCGTTGAACCGGACGCCTGCGCCGAAGCTCTGGCTGCCGGCCCTGGACCCCGGGGTGCCGGTGGACGCGCCGAACACGTAGGCCTCCGTGGTTGCGGCGGGCAGGGGCTTGCCGTCCAGGGACACTGCGGCCTCCATCCGGAGGCTGCTGGCGGCGGATTTGCCGGCCGGGGTCTTGGCGTGGGCGGGGTTGACCAGGGTTGCGCGAAGGCCGGCTTGCCCCTTGGAGACGTTGGCGGTGATTGCGGTCTTGGAGGCGTTGCCGGGCACGATGGTGGCCCCTGCGCCGATGGAAAGGCCGGCGTCGTCCGTTGCCTGCACGGTGGCGGTTGCCGGGCCGCTCCGGTCCAGGCGCAGGCTGCCGGCCAGGGGCGCGGTGCCGTCCTTGCGCTTTGCTGCGGACACCTTGAGGTCCACGCGGGCCGGCGGCTGCGCGGCGTCCAGGGGTGTCCTGGTCGCGGGGTCGGCATTGCGGACGGTCGTCGTCACGGCGCCGCCGGGGAGGACGGGCGAGTCTTTGGGGATCGGCGTGGCGATGCCGTAGTTCACGCCCACCAGGCGGTCCGGCTGGCGCGGGTCGGCCGGCACCTGGCCGGTGGGCACGGTGACGGGGTTGCTGCGCGTGAAGCCCGGCCCGGCGCCCGGCAGCATCTTGACAGGGTCCAGACGCGCCGGGGTTGCCGGCGTGGCACTGCCGGGGCCGGCCGGGACCGTGCCAGCAAGCGCCGACGCACCCGCCGTCGCCGCGGGCATGTCCACTCCGAAGTGCTGCAGAATCCACTTGTCCTTGCGGGCGTCGCGCTTGGAGGCAGAGGTCGTTGCATCAGGCATCGCGGTTCCTGGCGGAAAGGTGCGTCTGACGCTGAGGGTAGAGGCGGAGGACGGCTCGGCACAAGGCTGTCAGCGGCCTTCCTTGGACGGCATGCGACTGGTGCGCCTGATGGGGGACGTGCCCGGCCCGGGCTACCAGGTAGCGACGATCCACTCCGAGTTGGGCGGGGCGGGAACGGAGGGGAACACCTTGCTGACGATTGCGGGCATGAGCGTGGCGGATGCGCAGGGCAAGCTGACGCTCAGCACGGGGTCGGTGGGGGCAACGCCTACCTTCATGTGGCCTATACCGGGCAGGGGCGGACCGACCCCGTTCCCAGCGCGGGGTCATTCCGGCTAGTGTTCCCCGGCAAGGCCCGCCAAGGGCCGCATCCAGGGGGAAACCGTCCATGATCCGTCGCCGCACGCTGCTTGCCGCTGCCGGGGCAAGCCTGCCCGTGTTCAGCATCCCCATCTTCAACATCGTCGAGCGGGCCAATGCCCAGAGCGCCTTCGACTGGAAGCAGGCCAAGGGCGCCAGCATCGAGGTCAACTTCGCCAAGTCGCCGCGGGGCGACGTGCTGCAAGGGCGGCAGAAGGAGTTCGAGGAGCTGACCGGCATCAAGGTCGGCGCGGAGCAGATCCCGGAGCAGCAGCAGCGGCCGAAGGTGGCGATGGAGATGGCGTCGGGCCGGCCGTCGTTCGACGTGGTGAACGTGGCGATGCACGTGCAGAAGCGGCTGATCGAGAAGGGCCGCTGGATGGAGGACCTGCGCCCGCTGATCGCCAACCCGGGCCTGACGGCGCCGGGCCTGGACCTGGAGGATTTCAGCCCGGCCACGATGCGGGCGGCCACCGGCGCCGACGGGCGGATCAACGTGCTGCCGATGAACCAGGACCTGTTCGTCTTGTTCTACAACAAGGAGATGTTCGCCGCCGCCGGGCTGCAGGCGCCCAAGACCTATGACGAGATGATGGCTGCCGCCGTCAAGCTGACGGACAAGGCGAAGGGCGTGTACGGCTTCACGGGGCGGGGCATCAAGAACGCGAACGTCGTGGTGTACGACAACATCCTGCTGGGCTGGGACCAGGAGACGATCACCCCGGACGGCAAGACGCTGCTGACGGACACGCCGGCAGCCATCGAGGCGGCGACGTGGTACCAGCGGATCATGCGGGAGTGCGCGCCGCCGGGGTCGGTGGGGTTCAACTGGAACGAGTGCCAGACGACGTTCGGGCAGGGGCGGGCGGCGATGTGGTGGGACGGGATCGGGTTCTCGGCGCCGCTGGTGGACCCGTCGAAGTCGAAGATCGTGGGCAAGGTCGGGTTCGCGCCGGTGCCGGCGGGACCGAAGGCGCAGCACTCGGCGACGTTCATTGACGGGATGGGGATTCCGGCGGCGAGCAAGAACAAGACGGCGGCGTGGCTTTACGTGCAGTGGGCGACGAGCAAGCTGATGTTCCCGAACTGGCTGCGGGCCGGGGCGGGGACGCCGCCGCGGTCGTCGTCCTACCAGGACGAGGCCATCGTGAAGGCGAGCGCGTTCCCGCAAGACTGGTTCGACACGACTCTGGCGAGCTTGAAGATCGCGCGGTCGGGGCTGCCGGAGATCGTGCCGGTGACGGAGTTCCGGGACACTCTGGGCGTGGCGCTGAGCAACATCGTGGGGGGTGCCGACCCGGCGACGGAGTTGCGGCGCGCGACGGAGGCGTTCAAGCCGGTGCTGGCGAAGTCGAACGAGGCGTAGCGGAGATGGACGCCGCGACACGAGGGTCTGCGGGCGGGGGCCGTGCCGGCTGCCTGCTGCCCCGGCGCAGCGGCAGCGGTTCGGTCATCAGGCGTCCTGTTCTCGCCGCCTTGCTTGGCCTGCTGTCCGCGTGCGCCGGGCCGGATGGCGGCGGGCCAGGCAGGGGTGGGCTTGCGGCTTGCGCCCGCCCACCCTCGGTGTTCGTCAGCCGGGAATACGTCGTGGTCTTCGGCGCGGGATCGGCTGCGGTCACCGCCCAGGGCCGGGCGACGATCAAGGAGGCCGCGGCGGCGCTGCGGGAGACCACTGCCTTCACCGTCGAGTTGGAGGGCCTTGCCGATCCCGCGGAGGCCAGGCTAGCGCCGCGGACGCTGGCCTATGCACGCGCGGTGGCGGTGCGCTCCGCCCTGCTGGCGGAGGGCATCCCGGAGGGGACGATCACACCCCGCGGGGTTGGCGCAGGCCTCGCGCCGGTGCGGGCCGGGACGGGTGCGGCGGACGCGCCACGGCATGTGCGGGTGGTCATCACTGGCAGCGTGTCAGGCCGGGACGTGCGCCCGGACTGCCGCAGCGTGGCTGAAACGCCGGCGTAGGATTGACCCGGCATCGGCCGTTGCCGCCGGTCCCGTATCAAGCGGCCTGGATCCCGCTCTTGGACTAAGCGGGAAGCACCGCTTCCAGCGCGTCGCAGGCGGCGGCCACGCCGTCTTCGGCGCGCACTGCGGTGCCGATTGCGTCCGCACGGGCTGCCAGGCGGGTGTCGGCCAGCACCGCGCGGAGCAGCCCGGCGGCGCGGGCGGCCGTGTAGCGGCTGATCGGCAGCACGTGCGCCACTCCGGCCCGGCGCATCCGGGCGGCGTTGTCGGGCTGGTCGTGCGCGAAGGGGACCACCAGCATGGGCCGGCCGGCACGCATTGCTTGGCCAGTGGTGCCGGCACCGCCTTGGTGGACGACGGCGCAGGCGCGCGGGAACACGGTGGCATGGGGTGCGTAGGGCACGGCAAGCGCCCAGTCGGGCAGCGGGTCGGGCAAGCCTTGCCGGTCCGGGCCGGTCAGCAGCAGCGCCCGCCGGCCCAGGGCGCGGGCGGCGTGCAGGCTGTCCGGGTAGAACCGCCGGGCCGCGTGGACGGCCGCGGAGCCGAGCGTAAAGACGATTGGCGCCGGGCCGGATTGCAGGAAGGCTTCGAGGTCAGGCGCGGGCGGGTGGTCCGGGTCGGGGGCGTCGTAGAAGGCGAAGCCGGTCTGGCGGGTGGCGGCGGGCCAGTCCGGTTGCGGCCGGGCCAGCATGGGCGAGAACATGGCGAGGTTGAGCAGGGGCGAGAACGCGTCCGTGCCCAGCGGGTCCGCGCGGTCCGGCAGGCCCATCTCCCGTCGCAGCGCCCGCACCGGGCGGCCCCAATCGCGCGTGACCCGGTGCGCGGCGACGCGCAGCAGCGCCCCTGCTGGCCATCCCAGCCGGAACAGCGGTGCGGCCCAGGCGAGTTGCGGCGGCACGGGCGGGTCGGTGGCGGAGAACAGGCCCATCGGCTGCAGCACGGCGGACGCCCAGGGCAGGCCGAGGCGCTCCGCTGCCAGGGGCAGGCCGAGGGAGAGGGGCGTGGAGACCAGCAGGTCCATGCCCGGCGCCGCAGCCAGCAGGTCCGCCACTTGCTCGCGGACGGCCGGGGCGATCATGGTCTGGAACACGAAGCGCGGGCCGGTAACGGGGTCCATGGCGCGGGCCATCAGGTCCGGCCCGGGGTTGTCCGGGGCTTCGGGCCGCAGGTCGGCCCAGGCCAGGCCGGCGCGCTCCACCCAGGGGCGTTGCAGGCGGTTGGTGGCGATGGTGACGCGGTGGCCGCGGGCCTGCATCCCCAAGGCCACGGCCATGTAGGGGTGCAGGTCACCGAGCGAGCCGATGGTGGCGATCAGGATGCGGGCCATGCGCGTCCCAACGCATGAGGCCGCGAAAGGTCAGAACGGCAGGAGGATGTCCAGCAGTTGCTGGCCGTAGCGGGGGCGCTGCACGTCGGAGAGCTGGCCGCGCCCGCCGTAGGCGATGCGGGCTTCGGCCAGGCGGTCGTGGCGGACGGTGTTGTCGCTGCCGATGTCCTGGGGGCGGATGACGCCGCTGACTTGCAGCTCGCGCAACTCGCTGTTGACGCGGACTTCTTGGCGGGCGGCGACGGCCAGGTTGCCGTTGGGGAGCGACTGCGTGATGACGCCGGCGAGGCGGAGGGTGACGGTCTCGGCCCGGGTGATGGCGCCGGTGCCGGTCGCGTTGCCGGCGCTGGTGGCGGAGACCAGGCTGTTGAGGTTGGTGGCGCGGGTCAGGTTGCGGGGGATGGCGGTTTCCAGGCCGAACAGGTTGGGCAGGCCGAGGTTCTCGGAGCCGGTGCGGCCCTCGTTGCTTTTGTTTGTGAGGGCGGCGCTGTCGGTGATGCTGACGAGGATGGTGACGATGTCGCCGACCTGGGCGGCGCGCTGGTCCTTGAAGAAGGCGCGGCTGCCGGAGCGCCAGAGGCTGTTGGCCTCGGCGGGCGCCGTCTGCAGGCCGGGCATGGGCATCTGGATGGGGCGGTAGGACGGGTCGGCGGTGGGGTCGCTGCTGGGGGTCATGCTGGGGGGGCGGCCGACTTCGGAGAGGCGTTGCAGGGTGCCGCATCCGGGGAGGATGAGGGTGGCGAAGATGGCGGGTAGGGCGGAACGCAGCGCCTTCCGCCGGAGGTTGGAGCGGTCGGCACCGGTGGCGGACGGCGCTTCGCTCATCCGCCTCACGGAGAGCAGGTGGTTTGGCAGCAGGGTCATGGGTGGCGATCCGTATTGGGGGCGAGTTGGTGGGGTGGTTGGTTTGCGAGCAGGGCCGTGCGGGGGCGACTTGTGCGCAGGACGGGTTGGCCGTGGCCGGCGGGTGTGTTTGGGGCTGGGGTCATGGATCGGCGGTCTAATACCAACCGGCGTTGCCTTTGCCTCGTCGTCGCGAGGAGCGCAGCGACGTGACGATCCCAGGGCCGCCAGGACGGTGCTGCTGGCCCCTGGATTGCCACGCCGCAAGAGCGGCTCGCAATGACGAGGACACCATCGGTTATCAGCAACGCCGGTTGATATAAGGCAGGGATGGGTTTGCGGGCATGTCTGGCTAGCGCCTTGAAAGGCGGCGTCACCGGGCGGCCAGGCGGGGGAGGGAGAGGTTGGGGGCGGGGACGGGTTGGGCCCCGGGCAGGACGCGGCCCTTGCCGGGACCGGTCACTTCGGCCTCGATGATGACGCGGGACGCGGGGTTCAGGACGCGGACGCGCTCGCCCAGCCCGGCGGGTTCGGTGGCGACGCCGGTGGCGGTCAGTTGGATGCCGGGTCCGTCGAGGGCCAGGAGCATGGGGGTGCCCTTCTGCACCAGCACGGGGCGGCCGAGGTCGGCGAGCAGCAGGGGCTGGCCGGGCTGGACGGGGTGGCGGAGGGCTTGGCCGATGGCTTCGGCGGTGGTGCGCACGACTTCGCCGCGGGCGTTGGCGGCGCGCAGGCGGGTCCATTGCAGGTCGGCGGCGCCCACGATGTCGCCGGGCAGCATCCGGCGGCGGGGGACGGGCAGCTCGATCATCTCCTGCACGCGGCCGGACAGGCGGAGTTGGGTTGGGGGTGCGCCTTCGGCGGCGATGGACAGGAGCGCGGTGAAGCGGCCAGTGCCGGCGTCGTACTCCAACTGCGTGATGTCGAGGGATGGGGTGGCGTCGAGCGGGACCATGGGCGTGGTGAAGCCCGGCAGCTCCAGGTCGGCGTCGCGGGGCGCGCCGTTGCCGGCCAGGGCGGTGCGGAGGGGGGCGAGCACGTCGTCGCGGCCGAGGCTGCGGCCGGGGCGGTCTAGCACGGCGCGGTCGCCGGGGCCGGCGGGGCGCCAGTCCACGCCGAACTGGCGGGCGATGGCGGTGAGTTGGGCGGCCTCCACCGTGATGCGGGCGCCAGGGGCGGGCGCGGGGCCGATGGGACGGTCGGGGCCGGCGGCGTCGAACAGGTCAGACAGGCGGACGACGGGGCCGGAGAGGGTGGTGAAGGGGCGGAGGGTGGCGGCGTGGGTTGGGGTGGCGAGCGTGAGCAGCGTGGCCATTACGGACCAGCACAGTGCCCGGATTGGACCTCTGCCAGTGCGGGCCGGTTGGGGCGCGGCAGTCCAGGGGCTGTTGGACCGAGGTGCCGGCGCTGGCGGCTCCTGGATTGCCGCGTCGCTGCGCTCCTCGCAATGACGAGGGTGGGGTAGGATGCCATGGTGCATGGCTTGGGGCGGAACGGTGTTTGGGCTGCTCAAGTAGACCATTGGGGTGGCCGTGCCGCTGGACCGTCTATGCCTGGATGGGGTGGCGTTCTGTGTCATCCCGGTCACCGCAGGTTGGTCAGGGTGGATTGCATCTGGTCGGACGCCGTGATGACGCGGCTGTTCATCTCGTAGGCGCGCTGGGCGGTGATGAGGTTGGTGATCTCGGTGACGACGTTGACGTTGCTGGTTTCCACGAAGCCTTGCATGACGCTGCCGAAGCCGGGGCTGCCGGGCACGCCGGTGACGGCGGCGCCCGATGCGGCGCTGGCGATCAGCAGGTTGTCGCCCTGCGCGTCCAGCCCGGCGTCGTTGGGGAAGGTGGCCAACTGCATCGTGCCCACGGTTTGCGGGGCGGTGGTGCCGTCTATCTTCACCTGGACCTCGCCGGTGGCGTTGATGGTCACGTCGCGGGCGTTGGTGGGGATGGTGATGCCGGGCACGACGGGGTAGCCGTCGGCGGTGACGATCTGGCCTTCCGGCGACAGGCTGAAGGTGCCGTCCCGGGTGTAGGCGGTCTCTCCGCTTGGCAGCGTCACCTGGAAGTGGCCGTGGCCGCGGATGGCCAGGTCCAGGCTGTTGCTGGTCTGTTGCAGGTTGCCTTGCTCGCCGATGCGGTAGATGGCGGCGGTCTTGACGCCCAGGCCGACCTGCGCGCCGGAGGGGACGACGGTGCCGTTGTCCGAGCTGTTGGAGCCGACGCGGCGGAGGTTCTGGTAGATCAGGTCCTGGAACTCGGCCCGGCGGCGCTTGAAGCCGGTGGTGGTCATGTTGGCGATGTTGTTGCTGATGACCTCCACGTTGGTCTGCTGCGCCTGCATCCCGGTGCCGGCGATGTCGAGGGACCGCATGGGCTAGGCGCCCCGCCGGGTCAGCTTGTCTATGGCGGACTGCATCCTGTCGGCCTCGCCTTGGACAAGCTGGCTGGTGAACTGGAACTGGCGGAGGTCGTTCATCATGCGCGTCGTCTCCAAGATGGGCTGGACGTTGCTGTCCTCGATTGCGCCCTGGACCATGCGGGGCTGGGCGACGGGCGTGGTGGGGGTGTCGGCGCGGAGCAGTCGGGCGCCTTCGAGCGTCATGCGGTTGGGGTCGGCGGGCTGGACGACGCCGATCTGGCCGAGGCGCCCGTTCTGGCTGCTGACGCTGCCGTCTGCCGTAATGGTCAGGTTGGTGTCGGCGGCGGACAGGCGGATGGGCTGGCCGGCGCGGTCCAGCAGGGCGTTGCCGTCAGCGTCGCCCAGGCGGCCGTCGGGCATGGGGGTGAAGCGCCCGGCGCGGGTCAGGCGGGGTCCGCGGGGGGTGTCCACGGTGAAATAGCCGTCGCCGCCCAAGGCAAGGTCCAGGGGGTTGCCGGTGTGTTGCAGGGGGCCGGCCTGCTGCTCGCGGTAGGTGGCGCGGTCCTGCATGAAGGCGACGGTGCGCCCGCCGCGGGGGGCGTCGGTCCCGGTCTGGCGGCTGAGCCAGTCGGCGAACACCACGCGCTCGGCCTTGAAGCCCGGCGTGTTGGCGTTGGCGAGGTTGCCGGCGGTGACGTCCAGGGCGCGCTGCTGGGCGACGAGGCGGGAGAGGGCGACGTTGGTGGTGAGTTCCATGCAGGCCTCCGTGGGGTTGCTGGGACAGTTGGCGAATAGGTTCGGCGCCGTCTGGGGCTTTGTTGGAGTGGGTAAGCGCAAGGCACGTGCCAGGCCGATGCACGGCGCTTGCTGGGCTGGTGCAGGTCGCAAGCGGGCTGTCGCGCTTGGCGGAGCGTGGGTTTGCGAGGGGGGCGGGACGGCCACCCGGCTGGATTTGCCGGGCTGCAATTGCCGCACACCCTTGCTTAACCGGGTGCGACCAAGGTGCGCGGGACGATGGAGGCGAGTGCATGGCCACGGCAGCGGTTGAGGCAGGGGACGGAAAGGCGGCGTCCAAGGGCGGCAAGCGGAAGCTGTTGCTGATCCTGGTGCCGGTGCTGCTGGTGGGCGCCGGGGCGGGCGGCTGGTTCTCGGGCGTGCTGCCGCGGCTGCTGGGCCGGGGCGAGCCGGCGGCGCATGGCGAGGCCGGGGCGCATGGGGAGGGCAAGGCGCATGGCGAGGGTGGCGGGCACGGTGCTCCGGCCGCGCCTGAGAAGGCGGAGGCGAAGGCGCCGGTGTTCATGGACATGCCGGACATCGTGGCCAACCTGAATGCCGGGCGCCGGCCCGCCTTCATCAAGCTGAAGGCGAAGTTCGAGCTGTCGAAGCCCGAGGACGCCGTGGCGTTGCAGGCCGCGATGCCGCGGATCGTGGACCTGTTCCAGTCCTATTTGCGGGAGATGCGGCCGGAGGAGCTGCGGGGCACTGCGGGGACCTACCGGCTGCGGGAGGAGCTGATTGCGCGCACGAACATCGCGGCCCACCCGGCGCGCGTGCTGAACGTTTTGTTTACGGAAATGCTGGTCCAGTAGCGGTCCTGACCGCGGCCCTGACAGCGGCCCTGACAGCGGCGTTGACGGCGGTGGCTGCAAGGAGGTCCCAGGATGGGAACGCTGGATTGGGTGCTGGAGCTGGTGCTGATCGCGCTGCTGGCCGTAACGCTGCTGCACGCCTTGCGGCTGGAGCGTGCGCTGGCGGTGCTGCGGCGGGACCGGAGCGCGCTAGGGGATGCGGTGGCCGGATTCGACCAGAGCGCGCGGGCGGCGGAGATGGGGATCGGCAAGCTCAATAGCTTGACTGGGGAGGCGGCGCAGCAGGTGGCCCGCAAGATCGAGCAGGCGTCGGCCCTGAAAGACGACCTGGCATTCCTGGCGGAGCGTGGCGAGCACCTGGCCGACCGGCTGGAAGCGGCGGTGCGGGCCGGGCGGGCGATGGAGGGATTGAAGGCGGCGCCCTCGGCGTCGGAGGGCGGGTCGCGTCCGCGTAGCAGTGCGGAGCGTGACCTGTTGCAGGCGCTGCGGGGTGCGCGGTGACGCGGCGGTGGAAGCTGCCGAGCGAGGCCCGGCCGGCGCGTTTGGCTTGGGCGCGGCTGGCCTGGGTGCGGGTGGTTCGGCCCCTGCCGCTGGCGTGCGCGGCGATGGCGGCGCTGCTGGCGGTCAAGGCCGGGCAGGTGGTCCATGCCGCGGGGGGCGCGTCGGCGGCGCTGCTGAGCGCGGGGCGGGCGGTGGTGCCGGTTGCGGAGGCAGCGGGGCATGACCCGGCGCCAGCCAAGCCGGCTGCGCCGCCGCGGCCGGCCGGAGGCTTTGCGCCACCGGGCGGGACGGGCGGCGCTGCTGGCAGCGGGACGGGGAGTGCGGCTGGCGGCGCTAGAGGTGGCGCGCCTGGCGGTGCAACGGTTGGCGCACCTGGCGGTGCAACGGTTGGCGCACCTGGCGGTGCAACGGTTGGCGCACCTGGCGGTGCGGGGCCGGCGGGTGCGCCTGGTGCTGCGGCGGCCGGCGGGGCTGCTGGCGGGCCGGGAAAGGCGGAGGTGGCGAGCGGGGCACCGGCTGCCGCGCCGCAGGAGCCGGCGGTGAGCGAGAGCGAGCGTGCCCTGCTGCTCGACCTGCGTGCCCGGCGCGCGCAGATCGAGGCGCGGGAGCAGGCCGTGGCAACCCGGGACGCAGTGCTGGCGGCGGCGGAGAGGCGGATCGCGGAGCGGGTCGAGCAGTTGCAGGCGCTGCAAGCCCGGCTGGAGGCGCTGGACGGCTCGCGGCGGGAGCGGGACGAGGCGAACTGGCGGGGGCTGGTGAAGACCTACGAGGTCATGCGCCCGCGGGACGCCGCGGCCATCCTGAACGAGATGGAGACGCCGGTGCTGTTGCAGGTGCTGGACCGTATGAAGGAGGGAAAGGCGGCTGCCCTGCTGGCGGCGATGCTGCCGGACCGCGCGCGTGCGGCGACGGCCGCGCTGGCGTCCATGCGGTCCCGGGCCGTGGCGGCGCCGGCCGGGCCGGCGGATGCCGCTGCGCCGCAAGGCAAGGCACCGCAAGCCGCGGCACCCGCAAGTGGTGCGCCGGGATGAGGCGCAGCGGGTTAGGGCGCAGTGGGCTAAGGTGCAGTGGAGCCGGTCACAGCCGAATGAGGTGCGCGGGGCTGGGGGACTGCCAATGATGCGCAGCGGGATGGCGCGCTTTGGGAGCAGACACCGTGACATTAGCCGCCGTGGGTTCGGGCTTTGTGGGATCAGGCGTTGCGGTAACGGGCGCTGCGGTGCTGGGCGTATTGGGATGAGGGGCTGGCAATGAGGCGCGGCGACGGGACGCCCGGTGTGGGGCGTCGGAGCGGGCTGCTTGGGGCGAGACGCAGGCTGCGGTTTGCCGCTGCCTTGGCCGTGGCGGCGCCGTGGGCGGCCCAGGCGCAAGGCGCTGCGACGGTCCGGGTGGCGGACCATCCAGGGTTCGGGCGGATCGTGTTCGAGTTTCCAGCCCCGGTGACGTTCAACCTGGCTGTGGACGGCGACCGGGTGCTGGTGGTGTTCGACGGCGCGCCGGCCATCGGCGCCGCGGGTGCGCCGCCGCGCAACGTGCGGTCCATCCAGGGCGGGCAGGGGGCGGCGACGCTGGTGCTCAGCCCCGGGGCGCGGGCGCGGTCGTCGGCGCTGGGCAACCGGGTGGTGGTTGACGTGCTGGATCCGCCGCGGACGGCGCGGGCGGTGGCAGGGCGGGGCGGGGCGCGGGCGCCTGGGGCCGTGCCGGGGCTGGAGGGTGGTTCGGCTGGGCCGGGGCCGCAGGACGTAGCGGCGGGCAGCCAGCCGCCGGGGACGACGAACGCCCCGGCGGCGGACGCAACAGGCCAGGACGCTACGGGCCATGATGCCACGGGCAAGGGCAGTGCTGGTAAGGACGCACCCGGCAAGAGCGCGGCCGTCAGGGAGCCGGCTGGCAGCGGTGCGGCGGGTAAAGACGCCGCGGGCAAGGACGGATCGGGCAAGGTTGCAGCCGTCAGGGAGCCGGCCGGTAGCGACGCGGCGGGTAAGGACACCACGGGCAGGGACGCCACAGGCAAGGGTGGGGCGGGCAAGGACGCGGTGGGCAAGGATGCCGAAAGCCCGGGGGAGCCTGGGCCGGAGAAGGCGCCGCCGGTGCCGGTGGCTGTGGCGCGGGTGGCTGCGGTGCCGGTTGCGGCTGCGGCGGAGGGTGCCGCCACCCCGCTGGCACCTGATGGTGGACGGACTGTGTATGCGTCGGACTTGGCGCCGCCGCCTGGCACCACCCGGGCCGGGCCGGTACCGTCCGCGGCGTCCCAAGCTGGTCCGCCGCCTGCTGCACGGGTGCCGGTCCAGCCGGCACCTGTCGTGCCGCTGTCAGTCCAGTTGCCGGCCGCGATGCCGCCGGCTGGGGTGCCGCCCGCTGCGGTGGCCGAGGCTCCGTCGCTGCTGGTCCTGGCCGGCGCCGGGGTTGGCGCTGCGGCGCTGCGCCGGGGGGATGTGGCACTGGTGATCTTCGATGGCGAGGTTGAGGTGGACGAGGCGCGGTTGCGGCGGCTGCCCGGGTTCGCCGGGGTATCGGTGCAGCCGGGGCCGAATGCGATGGTCCTGCTCCTGCCCTCGACGCCCGGCGGGATTGGGTTGGTGCGGGAGGCACAGGGGTGGCGCGTCTCGGCGGGGGCATCGGCGGGGGTGGCGGTCGAGACTGTGCAGGCCGGGTTGGGCATGCTGTTGAAGCTGGCGCAGCCTGGCCGCGTGGTCGCGATCACCGACCCGGCGACGGGTGGGGCGCTGCTGGTCGGGACCGCCGGGCTGGCGTCGGGTCCGGCCGGCGGGCTTGCGGCGGGGGTCAACGCGCCAGGGGCGGCGGTGCTGCCGACCTGGGCGGGGGTGGCAGTCGAGCCGTTCTCGGACGACGTGGTGCTGCGCGTGACGGCGGGCGGGTTCGTGATGGAGCCGGCGGGGGTGGTCCTGGCGGCCGCGCCCGGCCCGGCGCTGACGCGGCGGTTCGACTTCCCGGGTCTGCCGGTGCCGGCGCTGTTGCAGCGGCTGCGCGCCGCATCGGCCGGGGCGGCGGCGGCGGCGCCGCGGGCGCGTACGCCCGGGCGCATCGCGACGGCGCAGGCGATGCTGGCGCTGGGGCTGGCGGCGGAGGCCGGGTCGGTGCTGTCCCTGGCCGCCGCGGACGACCCGGCGGCGGCGGGCAGCGCCGACATGGCGGGGCTGACGGCCATCGCGGCGCTGCTGGCGGGGCGGCTGGATGCGGCGGGCGGGCTGGACGTGCCGGGGCTGGACGGGTCGGACGAGGTCGCGCTGTGGCGCGGCATCCGCGATGCGATGCTGGGCCGGACCGAGGCGGCGGCCCGGGCGCTGCCGCCGCTGATGTCACTGGCGCTGGCCTATCCCGAACCCTTGCGCGACCGCATCCTGCCCATCGTGGCGGAGACCGCGGTGCTGGCTGGTCATCCCTCGGCGGCAGCGTTGCCGGACCTGCCGCGGCTGGGGTTCGCCCGGGCGCTGCAGTTGGAGCGGGCCGGGCAGACCGATGCGGCGCTTGCGGCCCTCGACGCGCTGGCGGCGGGGCGGGACCAGTTGGACCAGGTGCGCGCGGGCGCCCGGGCGATCGAGGTGCGGCTGGCGGCCGGGCGGCTGACCCCGGCGGATGCCGCGGCGGCGATGAACCGGCTGGCGGCGACATGGCGGGGGGACACGCAGGAGGCGGCGACGCGGATGCGGGCGGCCGAGTTGTTCGGCACCGCCGGGGCGTGGCGGACGGCGCTGGACCTGTTGCGGGAGACGGAGGCGCTGTTCCCCGACCTGAAGCCGGCGATCCGGGCGCGGATGGCCGGGGTGTTCAGCGCCTTCTTGGCCAAGGCGGACGCCGCCCCGGCGGTGGATGTCATCGTCCTGGCTGCCGACTATGCGGACCTGGTCCCGCCTGGGGCCGACCTGGCGCGGGTGCTGACGGACAAGCTGCTGGACCTGGACCTGCCGGCCCGGGCGCGGCCGATGCTGGCGGCACGGGTTGCGGCGGCCTCGCCGGGTCCGGTGCGGTCGGGCTTAGGGTATCAGCTGGCGCTGCTGCACCTGGAGGCAGGTGATGCGGCGGCGGCGTCCCAGGTGCTGGCGGCGAGCGAGGCTGCCGGGTTGCCGGACCGCTTGGCGTCGGAACGGGGGCTGCTGCGGGCCAAGGTGCAGGCGGCGCTGGGCGATCCCGTGGCGGCGGCGGCCAGCCTGGGCGGCGCTGGGACACTGGCGGCGGACGAGCTGCGGGCGCGGCTGCTGGAGCAGGCGGGCGACTGGCGCGGGGCGGTGCAGGCGCTGGAGGCCGCAGCAGCACGGACGATCCCGGCAAGCGGCCCCATCCCTGAGGGGGCAGCCGACCTGGTTATGCGGCAGGCGACGGCCGCGGTGCAGTTGGCGGACGCCGGGCTGCTGCAATCCCTGAACAAGCGGTATGCCGAGCGCCTGTCCGGCCCGCAGCGGGACGTGTTCAGGTTGCTGACGGCAGCGCCGGTGGGCGGCGTGGGCGACTTGCCGCGGGCGGCAGCGGAGCTGACCTTGGCGCGGACGGCAGCGGAGCTGACCTTGGTGCGGGCGGTGCCGGCCGCGCGTTGATGGATAATCCGCCGATGTAACGATGGGCCGGCCCCCGCCTGGCGCACGGCTTGTTGGCCCAAATTCACTTGCTTTGCTGGAACCTTGCCTTTAAGTCGTCGGCCCTTGGCCCTAGGGTGCGATCCCGCACAACAGGCCATCTGCTGGTTTGGGGGTACGTGATGAACGCACTTGCTCAACTGGGGATGGTCTCGGAATTTCCGAGCGAAAACCAGACGACGATTGCACAGTTTCAGTCCTGCGAGGGTGAGGACCGAAAAGACTATTTTGTGGAGCGGGACGGCATGAAGTTTGCCGGCACCCACCTCCTGGTTGATCTCTGGGGAGCGACCAACCTGGCCGATCCCGCACTGATTGACGCGGCACTGCGTGACGCGGCGATCCGTGCCGGGGCAACGATCCTGCACAGTCACTTTCATCACTTCACGCCGAATGGCGGCGTGTCGGGCGTGGTCGTGCTCGCTGAAAGCCACATCTCGATCCATACTTGGCCGGAGCGCAACTTCGCTGCGGTGGACATTTTCATGTGCGGCGCGTGCGATCCGCACGATGCCGTGCCGGTGTTGCAGGCGGCATTCCATCCGGACCGGGTGGTGCTGGACGAGCAGCGGCGGGGGCGCGTTTCCTAAAGGGCTGCCTGGGATCTGAACCGGCGACGCGGTCCGGGTCGTGGGGGCAGTTGGGTTGCGGCCTTGCACAGACCTGCATGGGGTTCTCTTGGCATGACCTGACCGCAACGCCATCCTGGCTTGGCATCGTGCCAGGCCGGGATGATGGTGCGCGTTTGCAGGAGCAGCGCGCGATGGAGCAATGGCTGAACGAAACGCTGTATCCTGATTGGGGGCAGCGGTTTCGCGTGTTGCGCACCTTGGCACAGGTGCGGAGCAGTTTTCAGGATATTCAAATCGTGGAAACCGCATCGCACGGGCGCATGCTGGTGCTGGATGGCGCGATCCAAATCACCGAGGCGGATGAGTTCGTTTACCAGGAGATGCTGGGACACGTTCCGCTGTTGGCGCACGGGGCGGCCCGGCGGGTGCTGATCATCGGCGCCGGGGATGGCGGCGTGCTGCGCCGGGTGCTGCTGCACCGCGGGGTGGAGCAGGCCGTCATGGTGGAAATTGACGGAGAGGTGGTCCGGCTGTGCCAGGAGCACCTGCCCGGCATCGGCGGGGATGCCTGGACGGACCCGCGGGCGCATATCCAAATCGGCGATGGCATCGCGCACGTGGCAGAAGCTGTGGACGGTGCTTACGACGTGGTGATCGTGGACAGCACCGACCCGGCCGGGGTGGGGGAGGTGCTGTTCTCGGACACCTTCTATGCGGATTGCGCCCGTGTGCTGTCACCGGCTGGCGTGGTGGTGAACCAGTGCGGCGTGCCGTTCATGCAGCCGGACGAACTGCGGGACACCAGCGTGCGGCGTGCCCGGGCGTTCCCGTTCGTGTCGGCCTATACGGCAGCGGTGCCGACCTATGTGGGCGGGCTGATGACGCTTGGCTTCGCAGCGAAGGCGCCGGGGCTGGACCGGGTGCCGGTGGAGGAGCTGCGGCGCCGGGCAGCGGAGGCGGGAATATTGGGGCGGACCCGATATTGGACGCCGGAGATGCACGCTGCGGCGTTCCATTTGCCGCCGTATATCGCGGACTTGCTGCCCTGACGCGGTAGGCACCCAGCGGCGGCCCGGGACGCCAATGGTCCCGACCCGCACACCTGGAAACCTTCGACCCCGTGGGGAGCTACTGGCGGCCGTGCTCGTCCTTGGCGGGGGCTTGTTCGTGCAGGCTGCCGCCGGGTTCCAGCGTCTCGGCGCCGCTGCGGGTGCCGCCGAACTTGTCGGCGCCGCCTGCGTCGGGGGCACCGGGCACCTTGTGGTTGCCGGTGTCCTGCTCGTCGTCGGTGTGCTGGATGGTCTCTTCGGTGTGGGGCTGCTTCATGGCGGCGGTCCTCCGGTTGGGATGGTGCCAACGCATGGGGGCCGCCGGGTTTCCGGACCTCGTGCCGCGGCGGTCACGGCAAGACGAAGCTTTGCACCAGGCTGCCCGACACCAGCCGCCATCCGTCCGCCAGCACGAAGAAGATCAGCTTGAAGGGCAGCGAGACCGCATTCGGGGGCAGCATCATCATGCCGAGGCTCATGAGCACGCTGCCGACTACCAAGTCTATGACCAGGAAGGGGAGGTAGAGCAGGAACCCCATCTCGAATGCCCGGCGCAGCTCGCCGACCATGAAGGCGGGCACCAGGGCGCGCCAGCCGGCGGCGTCGGGGGTGGCGGGGGCGGGCATGTTGGCGAGGTCGAGGAAGAGTTGCAGGTCGGCGCCGCGGACGTTGGCGGCCATGAAGCGGCGGAACGGCTCGGCGGCCAGGCGCAGGCCTTCCAGCTCGGGGACGGTGCCCTGGGTCATGGGCTGGATGCCATCCAACCAGGCCTGGTCCATGGCGGGCTGCATGACGAAGTAGGTCAGGAACAGCGCGAGGCCGATCAGCACGGTGTTGGGGGGCGTGCCCTGTGCGCCGATGGCGCTGCGGAGCAGGGACAGCACGATGACGATGCGGGTGAAGGCGGTGGCCATCACCAGCAGGCTAGGTGCAAGGGACAGCAGGGTGACGAGGGCGGTTAGTTGCACCAGGCGCCCCGTGGCCCCGGCCTGCCCGGCGGCGCCCAGGTCTATGTTGACCGACTGCGCCAGGGCCGCGCCGGGCGTGCAGGCCAGGAACAGGGCGCAGGCGGCTAGCCAGGGTGTCCAGCGCCGGGCGGTCATGCCGGGCCGTCCCGGCTGGGCAACCATGCGACGACCACGTCGGTGGCGCCGCCGGTCAGGAGCAGCAGGTCGCGCCCGTCGCAGGCCACGAGGTGAAGCCGGCGGGTGCGGTCCAGCGCCAGGGTTTCCTGCTGTTGCAGGCGCCGTCCGGTGCCGGGCCGGGCCATCCCGGTTGCGCGGAAGGCTCGCGCGGCGGCCCAGACCAGGCCGAGGACGAGGGCGAGCGCGCCGAGTGCCGCCAGGGTGTGGGAGGAGTCCATGCTGTGGCCTTTTGCCGGGTTGGGTCAGGCGGAGGAGGTTAAGCCGGGGCGTTTTCCTGCAAGGTGGCATGGAGCAGGTCCAACTCGTTCAGGATGGTGGACAGGTATGGACGGGCGGCGCGGCCTTGGTCCGGTGGCAAGTCGAGCGTCTTGGCGCAGAGCAGCCCGACAGCCTGGTCCAGGCCGGCCAGTTCGACCGGGCGGCCGGACGCGACCAAGGCGCGGGCGATGGCGATGGTGTTCTGCACTTGCTCGACCAGGGCGCGATGGGCCTCGGCGGGGTCGTGGGACGGCGGCGGCCAGGGGGGGGCGGGATAGGGCACGGAGGCAGCATGACGGGACGAGGTTAGCGATGGGTTGCCGGGCGTTGGCGCGGATCGGGCGTTGGTGCGGCTTGGGCGGTCCAGAGGGGGGCGAGGCGCGGCCTGGGCCATGACGCGGCCTGGATTAAATCAAGCGGCGTTGCCCTCGACCTGTCATCGCGGGGCGCGCGGCGCAGTGGCGATCCAGGGGCAGCGATACGGCCCGGCGCTACACTGCCGATTAACTTGTTCCGGGTACAGTGCAGTCCTGCGGCACGGGTGTGCTGGATGGGGGCGCGGGGATGGACCCTACCGATATCGGCTTGTTCCAGTTGGCGGGGCGGCGGCTGGCCTGGGCGGGGCAGCGGCAGGCGGTGCTGGCGCAGAACGTCGCCAATGCGAACACGCCGGGCTACCGGCCGCGGGATGTCGCGCCGTTTGCGGCGGTGCTGGCGCAGGCCTCGCCGGGGCTGGCGCTGACGGCGTCCAACCACATGCAGGCGCAGCCCGGCCCGGCGGAGGGCAGCCCGCACCACGCCCGCCCGCGGGAGCGTGCGCCGGACGGCAACGCGGTGTCGCTTGAGGACCAGTTGATGAAGGTTGCGGACACATCCAGCACGCAGGAATTGGCGCTTGGCTTGTATCGCAAGTATGCCGGCATGTTCCGCACCGCGTTGGGCCGGGGGGGCTAGGGCGGTGGACATCGCGAAGGCCCTGGCCCTGTCGGCGCGCGGCATGGACGTGCAGACGGCGCGGCTGCGCACCATCGCAGAGAACTTGGCCAACCAGGACACGACGGGCGCCACGCCAGGGGCGGAGCCATATCGGCGCAAGCTGATCACGTTCGAGAACCGGATGGACCAGGCGCTGGGGACGGAAGCCGTGCGGGTGCGGGGGATCGCGCCGGACCGGGGGGAGCTGCCGCGGCGCTACGACCCGTCGCACCCGGCGGCGGACTCGACCGGCTACATCCGGACGCCGAACGTCAACAGCTTCGTTGAGGTGATGGACATGCGGGAGGCGCAGCGGGCCTACAGCGCCAACCTGAACGTGATGGAGGCGACGCGCTCCATGCTGACCCGCACGATCGAGTTGCTGAAGTGACGGTGCCGAGCCTGACGATCAGCCCGTCCGGCGCGGCGAACGCCTATGCGCGGGTGCAGTCCGGGGCGGTGGACGGCGGGGCGGTGGACGGCGGGGCGGGCGGGGCAGGCGGCGGGTTCGGCGATGTGCTGGGCCGGGCGATGCAGGGCGTGGTGGACGCCGGGCACCAGGCGGACGCGCAATCCATGCAGGCCATCGCCGGCCAGGGCAACCTGACGGACGTAGTCACGGCGGTGTCCCGGGCGGAACTGGCGCTGCAATCGGCTGTGGCCATCCGGGACCGGGTGGTGCAGGCGTACCAGGACGTCATGCGGATGCCGATCTGATGCGGGCTGCCATCGCCGTCGCTGGACGGTGCCCGGTATGACGGGTGGGCTGGACGACGCCGGCGTGGCGGCGGCGTTGCGCGACATGCTGCTGGTCACGCTGAAGCTGGGCGGGCCGCCGCTGCTGGCGATGCTGGCCGTCGGGCTGGTGGTGTCGCTGGTGCAGGCCGTGACGCAGGTGAACGAGGCGAGCCTGGTGTTTCTGCCCAAGGCGTTGGTGCTGGGCGGGATGATGGCGCTGCTGGGGACCTACATGACGGCGACGCTGCAGGACTTCACGCGCGTGATGATGGACCGGCTGGTGGCGGTGGGCGGCAGTTGATGGAGGGGGATGCGGCGCTGCTGGCGGCCTTGCCGGCGTGGGCGTTCGCGTTCGTGTTGGTGCTGTGCCGGACCGGCACGCTGGTGATGCTGATGCCGGGGCTGGGGGAGGTGGAGCCGCCGGCGGTGGTCCGGGCCGGGCTGGCGCTGACGATCTCGCTGCTGTTGTTGCCGGTGGTTGCGCCGCTCGTGCCGGCGGTGCCCGGGGCTGGGGTAGGCGGGGCTGGGGTAAGCGGGGCCGGGATGTCCGGGGCGGGGATGGTGTGTGCGGAGCTGCTGGTGGGCGGGATGCTCGGCTGGCTGACGCGGTTGCCGGCGCTGGCGCTGGGGATGGCCGGGGCGGTGGTGTCCTACATGCTGGGCTTGTCCAGCGTGGTGCAGGCCGACCCGGCCCTGGGCGGGCAGTCGTCGGCGCTGGGGCGCTTGTTCGGGCTGGCCGCGCCGGTGCTGGTGCTGTCCACCGGGCTGTATGCGCTGCCGTTGCAGGCGCTGGGCGGCAGCTACGGGCTGTTTCCGCCGGGCAGCGTGGTGCCGGCTGGGCCGTTGGCGGATGGGGTGACGGCGGCGGTGGTCGCGGCGTTCGGCCTGGCGCTGCGGCTGGCCGGGCCGTTCCTGCTGGCGGGGGTGGTGTGGCAGGTGGGGCTGGGCGTGCTGGCGCGGGTTGCGCCGCAGTTGCAGGCGTATGCCGCGGCGACGCCGGGGCAGATCCTGGGCGGGCTGGCGCTGCTGGCGGTGCTGGGGTCGCAGATGATCGAGGCCTGGCTGGGCGGCGTGTCCAGCGCGTGGATGCTGCTGCCCGGTCTGTAACGCGGATCCTGTAGCGTGGCGGACACCGAGGACCGGACGCTCCCGGCAACTGAGCGCCGGCGGGAGCAGGCGCGGGAGGAAGGGCAGGCGCCCTTGTCGCGGGAGGTCGTGAACCTGGCGAGCCTGGCGGCGGCCGGCGGGATCATCGCCTGGGGTGCGCCGGCCGTGCTGCGGGGACTGCCGGGGCGGTTGCAGGGAATGGTGGCCGGGCTGGACGGGGACGCCCCGGCGGCGCTTGGCTCGGCAGGGCTGGGGCTGCTGCTGGCGGCAGGTCCCGTGCTGGCCGTCACCGTCGCCGTGGCGGGTGCGGCGGTGCTGGTGCAGACCGGCGGCCTGATACACGGGGCCGCGCTGATGCCGGACCTATCCCGGTTGGACCCAAGGCGGGGGTTGAAGCGCATCCTGGGTGTAGAGGGCGCTGTGGAGGTCCTGCGGTCCTCGGCCAAGGCCGGCGTCATCGGATGGGCGTTGTGGCGGGGCATGGCCGGGGTGCTGCCGGACGCCGCGGCGGTGCTGGTGCTACCGCCGGGCGCGTTGCTCGACCGCTTGGGTGCGGAGGTGCGGCACCTGCTGCTGGTCGTGCTGGGGTGCCAGGCGGTGATCGCGGCGGCCGATACGGCGTGGGTGCGCTACCGCTTCGCGGCGCGGCTGCGGATGAGCCGGCAGGACGTGACGGACGAAACCAAGCAGACCGAGGGCGACCCTGCGCACAAGGCGAAGCTGCGCGCCATGCGCCGCGCCCGGGCGAAGCGGCGGATGATGGCGGCGGTGCCGACCGCCACAGTGGTCATCACCAACCCGACGCACTACGCCATCGCGCTGGCCTATGAGCGCGGCGGCCGGGGCGCGCCGCGGGTGGTGGCCAAGGGCATGGACGAGGTTGCCGCCCGCATCCGCGCCGTGGCGGCGGAGCATCGGGTGCCGCTGGTCGCCAACCCGCCGCTGGCCCGTGCGCTGCACCAGGTCGAGGTGGATGCGGAGGTGCCGGCGGAGCACTTCAAGGCCGTGGCGGAGGTGATCGCCTATGTGTGGCGGCTGCGCGGAAGGGCTGTTGGCGCGGGCTGATGTTCCTGTATTGTTCTTGTATTCGGTGCCAAGTGCGTTATATGTTGCTGTCAGTGTCGAGCCTGTAACAACGCACGGTTGCGGTATCGTTTGATGGTATGACATCCTCCTGTTGAGGATGGCCACCGGCGCCGCGGCCTGCACCACGAGGATCAAGCATGGACAAGAACAAGGCCTTGGAAGGCGCGCTCGCGCAGATCGAGCGGGCGTTCGGCAAAGGCTCGATCATGCGCATGGGCGCAAAGGCCGGGGACCAGCAGATCGAGACGATACCGTCGGGGTCGCTGGGCCTGGACCTGGCGCTGGGCATCGGCGGGTTGCCGCGGGGCCGGGTGATCGAGATCTACGGGCCGGAAAGCTCGGGCAAGACGACTCTGGCGCTGCATGCGATTGCGGAGGCGCAGAAGCGCGGCGGCACCTGCGCCTTCATTGACGCGGAGCACGCGCTGGACCCGATCTATGCCCGGAAGCTGGGCGTGGACGTGGACAACCTGCTGCTGAGCCAGCCCGATGGCGGGGAGCAGGCGCTGGAAATCTGCGACACGCTGGTGCGGTCCGGCGCGGTGGACATCGTGGTGGTGGACTCCGTTGCTGCCTTGGTGCCGCGGGCGGAGCTTGAGGGCGAGATGGGCGACACCCACGTCGGCCTGCATGCCCGGCTGATGAGCCAGGCGCTGCGCAAGCTGACGGGCAGCGTGTCGAAGTCCAACACGATGCTGATCTTCCTGAACCAGATCCGGCTCAAGATCGGCGTGATGTTCGGCAACCCGGAGACGACGACGGGCGGCAACGCGCTGAAGTTCTATGCCTCGATCCGGATGGAAATCCGGCGGATCGGCCAGATCAAGGACCGCGAGGAGGTCGTGGGCAACCAGACCCGGGTGAAGGTGGTCAAGAACAAGCTGGCGCCGCCGTTCCGGCAGGTCGAGTTCGACATCATGTACGGCGAGGGCGTGAGCAAGGTGGGCGAGCTGGTGGATCTCGGCGTGAAGGCGGGGATCGTCGAGAAGTCCGGCGCCTGGTTCAGCTGCGACAGCACCCGCATCGGCCAGGGGCGCGAGAACGCCAAGCAGTTCTTGCGCGACCACAAGGAGATGGCGGAGCTGATCGAGAAGAAGGTGCGGGAGCAGTCCGGCGTCGTCGCGAACTCGATGCTGGCGCCGCCGGAAGAGGGGGACGAGGCGGAGGCGGCCGACTAGGGCGTGGTTGGTTCGTGCAGATGAACCGACCACGCTCCGGCCCAAGTTCCTGCGGGCATGCCGTCGCACGGGTCGAGCGACCCGATGCGGCCATGCTGTAGCGGGCGGCGTTGCCCGATCATGCCGGGGTGGCGGGGCCGGCTGGCCTGCCCTTGGACGCTGCCGACCATCTACTGATCGAGGCGGCCCGCGCGGTGCTGCTGCGGCACTACCGGCCATTCTGGCACACGGTTTCGGCGGCGATTCGCAGCCGGGACGGGCGCATCTGGACGGGCATCCACCTGGGCGCGACGGTCGGGCGGCTGTCCATCTGCGCGGAGGCCGTGGCGCTGGGCCGGGTGGTGATGGATGGGGACGCCACCGTGGAGTGCGTGGTAGCGCTGCGGCATCCCAAGCCGGATGAGGCGATACAGGAGATTGCGGTCGTATCGCCATGCGGCGCCTGCCGGGAGAACCTGACCGACTACGACCCGGCGGCAACGGTGATCCTACACGGGCCGCACGGGCTGCATAAACTTCCCGTGCGGACCCTTCTGCCGGCGCCCTACCAGCGTTAGGTGCTGGGTAGAACGAAACGCAAACGAGGACATGATGACCAAGGCGAAGACGGCGACCGAGGCGAAGACGGATCACGAGGCGACCGGGCATGACAAGGCTGGGCACGACAAGGCTGGGCACGACAAGGCTGGGCATGACGAGGCCGGGCATGAGGCTGCGAACCCGAAGACGGCCCCGCATGACGACGCGCATCCGTCTAATGCGGTCAAGGACCCGCATGATTGGACCACGGGCGGCGAGACCATGACCGGCGCCCAAGCCAGCTACCTAAAGACGTTGTGCGAGGAGGCGAAGGTCGAGTTCGACCCGGGCCTGACCAAGGCCGAGGCGTCTATGAAGATTGACGAGTTGCGCAACAGCACCGGGCGCGGCAAGGACCACTGATCTTATTCACTTGCTCCACCGTGCAATAGTTTGACGGTGGGGTAGATGGGCCTTGGATGTGGAGTGGTGGACGGGGGTATGACGCCCTGCCTGGCAAGGCCCCTGCCCAAACCGGCCGTGCTGGGGCAATGTGGATCGGTGCAACACGGGATGTCGCGGCATGGTCACCTATAGTCCAATCGGCTGGCCACGGCGTTCCTTGAGCCGGCGTGACGGGGCGATCCCGGCCTACGTGACGCCACCCCTGCTGGCGCTATTGTGCGGCTGCACCTTGGTTGACCAAAATACCTTCCGGCCCGGTGCCGGTGCTGCGCCGGTGGTTCCGCCCGCACCGGCGGCGGCCGTCGCGGCAACGGCGTTTCCCGGCCCGCCGCCGCTGCTGATCCTGCAACCGGGCCAGGCCGGCACGGATAGCGTGCGCAATGCCGTTGCTGCCGCCCGCGCCCGCAAGGCCGGGGTCGAGTTTGACGTGGTCGCGATCCTGCCGGGTGCGCCGACCGAGGAGGCAACGCGCCGTGCGACACTGGATGCGGCTGAGGTCGCGCGGGGGATCGTAGCCCAAGGCGTATTGCCGTCCCGGGTCCGCGTGCTGGCCCGGCCGGAGCCGACGGCGACGGTCCGGGATGTCCGGGTGTACGTGCGCTGATCCGTGCGGCGCCGGAGCGCTGCACCCTAGCTGGCTATTCGGCGGCGATTGGCATCTGTGCTGTTGCAGGCCAGCCGCGGCCCTCGGCAGCAGCGCGGATGCTCTCGATGATCTCCGGGACCTCGCCCGCAGGCCGGGGTTTGCTGAACAGGAAGCCCTGAACCTCGGTGCAGCCTTCGCCTTGCAGCATTGCAAGCTGTTCCGGACTCTCGACCCCTTCCGCCGTCGTTGACATGCCAAGGCCGACGCACAGCCCGGTTACGGCGCGGATCACGTGGATGGAGTCTTCGCGGGTCGAAAGGTCCCGGACGAAAGACTGGTCTATCTTGATCTTGTCGAACGGGAAGCTGCGGAGATAGCTGAGCGACGAATACCCGGTCCCGAAATCATCCATCGCGATCCGCACGCCCAACCCGCGCAGCTCGTGCAGGGTGGTCATCGTCGCCTCAGTGTTCCGCAGCAGCACGGATTCCGTGATCTCCAGCTCTAGGCGCTTCGGCTGCAGGCCGGACGTGGCCAGTGCCTGCTGAACCGTGCGAAGCAGGTTCGGGCTGCCGAACTGCGCCGGTGAGAGGTTGACCGCCACCTTCATGCTGCCGGGCCACTGCGCTGCCTGCGCGCACGCCGTCCGGATCACCCATTCCCCCACGGGTATGATCAGGCCGATGTCCTCGATGACCGGGATGAACTCGGCTGGGGACACCAGTCCGCGCGCCGGGTGGTGCCAGCGCAGCAGGGCTTCGAACCCGCTGACCTCTCCGCTCCCAAGCTCGACCAGCGGCTGGTAGAACAGCTCGTACTCCGACCGCACCAGCGCGCTTCGCAGGTCCGACTCCAACTGCCTCCGCACTTGCAGCCGCGCATCCATCCCGGCCTCGAAGAAGCAGAAGGTGCCGCGCCCCTCGGCCTTCGCGCGATACAGCGCCATGTCCGCGTTCCGCATCAGCCGGTCTGGGTCGTTGCCATCCCCAGGCGCCATCGCGATGCCAATGGTGGTTCCGACGACGATGTGGTGACCGTCCACCTGGAACGGCGCCGCGATGGTCTCGATGATCTGCTCGGCCAGCAGCTTGACGTCCTCCGGCCGGGTGATCCCGCCCTGTATGACGGCGAACTCGTCGCCGCCCAGCCGGGCTACCATGTCGCCCTTGCGCACCAGTGCCCGCAGCCGCTTCCCCACCAGCACCAGCAACCGATCACCAACGGGGTGGCCGAGCGTGTCGTTCACGGCCTTGAAGCGGTCCAGGTCCAGGCAAAGCACCGCCGATGCCACTCCCCGCCGTGCCGCCGCAACGGCGTGCCCCAGCCGGTCATTCAGCGCCACCCGGTTGGGCAGGCTGGTCAGGGCGTCGTGCAGGGCCAGGAACGCCACCCGCTCCTCCGCCGCGCGGCGGGCGGTGACATCCTCGTAGGTGGTCACCCATCCGCCATCCGCCATCAGGCATTCCGAGACTGCGACCACGCGGCCGTCGCCAAGCTCCTGCATGAAGGCGCCCCGTTTACCCACCGCTGGCGCTTGCAGCCGTACCGCGATCACCTCGTCCACCATTCGGCCGGGATAGTTGCCAGCTGCGATGCTAAGCCCGACAATGTCCCGGAAGGTCAACCCCGGCGTTACCAGGGAGGGATCGAGGCCGTAGATGTCGCAAAAGCGCCGGTTGACGAGTTGCAGCCGATGGTCCGGGCCAAACAGGCACAATCCCTGGGACATGTTGCCCAGCGCGGCTTCCAGCCGTCGTGCTGCCTGGTGCAGCTCCGCGTCCTGTGCGCCGACGCGGATGGCGTTGACCTTGAGGGTCTGCACGGCCCGGGCGACCTCGCCGATCTCGTCCGGAAGGGCCAGGCCTGGAAGCTCAACCCCGGTGTCGCGGGCCGCCAGGCGGAGGATCGCCAGCTTGATCCGCGCCAGGCGCCGGAGCACCTGCCGGGCGATCAATGCCGCCAGCGCACCTAGGACCACCACGGCTGCGGCGAAGCCCAACACGCGGGAGGTCAGCTCCGTAGCGCTCTCCGCCAGGAGCGTGGCCTGGCCGGTCAGGATTTCGGTCCGGTTCCCCCGCCAGCCGTGGATCCGGTGCTGCAACCGGTCCGCCGCAGTCGCATAGGGACCTTGCGACACGTCGAGCGCCTGGTCCTGGACGAAGTTGAAGGCCAGGTCCACCACGCGCTTGGCGCTTCCCAGCAGGTCGGGCAGCTCCCGCCCGAGCTGGTCTGCCAGCGTCTTGATGGACGTGTCGCCGGTGTCCGGCAGCGCCGCGCTTGCGCCGATTTCGGCAGACAAGCGCGTGCCGATGGCGTCCAACCGCCGCCGCACCTCGGTCAGCCTGGCCCGGTCGAGCTGAGCCGGCGCACTCTCGACCAGCGCCCGGTGTTCTTGCAGCAGCAACTCCAGGCGCGCTGCGATGGCGCTTCCCCGGATGCCGTCGCCGGTCAGCGCAACGGCCGCCGCCTTCGTGCGGTCCGCGAAGTGGACGGAGACCGCAGCCAGGGCGAGGGCGGCCACCAGCGCCAGCCCGGCGGTGCATTGCAGGCGGAACGCGATGGTGCGGTGCCACGACCGCCGGACCTCCATGCTCATCGCATCCCGGCCGCTGACGCCACGGTGCGGCAGCCGTTGATGACGGCAAGCATCGGCGGCGTGGGGTCACCTAGGCTGACCAGCAACAGGACCTGCTCCAACGCTGCCGGCGTCCCAAGTTCCCGGACGCCCCGCCCCACCGTCAGCTTGACCTGCGTGATGCCCAGCGCGCCTGGCTCCTGCTCCACGACCCGGACGACCTGCGGCCCGTTCTGCACACGCACCTGGTCCGGCGCTGCGACGTGATGGCCTGCGCCCAGCATTGCCGCCTCCACCGTTGCGACCACGCCGCCGCCCGCCCGCACGGCAACGATGCGGATGGGCAGGTCGGGGCCGCCAAACTCCCGCCAGTTCACGGCTGTGCCCAGCAGGATCCGCGTAGTCCTGCGGCGCTTACGGATGTCAGGGGATTGCCGGGATGCACGATCAGCGCCGCCCGGGTGCGCGCCACCTCGAACTCTTGCAGGCGCCCGGTCGGCAAGCTGGGCCGGGCCTGGCGCACGACCTCCATTTCGTTGGCGAGCCGGGTGGAGATCATGGCCAGGTCCGCCTCGTCGTCGCACAGCGCGATCAGGCCGAGGCTCGATTTGTTGGGCACGACGCCCAGGCGCACGCCGGCCGCAGCCTCGATTGCCCCTTTGTGCTCCGCCATCAATTCCGAGTTGAACGTGGTGGAGCCTTGCAGCCGGAGCGGGGGCGCCGCCGCCCGGCCTGGGCGCGCCAGCGCCGCCAAGGCCAAGGGCACGAACACGGCGCGCCGCGTCAACAGGGAGCCTCGGCTTCGAGAACAGCGGGTCATGGGCCGAGCCTACGGTCCTTTGATGAACAAGCGGTCAACGCCGGGCCGGCGGCACCACCGGCCGCGTGACCTCGCACGGCGACCCTGATACCTCCTGTCCCCATGCACCCCCTGATCCGCCTGCAGCCCAAGCAGGACCGCCGGTTGAAGTCCGGCCACCCCTGGGCGTTCAGCAACGAGCTCGCCACCACGCCGGAGCACCGGGCCTGGCTGCCCGGCGGCGTCGTCCGGATCGAGGGGGATGACGGCTGGCGCTACGGCACGTTCATGTTCAACCCGCGCAGCCTGATCGCCGCGCGCATGCTGGACCGCGACCCCGGCGCGGAGGTCGGCGCGGCATGGGTCCGCGCCCGGCTGGCCGAGGCCGTGGCGTTGCGTGCCCACGTGACGCCCGGCGCGCACCACCGCCTGGTCCATGCCGAGGCGGACCGGATGCCCGGGCTGATCGTGGACCGCTTTGGCGACGTGGCGGTCCTGCAGGCCAACACCGCCGGCATGGACCGCCTGCTGCCGGAGATCACGGCCGGGTTGCTGGACCTGTTGCCGTTGCGCGCTGTCGTCGCCCGCAACGACAGCGGCGCCCGCGTCCACGAAGGGCTGCCGCAGGAGGTCCGCTTGCTGCACGGAGACTCTGCCGCGCTGAAGCGGGAGGGCGCGGTCGCGGAGGAGGGCGGGGTGCGCTTCCCCGTGGACCCGATGTCCGGGCAGAAGACCGGCTTCTTTTGGGACCAGCGGCCCAACCGGGACATGGTGGCGGCCCTGTCGCCGGGCGGGCGGGTGCTGGACGTGTTCTGCCATACCGGCGCGTTCGGATTGCGGGCGGCGGCGGCGGGCGCGGCGGCTGTGATGCTGGTGGACAGCAGCCAGCCCGCCTTGGACCGCGCGGTGGATGCGGCTGCCCGCAACGCCTTGCCGCAGGTTGCCGTGACGCGGGGCGATGCGTTCGACGTAATGGGTGCGCTAGGCGCCGCCGGGGCGCAATATGAGGTCGTCGTGTGCGACCCGCCGGCGTTTGCCAAGGCGAAGCGGGACCAGGATGCCGGGCTACGCGCCTATCACCGCATGACGCGGCTGGCTGCGCCGCTGGTGGCGCCGGGCGGCTTCCTGTTCGTGGCGTCGTGCAGCCACCATGCGCCGCTGGACATGTTCAGCGGACAGGTGGCCAGTGCGCTGCTGCGGTCGCGGCGGGAGGCGCGGATCATCCATACCGGCGGCGCCGGGCCGGACCACCCGGTGCATCCGGGCCTGCCGGAGAGCGCCTACCTGAAGTCGCTATTGCTGCAACTGACGTGAGCCGGGCCGGCCGGAGCACGGCGGGGTCGCCGAGATGCAGGTGAGGTGATGGCTGGCGCAACACGGGCTTTGGGCGAAACCGGTGCTGGTGGACGCGCCGCATGCGCTCCCGCCCCAGGTTCGTGCGGGCACCGCCAGCCAGGCGTGCCTGCGCCTGATCTCCTGTGCATCAGGCTTTGTCTTTGCGAGCATGGCGCCGCTCGGGTTGCGCACCCTGATATGGTCGTGCCCTAGGGGCCGCTCAACAGACCGGCCACCGCATTGAGCAACACCTGGCGCGTGTAGGGTTTGGGCAGGAACTCAAACTCGCCGGGAATGCTGCCATCCCGATTGTTCAATGCAACCGCGCTATGGCCGCTGAAGCCCGACGTGAGCAGCACCTTGATGTCCGGCAGCCGCTCACATGCCCGTGCGGCCAGGCACACGCCGTCCACGGGGCCAGGGAGGCGCACGTCGCTGAACAGCAGGTCGAAGCTGCCGGGACCAGACAGGTGGGCCAGCGCCTCCTCAGCACTTCCCGCCGTCGTGACCTGCAGGCCTATGCCGGTCAACATGCGCGCGGCGGCGGCCAGCACGTCGGCCTCGTCATCCACAACCAGGGCACGCAGGCCACGGCGCTGCCAAGGCTCGCCAAGCGGCCCCTCTGCGCCGTCCCCGTCGGCGTGATCGGGCGGCACCATCGGGAGCAGCAGGCGAACGGACGTGCCGACGCCCAATTCGCTCGTGATGGCGGCGATACCGCCGGACTGCCGCGCGAAGCCGTAAACCGTGCTCAGCCCTAGGCCGTTGCCGCGCCCGACGTCCTTGGTGGTAAAGAACGGCTCGAACACGCGCGGGAGCACGTCAGGTGGGATGCCGGTGCCGTGGTCGGCGACGCGGATGACCAAGTAGTCGCCCGGCGGCAGGTCGTCCGGCAGCGTGCCCCCGGCGGAGTACTGGGCGTGGCGGCTGGTGGACGGACCCACCGCGGTCAATGCGGTCGAGACCTGGATGCAGCCGCCGTCCGGCATGGCGTCGCGTGCATTGATGACGAGGTTCAGAATGGCGTTCTCAAGCTGCGCCGGGTCCACGAAGGCCGCGCCGTCGTGGCCGAGGCGGACCTGCAAGTCGTAGGACCGGCCGATGGTGCGGGTCAGAAGGGGGTGCAGGTTGCGGAAGAAGGCGGACAGCCGCACACGCGCCGGCCGCAGGGTGGCGCGGCGGGCGTAGGACAGGAGGTGCCGGGTCAGCTCGGCACCGCGCAAGGCGGCGTGCATGGCCGGTTGCAGGATGTCGTGCAGCGGCTCGTCAGGGGCGAGCGAGTCCAGCGCCTCTTCGAGGTTGAGCGTCACCACCGTAAGCAGGTTGTTGAAGTCATGGGCGATGCCGCCGGTCAACTGCCCGATGGATTTGAGCTTTTCCGACCGCAGCAACGCCAGTTCGGCCTGCTTGCGGTCGCTGATGTCCTGGCAGTAGCCGTACATTGCGGTGACGGCGCCGGTTTCATCCAGCACTGGGCGGGCATCCAGGCGGCAGTGGCGCAGCCCGCCGCCCTCCAGCATGATGCGGAAATCCGTCTGGCCGGCCAGACGCTTTGCGCACGCGGCTTCCTCGACCGCGATGACGGCGGCGCGGTCATCGGGGTGGATGCGCGCCAGGAAAGCGGCTTGGGTCGGCGGTCCCCAGGACCTCGGGACGCCCACGATCTCGTGCATCTCCTCGCACCAGGTCGCCTCGGCGGCGCCGAGTTGCCAGCGCCAGGTGCCCAGGCGGGCCATCCGATGGGCCTCCGTCAGCTCGGTCGTGCGGGCTTGCAACTGGGCGGCCAGGTCGGCCAGGCGCAGGTTGGCGCCCTGCATGGCGCGGCGGGCGGCCTCGATCTCGGTCACGTCCTGCAAGACGGCCATCATCGCGTCCTCGCAAGCATAGGTCAGGGCGTGGGACGCGACCGTGACCTGCATGCGGCTGCCGTCGGCGCGCAGGTGGGTCCAAGACCTGCGGGCGATGTCCAGGTCGCGGTTGCCGGCGATCAGGGTGCCGAAGGCCGGCTGCTCGTCATTCACCTGCACGTTGGGCAGGGACATGTTCAGGAACTCGGCCCGAGTCCAGCCGTACTGGCGCACGGCAGCATCGTTCACGTCCAGGAAGCGGAGGCTGCGCCTGTGGAAGACGAGGGTCGGCATCGGCGACGCCTCGAACAGGGTGCGGTTGCTGACTTCGCGCTCCTTCCGGGCCTGGTCGGCCAGGCGGCGTGCGGTCACGTCGCGCTGGATGCTGATCCACTGGCGCTGGCCGCCGCCGCCCGCGATAGGCGTCACGTCCATTTCCACCCAGTAGCGGCTGCCGTCCTTGCGGGACTGCTCCACCTCTGCCCTGGCCGATGCCGGCGCTGCTGCGTCCGGGTGGGGCAGCGCGGCCGGCGGCGCGCCCACCGGCAGCAGCAGTTGCGGCGACTGTCCCACGACCTCGTGCGGCTCGTAGCCGGTGGCGCGGCAGAACGACGCGTTGGCGTAGGCGATGCGCGGGCCACCCTTGTCGTGCGGCAGCGCTTCGGTGATGACCACGGCATCGTTGGCGCGGTCCAGGGCGGTGCTGAGCAGGTGCATCCTGCCCTCGGCCACCTTGCGGTAGAGGGCCGGACGGATGGTGTCGTCCAGGGAGCCCAGGTCGTCCAGCACCATGTCCAGGTCGGCGCGGTCGGCATTGAAGGCCAAGGTGACGGCGAAGTGCTCGCCCGAGACTTGGATCGGATGGATCACCTGGCACTGCAGGCCGTGCTGCCGGGCGGATACGACCATGGGGTAGCGGCGCAGGTCGGCGACGCCGGCGAAGCGGACCGCACGGGGGACACCGGCGAGGATCGCGTCGGCCACGATGGAATTGCCCGGCGCCAGGCCGACGCGCCTGATCAACTCGGTGTGGGGGGCAAGGCTTGGGAGGGTCGAGATCCGGCAGACCTCGCGCATCAGGTTATTCGGGCGGGTCAGGGTCCACACGCAACCGGTCGCTGCGCCGTGGTGGCTGCACAGGCGTTTCAGGAGGCTGGCCAGCGCTTCGTCGCCCGTGGGGGCATGGGCGAGCGCGTGCATCAGCTCGGCCGTCCAAAGGGTCCGCTGGTTCACCCGTTCCAAAGCAATGGTGCGGCGCCGGTGCTCGAGTTGCTGCGCGACGAGGGTGGCGAGATCGGCAAGCGCCGCCTTGTCCTGGTCTGGGACAGCGGTGCGCTTGCGCCGGTCCATGACGCAGAGTGCCCCGAGGGCTTCGCCGTCGGCGGCTACGATCGGCGCTGCTGCGAAGAAGCCGCACCAGGCCTCCATCGTGCCGCCACGGTGCCCGCCATGGGCCTGCACGTCGGGAACCACCGTGACGCCGGGGGCGGCGACTGCTGCGGCACATAGCGATCCGGCCCGCGGCAGGCCGGTGATCGCAGTGCCTACGCTGCCCTTGACCCAAATCCAACGCTCGTCCACCAAGCAGACCATCGCCACCGGCGCATCCAGCAGGCGGGCGGCAAGGCGGGCGATCCGGTCGAACTCGGGTTCTGGAGGCGTGCCGGAAATTTCGAAGCTGTCGAGGGCGTCGAGCCGGCGGGCCTCTGCGGCGTCCAGCGGCGCCCCGGACGCCGCGAGAGCAGCGGCGGCTTCGGACACTCTCCCGGATTCGAGTGTTGCCGCGGGAACACACATGGTTGGTTGCAGGTCGGGCAAGCCGTCATGCAGCCTCCGGTATTGCTCCTCCTGCACGTAATCCAAGGCCCATGCCCCTATGCTCATTTGGCGATGGTATGTGGCATTCCAGCCAGCGAAGGTCAATTGGTATCACAAGTGGAAAGAGTATGTAGCATTTTTGCGAAAGTCTTAGCCATGTTGCTGATTTCTGATTCTTGCGTAACACTGTCTTAACCATGTCACGCCAGCTTGCCTGCGCCATGGCGATACTGCGCCCAAAGTGGGCAGTTTTGCCTTTCTGCTATTCACGTTGGATTGCATTCAAATTCTCGCGTGGACGTTCAATTGGTGCTAGGAATTGTTGTGTTATCTTCTGGCGGGGGCGTGTGGATGTCGCAAGGTGGTGGGGTGGCTGACGGCATGTACTCCAATCCGCGCATCTTGCTGATCGAAGACGACGAGGCTGTCGCCCAATCCTTCATGCGCGGGTTCGAGCGGGCTGGGATGCAGGTGGCTTGGGCCAGCACCGGCTCGCAAGGCATAGCGATGAAGGTCAGCTTCCGGCCCGATGTGGTGCTGGTGGACCTGACGCTGCCGGACGTGAGCGGCGTGTCGCTGATTGCCCGCTTGGCGGAGGGGCGTGATTGCGGCGTCATCGTCGTGTCCGGGACGGGCGAGGAGGCAGACCGAATCGTCGGCTTGGAGCTTGGCGCAGACGACTACATCTCGAAGCCGCCGGCGATGCGGGAGATGATTGCGCGTATCCGGGCGGTGCATCGCCGGGTTGCCAGCCGCCAGGTGCAGCCGTCCGCAGCGCCCGTCGCCGCCACGCTGCTGGAAGTCGGACCAATTCGGATCAACTTGCAGCACCGCACCGTGCATACGAAGGACGGGCGTCGCCTGCCGCTGACCTCAGCGGAGTTTGCGGCGCTGGAGACGCTTGCCGCCGCCGCCGGGCAGCCGGTGTCGCGGGACCGCCTGTCCGAGGCGGCGTTGCGCCGGGCGTGGCGGGCCGAGGACCGCAGCGTTGACCAGTTGGTGTTCAACCTGCGCCAGAAGCTGCCGGCGGACGAAGACGGGACCATGCTGATCCAGAGCATCCGGGGATCGGGTTATTGGCTGCGTGCGCCGCGCGTCGCGGAAGCCCGCGCAATCGAAGTGCCGGCCAGCGAGGGTGCTTGGGTGAACTGATCCGCGCGTCGGGCTGGGCCGGGCATCCGCCGGGCGCCCCGGTTGCCGGCCCTGGCTACCCCTCCCGAGCTGCTGCCTTCGTTTAGCTGCTGGCTTTCCCCCCAGCTACTGGCCCCGCGCCCCGGCCACAGCCGTACGAAGCTCCGCCAGGTCCATAGCCCCGGGAAAGAGCCGGGTTCCAATGACCATCGCGGGCGTGCCCTGGATGCCAATCTGTTGCGCCAGGGCGAAGTTGGCGTCCAACCGGGCTTGCAGCGCCGGGTCGTCCAGGTCGCGCAGCAGCGCGGCGCCGTCCAGGCCCTGGCGTGCGGCCTCCGCTTGCAGGGTGTCGCGGGTCGGCGGCGCGCCGGTGCGCATCACGGCCGACTGCATCCGCAGGTAGCCACCCTGGCGGTGGGCGGCCAGCAGCGCCAGGCTTTCCAGCTTGCTGGCTGGGCCGAGCACAGGGAGATCCTTGAAAACGATCCGCACGCCGGGGTCGGTCCGCAGCAACTCGTCGGTGGCGGCCATCATGCGGCGGCAGTAGGGGCAGCGGGTGTCGTAGAATTCGACGAGGGTGACGGTGCCCTGCGGGTTGCCGGCGACGGGATCGGCGGGGTCCACCAGCTTCGGGGCCAGGAGGGCGAGCACGTCGGCCTGGACGCTGTCGCGGCGGCGGTCGTCGTCGGCTTGCAGCGCCGTGAGAGCGTCACGCAGGATGGTGGGATCGGTGCGGAGCGCCTGGCGGAGGATGGCGGCGACCTCGGCCCGTTGCGCTGGGCTGAGGGCCGCCGGTGCCGGGTCCGGCGCAGCCGCCTGGCCTGGGGCGGACGCAGCCAGGACCGCAGACAGGATCGCAGACAGCAGCAGCGCAGGCGGCAGCAGCGGGGAAAGGCGCATGGCGACGGCTCCTTTGGGTGCGGGGCACCCGAGCCATAGCATCGGTTGCTGGCCCTCGCGAAGCCGGTTATGCCACGCGCTTGTCGGAACAGATTGAGGCGCCCGTGCCCAGCAGGCCATCCCACCGCGTGCGCCGCCCGTTCCGGACGGCGGTCCTGTTGCTGGCAGGGTCGTCCCTGGGCGCGTGCGACAGCTTCAACTCGGTCAAGGAGACCTTCCTGGGTGGCAGCAGCCCGTCCGGAGAGGCGCAGCGGCTGGGCGGGTTCATCGGCGCCGTGGTGGCGGACGAGCCGCGGGCGGCGCTGGCTGCGCGGGAAGTATTGGCGCTGGGCGGCAACGCGGCGGATGCGGCTGTGGCACTTGGGTTCACGCTGGCCGTAACCCTGCCGTCGCGCGCCGGGCTGGGCGGCGGCGGCGCATGCCTGGCCTACAACCCCAGCCGGGACGGGCCGGGCCGCGGCAACCCGGAGGCCGTCGTCTTCACGCCAGGCGCACCCACGACGCCCAACGGTCCGACCGACCGGCCGGCGGCGCTGCCGATGCTGGCCCGCGGGATGTTCGCGCTGCATGCCCGTTACGGCAGCCGGTCGTTTGAGAGCCTGGTGGTGCCGGCCGAGCAGTTGGCGCGGTTCGGCGTGCCGGTATCGCGCGCGCTGCTGCAGGATTTGGCCGTGGTGGCCGGCCCGCTGACGCAAGACCCCACCTCCCGCGCAGTTTTTGCGCCCGGCGGCCGGCTGCTGGGGGAGGGCGGCACGCTGACGCAGCCCGACCTGGGCGGGACGCTGGCGACGCTCCGCACGGCAGGGGTCGGCGACCTGTATCAGGGTAGCCTGGCCCGGAAGCTGGAGGAGGGGTCGCGCCTGGCCGGGGGCGGCATGACGGTGGCGGACCTGCGGGGCGCGCTGCCACGCACCGGGGCGCCGCTGGTGGTGCGGGCCGGGCGGGACAGCGCGGCCTTCCTGCCTGGGGACGGCGGGCAACAGGCCGCGGCGGCCTTCGGCGTGCTGCAGGAGAACCCGGGCGACATCCAGGGCGCGTTGGCCGTGGCGTCGCGGGGCGGCACGCTGCCGGCGTCCACGGGGTTTGCCGTGCTGGACCGCAACGGCGGCAGCGTGGTGTGCGCGCTGACGATGAACAACCTGTTCGGCACCGGGCGGATCGCGCCGGGGACCGGAATCCTTCTGGCGGCGTCGCCGCGCGCGGTGCCGGCACCGCTGCTGGCGGCCGGGCTGGTTTGGAATGCCAACGTACGCGGCTTCCGTGCGGGCGTGGCGGCGTCGGGGCAGGAGGGCGCGGCGCTGGGCGCTGCGGTGGCGCTGAACAACGCCCTGCGGTCCAACACGGCGCTGCCGGTCCCGGTGCCTGAGCCAGGGCGGACGAACGTGATCGCCTGCGCCCGCTACCTGCCGGGCAACGAGGCCCTGTGCAACGCCGCTGCGGACCCACGCGGCGCCGGCTTGGCGGCGGGCAGCAACTAGCGGTGCTGAAGGTCGGGCGCGGCGCGGCGGCGCCGCCGTTCCTGGTGATGGACGTGATCGCCGCTGCCAACGCGCGGCAGGCCGCGCTGCCTCCCAGCGCACCGAGGGTGATCCGCATGGAGGTCGGGCAGCCCGGCACCGGTGCCCCTGCCGGTGCGGTGGCCGCTGCCGCGGCGGCCATGCAGGGTGCGGACCCGCTGGGCTATACCGAGGCACTGGGCCGCCCGTCGCTGCGCCGCCGGATCGCGCGACACTACCGGGACTGGTACGGGCACGATGTGGCGCCTGAGCGGATCGCGGTGACGATGGGGGCCAGCGGGGCATTCCCGCTCGCGTTCCTGGCGGCGTTCGACCCGGGGGACCGGGTGGCAATGGCGGCGCCGTTCTATCCGCCGTACGTGAATATCCTACAGGCGCTGGGGCTGCGTCCGGTCATCGTCGAGACCGGGGCGGCCACGCGGTATCAGCCCACGGTGGCGCTACTAGATGCGCTGGACCCGGCGCCGGACGGGCTGATCGTCGCCAGCCCGTGCAACCCGGCGGGCACGATGCTGACGCCGGACGAGCTGGCCGGCATTGCGGCCTGGTGCGGGCGCCGGGGCGTGCGGCTGGTGTCGGACGAGATATACCACGGGCTGCAATACAGCCGGCCCATCGCAACGGCGGCGGCATTCAGCCGGGACGCGGTGGTGATCAACAGTTTTTCCAAGTACTTCAGCATGACGGGTTGGCGCGTCGGCTGGATGGTGCTGCCGGAGGACTTGGTGCGCCCGGTGGAGTGCCTGGCGCAGAACCTGTTCATCAGCGCGCCGCACGTGTGCCAGGTGGCGGCGGAGGCGGCGATGGATTGCGGGGCGGAGCTGGACGCGAACGTCGCGCGCTACCGCCGTTCGCGGGACCACCTGCTGCGGGCGTTGCCCGGCGCCGGGTTCCCGGACATCGCGGCGGCGGATGGCGCCTTCTATATCTATGCGGACGTGGGGGCGCGGACCAACGACAGCGTTGCGTTCTGCGCGCGGATGCTGGCGGAGGCGGGGGTGGCGGCGACGCCGGGGGTGGACTTCGACCGGTCGCGCGGGTCGCGGACGGTGCGGTTCAGCTATTGCGGGCCGGAGGCGGACATGATCGAGGCGGCGCGACGGCTGGCAACCTTCCGTTAGGGGCCTACCGGCGACCGCCGCCGTGGCCGCCGAAATGGCCGCCGCCGAAGCCGCCTTGCCGGAGGCCACCGGACCTGTCGCCACCAAAGTGGCCGCCGTCGAAGCCGCGTCCGCCCCTGAAACCGCTGTCGCGGTATCCGTAGCCACCGCCGTAGCGGTAGCCGCCATGGCGGTACCCATAGCCCCGGTAGCCGTAGCCCCGGTAGCCGTAGCCGCGTCCGAACCCAAACCCAAGGCCAAGCCCGAAGAAGCCGCCATAGAGCCAGGGCAAGTCGTCGTAGTATCCGGCATAGATGGGATAGGGCGCGTAGTAGGCGTATCCGACGGGGTTGGCGACCGCGACGGGCTGCACGATGTTCCGCCGCGCCACCATGCAACGCAGGTAGAGCTGACCCGGCGACAGGGTTGCCGGGTCGGGCGCGCCAGGGTCGCCGTCGTCAACGGCGGCTGTGGGGACCGGTGCGGGCTGGGCGGCGGGCGCCACCGTCCGCGGAAGGCCCGGCCCGCGTGGCGCGGGCGGGGTAGGGGCGGCGACCACTCCTTGCGCCGCGCCGGCCTGGCAGGCTGCGTCGTCGGCACGGAATACGTCCTCTGCCTTGCCTGGGCCTGGATAGGCCGCAAGCAATTGCTGCGCCGGTGCCGGCGGCGGGAACGGGGCGGCGCACCCGCCTAGGGCCGCGAGCATCATGGCTGCCGCCGGTACCGCGTGCTTCATGGGCTGCCTCGGGATTGCGCGTTACGGAGACCTTAACGCGCCAGCGGAGGTTTGGGTGCCACGCATTGGAGCGCCCGGCCCGGGGCGCGCGGCCCCGGGCATTTAGGCCGTCAGCGCTTCCACCAGCCGCGCTTCTTGTCCGCCGGCTCGGCCGCGCCCACGAGGATTGGGACGATGGCCGGGGCAAGCTCAGGCGCGGGCGGTTCCGTTGGTTCGGCGTGGCCGTCTGTCCCAGGGGCGGCGGCGGCCAGGGACGCGATGGCTGCGGGTTCCGACGCAGGGGTTTCCGTGATGGTGGCGGCTGGCTCGCCGGCTGAAGCGGCTGCGGGCTTCGGTGCCAGCACCTCTGGGGCGACCGTCTTCGGTGCCGGCTGTTCCACCGGGGCAGGGGCCGCGGCGGCCGGGACAGAGTCTTCGACCGAGACCATCTCCGGCAGCATGATGACCGGCTCCGTCAGGGGCATCTCATCAATGACCGGGGTCATCGCGAGGCGGGCCTCGGCGGCGTCATCTGTGGCGGGCGGCAGGGCGGCCCTTGCGTCGGGCCGGGTGGCGGCGGGCGGGGCTGTGCGTGCCGGGCTGGGCGGGGCGAAGGCAGCGAGGGCGCGTTGCTGCTCCGCCTGTTCGATGGCGTCGAAGATGTCGAAGGTGGAGGTGCCACCGAACGGGTCGGCCGGCGTAGGACCGGAGTAGGCGGGCGCAACATAGGAGGGCGCGGCGTAGGTGGGCGCAGCATAGGCGGGTGCGGGGTAGGCGGGGGCTGCCGGCGCCGGGACAGGCGCATCGTCCTGCCCGTCCTCTGCGGCGCCGTCCGTGCCGTCCCGGCGGCGGCGGCGTCCTCCCCGGCGTCCGCGCCGCTTGAAGCGGTCGGCGTCCTCGGCCGTGGCATCCGTGGGCGCAGCGTCTGTGGCCGGGGCCTTGGCGTCGGCACCGTCGGGTCCGGCCTCCATCGCCGCTTCGGCCACGGCGAGCACGGCGTCGAACTCGTGCGGCACGTCTGCGGCGGCGATGGGCAGGGGAGTGGCGGGCAAGGAGTCGGAAGGAAGGGGCGTGGCGGGTTGGGGGCTGGCGTCGTCGCCCGCCACGGCGTCGTCGCGGCGTCCGCCACGGCGGCGGCGGCGGCGGCGCTTGCCACGCTGCTCCTGTTCCTCGGCAGTCTCGCCGGGGCGGGCGGCTTCGGTCTCGGCGTCGGCCTCGTTGATGTCGTCCGTGGCGGCATCGCCCAGGGCGGCATCGCCTGTGCTGGCGTCGTCCGCGGCGGCAGCCATGCTCATGGCATCGGCCGGTTCCTCGTCCGGGTCCTCGAACGGCTCGGGCGGAGCAAGCTGCTGCACGGGCGCCGGCAGGTCGGAGGCGGCAGCGGCGCGCACGCGGTCAATGCGGACCTCGGGTGGCAGCAGGGAGTCGTCGGCGGCGAAGGACACCTTCATGGCGTGGCGTTCCTCGATCTCGGCCAGCCGGACGCGCTTGTTGTTCAGGATGTAGAGGGCGATGGCGCCAGCGACGTGGACCACGATCTCGGCCGCGCGTCGCTTGCCGCCCTCCTCCTCGACGGCGCGCAGGACGTGCAGCGCCGCGCTTTCGGTGCTGCGGACGGTGCCGGTGCCCAAGCAATGCGGGCAGGTGACGAAGCTGGTCTCGGCGAGGGAGGGACGCAGGCGCTGGCGGCTCATCTCCAGCAGGCCGAAGTGGCTGATGGAGCCGAGCTGGATGCGGGCGCGGTCGTCCTTGAGGGCGTCCTTGAGCTTCTTCTCGACGGCGGCGTTGTTGCGCCGGCTCTCCATGTCAATGAAGTCAATGACGATCAGCCCGGCCAGGTCACGCAACCGAAGCTGCCGTGCGGCCTCCTCTGCGGCTTCCAGGTTGGTGCGCAGCGCCGTCTCCTCGATGCCGCGCTCCCGCGTGCTGCGGCCGGAGTTCACGTCTATGGCGACCAGCGCCTCGGTCTGGTTGATGACCAGGTAGCCGCCGCTGCGGAGCTGCACGGTGGGCAGCATCATGGCGTCCAACTGCTGCTCGACCTGCGCTTTGGCGAACAGCGGCTGCGGGTCCTTCCACAACTGGACCTTCTTGGCGTGGGTGGGCATCAGCATGCGCATGAAGTCGCGGGCGGCGCGCCACCCAGCCTCCCCGTCCACAAGGATGTCGTCCACGTCGCGGGAGTACACGTCGCGGATGGCGCGCTTGATAAGGCTGGCCTCCTCGTAGATCAGGGCGGGCGCCATGCTCTTCATGGTCAGGTCGCGGATCTGGTCCCACTGGTCCAGCAAGTACTCGCAGTCGCGCAGGATTTCCGGCTTGGGGCGCTGGGCGCCTGCGGTGCGGACGATCAGGCCCATGCCGCGGGGCAGGTCCAGTTCGGCCGTCACCTCCTTCAGGCGGCGGCGGTCGGCGGCGGAGGTGATCTTGCGGCTGATGCCGCCGCCCCGGGGGGAGTTGGGCATCAGGACGGAGAAGCGGCCGGCGAGGGAGATGTAGGTGGTGAGGGCCGCGCCCTTGGTGCCGCGCTCCTCCTTCACGACCTGGATCAGCAGGATCTGGCGGCGGCGGATCACTTCCTGGATCTTGTAGTTGCGGAGGAAGCGGGGGGTGGCGCGCTGCTCCCGCGGCTCGTCGGCGTCGGCGCCGTTCAGTTGCTCGGGCGGCGGTTCGGCCGGGCCGGCGTAGTCCGGCTCGTCCTGCAGGGGCAGGCCAGGGTCGGCGGCGCCGGCCTCGGTGATGATCTCCGGGGTGCCGACCTCTAGGATGGCCTCTGGCAGGACGCCGCCTAGCAGGGCGGCATCTGCGGCGGCGCTGCCGGCGGCTGTGCCCGGGCTGCTTGCGGAATCGAGGGCGATGGCGGAGTCGTGGATGTTGAGGCCGCCGCTCATGGCTGCCTCGGTCATGCCGGCGTCGTCTGGGATCGCCTCGGGCAGCATCGGTTCGGCGGGGGCCTCCAAGGGCGGGGAGTCCACGGGGTCGGGCAGGGTGGCGGGGCTGTCGGGGTCCGGCGCGCCCTCGATCCCGCCAGCCTGGCGGGAGCCGTCATAGGGCGCATCGGGCTGGTTGGTTTCAGAGGCGGTGGGCGCAGAGAGGTCGGCGTATTCGAGTGCCATGTCGGCGCCGTCGTCGGATTGGGGGAACTCGGCCGCGGCGTCGGCGGGGGCGACGAGGATATCCTGGCTGACTGCGGCGGCCTGGGCGACCTGGTCCGGGCGGGGCATGGGATCGCCGTCCGGGGCGGCACCGGCTGCGCCGTCCAGCGGAACCTGGCCGGCCTGGGCGGCGTGGGCTGCTTCCAGGGCATCCATGCCGCTGCCGTCCGGTGCTGCGGCGGCAGGGCCGGGCCGCGGCGGGGTGCGGGCCTCGCGGGCGGCGGCGCGCTCTTCCGCCTCTTCGTCCTCGCGGGCTTCGGCCTCCTGCGCCTCGATCAGGCGTTGCCGGTCGGCGACGGGAAGCTGGTAGTAGTCGGGGTGAATCTCACCGAAGGCCAGGAAGCCGTGGCGGCCGCCGCCATACTCGACGAAGGCGGCCTGCAAGCTAGGCTCCACCCGGACGACTTTGGCCAGGTAGATGTTGCCCTTGAGCTGCTGCTTGGTGGAGGTCTCTACGTCATAGTCTTCAAGGCGGTTACCATCCAGGACCACCACGCGAGTCTCTTCCGCGTTGGTGCTGTCGATCAGCATGCGCTTCGTCATGGGATTGCGGACTCCGGTGGGCCTGCGGCGCGCGCGTGCAAGGCGCGGTGCGGCGGCGGCATGGGGGAAGGCGGGTCCCGCCGGAACCAGGGGCTGCGCGCGGCGTGTCGGGTCCGAGGATGGAGTGGACGGGCACGGCGCTTCGCATGGAGTCCCTTGGCTGGCAGGCCGGCGCGTTGCGTGCGCCGCCCAGGTTGCAATGCGTCAACCCACCCGGACACTCTTTGCCCCGCGGCGTGTGGACCACCCAGACGAACCCGGCGCGCGTTTGCGCGCGGCGCGGGCGGCAATGCAGGCCGGGCAGGGGGGGCGCGGCCACGAGGTGGCTGCGAACACGCCAAGACCGCCGGCGCATTGCCAGGGTGTTGCGACCATGACGCAATCCTGGGGTGGCTGCAAGTCTGGTGCTGGGGCGGCGCAGGCGGTTGCTGCGGCGTGGCGGCGGACGTGCTAAGTTGCCGCCATGCTGCACCTTCCGCGCCGCTCCATGCTGGCCGCGTTCGCCTCGACGCCCGTGGCGGCCCTGGCGGGCAGGCACGGGGATGTGGCGCTTCACAGCCTGGCACCGTCCAGCCTGGCGCCGCACGGCCCGGCGGCACAAAGTATGGGGCTGGACCGCGCTCCGGCACGAAGGGCAGTGGCGCAAAGTGTGGTGGTGCAAGGTGCTGGGCCGCACGGTGCCGGTCTGCATAATGCCAGTCTGCATGATGCCGGGCCGCACGCTTCGGGGTCACACGTTTCGGGGCCGCAAGCCCCGGCGTTGCACAGACCGATGCATGGCCCGGCGCTTCACGATCCGGCGCCGGCAGTGCTGCGCCGCC
>Ga0123338_10000141_pt1 | contig 78702 bp, 74 predicted proteins | sample grotaG_FD_89793 | JGI IMG/M metagenome (GOLD analysis project Ga0123338, IMG submission 89793) | Glacier valley bacterial and archeal communities from Borup Fiord, Nunavut, Canada, to study Microbial Dark Matter (Phase II) -... | ecosystem: Environmental > Aquatic > Freshwater > Ice > Glacier ... | reverse complement strand
GGGCCGACACGCTCGTAGTGCGCGCCGCCGGTAGGCCGTGCGCTCGACGGCAACAGCCGCGTGGTGGGCCGGGGCAGAACCTGAAAGGCCCTCGCGCTCGGGAAGTACGCCTCGAGGCTGAAGAGGCCGAGCGGGTCGGCCATGGTCAGTGCCGCGCCATGCAAATGCCACGTGCCAGCTTGACGGGGAATGACCCGCGCCTCGACGGAGACCTCGCGGGCCGGGCCAAGCTCGACCCGTTCCGGCTCATCCACTGCCAGCGTCGTCGAGGCCACCACGCGCAACGATCCGACCCCGAGCGGCCGGTTCGATAGGTTACGCAAGCTCAGCTTCAAACGCGCTACACGACCGACGTAAAACGCGCCGTCCCCGTCGGGGCGCTCCAGTGTCCACACCAGCTCCAGGCCACGTCGCCAGACCAGGATCGCCGCCGGATAAAAGCGCAGATACAGCACCATCAGCATGGTCCACACCGTCAGTCCGGCCACGGCGACCTCGGCCGAACCCGCCAGCGCGCCGAGGCCAAGCAGCATGGCGCCACCCCACCAAAGGTGACGACCACGCGGCGTCAGCGACGGGGGACGACCACTACGCATTCAGCGCGCCGCCGGTCCTGATTGCGACGGCGGCGGTCCCGGCGTTCGATACGGCACGCGATCGAGCGCTTCTTTGACGATGGTGGCGGGCTGGACCCCGTCGAGCTCGGCGTCGGCGCTGAGCAGGATGCGGTGCGACAAGACGAACGGCGCCAGGAACTTCACGTCGTCTGGCAGCACGTAGTCGCGACCGTGGATGAGCGAGCGCGCCTTGGCCGCCCGACAAAGCTGCAGCGACGCGCGTGGCGAGCAGCCGAGGGACACCCGTCGATGGCTGCGGGTATAGCGGCTGAGGCCGAGAATGTAGTCGAAGATCTCCTCGGCGACGAAGACCTGCTCGGCCAGCTCCTGCACGCGCAGGATGGTCGCCGGCTCGAGGACCCGCGTGGTCGACTCGACGGGATCTCCGCCCAGCGTGTAGCGACGCAGCATCTCTTTTTCGGCGTCGATGGCGGGATAGCCGATGTGCAGCTTGGCCAGGAACCGATCGACCTGGGCCTCGGGCAGCGGATAGGTCCCCTCGTGCTCGATGGGGTTCTGCGTGGCGAGAACGAAGAACGGCGACGGCAACGGCCGCGTCTGGCCCTCGATGGTGACCTGGCCCTCTTGCATCGCCTCGAGGAGGGCCGACTGGGTCTTGGCCGGGGCGCGATTGATCTCGTCGCTGAGGATGACCTGCGCAAAGATGGGCCCCTCCCGCAGCACGAAAGTGGTGGTCCGCCCGTCGAGAACATAGGTGCCGGTGATGTCCGAAGGCAACAGATCCGGCGTGAACTGGATGCGCCGGAAGGAGCAGCCCAGCGCCGCAGCAAACGACTTGACGAGCGTGGTCTTGGCTACGCCAGGGACGCCCTCCAGCAGCACATGACCGCGGGCGATGAGCGTGGTCAGGATGATCTCCGCGGCTTCGGTGCCGCCCAAAAAGGCCTTGCCGACTTCGGTGAATACCGCGTCGGCCAGACGGGCGACTTCGGCGAGGGTCGATGGATCGCGGTCGGGGGAGGTGGCCATGGTCAACTCGAGGTTTCGACCGCGGCGAAGACGCGCACGGCCAGGGAATGGAGGAGCACGAGACGGCGACGGGAAATGGGCTCGTCCGGTATGAGCTCACCTTGGACACGGTGCCAACGAATCTTTGCGAGCTGCCGCCAAAGCTCGCCGGCGACGGCAGAAATGGGTCCAAGCCGCGCCCGGGTCCGCTCGATGACCAACGCGGCACTGGCGCTGTCGAGCGGGGCGCTCCCGACGAGCGGCGCCAGCCGACCTTCGACCTCTTCACGGAGGATGGCGACCGCCGCACCAAAATCGCGCAGACCACCCGTGACCGGGTCGCCACTGGCGTCGTGAAATTGCGCGCGGACAAAGCGTCCAAGCCGGCGAATCGGTGGAAACAGGCCGACGAGAAAGGCCGCCGCACCGACGGCAAGCAACAATGACATGAGGCTGCGGCCGATCGGGTTGCCGAGCGCCCGCTGGAGGCCGGCATTGATGTCGGCGGCTGTGCGGGCGGCCTCGCCAGCGAGGTGGCCACTGTCGAGACGCGCCGCGGCCTCCCCCGGCAACACCCGCGGCACTTGGCCGCGACTGCTGAACCCCTGTGTCACGAACGAGATGCGCGCCCCATGTCCGGCAGCGGCACACGTCTGGCGTACCAGCGCCTTGGCGAAGGCCAGATTCTCGTCGATTTCGAGCATGTTGTTGATGAAGAGACTTGGGTCGGCGATGGCCACGAACGTGCCCTTGCCGTAGTGCCCCTCCAGCACCAGTGCATCGTCGCCCAGCGCAAACGTGGGCGGTAGCGCGCTCGAAAACGCGGCGGGGTGGTTGGCGACCAAGAACGGGGCCGAGCGGCCGAGCGCGCTCTTCAAGATCGGACGGGAGATAGGTAGCGCTACATTGTCGTCGTAGCGGTCTTCGGGACGAGGTTTTTGTGGCACCACGCGGCGCACCGACAACGCCTCCAGCGCCTGATCTGCCGCACCAAAGTCGTCGGCGATGACGGCGGTGCCGCCGATACTGAGCCAGCGACGGAGGCGCTCGGGATCGACGACCGATCGCGGGTACACGAACCACAACACATCACGTGCCTCGAGCGCCGACCAATCGATCGCGTCGACTGCGCGCATCTCGCAGCCGGCAGCGCGTGCCTCGGTAACGAGGCGGCTCGAGCCATTCCAGCGCGAAGAATCGAGGGCGAAGTCGTCGTCGGCCGCGTGCGCAACTCCGGCTAGCGCCAGCAACGCGCAGACGGCCTTCATATTTCCCCGAACAGCGTGGTCGCTCCACGCTCGAGCTCACGGCGCGCCGACGCCAGATGGGTGCCGGGCTTGGCGGCCAGTACCACGTAGTACTCGTCGGTGACACGACGAATCAGGACCAGGCCCTGCGCGGCCTCGATCCAGATCTCCTCGACGTCCCCAATGGTTGCGGCGAGGTGATCGGAGGCGAGCCCGAAGACCACGCTCCAGTGCGCACCCATGAGTTGCACGTCGACGCGTGGCAGCTCGCTCCAGAGATCGACCGCCTCGCCCTCGTAGTCGACGAAGATGGCAGCGACGGTGCCTGGCACTCGCCGCACCAGCGATTCCAGAATGTCGGCGAAGGCGCTCATGGATGCACCGGCGACGCCACCGACTCCGCGGCTGGACGGAGCCGTTCCCCATGGAGCTCGATGTGGTGTTTGGCAGAGAGCTCGGCGGTCCACTCGAGGAAGCGCTGGCGCTGCCAGGTCGGGAAAATGAGCGGCTTGAGGCGCGGCGTGGCTTGCTCCAAGGTTTGATGCTCGGCGGGAATGCGACGCACCAGATAGATGACGTGATAGCCATACGACGTCTCGACCACATCGGAGACCTCGCCGGGCTTCTTGATGTCGTGGGCGGCGTAGCTGAACTCTTTGAGCGTCCAGCCGTCGCGGGCGGTGATGATGTGCTCGAGGCGCTGGCCCTGCGACAGGGCTTGGAAAGCCGCCAGATCGGGGACGGTGCGCGCCTGTTTCTGGATCTGCACGGCCCGTTCATGCGCAGCCTGCCGCTCGGCCGGGGTGGCCTTGACAGCGACGGGGACCAAGATATGCCAGACGTCGGCATATTCGGAATGCAGGAACATGGTGGTGTTGGAGGCGTAGCCTTTGTGCAGGATCTTGGATGGGATGGTTTCGGGCGTCACCTCGCGCTCGAAGGTCGTCGCCAAAAAGCGCCGCACCAGCTCGCTGCGAATCTGTTGCAGGTCCGAGGCATCGAGCGTGTAGTGGCGGGTGCCGGCCTCCGCAGCCAACAGCTCGCCCGTGACCAGCTCATCGAGCGCACGCTGGGGACTGATGTTGCGGCGCCGTGCCTCAGCGGCGATGGCGGCGGCCGAGATGGGCTGGCCGTCGACGGTGGCCACGACTTCCTCCGGCGCAATGTCTGCGACGGGCAACAGCGACGGCGCGGGACCCGCCCGGTGGCAGCCGAGCAGGGCCATGCTGAGCATCCACAGGCGCGGCACTACTCGCGCTCCGCCAAGGCCAAGCGGGCCAGCTCGCCGCCCACTCGCAGCACCGCAAATCCCACCAGCGTCACCAACACGGACGCCAAATAATCGCGGCGTGACAGAAAGCTCACCGCCTGCATGAAAAACCCGAGGCTGCCCACCACGAGAATGAACGCCAAGATCTCGAAAAAATACCGTCTCATCGACGGAACCAGGCGGTGGCGACCACGCCGGCCAAGGCCAACGCCACCCAGACATAGAATTGTGGCCGGGGACGCCCGCGCTCGGCGACGCGGCGCATCTCGGTGAGCTCGGCGCGCATTTGCGGATCGACCTCCAGATGGCGCTGCAACGGATTCAAGAAGCCCACGCGCTGGGCACTGAGGCACACCAGCGCCACGCCGACGACGAGGAGCGCCCGCACGCCGCCGGCATGGCCAGCGAAGGCAGCCTCGAGCTCGCGTGGCGTCTCGCCCACGAAGAGCTGCCACACCAACACCAGCGGAAACACGGCCGCAGCGACGGCCATCGCTTGGTAGATCCGCTCGCGGCGCGCCCATTTGTCACCGACCATCTTGGCCACCGTGGGACGGCTGGTCGAACGACCCGTGGTGGGACGAAGCTCACCGCAAGCCGCAGCCAGATAGGCCACCAGCGACAGCAGCAACGCCCACAATGGCGGCGGCGCCCACAAGGGCCGAATGCCTGCCGAGGCCACCGCGGCCGGCAGCATCGTCAGCGCCGGCACAAAGCCGAGCAGCACCAGATCGGAGCGGCGGCGCACCCCCACCGCCAGTACCAACAACGTCCCCAGCGCCGCCACGCCAAGCCCGACCAGCGCACCCGTTGGCAGCCGTGGCGCATCTGGCAGACCTACCAGCGTCGGCAACGCCGTCGCCACCAGCCACAGATTCAGCCCCGCCAGCGCGGTCCAACCCAGGCGCGGCACAGAGGATGGCGACGCTGGCGACGATGGATTCGCTGACCTCGCAGCCTCGAGCATGGCGGATGACTCTAGCACAGCCTCCCACGTACGCTGCTTTGCGCCATCGGCGATCGAGACAAACTCTTTACACGCACGCCTCGCATCCATAAGGTACGCCGCGCATGGGGACGGCCACGAGCAAAGGCACCGAGAACGTAGCACCAGTGGTCTCGATCGATGGACCGGCCGGCGCCGGCAAGTCCACCGTCGCCCGCTCCTTGGCCCGCCGCCTCGGCTACTTTCTTCTCGACACGGGCGCCATTTACCGCGCCGTGGCCCTCGTCGCCCGCCGGCAACAGGTGGCGTGGTCGGACGGCCCGAATCTGGCCAAGGTCGCCGAGACCATGCAGCTCCATTTCACCGCGGCTGGCGACGTCCTCGTCGGTCAGCAGCCCAATGTCGAAGACGTCTCGCAGGCCATCCGTACGCCGGAGCTGTCGCAGGGCGCCTCGACCGTGTCGGCTCACCCCGAGGTCCGCGACGCGCTGCTCGAGCTGCAGCGACGGATCGCCCGCCAGGGCCGCTGCGTCGTGGAAGGCCGCGACATCGGCACGGTGGTCCTGCCGTGGGCCCCAGTGAAGTTCTTCCTGACCGCGCGCCCCGAAGTCCGTGCCCAACGTCGTTATGACGAGTTGCACGCCCGCGGCGTCGAGGTCTCTCTCGAGGAGACCCTGGCCGAGATCCTCGAGCGTGACCACCGCGACACCACCCGCACGGCCGCCCCGCTCAAGCAGGCGGACGACGCCGTCCTCATCGATTCGAGCGAGCTCAGCCTCGACGGCGTGGTCGAAAAGCTGGAGTCGCTGGCCCGTCAGATTTTGCCTTGACCTTCTAGTCCTCGGGGCCTACCCTCCGCGCCTACCTCAGGACCCCGCTCGTCTGGGTTTTGAGGAATTCAAAGGTCCGAAGGAGCTTCGCAAATCGCATGGTTCAAACCCACAACCAACCGCAAGACCAGTCCTCGGGTGGCGAAGAGAGTTTCGCCGCTATGTTCGAGGAGAGCCTCAAACGTGAGGACATCAAAGAAGGCGGGATCGTTCACGGTCGCGTCATCCAGATCACCAAAGACCACGTCGTCGTCGACATCGGGTACAAGTCCGAGGGGCAAGTCGCTCTCGAGGAGTTCACCGGTGCAGACGGCCAGCCGACGGTCAAGGTGGGCGACGAGATCGAGGTTTACCTCGAAAGCCGCGAGAACGAGAATGGCCTGTGTGTCCTCTCCAAGGAGAAGGCGGATCGTCTCAAGGTTTGGGACGAAATCTCCGAGGCCTGTGAGCGTGACGAGCTGATCGAAGGCGTCATCTCGCAGAGGGTCAAAGGTGGTCTCAGCGTGACCATCCGCGGCGGCGTCAAGGCGTTTTTGCCGGGCTCGCAAGTCGACCTTCGTCCGGTGCGCAACCTCGACGCGTTCATCGGCAAGAACTACAAGTTCAAGGTCATCAAGTTCAACAAGAAGCGCGGCAACATCGTGCTTTCGCGCCGTGTTCTCCTCGAGAAGGAGCGCGCGGAGCTCAAAGAGCAGACGCTCGAGAAGCTCAAAGAAGGCCAAGTGGTCGAGGGTATCGTCAAGAACCTCACCGAGTACGGCGCCTTCATCGACCTCGGCGGCATCGATGGCCTGTTGCACATCACCGACATGAGCTGGGGCCGGGTCAATCACCCGTCCGAGATGTTCCAGGTCGGCGATCAGGTCCGCGTCAAGGTCCTCAAGTTCAACTCCGACACCGAGCGCGTCAGCCTGGGTCTCAAGCAGATCAGCGACGATCCCTGGAAGACGGCTGCCGAGCGTTACACGCCTGGCACCGTGGTCAAGGGCAAGGTCGTCAGCCTCAAGGACTACGGCGCATTCATCGAGCTCGAGCAGGGCATCGAAGGCCTGGTCCACATCAGCGAAATGTCCTGGACCCGTCGGGTCAAACACCCATCCAAGGTCGTGGCTGTGGGCGACGTCGTCGAGGCCGTTGTCCTCGACATCGACGCATCGCAGAATCGCATCTCGCTCGGCATGAAGCAGCTCGAGCCGAACCCGTACGAGGCGCTCACCTCGAAGTACCCGCCTGGCACGGTTACCCGTGGCCGTGTGCGCAACATCGCCGACTTTGGCATCTTCGTGGAAATCGAAGAGGGCATCGACGGACTGGTGCACATCTCGGACATGAGCTGGACCCAGCGGGTCAAGCACCCGTCGGAGCTCTACCAGAAGGGTGACGAAGTCGAGGCCGTTGTCCTCAACATCGACACCGCCGAAGGCGATAAGCCCAAGATTTCGTTGGGTATCAAGCAGCTCATCGGCGACCCGTGGGACCGCATTCCGTTCGACTATCCGGTCGGCAAAGTGGTCTCCGCCAAGGTCCAGAAGGTCCTCGACTTCGGCGCATTCGTCGAGCTCGAGAAGGGCATCGAAGGCCTCATCCACGTCTCGGAAATCAGCGACTCTCGCGTCGAGGATCCCCGTGAAGTGTTGAAGCCCGGCCAGGACGTCAAGGCCGAGATCATCAGCATCGACGCTGCCGAGCGCAAGATTGGCTTGTCGATGAAGGCCGCGGCACGCTCCGAGGAGCTGGCCGAGGTGCAGGGCTACGGGACGAACAGCCCCGGCGCCACCCTGGGCGATGTCTTCCGCAACAAGCTCAAGGGCCTGCAGAAAGAGTAGCTCGTAACGCGTTCACAAAAGCCCCGACGCACCGCAAACACGGTGCCGTTGGGGCTTTTTTTTGTCCTCAGTGCGGGCGCCACTGCGTAAGCTGCGCGCGATGGAAAAACGGTCGGCGCTGTACTCGCTGTTGGTCTTCGGGGGCCTGCTCGGTCTCTGCTTTGCGTTTCTGCTGGTGCTGTTCCACGCATCCGAGCCTGACGAGGGCGAGGTCGGCTGGGGGCAGGCCGGGCGCGCCGACAAGAAGAAGGGTCCGCGGGTCGGCGTCGTCGAGGTTTCAGGCGTCATCACCGAGTCCAAAGACATTCTCGGTCAGCTTCACGACCTGCGCTCCGACGCCAAGATCAGCGCCATCGTGGTCCGCATCGACTCACCTGGCGGCGCCGTCGCTCCGTCGCAGGAGATCTTCGCCGCCATTCAACGCGCCCGCAAAGAGAAGAAGGTCGTCTGTTCGATGGGCAACGTGGCAGCGTCGGGCGGTTACTACATCGCCGCCGCGTGCGACCGCATCTTTGCCTCGTCGGGGACCATCACTGGATCGATCGGCGTCATCAGCGAGTTCCCCCACATCGGTGAGCTGTTGAAGCTGGCTCGCGTCGAGGTCGACACCATGAAATCGGGCGGCATGAAGGACATCGGTTCGCCGCTGCGCCCGATGACCGCCGAAGAAAAGACCTTCTTTCAGTCGCTCATCGACGGCATTCACGAGCAGTTCATCACCGACGTGGCGCAGGCCCGCAAGCTAGACCTCCCGGAGCTGCGCAAGATCGCCGACGGGCGCATCCTGACCGGCAAGCAGGCGCTGTCGGCGCACCTCATCGACGAGCTTGGTACCCTGGAAGACGCCGTCGAAGCCGCCGCCAAGCTGGCCGGCCAAACCGGCGAGCCGGTCCCGATCTTTCGCAAGCGCCCATCGCGCGGTCTCGTCGGTGACCTGGTGCGCGGCGCAACCGAGGCCGTCTCCGTACCACGCGGCGGGATCGAAGCCCGTGACCCCCGACTCTAGTCAGCATTCACCGTCGCAATCGCCGTCGCAGTCGGAGGAACGGCCCCCAAGCTGGCTGCGACGTTCTGCCCGCTGGCTTCTGCTTGGCGCCGCGGCGATCCTGCTTCTCGTCGCTGCGCGCGGCGTGCTCCGGCCGTTCGTGCTCGGCGTCTTGCTGGCGTACGTGCTCGCCCCCGTGGTCGGGCGGCTGGCCCGCACCTTGCCTCGCTGGCTGGCACTCCTGAGCGTCTACATTGGCCTTTTCACCGTCATCGGCGCAACAGCCTGGGGCTTCGGCCCGCGCCTCTCAGCCGACTTTGCCCGCTTGTTTCGAGAGGCGCCGAGCTTCTTCACCAAGGTACGCCAGCACTATGTGCCCGCCGCGGACGCCTGGCTCGAGGCGCATTTCCCTCGCGAAGAGTCCAGCGACGAGGCCGAGCCCCGTCCTGAGCGCAAGCTGACGCTCAAGCCGCGCCACAACGGCGAATACGAGATCAGCCTCGAAGGCATGGAGCTCGAGGTGGTGCAGTCGGGTCGCGGACGCTGGGTGATCGGTCCGCGTTCGGATGCCGACGATCGCCGTCCGCGCCTGGCCGACCTCCTCGGCCGCGCGGCATCGTCGACGGAGACGGAGATGAAAGGCGTGCTGGTGGTCGGCCAGCGCTTTCTCACCTCGATCTTCAAAGGCTTCGCCTGGTTCGTGCTGACCTTCATGGTCGCGGCCTATCTGCTCGTCGACATCGACCGGGTGCTGCAGTTCTTCCGCAACCTCATCCCATTGCGCCGTCGCTCGCTCTACGACGAGCTGGTGGCCGAGATCGACCGGGGCCTATCGGGCGTGATCCGCGGCCAGCTCCTCATCTGTGTCGTCAACGGCAGCCTCACCACCATCGGGCTCTTCGTGCTCAAGGTGAAATATTCGCTGTTGCTCGGCGCGCTGGCCGGCCTCATGAGCTTCATCCCGGTGTTCGGCTCGATCTTGTCATCGGTGCCGATCGTCGTCGTGGCGCTGGCCTCGGGCACCGACGGTCTGTCGTTCTCCAAAGGCTTCGGCACCCTCGGCTGGATTGTCGGCATCCACCTCCTCGAAGCCAACGTGCTCAACCCCAAGATCATCGGCACTGCCGCCAAGATTCACCCGGTGGTGGTGGTGTTCGCGCTCATGGTGGGGGAGGAGCTGGGTGGTCTTTCGGGGGCGGTGCTGGCGGTGCCGGTGGCGTCGGTGGTACAGACGTTGTTCCTGGTGTTGCGCCCCCGTCGGGCGGAGCCAGAAGCACTGCCAGAGGCGCCGTCGCCGCCTTCCGGGTGAGGTTGTCGTAGACCGTCACCGTGTCTGCGCCCGTCGGTGCGGGTACGCGCACCGTGGTGGTTGACGTCTGCACGTTGTCGCGCAGTTGCTTGGCCAGCGCCTGGGCCTCGACGGCAAAATCGGTCGACTCGGCGTTGGCCAGCAACGGAAAGTCGAAATACACCTCGCCGAGCGGCGTCTTGCCGTGCAGCACCGTCAGCGTGAAACGGCCGCGATAGCGGGGGAGGGCAGTCGGCACGGCAAAGCGCCCGCGCCGTGCCGCGGTCAGCTCTGCCGTCGCTGCATGCCAACGCAAGCGCACGTCGACATAGTCCACGATCTGACCAGGCTGGCCAGCGACCGTCGCTGTCGGCGCCAGAAACAGGAACGCAAGAAGCGTGGCGATGATCACGGGCTAAGTCTGCCGCCCGGTCGCGGGGTTTGGCAACTCTTCCGGTCGATGCTACAACCCACGAGAGGCGCTCATGGTCTCCTGCCCGCGCTGCCAACGCACCTTTGACGACGCTGTCCGCTTCTGTCCCGTCGACGGGGCACGCGTGGCAAGCTCCGCCGCGCCCACTGCAGCAGATCCCTATATCGGCACGGTGCTCCTCGATCAGTTCGAGGTCCGCGACGTCGCAGGGCGCGGTGCAATGGGCACGGTCTACCGCGCCTTTCAGCGTACGACTGACCGTGTGGTGGCGGTCAAGATTCTCCGTCGAGAGCTCGGCCGCGAGCCGGAGGTGGTCCGCCGCTTTCTGCGTGAGGCCCGCGCCGTCGCCAAGCTCGCCCATCCCAACATCGTCACCGTCTACCTCGTGGGTGAAACGCCCGATCATGTGCCGTTCATCGCCATGGAATACGTGGACGGCGTGCCGCTCGAGGCCATTTGCGAAGCGCAAGGGGTCCTGCCCCTCAGCCGCATCGTGCACCTCACCAAGCAGATTCTGTCGGCGCTGGGCGAGGCCCACGTCGCTGGGATCGTCCATCGCGACCTCAAGCCGGCCAACATCCTCGTCACCGACCGCTCGCGTGTGCCCGACCTCGTGAAGGTGCTCGACTTTGGGATTGCCAAGCTGTTGCACAGCGCCGACCAATCCATCGCCACCCGCGACGGCGTGGTGTTCGGCACGCCCCAATACATCGCCCCCGAGCAAGCCACAGGCTCGGTCTTCGACGGTCGCGCCGATCTTTATGCCGTCGGTGTCATGCTGTTTCGCATGGCGACCGGCCAGCTCCCGTTCGACGGCGAGCAGAGCATGCAGGTGGTGTTGAAGCACCTGCGCGAGCCGCCGCCGCGCCCGCGCTCCATCAACCCCCAGCTGCCGGTGGCGCTCGAAAACATCATCCTCGGCCTCCTCGAAAAATTGCCCGACGATCGGCCCAGCGACGCCGATGCGGTGATCGCTGCGCTCGATCGCATCGAAGTTCCGCCGCACGAGACCATGGTCGGCGTGCCGAAGCTCAACCGCGCTCCAGCTCCGGTGGTCGTGCGTTCCACGTCGCTGACTCCGCCTCCACCCCCACAGCCCAAGCACCGTCGCGGGGTCAAGCCGGTCGCTGGTCCGTCGGCCACGGCGGAGCTGGTGCTGGCCAACAAAGCCTGGTGGGCGCGCTCGTCGGTTTTCGGCGGTGCAGTGGCCGCGATTGTCGTCGGTGGGGGCATCGGTGTCGGGGTTGCGCTGTGGCACGAGCCCGAGCCGCCAGCACCGGTTCCAGTGCCCGTCGTGGCCCAGCCAACGCCGTCCATTCCGGCGAGCACCCCGCCGCTTCTCACCGACGAGCATGTCCTCACCGAGGGCACCATCACCGTCCGCGCCGGCATGGACTCACCACCGGTGAGTGGTCAGGAGACGCATCTCGACGTCGATCTCCGTGACCGCGTCGATGGGCCGATCGATCCCGTGTCTCTCGACATCACCGTCGACGCACCGGCGCGCGCCGAGGCCGGTCAGGCTACGCGTGCCGACCAGACCCATGTGAGTCTGCCGCCGGCAGGGCTGGGCCACTTTCGCGGACCGTTCACCTTTGGTCGCCCTGGGCGTCACAAGCTTCGGGTGAGTGCGCAGCCGCGCGGCAAGACGGCGTTGGTTCTGGTCTTCGACGTCGACGTGGCACCGCCACCGGCCAAGCCCGACCCGCGTCCGGTCAAGCGGCCCAAGCGCAACACCGACGATGACATGCCGATGACCGTGATCTCGTCGAGCTCGGCCACGCCGACGCAGGTCATCGCCACGCCCGCACGTCCGGTCGAGCCCAAAGCGCCTGTGGCCCCAACGCCCACGCCTCTTCCGCCGTCGGCCGATCCCACCGTGCCGACCGTGATCGAACCAGCGCGGCCCAGCCGTCATCCGGACCCGAGCTCCGACCCGACCACGCTGCCGCCGCCCGAAGCTACCGGCCAGTAAAGCTCGGTTTCCGTCGCTGTTGAAACGCCGCAACGCCTTCGGCCGCATCGGCCGACCGCGAGCATTCGGCCTGTGCATGAGCCTCCCAGCCGAGCATGTCTTCGAAGCCGACCTCGAGTGCGCGCTGCATCCCGCGCTTGGTGCGCGCCATCGCCAGCGGTGGCCCAGCGACGAGCGCACGCAGATAGGCCCAGGTCTCGTCGCTGAGACGCTCCGCCGGTACCAACCGCGAGACCAGCCCAAGCTCATAGGCGCGGCCGCCGTCGACGAGCTCCGCCGACAGCATGAGATCGAGCGCCCGTGCCGGTCCGACGAGCCGCGGCAGCAGCCACAACATGCCGAAGTCCCCGGTCAAACCCACCTTGTGAAAGGTGGCGCCTAAACGCGCGGTCGGAGTCGAGATCCGCACATCGCACGCCAGCGCCAACGCAAGCCCCGCACCGATGGCAACGCCGTCGATCTGCGCCACCACAGGCTTCTCCAGCGCGCGGATGGCGGCCACGGTCGCCGCGTCGTGCAAGAGATTCGCCTCACGCACCGCGAGGGGCTGCGCCAGGCGCTCCGGCATCGTCTTGAGGTCCCCACCGGCAGAGAACGCGCCGCCACTGCCGGCAATCAACACCGCGCGCACCGTGTCGTCGCTGGCGGCGCGACCGACGGCGTCGCCAATCGCCTGCCATTGTTCCGGACCGAGCGCGTTTTTGACCTCCGGTCGGTCGAGGGTGATGACACCTACCTGCTCACGCACCTCATAGCGAATCCTAGGGTCGCTCATGGCAACAGCTCCGAATAGACCGCCAGGAAGCGGCCGTTGGGTAAGGTCAGCGACGTGGCCTCGGCCACCCGATCCGTCACCTCGGCAAAGCCGAGCCGTGCCTCTGCAGTCTGGCCCGCGGCGAGCGTATCCAGCGCTGGTTCGACGGTGGGACCGCGTTCGAGCTCGGCGAGACGCAGGTGATGCAACGAGATTGCGCGTGGAGCCGCGCCCAGATTGACAACCTTGAGTCGCACTTCGATCGTCGCTGCGGCTTCATCGCGGACGGCACCGAGGATCTGGTAGCGCAGGCCGTCCACATCGACTGGTGTCTCGACGGCTGGGGCGTCGAGATAGCGAAGCAAGGCCTCGCCGCGCGCTCCGTCGAGCACCGCCAGCCTGCGCACAGTGGCGGCGCGGGAGTAGGGCGTCCCTCCGTCAACCGTTTCGGGCTTTTCGATCTGCTGACGAAGCATGTCGACGAAATGTCGCGACGCGGTCGGCTCGACGAGAATCGCCAGCCTCGCCAGCGACCAGCCTTCGGCGCCGGGCGAATACGCAGGCCGCTCGCGCAAGAAAGATCGCAGCGCCGCAGCGACGCGGGGTGGCAGCCCGCCAGACGTGCGCACATACGCCACGAGCGCGTCGCGGACCGGCTCGAGCCGCAGCCGCGCCACCTCGTCCGAACGATCGTCGCGACCACCCAGCGCTGCGTCCACCGACGACAACAACGCCAGATAGTCCGCCGTCGCCACGCCGCGCCAGGCAACCTCCGCGCGCGGCAAGACCTCGAACGCCAGCTCAGCCTGAGACCGACCACCGTCGCTGACGCCGGCGTCCACGACTGGATCCACCGCGCGCCCGGCGTCCATGCTGGCCACACCCACGACCAGCTGCCAAGGCTTCCAAAAATAGGCCGCTGCTGCGCCGCCGCCAAGTAACGCCAGCACCAGCGCCGTCGCTGGCAGGCTTGATCCCGGCCGAGGCCGCTCGTACGCAGTCGCCCTCTTCGCCGATTCTGTCGGGGCAAACACCGCCGGGCTTCGTGCAGCAGCGGATCCAACCCAATCGCGCATCAGCGACGCCAGATCCTCCCGCCCGACACCCGTTCCAGCCAGCTCTCCCAACGCACGACCGAGCTCCGCTGCCGTCGGACGAAACGTCGGCTGCAACGCCAAAGCGGCGCCCAGGACGGCATCCAGCGCCGCCGGCGCTTCGGGCAGCAGGGACATCACCGTCGGCACTTCGGCGTGCTTGATTTGATCGGCGACCTGGCCTGGATGCTGGCCGTTGAACAGAACCCGCCCAGTCAGCGCTTCCCACAGCACTGCGCCGAGCGCAAACACGTCGCTGCGCCCGTCGAGCGGCGTCCCCATGACCTGCTCGGGGCTCATGTAACGCAGCTTGCCCATGACCGCGCCCGACTCTGTCTTGTGCAGCTTGCCGGCGGCCTTGGCGATTCCAAAATCGGCGAGCTTGACCTCTCCGGCGTAGCTGAGAAGGACATTCTGCGGCGAGACATCCCGATGCACGAGGCCGAGTGGGTTCCCATCGGGCCCTATCTGCGCGTGCGCATAGGCCAAACCACGGGCGACTTCGGCACCGATGAAGGCCGCCAAAGCAGGGGGCATCCGTCGTCCGAGCTTGCGTCCGGCCGCCAATAAACGCCCTAAATCGACGCCCTCGACCAGCTCCAGGACCAAGAAATAGACGCCGTCGACCTCACCAAATTCGAAGACTTGCGCGATGTTGACGTGCGTCAGGCGGGACGCGATGCGGGCTTCGTCGATGAACATGGTGACGAACTCTGGGATGCCGCCCAGCGCCGGCAGGACACGCTTCAGCGCCACCACCTTCTGCACCCCAGCCGCGCCCTCCGAGACGGCACGGAAGACCTCGGCCATGCCGCCCTCGGCCAGCCGCTCCTCGAGCACGAACCTGCCAAAGCGCTCTGGCGTCACGCGCCGACACAGTAGCAGAGCACTTTCTGCTTGTGTTGGTCGGGCCAGTTCTCTAGTCTGAGGTGCTGTGGCAAAAATCAAAACATTCCATGGGGTTACATTGATGCAGCGCGTTGTAAAAAGGGTCGTTTCGGGCGCTGTTTGGGCGGTAACGGCGGTCACGCTGGTTGCATGTGACCAGATCGACACCACCAAGCACTCTGAGGGATATTCGACCTTTGGCGCGGTCGTCTACCGTGAGGCGTGCCAGCGCGAGGCCTACATCGGGCAGCTCGCGCAGAAAGAAGCCGGCCAGATCGACACCGTCGACGTGTCTGGCTCACTCGGCCGCTCGGTCTGCGTCGATGGCATGCCTGCCCCCTCCACCTCACCCGAGAAGCTCAAAGCCATCGTCCAGCAGAAGCTGGATCTCGTGGCCACCATCGACTCCGTCCTGCCCAAGCCCATCCTCTCCGATCTCGAGTCCTATCTCGAGGCGATCCTGCCGCTCACCGACGACGATACGTTGCCAAACGCCATCGCGTCGCTGTCGGGCTTGTTGACCACCATGCAGAAGGACGCTGGCTTCGCCCCCGCCCTCGCCCGACTCGCCAGCCGCGTCGGCTATCGTCCCACCAAGACCGCGGCCGGCTTGGTCCATGCCATCCTCGAGTACCCGGCCATCGACGACTTCCTCGGCAAAGTGCTCGGCATGATCGCGCAGGGCGGCACGGCCGAGGTGGAGTGGAAGCACATCCAGTCGGCGCTCTCTTACGAGATGCGATCGGCCAAGTCCGTCCCCGATCCCAAAGATCCGCAGCGTACGTTGCGCCTCGCGCTCGACCTCATGCTCACCACCAACCCGGATTTGTCGTCGGGAATGCCGCGTCCGATGGTCGTGCGCGACTACCGCGGCATGGCCACCGCGACCACCATCAACGGCAAAGTCCAGGCGCCGTTCGTTGACCTCGACAACGACGGCCTCGCTGACATCGACACAGCGGGGCGCTATGTCGACGCCATGGGCAAAGTCCTGGTGGTCGCACCGCCATTTCCCGAGGCTGGCGCCACCGATACCGCGCCCCGTAACACGCAAGGCCAGGCACTCACGGCAACGGGCTCGACAAGTACGCTATATCGCTATCTCGATCTCGACCCCACCGTGATCGCTGGCCTCACCCGCGAGGCCACCACGCTGCTCGACGCCAAAAAAGACATCACCCTGGGGCTCGTCCACGGCATGTCGGCGCTGCTCGGGCCCACTGCCACCCAGACCAAGATCTACACCGACAGCCTCGGCGGCATGATCGGCACCTTGACCTACGACGGCTATGACACCAAGCAGTCGGCCATCCTCGATCTGTTGCACGCTTTCGTGCAGATCCTGGGCGACCCCAATGCGCGCGATGTGCTCGCCACCACCCGCACGCTCTTGTCCAAGTACGAGTCGCAGACCACCCGCGCCATCGGCGCCATGCTCGACGCCAAGGATCTCGGCAAGAAGTTCCCGAACGCGGTGATCCCCGAGCAGTCGACGCTGTATGACGACCTCGCCCCGATCATCATCCGCATCCTCCGCGTGCCTGGCCTCGCCGACGATCTCCTCGTCGCCATGACCAACCCACACGTCAAGGGTCTCACGCCGATGATCTCGCGTCTCATGACCTTCCGCACCCAGATCGATTTCGACCACACCGACGGGCCAGACTTTCCGCTGGCCAACACCATCGAAGGCGACCCGGCGGGCACCGTCGACCGCACCAAGGTCGACAGCGACTACAACCGCTCGCTCATGCAGCGCATCGCCCACATGGTCCACGACGCCAACGGCGCGCGCTTCTGCAACAAAGACAATGCGCAGATCAAGATCCTCGGCCTCTCGCTCGCCACCTACGCCGAGTGCGAGCTCTTCGAGATCGACGATCTCGGTCTGTTCTTCGTCCTCAACATGACCTCCGATTCCATCCGCAAGGACGCAAGCCGTTACGCCACCACGTACTCCAAGGCATCGTTCCGCGAGCAGATCACCTCCAGCACCGTGCGCGGCATCACCCCCGACAGCGGGCTCGGCGACGGTATTCTCCAGACCCTGGTCGGCATCACCGGCTTCACGCGCTTCCCGTCGCCAGCGGCGGCCACGCGGTCGCTCTATCTGCGCTACAACGAGCAGTCGTCGTTCTTGCAGAACACGACCTCACCGGTGCTGACCAAGGACGGCGACAAGTTCATCGACATCCACGACAAGTCCATCTTCGCCTGGGAAGAGACCCTGGCCACCAACCCCTCGGGCTTCACCAACGACACCTTTTACGACGCCGTCCGTCCGCTCGTCGACGCCTTCGCCAAACACGACGAGTGCCTGTCGTTCGACAACACCACCGGCAATTGCACGACCACGCAGAACGCAGCCAAGATCTTCGTCGACCTGCTCGGCATGCTGCACGAGCACTGGGGCTCGCCCAAGTCGACCTTCTTCGGCCATACCTTCCAGGCGACCAACAAGGCGCAGCCGCACTTCGCCCGCCTCGACAACGTGGTCAGCTACGAGACGCTGATGGCTCAGGTGCTAGGCTCGAGCGACCTCGTCCCCGCCATTATCGATCTGGCGCCTGTCCTGAACACCATGACCATTGATGGCACTGTCGGTGGCCAGCCAGCCCGTCCGGTCCTCTTGTCGGCGGCGCGCTATGTCTTCGATCCCAAAGCAGCGCCGATGGGCATGACCTATCGCGATGGCACGACCGCGACCGCGACCAGCGACGGCAAGACTGTCATTCCGCGCGCGTCTCTGTACTACATGATGGCCGACGCCTTTGCCGGCAAGCGAGCGGCTCTGGCCGCTGTGCCTACTGCGCAGGCCGACAACTGGCGCAACTCGACCTCGGCGATGATCGATCAGATGCTCACCGTCGAGAAAACCACCACCGGCTATCGTCTCAAGAACCGCCGCATGCACGCCATCACCCTCGTGCTCGTCGACTTTTTGCGCAGTCGGCTGGCGGCCCACGCCACATCCGCCGACGCCGACACCTGGGTCCATCAAACGCTGACACAGGATCTCACCGACATTCTCGGTGGGCCGACCTTTGCATCTATGGCTGCCTTCGTCGCCAAGGTGCAGGCCGATCCCGATGCCCGCGATCAGCTCTATGGGCTCTTGTCGTACCTCGTGAACGAAGCCTCCAACGATCTGGTCTTCCAGACCGCGCTCACCACGCTGGCCGATCAGCTGCAAGGCTTCCAGCCCGACGACGATCTCTTGCCCATCGCCCGTGTGCTCGGCGCCGCACTCGACCCTGCCCAGGGCACCGTCGACACCCAGCTCACCCTCGTCAAAAAGTCGCGCGACCTCGACCAGAAGAAGATCTTGCTGACGGTGCTGCGCAACCTCTACAAGCCCAACACCGACCTCACCTATCCGGCCGGCAAGCTCTCCGACATCTTGTCCGAGCTCAACCGGATGCAGCCTGGCCAGGGTGGCCAGCTCGGGGCGGAGGACTACCGCTCTATCTTCGGCGAGATTTCGAACTTCCTCTCCGACGAGAAACGCGGTCTCACGCGCTTCACCAACATCGTCAAAAGCCGCAAACCCAACTAACGCTCAGCGAGACTTCTCATGTCCACTCCCCGTCGCGCGTCGGTCGCCGTCGCGCTGTGTCTTACTCTGTCGTCGCTGGCTGCCCAAGCAGGCGGCATGTTTCTGCCCGCACGCGGCACCCGCTCTCTCGGTCGCGGCGGCGCTGTGGTGGCCGGTCTCGACGACGCCGGCGCCATGGCCTGGAATCCGGCCAACCTGGCCGAGCCTGACCACTTCAGCCTGGTGCTCGACGGCGCGCTCATCTTTCAACGCGTCGGCTTCGACCGGATCGACTCTGGCGGCAACAAGCAGCCGCACGTCGACGGATCCACCGATCTGTTGCCGTTCCCGACGCTGTCATTCACCTGGCGCCCGCGCAAGGTCCCCTGGTTCACCCTCGGCGTGGGCGTCTGGGTGCCCTATCTCGGCCTCAACTCCTATCCCGAGAACGGCCCGCAGCGCTATTCGGTCGTCAGCCTCAACGGCTCTCTCGTCGCCATCTTGCAGGTCTCGGCCGCCTTTCGCGTCAACAAGCACTTGCTGCTCGGCATTGGCCTCCAGAACATGTTCATCCGCTTTCGCAGCCTGGTGCAGCTCGGCGCCTGCCCGCAGCTGAACTGCGCGCCGGAAGATCCGGGCTTCGACTCCTTGACCCAGATCGATGCCTCGAGCTATTTTACGCCCTCGGCCATCGTCGGTGCGACGGTGATGTACCCCAAGTGGCGACTTGGCGTCTCGGTCCAGCTGCCGTTCTTCGTCCGCGCCAACGCCAACGTCTTGTCCCGCTTGCCGACCGATCCCTTTTTCACCAACGCCAACATCGTCGGCTCCTCGGCGGACGTGGCCTTCGATCTCCCGGTCATCGTCCGCGCCGGCTTCGAGCTCCGGCTCATCCCCCGGTTCCGCGCCGAGCTCGACGTCCATTACGAGGCATGGTCGATGCAGAAAAGCCTCGATGTCACGCCCCGAGGCGTCTACATCGAAGGCATCTCCGGCATCGACAAGTACTATCTGAAGAAGATCTCGTTGGTCCGCGACATGAACGACAGCGTCGACATCGCCATCGGCGTCGAAGGCGAAGTGGTCCCTGGCAAATTCTGGCTGCGCGCCGGCTATCTCCTCGAGACCAGCGCCACACCCAATGCCACCGCGGGTCTACTCACCGCAGACGGCCTCAAGAACATGCTGTCGTTTGGCGGTTCTGCGCGCCTTTTTGGCCCCGTGCGCCTCGATCTGTCGTACGCGCACATCTTCACGCTCGATCGCACGGTCACCGACTCGCGCTCGCTGCAGCTCAACCCGATCAACCCGTCGCTGGCAGTGCCCGTAGGCAACGGAACCTACAAGATCGACGCCGACGTGCTCGCAGTGGGACTAGACGCTCGCTTCTGAGATCTGAAGCGAATCGTCGACGGTGACCAGCGTCCCTTCGGCCAGCTCGCGCCAGCCTGGTCCTGCCGGTGGTGTGGCCGCTGCGACGAGCAACACCGCACGCAGATGCTCGTGATCGATCTTGCGAGCATCGGGTTTCTGGGTGGTCAGCGCCGACTCGCGGCACACCGGGCAGTCATGGATGGGCCCAATGGCCGCCAGCGACACTGGACAGCGACGGCGCGTGGCGCACAAGATGCGTCCGTTGGTGAGCGCCAGCGCACACTCCATCTCGGCGGCCGCACTGCCGAGGATGTCGTCGACGCGCTGTAGCGCCACGCGGACCGAGTCAGCCACGATCGTCGTCGACAAGAGCGGATCGTCGAGCCGATTGGTCTTCATGAGCTCATTGAGGACCACATAGAAGAGCACTTCGGAATCGGTCTCGCCGCGGATGTTGCGGCGCAAGAAATCCGGCACCAGCTCGAGCACAGCCGCCCGATGGGACTCGAAGGCGGGCAGGGTGCCGTGGTGGGCAAACAGCCACGACCGAAACCGGAACGGATGCGTGTTCTCGTTTTTGGGTTTGCCGACGGTCCCAGCGCGTACGTGGCCGATGAACGCGTCGGTCCGCACGCTTTGCAGGGCCTCGTAGAAATCGACGGGCTGTGCTGGGGGCTTCGGCCGTCGCTGCAATAGAATTTCGTCTTGGTAGAATCCGAATCCCCAGCTGTTGATGGGCAGCGATTCGGGCGTTGACACGGGCGTGACCAGCGCCGAGCGCACGCCATGCAGCGCGCACGCGACACGACTTGCGTCATTGGCCAGGTAGGCTACAAGGCGACCCATCCGAAAATCCCTCCCACCCGACGGAACACTGAGCAAATCTCCGTCGAGAAAAAGGGTAGCGCCAAAGCCCGCCCGCGGCAAGTTTACGAGCGACTAGCTGTGCGCCACCAGCCAATCGGTCAATAACTTCAACGTCTCCGCGCGATCGGCGACCGGTTCGTTGAAGATCTCGTGGAACTGTCCAGGCAGGATCTTGAGCGTTTTGTCGGCAGAACCGAGCCGCGCAAAAATCTGCTTGCTCCGATCCGGATCCGCCACGCGATCCGCCGCACCGTGCATCAGCAACACGGGTAGCCGCACCTCCGACGCCCGCCGGTCGACCTCGCGCTGCGTCGCCTGGGTCTCGGTGAACCAACGTGCGGTGGCGTTCTTGTTGTTGAGCGGGTCGACGTCGTACAGCGCCGACAGCTCTGGATCCCGATTGACGTCGACGCCATGTAGCCCGCTCGGCAAGGCCAGCTTGGGATAGATCGACGAGGCCGCCTGCGCCGCCCAGATCTTGAGCATGGGCACCTCGAGCTTGAGCTTGTAGAACGGCGACGACAATGCCAGGGCGGTCACCTTGTCGGGATGCTCGAGACAAAAGCGCGTCGAGATGAGGCCCCCAAACGAGTGTCCGAGCAGGAGCGGCTTCGGCCCGGTGGCGTCGAGAACCAGCTGCAGATCGTCGAGATACTCTCGAAAGCGGGTGCAGAATCCGCGCACCCCGCCCGATTTGCCGTGGCCGCGGAGGTCGGCCCCCAGCACGTAGAAGCCTGCTGCCGCCAGCGCGTCACCGACGTGGGCGTAGCGATCGATGTGCTCGCCGTAGCCGTGCACCAGCGTCACCCGCGCGCGCGGCGTTCCGCTCGGCGCCCACTCACGGGTGTACAGGGACAGGCCATCCGAGGCAGTCAAGGTCGAGGTGGTCATCGGCTTGTTTATCGCAGCTCTTTCGGCTATGAGCCAGCGCCGGGAGCGAGAATGAAGCTGTACGAGATTTACACGAGTGTCCAGGGCGAGACCCAACACGCCGGCCGGCCGTGCACGCTGGTGCGGTTTGCCGCCTGTGATCTTCGCTGCTCCTACTGCGATACACCCCACGCTTTTGTCGGTGGTGCCGATGTGCCGCGGGCTGCGATCTTGGCGGATGTCGTGCAGCGCGAGGTGCGCCTCGTGTTGCTCACCGGCGGCGAGCCTCTGTTGCAGCCCGAGTTGCCGATCCTCGCCGAGGAGCTGATCGCGCGTGGTTTCGAAGTGATGCTGGAGACGGGTGGCCACCGCGACACCAGCTCCATGCCGGCCGGAGTCATCGTGATCCTGGACATCAAGACGCCCGGCTCGGGGGAGTCGGCCAAGATGCACTGGCCCAACCTCGACCGTCTTCGTCGCCACGATGCGGTCAAGTTCGTCGTCTGCTCCGAGTCTGACTACGTCTGGGCGCGCTCGGTCATCGCCGATCACCGTCTCGGCGAACGCTGCGAGGTCTTGCTGTCGCCGAGCTTTGGGCAGGTGGCGCCAAGCGATCTGGTCACGTGGATGCTGCGCGACAAAGTTCCCGCGCGTCTGAATCTACAGATCCACAAGTACATCTGGGATCCGGAGCAACGGGGCGTCTAGCGGGCTGCGACCACCGTGGCGGCATCGACCAGCTGCCAGCGACGGAGATAGGGCTCTGGATCGATGTACGTCTCCGACCCGCTCCGTCCACCGGCACGCAGTGACAGCCCAAAATGCAGGTGGGCGCCGGAGTTGTGCACGCCGCTTCTGCCGAGACGGCCGATGAGATCGCCGCCTTTGACGTGATCCCCAGGCTTGAGCTCGGCGCGGATGGTGTCGAGGTGAATGTAGCGCGACACCACTGTGCCTTCTTTGTGGCCGATGCGCACGAAGCGACCGGCGCGACCGCCTTCGCTCTCGTCGCGCTCGATCTTCTCGATGATTCCGTCGAACACGGCGAACACCGGCTCGCCGAGTGCCGTCCCCAGATCGACGCCGCAGTGACCGAGCTCGCACTCCGACGGACGCGGCTGCGGCCGCTCGGCGCCAAACCGTCGCGACGCCGACAACGGCAACGCCCGCCGCGGCCCAGCCAGCGGATGAAACCAAGACAGCATCGTCGGCCGCGTCTCCGGCGGCTCTTCGCCAGGACGCCACGGTCCAAACGGAATCTTGTCGGGGTCGGGCGGCAAGATGACCGGCGCCAGCTCGGCCGGCGGATCGAAGTGTTCGAGGTACATCGCCACCGAGCCGAGACCAAGGCGTAGCTTGCGAGCCACCCAGCCATTGCGCTCGCCGAGAAACCAATCGCCGCGACGGCGCAACACCCGCCCGATGTCGTCGGCGAAACCAAACGACAGGCCCACCGCGATCACCAAGTTGGTGGCCGCCACCAGCGTCAGAAAGCTCGGGACGCGCAGGCGCCGCTTGCGTTTCTTGTTCCACACCTCGGCCGCGGCACGAAGACGCCAGGCCAGAAGGATTGGCAGACCGAGCGAGATCGCTGCGCCAAACCCAGCGCGCGCACCGTCCGTCTCGAGAAATCCAGCGCCCAGCGAGGAGACCACCACGAAGCCGGCGGACACGAGTGCCACCTGGAGGAGGGTGCGCGCCAACATCCAACCGCCGAGGAACCAGCCGCCCATTTCCCATGTTACGGCTGACCGTGCAAAACGTGCTGCCAGCAGTTCACAGTTCAGACAAAGAACTTCGTCTTCTTCAGGCCCACGGCGGGGATGTGGGTTGACACACTGTAACCAAGGTGATAGGGTCCCGCCGCTAAGTTGGCGAAACAATTGACACAGTTGGTTGCATTCCTGGCCGCCCTGGCCTCCCTGGCGGCTCTGTCCGCCTGTCCGCCAAGCCAGGGCCAGGTAAAAATAGATCCCGACGCCTCGGAGAAGCGGTTTCTCCTCGGTGCCGACTACTTCAACAAGGGCCTGACCGGCCCCGCGCTCGAGGAGCTGCTCAAAGCTGTGGAGCTGAATCCCCAAAATCCCGACGCGCACAACCTCCTTGGTCTCTTGTTTTTGCGCAAGGCGGCCGAGTCGGAGGAGCTGTCGACGCGCAATCAGTGCCTCAAAGGGGAGGCGCTGAAGCTCGAGCGTGAGGAGACCGATCGGCAGTTTTCCAAGGCCGACGAAGAGTTCAAGAAGGCTCTAGAAAATCGCGCGAACTTCTCGGAAGCATTCAATAATCGGTCCGTGGTTGCCCTGCATTTCGGCCGCACCCAGGAGGCGATCGACTTTGCCGAAAAGGCGTTGACCAACATCGTCTATCACGACCCGTGGGCAGCCCAGGGCAATCTAGGTCAGGCGTATCTGGCCAAGAGAGATCTCGTGCGCGCGGCCAAGGCCCTCCGCCAGGCATTATTCGAGCAACCCAAGTTTTGTGTCGGCCGCTTTCGGCTCGCCAAGGTGTATTACGAGCAGAAGGAATTCGACAAAGCCGCCGAAGAAGTGAAGCAAGTCGTCGAGGACAAGGCCTGCCCGATCCAGGAGGCTTTCCACCTTGCGGGTCTGGTCGCGTTGCGGCAGCAGGACCGCACGCGTGCCGAAGAGTTGTTCAGTAAGTGCGTGGCCTTGGCGCCGAAAAGCTGTGTGGCGCAGGAATGTCGCCAGTGACGCGCGCTGATAAAGAGTGTACGGGTATAGGGGCGAGAGCGACGAGCATGGAACACTTCGGCACCTACTTGAGAGACCAGCGTCAGGCAAAGGGGATGTCCCTCGGGGACGTCAGCCGCGCCACGAAGATCAAGGAATCGTCGTTGCGCCTCCTCGAAGAGGCCAAGCTCGACGACTTGCCCGCACCCGTATTCGTGCGCGGGTTCGTCAGTGCGTTCGCCCGTCTGGTAGGCGCCGACGAACAAGAGGCCTTGAAACGTTATCGCGTCTACGCCTCGGCCAGTGGCCACGAGCCGGTCGCGGTGATGGCCGACGCAGTGCCGTCGGAGCCGCTGGCAATCAAGTCCATTCTCGACACCATCCGCGGCCTCGACGAGAAACCCGGTCGCAGCGACGTGGGAGCCTCCCGTCGGCGGGTGGGTACGGTCATGGTGGTGCTGTTGATCTTGGTGGTGGCAACGCTGACGCTGTCTCTGCTATTCGGTCACGGCGGCAGCAGCGCCGGCATTTCGTAGCTGTAAGACTCAGTTCACCAACGCCAAATAGCTGACCGTCACCGCGGCGCGCACCAGGCGCTCGGCGACTTCGTCGACGGAGTAGGTGAGCCGACGCAGGTCGAGCCACAGCCGATAGCCACCCTTGTCGGCCTCCGGCGCGCCCTCGATCCGCAAGAAGAAGCCCAGATCCCGAAGCTGCCCCGTGGCGTCGATGAGATAGACGTTGGGCCGATTGGCCCCACTGCGGCTCATCTCGGTGAGCGCGAGATTGACGTCGACGCCGTGGCGGCTGAAGCCACAGTGAAAGTCGCCGCTGAGGTTGGCGTCACGCGTGGCCAGCGCGGCCGACTCACGCCAGGTGAGTCGCCTTTGCGGATCGGCGGCCTCGTTGAAGAGGCGAACCTGCTCGCGTAGCTCGGTGGCCAGCTGAAAGAATCGCGCCGGAACTTCTTTGGCGAGGCGCTCGGCGCCCTTCAGATACTCTTCCTGACGCTTGACCCGCTCTTTTTCGATCGCCGCTTCACCGCGGGCGATGTCTTCGATGCTGGGCTCGTCGCGCTTTTCTGCTTTGGCAGCCATCCCTCTTCCTTACCACGCTTCGGGCTCCTTCGGGATAAGCTCGACACCGATGTCGCAAGGCAAGCTCCTCACCCCAGCCGTGGTTTTATCCACCGTCGACTACGGCGACGCGGATCGCATCGTGACTCTCTTCACGCGCGAGCTTGGCAAAGTGTCGGCCATGGCCCGCGGCGCCCGAAAGGGCCAGCGCCGTTTTGGGGCCGGCGTGAGCGCCTTTGGCGTCGGTGAGGCCACCCTGCGCGAGCGTCCGTCGGCAGAGCTCTTGATCCTCGACGGCTTCGACGGCAGTCGCGGATGGCCCCACCTTCTGGAGGACATGGCCAAGATGGCCCACGCCGGCTACGTGTGCGAGCTGGTCCGCGAGCTCAGCCCGCCACGCCAGCCAGAACCGCGGATCTTCGAGCTGCTCGTCGAGATGCTCGATCTTCTCGACGGTGCACCTGCCTCGGCAGGGCAGTTGCGGCTCTTCGAGCTGCATCTTCTCGACGCTGTGGGTCTCCAACCGACGCTCGATCGTTGTCTGCGATGTGCCGACCAAACCATCCCCCTCGATGAGGAAGGCCAGCGCTTTGACTGGCGCCTCGGAGGCGTCGTCTGCGCCCGTTGTCAGGTCTACAACGCAGGCGTGGGCTTGCCCCTCGACGGAACGGCGCGGCGCGCGCTTCTCGACGGACAAACGCGCGCGCTTCGCGACGCCGCGAATTGGGTGATCTCCCCGGAGACCCAGGTCGTGTGTCGTGAGGTGTTGACCGGATTTTTACGCCAGCATCTGCCACGGGCGCTCAAGTCGATGGAGTTCATTGCCAAGCTCAACCACGCTAGGGTGAGGCCGTGATGGACGTCCTGTGTTTCGGTGAGGCGCTGCTGGACTTCTTTCCGGAGCGACCGGGCCAGCTCCTCGAGGACTGCGAGCGTTTTACGCGGCATCTGGGCGGGGCGCCGTGCAATGTCGCCGTGGTCCTGGCGCGGCTGGGAGTTGCCGTCGGGCTCCAGACTCTCGTCGGTAAAGACGCGTTTGGCGTGTTCGTGCGGCGCCAGTTGGCAGAGGAGGGTGTCGACGTGCGCGGAGTCGGCGTACATCCCACGGCCAAGACCGGCGTTACCTTCGTCAGTGTTGCCAGCGACGGCAAGCGTGGTTTCTTGTTCTTCCGTCACCCGTCGGCCGACCAGATGATCTCGGTGGCCGAGGTGGACCGGGCCCTCATTGGAGCCGCCCGCGTCTTTCATCTGGGCTCGTCGACGCTGGCCAAAGAGCCGTCGCGTGCAGCGACCTTCGCCGCGCTCGACCTGGCCAAGGCGGAAGGGCGCATCATCTCCTGCGATCCCAACTGGCGTGGCCATCTGTGGGACGAGCCAGCCAGTCCACACCTCGAACGGCTGGTCAGCGCCTGCGACATCCTCAAGGTGTCCGATGACGAGGTTGAGACGCTGTGTGGCACGACCGACCTCACCGAAGGTGCGACCCGTCTGCGTGCGCTCGGCTGTCGCTTGGTGGTGATCACCCTGGGTGCCCGCGGCTGCCTGTTTTTCAGCGAGGCGGGCGACGGAGAAGTACCTGGTCGTCCGGTCTCGGTCGTCGACACCACCGGGGCCGGCGACGCATTCATGGCGGGCCTGTTGGCCGCGCTGCCGACGTCGCCCAGCGACTGGAACGTCGATGCAGTCCTCAAGGCCTGCACCACCGCCAACTTCTATGGTGCCGAGGCCTGCACCGCACTCGGTGCCACGACGGGAATATCGCGCCGGTTGCGTTGAGGTGGCGCTGTGGTAAGCCGTGGCATGGCCAATCCACGCGTACGGGTCGACAATCCCCGCGCCGAGGGCGTCCTACTCGACGCGCTTCGCGGTAGAGCGCGTGGCAACACCGAGATGGTGCGGGTCACCCCGGCCGACGCGGTGGCGCTGACCGGTCTACCCAGCGACGAGGCGGAGCCAGCGCTGCGCGGTTTGGCCAAGACCTATCGCAGCCACCTCGCGGTCACCGACGACGGCGACCTGGTCTACGCCTTCGATCCCAACCTCGAGCGTCGCGACGCCGTGCCGTTTTCCGAGCGGCTCCGACGGGCGGCGGCGACGGCGTACCGCGGCTTTCAGGTCTTCTTCAAGGTCTGGATCGCGGTCACCCTCGTGGTCTACGTGGCGGCGTTCGTGGCAATGGCCATCGCCATGATGTTCTCGCGTGGCGACGATCGAGACGATGATCGCGGCGGTGGAGGTCTCGGCTGGCTGTGGCTTTGGTTCTGGCCCAACAGCTCCTATGGCGACGATCCCTATGGCCGCCGCGTGGTCGAAGAGAAGCCCAAAAAAGCCTTTCATCTCGCGGTGTTCGACTTTGTGTTCGGGCCAACGCCGGCCACTCCGGCTGATGCGCGCAGCGTGGATCGACGCATCCTGGCGTTCTTGCGCGACCAAAAAGGCCGCATCACCGCCTCGGAGCTCAGCGCGCTGACCGGCATCTCGCTCGACGAGGCATCCGAAGAGCTGACCCGCATGATGGCCGAGTACGATGGCGAGGTCGACGTCACCGACGAGGGCACACTGATCTATCGTTTCGAGGGCCTGTTGTCGTCGGCCAGCGCCGTCGGGACCAGCTGGTCCTGGGCCTGGGATCAGACCGAAGAACGCCCGACCTTGACGGGCAACACCGGCAGCCAGAACGCGTTGGCTGGCGGCCTGGCGGGCTTCAACCTCTTGGCATCCTTGCTGATTGGGCCTGCGTTCCTGCAGCGACTGCATCTCGAAGGCGGCATGTGGCAGTTCTGGGTGGTCCTGTTTCCGCTCATTTTCTCGACCGTGTTCTTCGCCATTCCCGCGGCCCGGCTATGGAAGGCCAAGCGCGAGGACAACAAGCGCGAGACACGTCGGATCCGCCGCGAGCTGATGCGTGAGGTCTGGCGATCGCCAGGCGACTTGTTCGATCCGGCTGCCGTCGCTGCCGTGGTTGCAGCGCGGGTTGGCGCGGAGCCGGCGCGGGTCTCGGCCGTCCTCGAGAAATTGCTGGTCGAGCTCGACGGCGACGTGGAGACCGACGGCAACGGCGCGATGCGCTACACCTTTCCGCGCCTCGTCGAGGAGCAAAAGGGTGCCCGCGCCGTGCGCGCCACGCTGAAGGAGATGCCGCGCCTCGGGCCGGTGGTGTTCTCGTCGGAATCCGAGGATCTTGCCAACTGATGCCAGCCCGGTGGCCACAAAACGGACCCGGCCGGAGGGTCTTCGAGACGCCCATCTTCGACGTCGATACCGAGCGGCTGGTTTCGCCGCGCACCGGCCGCGAGCACGCGTTCTTTGTTTTGGGCTGTGCCGACTGGTGCAACATCGTCGCGCTCACCGACGACAACCAGGTGGTCATGGTCCGGCAGTTCCGCTATGGCCGCGGCGAGGAGACCCTCGAGCTGCCTGGCGGCATGGTGGATCCTTCTGACCCAAGTCCGCTGGAGGCCGCCAGGCGCGAGTTGCTGGAGGAAACGGGCTACGTGGCCGAGGACCTGATTCAAACGGGGGTCATCGCGCCGAACCCGGCCATGCAGCGGAACCGGACATGGTCGTACCTGGCGCGTGGCGTGCGCCAGGCCAACACCCGGCATCTCGATGATGGCGAAGACATCGAGGTGGTCCTGGTGCCTTACCAAGAGATCCCAGCACGGGTGGCCGCTGGCGAGATCTCGCATGCCTTGGTTGTGGTTGCTTTTGCCTTCGCGCTGGGCCTAAAAGGTCCGCCATGAGTCCGCATTCTCGTCGCTGGCGGCCTTTTGCTTTGGGTCCGATAATATACATTATGTCAACTCAGACGTTTTCTGTCGGGGCATCCGTTGGGCTGGCCCTGGCTGGACTCTCTGGCTGCCAGCAACCCGGTGAGGTTGCCGGTCTGCCACCCCAGGCCACGGCCCCTGCCCAGCCCGTTGGCAACCCCATGGTGGTCGGCGCCCGTGTCAGCGCGCCCGAGCCGCACGCCCCGGTGGATGGCGGCACGCTGGAGTTCATCGGCTCGACCTTTGACGAGCTCTACCCGGTGTTTTTGGTCCGCCGCTCCATGAGCCAAGGCGACAAAGCCTCTTTGTGGCGCGGCAAATATCTGGGCCGCTGGATCCGCTGGTCAGGCACGGTGCGGTCCAAGACCAAAAACGGCCTCACCATCCGGCATTTGCCGGCCACGACGACCTTCGATATTTCCCTGCATGTCGAGCCGGCGCAGATGCCGCTCTTGGCCGATGTCCGCGTCGGTGACCGGGTCCGCTATGTGGGCCGGCTCGACGACTTCAACGACATCTTCAGGCAATTCTTCCTGGTCCACGGCGCCCTCATGGAGGTGACCCACGCCGAGCCCCGCGCCACCGACGGCGGCGCGCCCAAATAACTACTGCCGTCCGGCACGTGCCTTACACACCACGCGCACCGGCGTACCGTCGAGCTTGAACTCTTCACGGAGCTGGTTCTGCAGATAGCGTCGATACGAGAAATGCACGCCTTCGGGATGGTTCACCGACAACAAGAACGTCGGCGGCTTGGCCTGAGGCTGCTGGATGAAATACAGCTTGATCGGCTTTCCGCGATACAGCGACGGTGGATGACGCTCGACGATGCCCTCGAACCAGCGGTTCAAGGCGCCAGTGGTCACGCGGCGTGTGTACGCCGCGTAGGCCTCCTGCACCGCCTCCAAGATCCGCTGCATGCCCTTGCCGGTCTTGGCCGACGAGAACACGATCTTGGCCCAGGGAACGAACTGCAGCTGGCGATCAAGCTCCTCGCGCAGCTTGTCCTGCTTCTTCTGGCCCCGCCCGTCGAGCTCCAGCAGGTCGAGCTTGTTGAAGCAGATGACCAGAGCCCGACCAGCCTCCTCGCAGATGCCGGCGATCTTGGCGTCCTGCTCGGCCAGTCCCTCTTCGCCGTCGACCACCAGCACGCAGACGTCGGCGCGGCGGATGGCTTTTTCGGCCATCACGATGGCGATCTTCTCCATCGCCGCCGAGATCTTGGCCTTGCGGCGGATGCCGGCGGTGTCGATGAGCACGTAGCCACGGTCGTTGATGACCACATCCGTATCGATGGCGTCCCGGGTGGTGCCCGCCTCCGCGTCGACGAGCATGCGTTCTTCCCCAAGCATGCGATTCACCAGCGACGACTTGCCGGCGTTGGGCCGGCCGACGAGCGCCATGCGGATGGGCCGGGTCTCGTCGTCCTCGGGCTCCGGCTGGGGACCGGTCGATTCGGGCAAGGCCTCGACGATGAGATCGCAAAGCTCGGCGATGTTGCGACCGTGCTCGGCCGACACGCCAACCACGCCCTCACCTCCGAGCCGATACAGCTCGGCGATGGCCGGCTCGTCCGCCTGGCGGTCGACCTTGTTGGCGACCCAGATGATGGGCTTGCCCGTCTTACGCAGCCGTTCGGCGGTCTCCTGGTCTTCGGGCATGAGGCCGGTCTTGGCATCGATGACGAACACCACCAACACCGCTTCCTCGACGGCGACCAAGGCTTGCTGAATGATGCCGCGGGCCAACGTGGCGCGCTCGGCCTTGGCCGACTCGAAGTCGAGACCACCGGTGTCCACCACCCGAAAGTGAACGCCGCCCCAGTCCGTCACACCATAGCGACGATCACGGGTGACGCCGGGCTCGTCCTCGACGATCGCGTCGCGATGCCCGACTAGACGGTTGAACAGAGTCGACTTGCCAACGTTGGGCCGACCGACTATCGCCACCAAGGGTGGCGGCCCCGCCGCTGTTTCACTCACGCTCATAGCCCATCTCCCGAAGCTGCGACGGATTTTGCGTCCAATCCTCGTCGACGCGGACGAACAAAGACAGGTGCACCGGCCGATCCAGCAGACGACCGATCTCGGCCCGCGCCCGCGTGCCGATCTCTTTGATCATCTGGCCGTTATGACCAACGAGGATCTTCTTTTGGGTCTCACGCTCGACATGGATCGTGGCGCTGACCATGACGTCTGCCGGGCGCTTACCTGCGCGTGGCCGCTCTTCCCACTCGTCGATGGTGACCGCAACGGCGTAAGGAATTTCTTGTTTGGTCAACAGAAAGACCTGCTCGCGGATGAACTCGGCCCCGATCCAGCGCTCGTTACGGTCGGTCAAGGTGTCGAGCGGATAGAGCGGCGGACCCTTGGGCAAGAGCCGCACGATCTCGCGCTCCAGCCTCGGCACATTGTCGCCCCGCAGGCCCGAGATCGGCACCAGCGCCGCCCACGGATAGGTCTTCGACCAGGAATCGAGGAGCGGCAACAACCGCTCCTTGCTCTTCAGGGTGTCGACCTTGTTGACCGCCAACACCGTCGGCTTTTTGCCGCGCTCGAGCTCTGATAGCAAGAACTGGTCGCCCGCATGAAGCCGCGTTGGTCCGGTCCCGAGCTCGTCGGCCCGCGGCACAGAAATGATCGCCACTACCACATCTACGTCGCTGAGGACCTGGAGCGCCTCGTCGACCATGAACTGATTCAGCTTGCTACGGCCGCGTCCGCCCGGACGATGAAGGCCAGGGGTGTCGACAATGACGAGCTGCGCCGCGGGCAAGCCTTCATCGGGCTCGGCGACACGGTTGTGGACACCGAGGATCCGATTGCGCGTGGTCTGCGGCGTCGGTGAAGCGATGGCGATCTTTTGCCCCAGGAGACGATTGAGCAGTGTCGATTTGCCGACGTTGGGCTGGCCGATGAGCGCAACCGTCCCGGCCACCATGTCGCCTGTACTGGTGGGTGAGGCTGCGTCGTCGTTTTGCTGGGTAGGTGGTCTGGATGAAACGGTCACGTGCCGCTTCTAGCATTCTTTTGGGAAGAATTTCGCACCACTTACGTTCTCTTACGGCACAACCATCGCAGCGAATTCTAGGAATTAGCTTGACCGGATAGGGTCCTTTCCAGAGAATCGCGCGACAACTTTTCGGGGAGGTGCTCTGTGGCCGTAGCCGCTCTTGTTCTCGGTATTATTGGTACTGTTTTGGCCCTCATTCCGGGCGTCGGTTGGTATGCGGGTATCGCGCTAGGTCTCATCGCGATCATCCTCGGCGTTCTTGGCCGCAAGGCCGCCGCTGCGGAGAACCGCCCCACTGGTAGTGCAACCGCCGGCATGGTTCTCGGCGTAGTTGCGTTGGTTCTCTCGATCGCCATGTGGGTGCTCTGCAGCATCATGGTGTCGAAGGCGACCAAGGGCTTCGAGAAGGCGCTCAATGATCCCGAGCTCCAGAAGAAGCTGGGCGACTCCAAGGTCAACAAGGAGTTCGACGACGCCTTCAAGAAGGCGATGGAAGACGCTGCAAAGAACAAGTAACACCACGCCTCCTCCCCTTGCATCCTGAGCTTTTTCGCCTTCACGTTGCCAGTTGGGAACGGCCGATTCAGAGCTATGGCGCGCTCATCATTGTCGGCGTCACAGTCGCAATCCTGCTAGGACTTCGTCGCGCCCGGTTTTACGAAATCGGGCGCGACGATGTTTTGCACGTCGGTCTACTCGGTGTCGTCGGTGGAATCGCTGGCGCCGCCCTCCTCTATATTCTGGTTCATCTTCGCGAGTTCATCGCCGATCCATCGTTGTTCGCCCAGCAGCCGGGCCTCGTCTTTTACGGGGGCCTGCTTGGCGGCGCCGGATCCGCCTTTTGGTATTGCAGGCATTTTGGCGTCTCGATGGTGCGCATGGCCGATCTGGGCGCGCCTTGCATCGCCATCGGCCACGCGTTCGGACGCGTAGGCTGTCTCATGGGCGGTTGCTGCTACGGCCGACATCTCGACGAGCATCATCCGCTGTCGGTCTTCCTCGCCGAGGACTGGCGACATCCCGTGCAGGGCTACGAGTCCGCCGGCCTCTTTTTGATCTGCGTGATCCTGTTGATCGCTTCGCGCCGCCTCCGTCCGCGACCCGGGGCGCTCTTCGCGCTCTATCTCGGCCTCTACAGCGTCCTGCGCCTCGGGATGGAGACGTTCTTTCGCGGCGATGACGCCGAGCGTGGCAAGCTCGCCGGGATCGTCTCCACCTCGCAGTTGTTCGCAATCGGCTCGCTCGGCATCCTGATCGTGATGTTGCTCAGGCGCCGTCGACCCCAAGGAGCTTGATGGACGCCAAGAGTCCCTCCAGTTTTTCGAAGAGTCTGTTCTTCGGACACATCCCGGAGTCGATGGTGATCCCCTACCCGCGCATCGCGGCGGGCGAGCGGGAGCGCTTAAAGGATCTTCTCGGAAAGATTCATACACTATCGAAATCAGACATTGATTCTGCGCGTATTGACCGCGAAGCGCGGCTGCCGCAAGAGCTGCTCGAGGCGCTCAAGAAGCTCGGTCTGTTTGGTCTGTCGATTCCCTCGAGCGAAGGCGGCCTGGGACTCAGCACCACCAGCTACGCGCGCGCGCTGCAAGAGATCGCTTCCATCGATGCCTCGGTCGGTGTCAGCCTGGCAGGCCACGAAGCGCTTGGCACCCGCGGTCTCCTGCTGCATGGCAGCGCCGAACAGCGCCGCCGCTATCTGCCCCGTTTGGCTTCGGGCGAGCTGGTTGCGGCCTTTGCGCTCACCGAGCCCAACTCGGGGTCGGACGCCGCTTCGATCAAGGGTCGCGCCATCCCCCAGGCCGACGGATCTTTCGTCCTCGACTGCCACAAGATCTGGATCGTCAACGGCGGTATCGCCGGTCTCTACACCGTGTTCGCCCAGACCGAGGTCGAGCGCCAAGGCGAACGCACCGATCGCATCACCGCCTTTCTCGTCGAGCGCGGCATGCCCGGTGTCACCGTCGGTGCCGAAGAGCCCAAGCTCGGCGTGCGCGGCGCCTCGACCACCAGCCTGACGCTGACCGGCGTCCTGGTGCCCGCCGAGAACGTCCTCGGCCAGGTCGGCGGCGGCTTCAAGGTCGCCATGGGCGTCCTCAACGCCGGCCGTCTCGTCGCTGCGGCCAGCACTCTAGGCGCAGCCGATCAGGTCATGCAGCTCGCCATCGGCCACGCCACCAAGCGCCACCAGTTTGGCCGGGCGATCTCCGAGTTTGGCCTGATCAAAGACAAAGTCGGCCTCATGATGCTCGACGTCTTCGCCGCCGAATCGATGGTCTATCTGACCACCGGGCTCGTCGACCGCGGCGTGCAGGACTATTCGCTCGAGAGCGCGATGTGCAAGGTGTACGGCTCGGAGATGCTGTGGCGAGTGGTCAACGAATCCGCCGCGATCGCCGCCGGCAAGAGCTTCATGAGCGATCATCCTTACGAGCGCCTGCTACGGGATGCGCGGGTGCACCTCGTGTTTCAGGGCACCAACGAGATCCTGCGCTGCTTCATCGCGCTATCGGGGATGCAGGGGCCCGGCGATCGGCTGGCTCAGCTCTCGGAGTTCATCAAGTGGCCGCTCAAGGGTTATGGCCTCGCGATCGACTTTGTCGTCGACAAGCTCATGACCCAATATGTGGGCGACAAGACCGTCGAGCATGCGCACCAGATGCTCAAACGCGAGACGGTCATGTTCGAGGACAGCGTGCCCGAGCTGGCCAAACAGGTGGAAAAGACCCTGCGCAAGCACGGCAAGATGATCTCCGAAATGCAATACGTTCAGCGTCGGGTGGCCGACATGACCATCGACCTGTATCTGATGATCGCCTGTATCTCGCGCACCACGGCGAGCATCCTCGAAAAAGGCGGGCCCGCAGCCGAAAGAGAGGCGCGGCTGTGCCGGGCAGCCTGTGGTCGCGCGGCGCACCGGATCCGTCGCAACATCCGCCGCTTCGACGACAACGACGACGAGCTGGTCAAGTCCATCGCCCGTGACGCCTACGACGCCGGAAGTTACGGCCTCGACGTGGTGCTCGGTTAAGGCGGGGTTCGGGCTAGCTTTCCGTCGGACGGAAGGCTATAGGACGAAGCAATGAACACCCCGTCTAGTCTTTCTGAGGCCCGCTTTCAGCGTGCGTTCTTCTTCCTCGTGGACGGGGCGCGTCACGACTCGTTCGCGGAGCTGCTCAAGCAAGGCGACCTGCCGAATGTCTCGCGCTATCTGGTCGAGCCAGGCGCCTTCCGTGCGGCAACGACTGTGTTCCCGTCGGTGACCGGCGTGGCCTACGTGCCCTACTTGACCGGTCTGTTTCCTGGTCGCGCCAACATCCCCGGCTATCGCTGGTTCGATCGCGAGCGCTATCAGCGACGGCCGGTGTCGCTGATGCGCTTTCGCAACTACCACGGCCTCGGCAGCTATCTGATGGATCGCGATCTCTCCAAGGACGCCAAGACGCTGTTCGAGATCATCAAGCCCTCTTCGAACATTTTTTCTGGTGTCTCTCGCGGCACCGGCATGCGTCGCAATGCCGCGTATTTTCGCCGGATTCCAGCGGTCTTGAAGTTCTTTCGCACCGGCGATTGGGATCACATCGACGAAGGGGGCGAGGACTTTCTGCTGCGGGCGGCGCGCCGTCACGAGGAGAAGTTCACCTTCCACACCACCTACTCCATCGACGAGTACTCGCACCATCACGGGCCCTTCTCGGATCGCGTGCGTGGGGCGTTCTTGAAGTTCGACCGCACCCTCGGCCGTCTGTGCGCACAGCTCCGCGCCATGGGCCACCTCGACCGCTCGCTCTTGGTGCTCGGGGCCGATCACGGCCACACCGAGGTGCACGAGCACTTCGAGCTCGAGAAGTTCATCGAGAAACGTGGCCACAAGACGTTGTATTTCCCGAAGCAGCTCCAGCGCTGGATGGGCGCGGACGCGGCCGTGATGGTGGCCGGCAACGGCATGGGACACATCTATTTGAAGGGTTCGGGGCGCTGGTCGGATCGGCCGTCAGGCGATGAGCTGTTGGCGCAGAACCCGGGGCTCCTCGACGATCTATTGGCCGAAACCGCCATCGATCATGTGATCTACCGGCCCCATTCGACTGGTGAAGTTCGGGTCCGATCGCGTCGAGGCGAGGCCAGCATCACCCTCGTCGGCGACCGCGTCACCTATCGGGTCCATGGCAGCGATCCGTTCGGCTACGGCGCCCTGCCGGCCGAGATGAATCGTGCCGAAGCCCTCCGTCTCACCGTTGGCACCGACTATCCCGATGCGCCGGTTCAGGTGGCGCAGGTATTCGACTCGCCGCGCGCTGGCGACTTCTTGATCTCGGCCACCAAGGGCTACGATCTGCGCCCGCGTGAGGGCCGCGTGACCCACAAGAGCTGCCACGGCTCGCTGCACCGCGATCACATGCTGGTGCCGTTTGCGATCAACCACCCGATCGTCGAGCGGACGCCGCGCTCGGTGGATACGTTTCCGACGATCCTCGAGCTCTTGGGACGGCCGCGCGTGCACAACATCGACGGCACGACGCTCGTCGAGCAGCCGACGCCGGTGGAAGCTACGGCTTAGCCGCCGGCTTGGCCGTCTCGACCTTGCCGGGCTTGGACGTCATCTTGGCCACAGCCCCTTTGCCAGTCGTGGTCAGCACCGTAACCATCTTGCCCGTGTCGTCCGTCTGCTTGACGAGGCCAATCGGCGGCACGGTGTCGTTGATCCACAGATTCACCACCATGTTCAGGTTGCCCTGATTGACCTTCTTCTTGAATTGCTGACAGTCGAAGCTGCCGGCCGGCACCGCCACCGACGTCACCTTGCCAATCACTTCGCCAAGCAGCTCGCCTTTTTTGAGCGGCGGATTGGTGGTCACGACCGGCCACTCTTTGGTCTCGCCGCCGTTCACCGACAGGCGTGCATGGGCCAGCTTCCAGGCATCCTTGCCGGCCGGCTCGAACTCCATCCGCATCAGCATGGCGCCCATGGGGCCACTGCCCTCCACCTCGAGCGTCATGCGTTTCTTGCTTTTCTCGACGAGAGAATAGCGATTCACCATCGGCTTGGTGAAGCCCTGCATGGTGGTCGTGTATTCGGCCCAGGTTCCGAGCGGCGCTGCCATGAGTGCTTCGTAGGACATCGGCATGCTGCTGCTGCCAGTCTCGGCGGCAGCGACGGTGGTGAAGAGCAAGGATGTGAGAAGGAAGATCTTCGACATGCGGCGGTTATACCACCAGAACCGACTACACCAGCGACTCGGCCTTGGCTTTGAGGGCGGCGGTGAGCTCGCTCTTGAGGGTGGCGGTGGCGGGCGAATCGCCGAGGGACTTGAGGGCTTGATCGAGCAGCGCGATGTCGGCCTCGGTGCGGTGCCGGAGGGCGTCGTGGGCGCTCTTGAAATGCGCGAAAAAATCGACGAGCTCGTCGCCCTTGCGCAGGTCGTAGACCACGCCGAGCTTGCCGTCGCGGATCTTGTCGAGGTGGAGCGAAACCTTGTGCAGCGGCCCGGCCACTTTGTGGGTCATCACGATGCCATACACCGACAGAACCACCGACAAGATCACGGCAAAGCCGATGAGAGTATAAAGCAGCAGCCGATCGTCAGCCGCCATGTTGGCCGCGACCTGGGAGTCGGACGTGTCGAGCTGCTGCAAAGCCAGGCGCGACGACTCCCACACCTTGCTCATGACGATGTAGCCCAGACCCGCAGTCAGCGTCAGCGCCACGCCGACCATGGTCAGCGTAAACTTCAGCTGATACCTCAGGTTGAGGAGGTAGTTTTTGACGCTACGTCGGTAAGCCGAAGATGGTGCCCCCTCTGCCATGACTGCTCCTTTTAGTCCTTCCACCAAGTCTTCACGACTACTTGACCGTTCTCAAGAATTTGCCGACGTCCTCTTTGATGGCTTCGGCGGCGGCCTTGAGACACTCGCGTTTCGCGCCTTCGACTTCTCCGCCCGACGCTGACAGCGACGCGCCTTCGGTGGTTAGCATCTTGATGGCCTTGTCGGGGTTGGTCGCCACCCAGGCCTTGATGTCGCAATCGACTTGTCCGCCGCCGGCGCTCAGTCGCTGAACCGAGCCGTCGACGACGAAGCTGTGTCCGTGTTTGCCAACGGCGGCGTTTCCCTCGGCCATGGTCACGCCGGAGATGCGCGCCAGCTCCCGAAGCAGGGCGCCGCGCACGATGTCGTTGCCAGGTGCTTTGCCGGAAAACCCCACCGTCAACGTGACGCCGCCTCCGTCGCTGAGACCGGCCGAGGCCTGGATCATGTCGGCTGCTTTCTTGGCCTGACTACGCACGAATTCGGAAGGGTCGGCCTGCGCCGCTTGCAGCGCGCTGAGAGCGTCGCGATCGCCGATGCGCCCGAGTGAGGTCGCAGCGACGCCGCGCACCGACTCGTTCTCGTCGCGGAGTGCGACCTTCAGCGAGTCGAGTGCGCGTTTGTCGGCCATCTTGCCGAGGATGAGGGCCGCCTGGACGCGGACCTTGTACGAGGGATCTTGGGTCAACGCGCGGCAGAGATCTTGGAGCCGGTCAGCGCGGGCCAGGCCGCCTACGAGCGCGACCAAGAGGAGCCCCCCTACAAGATCGCGAATGCGCACTCTGCTAATACGTTACTCCGCGTGGCTCGCCCAGGTCAATGCCCGTCGGGTGCGCTGCGTGGCCTGGTGCTGCGGCTAGGCCCAGTCGGGATCGGTTGCGTAGGCGCGGACCAGCTCCACATAGTGCAAGGCCGACGCGTCGAGCCAGGCCAATTCGTCGTCGGTGAGCGGGCGTTTGGGCCGGGCCGGTGAGCCGACCGCGAGGTAGCCGGGCGGAATCTTGGTCCCAGGGGTGACCAGCGCACCTGCGCCAACAATGGACCGGTCGCCGACGACCGCTTGATCGAGGACCACCGCGCCCATGCCGATGATGCACTGGTCGCCGATGGTACAGCCGTGCAACGTGACCGAATGCCCGACGGTAACGCGAGATCCGACCTGGGTGGCGAAGCGATCGTGGGTGACATGGATGACGCTGTTGTCCTGGATCGAGGTGTCCTCACCGACGCGGATGTTGAAGACATCGCCGCGTAGGACTGCGCCGAACCACAGGCTGGAGCGCGCACCGATCTCGACGTCGCCGATGACGACGGCGGTCTCCACCACGAGGGCGGTCGGATCGACTTGCGGACGGCGACCACCGAAGCCGCGGATGAGTCCGCGGTGCAGCGGATTTTTTTCAGGCAAGCTCACGTCGTCACGTCGTCACATCTTCCATTTGCCAAAATTCTCGTCGCTGAGTGTGGCGAGGAGTTGTTTGAGCTCACGCTTGGACAGGGCGGCCGCGCCTGTCAATGTCGGCGCCAGGGAATCCGAGTATGGCAGTGATTGCCGCGTAGAAAACCGCGGCAGCGCCTTCTGCTCGAGACCGCGCGCATAGTCGAGCACTTTGCGGCGCACGAAGATGGGCGCCCCGGTCCGGAGCGCTACGGCGATGGCGTCGGAGGGTCGCGCGTCAATCCTGATTGGTCGTCTCGGCCGCATGGCGCGCCCCGAACGTTTGGACGACTTCGAGAGCCGCCCCTTGACGACCAGCGCCGCATACATTGTGCCGCCGCGTGCATCGTCGAGCTCGACGCGCTCGATATCGGCGCCACAACAGACCAGGATCTCTTTGATGAGATCGTGGGTCATCGGTCGGTCGAGAGCGACGCGTTCGAGCTGGGCGGCAATGGTCGAGGCTTCGCTCATGCCCACATCGACGGGAATCGACACATGCCCATCCACGGCTTGCAGGATTACCATTGGCAGCTTGGTAAACGGATCGATGGTGAGCTGTGTGACCTGCATGGCCAAGAGCAGATCACGCGCGGTCCTCGGTTGCCGTCGGGGCCGTCGGACGCCAGTCACGAGGCCAGCACAGGCAGATTGCGACGCACAGGAAGGCGACGGACGTCGACGTCGGGCAGCGCGGGGCCAGCCACTTCACCGCGCAGCGTGTGGGTGAACGCAGCGACGATACGCAAAGGCACGAGGCGGCCGATGAGGGCCGCATCGCCGAGGAAATTGACCATCTCGTTGCCACCCAGACGCCCGCAGAGCTGACCCTGGCCAGCCCGCGACTGGCCCTCGACGAGAACCTCGGCCACACGGCCCACGAAGCGCCCCAGCCGGCGGGCGGTGATCTCACGCTGCAGACCCTGCACGGCTTGCAGACGCGCGCCTTTCACGTCGGCCGGCACATCATCACGATGCGCGAGCTTGAGCGCTGGCGTATCGGGCCGCTCGGAGTATTCGAACGAGTAAATGCTGTCGTAGCCCACGTCGCGCAAAAGCGACATGGTCTCGCCAAAGTCGGCGTCGGTTTCACCTGGATAGCCGACGATGATATCCGTCGACAGCGACAGGTCTGGGCACGCTGCACGTGCCCGCTCGAGCTTGACCAGATACTCGTCGCGGGTGTAGCCGCGCACCATCCGCTTCAAGGTGCGCGAGCTGCCCGACTGCACCGGCAGATGGAGAAACGGCGCCATCTTGGCGAGGTCTCGGAATGCGTCGGCCACCTTGGCGGTGAAGTCCTTGGGGTGTGACGTGGTGTAGCGAATGCGATAAAGGCCCTCGACGGCATTCACCCGCCGTAGCAGCTCGGCAAAGTCGTCTCCGTCGGGCGTGCCAGCGCCGTGATAGGAGTTCACGTTCTGCCCGATGAGCGTGACCTCGCGGCTGCCTAGCGCGACGAAGCGCTCGACCTCGGCCACCACTTCGTCGACGGGCCGCGACACCTCACGACCGCGCGTGACCGGCACGACACAGTACGCACAGTGGTTGTCGCAACCCTTTTGAATGGTGACCAGAGCCGTGACCCGTACGTCGCTGGGCAACGGATCGGCGTCGAGAAACTGGTAGTCCTCAACGTCGATGACCGAGGTATCGGCGAGGCGCCGACGATCGACGCGAAAGCGGCGTACCAGCTCGGGCAAGCGCGGAATCTGGTCGGGGCCGAACACGATGTCGGCGGTCGGAATCTGCTGCAAGAGCCGGCCGCCTTCTTGCTGGGCCACGCAACCACCGACGGCAACCATGACGCCTTGCGACTTCAGCTCACGCAGCCGACCCGCCGCAGAGGCGACTTTTTGCTCTGACTTTTCGCGGATGGAGCACGAGTTGAGGACGATGAGCTCAGCCTCTTCTTGCGTGGCCGCCATCGACCAGCCGTCGGCGCGCAACAGCTCGATCATGCGATCGACGTCGTAGTCGTTCATCTGACAGCCAAAGTTCTGGATGTAGACGCGTTTGAGGCGGGCGCTATCCATCGCGGAGGTACGAGCCTAGCTGCCGCGTGTTACAGGGTCAAGCGAGGAGGTCGTCGACAGCTTTTGTCAGCGACGTGAGATCGTTCACGGACTCGACCTTGTCGCAGTGCGGCTCGTAGTCGCGCATGGCCGAATCGCCAAAGGCCCACGACGCCGGCGGCTCCGGATTGAGCCACACCAGGCGCTTGGCGCGTTCGGCGATGGCAGCCAGGGCCCAGGCCTCGGGCGCGTTGTAGTTGTTGCGGCCGTCGCCGATGACGAGGACGGTGGTACGCGGCCCCACCGCTTGCAAATGCTCGTCGGCAAACTGCGCAAAAGCGCGCCCGAAGTTGCTGTTGGCGTAGACGTTGACGATGCCGCCGGCGTAGGCCACATCGACCGCTTCGTGAAGCTCGTAGTCGCGAAACAGCGACGTGCACTCGCCGAGATCGCTGACGAACACGAACGACCGCACCTGGGCAAACATCTCTTGCAGCGTGTACGCCAGTTGCAGCATGAAGCGCGACACATGGCGCACCGAATCGGAGATATCGCAGAGCACGACCAGGCTCGGCCGATCTGGCTTTCGTCGACGGTAGATCAGCCGAAACGGCACGCCGCCGGTGGCCATCGCGCGACGCATGGTGCGTCTGGCGTCGAGGCGGCCACGGCGACGAGGTCGCTGGCGACGGCTGGCCTGATCGCGCAGCTTGCGGCCGAGCCGTGTCACTTCTTCGCGCAGAAGGTCGAGCTCGCGCTCGGTCAGCGTGCCAAAGGGCTTGTTGGCCAGGATCTGGCGGCGCATCTCGTCCATGAATTGAACCTGACGGCGGTTGAACTCGTCTTTGACATAGCCGCGCACCCGGCTTCGCAAGGAGTCGAGATGCTCCTTGGCCGCGCGGATCACCGCAGCGGCTTTCTCGTCGCCGAGCTTGCGGGCGAGTGCGCCCTCGACGGCATTGAGCTCTTCGGTGGCGCCGCGGAAATTCATCTGTTCGAGAAGCTGCTGACTGAAAAAACCAATTTGCAGCGGGTTCTGCAGCCGATCGAAATTCATCTGCAAGCCAGCGAGCCGGATGAGCGCCTCGACGTTGGTCTTGGCCAGGCCCATCCCGAGGCGGGCGAGCGGCGACATCCGCGCGGCTTCGTCGGCCAAGATGGCCAACAGATACTCGAGCTCTTCGTCGGAAAAACCAGCCTGACGCAATGCCTCGACCAGCGGAGGAGACTCGCCCTGCCCGCTCGGCTTCAGAAAAGCGCTCTTCCGGAAGAAGAAGAGATCGAAGAGCTCGGCAAATGGCGCGGCGTCGACCTCGCGCTTGATCAGGGTGGCCTCGAGCGCACCGCGCAGCGTCGCGGCGTCGTCGATGCCGACGGAGGTGACGGCTCTGACGGCATCGAGCGCCTCCGCCGTCGAAACGCGGATGCCGTTCTTGCGGCACAGCTCGACGAACTCGAGAAGGCGGGTCTGCACGTCAGCGAGTGGCCAGCGCCGCCTCGATGGCGGCGTCGACGGCGTCGAGGTCGGCGACCGAGACATTCCGCACCACTCCGCGACGGTCGACCACCACCATGGTCGGGATGGCCGAGATCCGATATTGCCGACTGACCTCTTCGCTCTCGTCGGAGGCGAGCGGATAGTCGACGCCAAAGCGCTGCGCCGCACCCGCCACCACCTCGGGCGCTTCCGACGAAATGCCGAGGACACGGAGCCCGCGTGCCCCGAGTTTCTTGTGCAGACCCTGCAAATGCGGCATCGCCGCCACACATGGCCGGCACCAGGTGGCGAAGAAATCCAGTACGACGACCTGCCCCTTCAGCGACGACAGACGACTTACTTTTTCACCGGATTGTACGCTGGGGGCAAAGTCGGGGGCGGCGTGGCCGATGAGCTTGCCTTGGATCTCGCGACCGCTCGGCCGCTCGGCCAAGGAGACTTCGACGACACGCTCGAGGCCGGTGGCCGTCGAGACGCCGAGCTTGAGCTTGGTGCCTACGTGGCCGTTGCGGACCAGAGCCACCACGTCTTCGGGCGTGGAGACGGCCTTTTTGTCGACGGCAACCAGCACGTCACCACGATGAAGGCCGGCGGCGGCCGCAGGCGAGTCGGGCAACACACCGGCGATGCTGACGCCACCACCAGGGTGCGGATCCAGGTCGAGGCCTAGCCACACGCCTTCAGCAAACGCCGGAGCTGCCACGGCCAGGCCGACCAAGATCCCCACACTCCAGAGCATACGCATCTGCCTGATCTTGATGTGGATCTCTGCGCCAGGCAAGGAGATGTGTAGGCCCAAGGTCTCCTTTGGTCACAGGAGGACATGTTCCTACATGTAGGATATTTGACTTCATAGACCTACCACGTTAGGGTGCCTGTATGACACCAGCGAGCAACAAGCGGCAGTGGATGCGCTTCGAAAAGGTCTTCCCGGTCGTGGTTTCCAGCGAGGAATTCGGCGAGGTGAACGCCATGGCGCGCAACATCTCCGCTGGCGGCATCCTCCTCGAGGTCCAGGAGACCCTCCCCCTCGGCACCGAGGTCCGCATCCATTTTTGGATGCCGGACTCTCAGGCGTCCATCGTGGCCCGCGGCGACGTCAAAAATCACTATTTTCTCAACTTCACCGACGGCGGAGAGGCGCGATCGCTGACCGGGATGGCCGTCCGCTTCACCGAGTTCGAGGCCGAGCCCGCCGAGACCCCAGGCATGACACGCATGCGGATCTTGCACTGACCGCTCACGGCGGCTAATACCGACGGGTGCGCCTCGGCCCGGTGGTTGCCTGTTGGATCTCGTTGGCGACGTGTTCGCTGTCTGGGTCGGCTGCTCCTTGCGATGAGACGCTCGACGCTGAGCTGAAGCTCCTCAGATCTCCGACAGCACCTTTGCGCATAGCGGCAGCCCAACGGATCATGGCCCGCGGCGCGTTGGCCGACGAAGCCGATCTCGCCTTTCTCACCCAGACGTTGCAGCAACCCCTCAGCAGCCGGCCCGATGTCTTCCGTACGCTCTTTCTCGAGATGTGGGCGCAGATCCCCAACTGGAAAGGCAGCGATCCCATGTGGGTTCGCAAGCCCGAGCCACGCTGGGTGCCGCCTCCCCCCGTCGCTGGTCAGCCTCGCGCCAAGCGTCCACCGCCGCACGACCCTGAGCTGCTCGACTGGTTGGCCGCGCTGCAAGAGATGAGTCTGGACGCGCCGCAGTTGCTGTTGCCGCCGCCCGATCCCAACCCACCCGTACGCGGGAAGAAGTCGCTGCCACCGGCCGTTGCTACGACCACCACCGCGGAGGTGGTGCTGGCGCGCAGCGAAGCGTTGCAAGTCGTCGTGGTGATGCGGGCGCTGGCGGCCTCCAAGCGTGCCGAGGTGGTGCCGACGCTGTTCGCCAAAGCGTTTGCTGACGAGGGCGTCTTTCGCGACGAGTGCGGGCGGCAGATCCGCAGCCTGGAGAGCGTGGCAGTGCCGCCGCTGGTGCGGCTCATGTATGCCAAGGGTCCGCCCAAACAGCGACGCTATGCCTCCTATCAGCTCGACCGCATGGATCTGGCGCAGCCTCGGAAAGCCATCTCCGGAGCGCCCGACGACAAGCTGCGCGGGCTCATCGTCCACGCCTACGGCGAGGCGCTGGCGCTCAACGCTGTCGAGCCCATTCTCGATCAGGTCGACGCCAACAGCCACCGCGTGCGGCGAGAGGCGCGCGCGGCATGGCTCGGCTATGTGACCGGGCCACCGCCACCGCCGGCGCCGCGTCGCAAACGCAAGCTCCCGGGTGGACGCGAAGAGGTCGAGGAAAAGCCCGACTACCTCACGTATCGCGAGATAGCCGAGCTTGCCATTCGCAAGCGCCTCGCTGAGGTCACCGACGAAGATCCCGAGGCCAAAGAAACGGTGCAGTCCATGACGACACGCTTGTTTGCTCTTTATGACCAGCGACGCGCAGCGGAATGGACGGCACCGCGGGCGGCGGCTGATGCGGCCGCGGCGGCAGGCGATTGGAAGACAGCTGTCGACGGCTATCGGGAGTTGTTGGCGTTGAACCCAGAACCCGATGGGCAAGGGCGGGCTCGCATGGCGCACGCGTACTATCAACTCGGCGAACAGCGACGGCGCGACGGGGCCAAGAGCGAGGCCTTGGCCCTGCTGCGCCAGGCGCGTGAGCTGGGGCTCGACGGGGCTGATGCGATTGCGGCGCAAGCGCGCATTCAAGCCATCGAAGGTCGGCTGTCGGTGGCGGGTGAGCACCGACGACGACTGCGCATCGGGCTCATCCTCGGCGCGCTGTGTGCGACGGTCTTGGCTTTGGCGGTCGCTTGGTTTCGGCTGCGACGCCGGCCAGAGCCAGCGGCAGGCTAGCCGTCGTCGCCGGGCGGCGGGCTCGGCAGATGTGGCAGCGACGACGATGCGGTGCGTGGCGGGGCGCGATGCTTCTTGGGCGCCTTGGCGTGAACGGGCTTCGGCTCGGCGGGCGGATCGAGCGGCTGCACGACCATCTTCGGCGAAGTAGCTGGAGCCGGAGCGGAATCGGCGGCCTTGGGCGGGGTGGGGACAGCGACCGGCGCAGGCGTCACTGCTGGCGTCGGCGCGGCCACCGTCGGTGGTGTGGGTGTCTCGGCGGCGCCGTAGTGACGTTGCACGTAGATGAACGCACCGGCCACGGCCAGCACCAGGCCGACCATCACGTACTTCAGATTGCCGCCGTCGCCGCTCAGCGAACGGTGACGGTCAGGTGAGCCGCCCAGCGGCCCTTGTGCATCCATCAGGCTTGCCAGTCTAAACCGTCGCCGGTACCGTCACAACCCGTGTCGACCGTTCCCACCCAAATAAGCAGCGGAAAGTTCATCGTGATCGAGGGTGTGGATGGTGCCGGCACCACCACTCAGACCTCGCGCCTCGTCGAAGCCCTCGCGGCTTCGGGCCGCCCCGCCTATGCCACGCGTGAGCCCAGCGACGGGCCAATCGGTGCCGAGCTGCGTGCCATCCTGCGCGGCGCGCATGCGCCCGTCGACAAAGCCGCTATCGGCCTGCTCTTCGCCGCTGATCGACTGGATCATCTGGCCCGTGAGATCCGTCCGCGGTTGGCCGAAGGCATTCATGTGGTCAGCGATCGCTATGTGATGTCGTCGCTGGCCTATCAGACCGTCGACGTGCCGCGCGCCGACGTCTTGGCGTGGAATGCGCGCGCCATGCCAGCCGATCTCACGCTCTTCATCGAGGTGCCGGCTGCCGTTGCTGCCGAACGCCGACGACTGCGCGGCGGGCCGGAGGAGCTCTTCGACGCCCTGTCGTTTCAGGAACAGGTGGCGAGCGCATACCGTCGAGAGGCCGATCGCGCGGTGGCGGAAGGGGAACGGGTGGTGGTCATCGACGGAAGCCCATCGGCAGACGCCGTCTTTGCCGCACTGTGGACCGAGATGGAAAGGGTGCTTTCGTGAACCGAGCATGGCTTTGGATCTGTCTAACCGGTTGCGCAACCCACACCGTGGCTCCCGATCGGGTCCCAGAGACTCCAACACCCATGGCAGAAGACGTCGGCAGAGACCCGCCGAGCGAGCCCATCCCGACGGCGACGCTGCCGGTGTCCCCACCACGCGCGCCATTCACCTTGCTGCGCGGCGAAGTGAATCGCACCCTTGACGCAGCGCCAGGCGCTTTCTTGCGCCGAATCACCACCGAAGCACGGCTCAAACAGGGGCGGTTTGCCGGCTGGCGCATCGTGGCCTTCTCGCCGCGCGACCAGATCTTCAGCGATGGGCCGCTCAAAACCGGCGACGTGATCGTCAAAGTGAACGGGCACTCGCTCGAGCGTCCCGACGATCTCATCGAGCTGTGGCAGGCCATGCGCTCGGCACCGTCGCTCACGGTGGAGGTCGAGCGCAATGGCATCCTCAGCACCCTGCGCTGGACCATACTTGACTGAGCGGGTACCATCGCGGCGATGATTCCTTTCGAAGAGCTGTCCGCCGCCCTCGATGCGTACACCGCCAATCCGGCCCAGCCGCCCATGTCCTCGGCGGCAGCCCCCGTCGCTGTCCAGGCGTCCGTCGCAGCACCAATCGCCGCAGCCGCAGCGCCCGAGCCCGAGTACGAGCCGGCCCCGGTAGCGGCTCCCATGTACGATGCCGACAAGTCCAACGAGATCGACATCGGCGACGTTCTCGACGACGATACGAACCACAGCTAGCTTGCAACGCTTTCGGTTCGCGCCCGAGCTCGTCTCCGAGGCGTTGGTTCTACCCGCGCCAGGTCCGGCGGATGTGGTCGTCGAGGTCGTTGCGGTGGCCCTCGGTGCAGAACCCAATCGCAGCTCGTGCGGACGCGTGGTCGACGCTGGCGAGGCCGCTGCCCACTGGCAAGGTCGGCGGGTCGTCATCCCTGCCCTCTTGCCATGCGGCGACTGTGAGCCTTGCCGTCGAGGACGGGCCGCCGGTTGCGCCGCAAAGGCTTCTCGCAATGGCCTCGCCACGCACGAGCTGGTGCCAGCGCGTTTCTTACTCTCACTGGAACCGCCATTGTGGCCCGCCGATTGGACTGACGATGATCTGTGGCGCGCCGCCTATCTGGCGCACGAGGCTGCGACGGTCTTTGGCGCCTTGATGCGCCTCGGACTCGAGCCTGGTCGGCCCCTCATCGTGGTCGGTGACGGCGCGCGCGCCCGCGTTGCCGTCGCCATCGGCCTCGCCAAAGGCGCCATCCCCTCCACTCCCGCCGACGCTGGCCCAGCCTCGGGCCGCCGGATCATCGAGACCAGCGGCAGCGCCGGGGGTCGTGCACTTGCGCTGGGTCTCGCAGGCCCGGGTGGCGCCGTGGCGTTCGTCGACGGGCTTGACGGGCGCAGCATCGATTTTGCGCCGGCGGCGTCGTGGAATACCTTCGTGACCGACGAAGCCTTGCTCTTCGGCGCGACAGCTTGTCATCCGGATCTCTACCCCGAGCTCGCCGCGTTGGTCGTGCGTGGACAGCTCGATCTGGGGCCGCTCGTCGAGGCGGTGAGCCTTGCCGACGTCGTTTCAGCCCGTGCAGACTATGCTGCCGGTCGCCGCCAGACGCTGCCCATCCTTCGCTTCTAGACGCGCATTGACACGGTCTCGGGCAGGTGCGCATACTCCGCCGCCATGTTCGCCGGCCTGATCGTCGCCGATTTCGAGGCGTACGCGCCGAAGAAGTGGAAGTCCAACGTCTTCAACCGCGAGCGTCTCGAGGTCAAACAACGCCTCCTCGTCCTCGGCAAAGCCTTGCAACCAGGCTTGCTGTCGGCCGATGGATCGCCGCTCGCCCTCGACGCGTCTGGCGAGCATCCGGCGTTGTGGAACCATCGCCAGGTCGAAGCGCAGCATCTGTTCTTGTCGCGCAACGAAGGCGCGCGCCGCGAGCTCGACGCCATCCTGGACAAGCAGAAGACGCTGGCGTCGCTGATCGACGATCCCACGCCGCAGCGCAACCACGTTTTTCTGGCGATCACGCTGACGCACCAGGCCCTCGAGGTGGCGGTCAAGCTTCACCCCGATGCGCGCATCGACCGACAGAACCTCGAGCGCAAATGCGAGGACCATTTCGAGCGTGAAAAGCTTCTCGCGCTGATCGCCGCCATGCCGGACGGGTTTCAGATTGGCACCACGGGCTCGGCCTCGACAGCGACGGCGCAGATCGACGTCGAGCGCTTGCGTGCGGTGCTGGCCGAGCTCGGCCGGAATGCCACCCTTGGCGCCACGATGGCCCCGCCGCTGCTCACCATCTCGCTCGCCGTGCCGCGCGAGGAAGCCTTGCGTCTTGGGCCCGAGCTGACGCCGCTGGTGCAGCAACACCTGGTCCACCTCGGCGCCATCTATCAGTTCATCGCCTGGTCCCGTGACAACGACTTTCTGGCCATGCGCGAGACGCTGCAGAAGGAAAAGCAGGTCAAGCGACAGAAGGGTCTGGCGAAGAACGACACCGTGCGTGTGGTGCGCGGCATGTTCGCCGGCAAGTCCGGCGTCGTTCAAGAAGTCGACGCCAAAGGCGGAGCCAAGGTTCTCCTCGGCACAATGGCCGTCAAGCTCGACGCCGAAGATCTGGCGAAGGCGTAACTAGCGCTTCTTGAGCTTGGCCATGAGGCCGCGCGCCTCGGCTTCTTTCGCGCGGTCTTTCTTTTTTTTCGACGCCACAGCCTGCTTGTTGAGAGCCTTGGCCAGGGTCAGCTCGACGTTCTTTTCGGCTTTGGCGTCGACGCCAGCGGCGCGCGCCTTCAGGACATTGTCGACGGCTTCGCTGAGACTATTGGCCGCCATCGCCGTCTCCGCGGCGGCCAATGCCTGAGCGCCTGCGCCGCTCGGCTTCTCGATTTTGACGTCGGGTTTCGTGTCCGGCTTCGGCTCCGTTTTGGCTGGCAGCACCGGCTGCGTTCCGGTGGGGACGGCTTCCGTCTTGGTGGTGACATCGGCCTTGGGCGGATCGACCTTGGCGTCTGATTTCTTGCTCAGCACCAGCCACAACACCACCGCCACCACCACCGCGCCGATACCGACACCGGCGATGATGAACCACTTTTTCGAGGAGTCGATCTCGGCGAGCATCTCCTCCTCGTTCATCTGCTCACCAACGGAGCCAGCCACCGGCGCTTTGATCACCGCCATCGCCTGCGTGGCGCCAGTCTTGAGCGACAGGCGTGCGCGATCCTGCGCCGTCACGTCGAGCTTGTTGACGTCGACCTCACCGCCGACCACTGCATGCTCCCCGGTGGTGCCGGAGCGCGCCAACGGATCGCCTCCGCTAGCGTTGGCAGCCTCGGCGGCGGCCTTGTCGAACTCTTCCTGGAGCTCGCCCGCTTTGAACCAAGCCGTCTCGCGGAAGCCAGCCTTGGCGGGCGGTTTCGACGCCTGCGCCGCAGCCTTGGCCTGTTGCACCTTGGTCTGCGCCGCAGCGACGGCGGCTTGGACTTGCGGCGACGCGTTGATCTGCGGTTGTGGCTGAGACTGAGGCGCCAAAGCAGGCTTGGGCGCTTCGGGGGCGACGGCCGGCTTGGTGTCGGCCATGAGGGTCTTCAGCTCCGACGGCGCCGGCGCTGGGGTGGGCGAAGCGATGGGGGCAGCGACGGCCGGCATGTCCTGCACGGTCGCGCCGCCGAGATCGGGCTCGACCCGACCACGTGCTGGCGGCGGAAGCATCTCCGGCAGGCCCATCACCGTCGCTGCCGGTGCGCGTTTGGCCGGCGGCGGCGCGCCAGTGCTTTTGCGCGTCGACAGGGCTTCGATCTCGGTGAGCAACTGGCGCAGGGTCAAGTGGCGACGGCCGCCCGACTTCTCGAGCGCCTTGCCGAGGAGCTTGTCAGCCTCGGCAGGAAGATCCGGCCGCGCCGTAGCCACCGACGGTACCGCACCGGTCTGATGTTGCTGCAGCACGCTGTCGGTGTCGCCCACGAACGGCGGCGCGCCGGTCAGCGCGTGGTACAAGAGCGCGCCGAGACTGTAAATATTCGAGCGTTGGTCGACGGGCCGACCCTCAATCTGCTCGGGCGATAGATAGGCAGGCGAGCCGAACACCTTGTCGCTGATCGGCTCGGCCAGTCCAAAGTCGCCAACCTTCACCTGATCATTGGCTCCGACATAGACCGAGCGCGGTGAGACATCCCGATGGATGACGCCCACCTTCTGCGCCTCCGTCAGCGCTTCACCGATCTGCAGCACGATCTTGCAGGCACGGTCGAGCGGCAACGGCGCGTCCGTGGCCAGCAACGCCTCGAGCGTGACCCCGGGCAGCGACTCGGTGGCGACATAGACGCTGCCGTCCTCGAGACGGCCCTGATCGACAATTTTCAAGATGCGATCCGACGAGACCTTGGCGAGCTGTTTGAGCTCGCGCAACGCCCGATCGATCATCGCTGGCGACGGCAGCACCGTGGTGGGCACGATCTTGACCACCACCTTGGCCCCACCGTCTTTGGTGTCGCGAGCCAGGCTCTGCGCTCCCGTCGGCGTGGGCGTCGACGCTCCCTTGTCGAGCACGAAGCGTCCACCGATGGTCGCGAGACCATTGGCGTCAGGCAACGTGGCCCCAGCGTCGGTCAGGACAGGCGCGGCTGCAGGCGCCGGCACGACGGCTGCCGCTGGAGGCGGCAACTTGGTCGCGTCCATCGGACAGAAATTCGCATCATCTGGATAAGAATTGCCGCACGACGGACATAGCCGCATCCACTACCCCAAATGCAAGACGCCAAGATGTTACCCCGCAGTCAGCGCGGGGTCCAAAAGAATGATGATGTCGCCCAGGTGAGGCGTCAGATAAGGCGTAGATAAGCCGCGCAAGGGAAAAAGCGAGGCTGTGGATGCAGATAGACAGCGAGCCTGCCACGAGACTTGCAGCGCCGGCAAAAGCAGAATCAGAGCCGGTTACTTGGCGGCGGGTGCGGCCTTGGCGGCGGGAGCTTTCTTTTTCAGCGTCGGCGCTTTGGTGCGCTTCTGGAGCGCAGGCACCGAGCCAGCGGCAGGAGCGGGCTTGCCCGGCTCACCGAGAGCGGCGAAGAGCTCCGCCGCAGACAGCGTCGAGTGCCGCGCTTCGGCGTTCTTGCGCTTCTTGCCCATGTTGACGTGCGAGCGGACCCGTTTGTGCCAGGTGGCCATCGTGTTGGAAGCCATGAGATCGTTCCTTTTGCGCGGGGGCGGGTGTTCGAAAGAGGCGGGTACGTACCGCGCCAGCCGCTTGAAGTCAAGCGGCTGCAGCCTCGGTTACAGTCGACTGACCGAGAAGACGCCAGAAATGCGCTGGAGCGCGCGCATGACCGATTTGAGCTGCTCCAAGTCCTGGACCTGAAAAGAGAAGGAGTTGACGGCGCGGTTGTCGTCGGTGGAGCGACAGTTGGCCTGGCTGATGTTGACGCCCAGCTGATTGAACGACTGGGACAGGTGGGCCAAAATGCCTGGCTTGTCGGCCGACACCACCTGAATGGACACGGGGCGCGGCGTCTTCTTGCCGTCCCATTCGACGTCGACACGGCGATCGGGATCGGTATCCATGGCCTTGGTACAGCCCAGGGTGTGGACGGTCACGCCCCGGCCCCGGGTGATGAAGCCGACAATCGGATCCCCTACGACGGGCGAACAGCATTTGCCATATCGCACGAGGACGTCGGTCTCACCGGCGACCTTGATGCCACTTGGCGCCGCACGTCCTAGCGCCCGCTTGACCAGCTCGCCTGAAGGCTGTGCGGCGGTCTTGCCGTCGGTCTGCGGCTCGGCCTCGCGCGCGCGGCGTTCCTCGGCCGGCACCACCGACTCGACGACTTCCGACGGCAGCACCTTGCCGTAGCCGACGGCGATCAATAGATCGTCCCCCGTCGACAAATGCAGTTTGTTGGCCGCCGTGTCGAGATCGCCCGACTTGACCAGCTTGGCGAAGCTGACGTTGTAGCGGCGCAGCTCGCGCTCGAGGAGCTCTTTGCCGAGCGCCTTCGACTTCTCGCGCTCGTTGGTGCGCAGGTAGTTCCGGATCTTGGCTTTGGCCGACGACGTGGCCACGTACTTGACCCAGTCTTTGTTCGGCTTCTGGTTCGGCGAGGTCAAGATCTCGACGGTGTCGCCGTTGCGCAGCGTGTAGCGCAGCGGAACGATGAGTCCATTGACGCGCGCGCCCGAACAGTGGTGGCCGACCTCGGTGTGGATCGCGTACGCAAGATCGATGGGAATCGCGCCTTTTGGCAGCGCCTTCACGTCGCCCTTCGGGGTGAACACGTAGACCTCGTCCTCGAAGAGGTCGATCTTGACCGTCTCGATGAACTCGGTTGGATCTTTCAGGTCGCGCTGCCATTCCATCAGCTGACGGAGCCACGCGAAGCGCTTCTGATCCTTGCCCTGCTGCCCTCCCCCGTCGAGGTTTGGCTGGCCTTCCTTGTAGCGCCAGTGCGCCGCGATGCCTTCTTCGGCCACGCGATGCATCTCCAGCGTCCGGATCTGGACCTCCATGCGCTCGGAGCGCGGCCCAATCACCGACGTGTGCAGCGACTGATACATGTTCGCCTTGGGCAAGGCGATGAAGTCTTTGAAGCGGCCCGGGATCGGTGTCCACTTGGAGTGCACGACGCCGAGGGTCTCGTAACACGCCCGGACCGACGGCACGATCGCCCGGAAAGCGACGATGTCGAAGAGCTGCTCCAGCTCGCGCCCGGTCTTCGACATCTTCTGGTAAATCGACCACAGATGCTTTGGCCGCCCGTAGACCTGGCAATCGACGCCAGCCTCGACCAGCTCGGCCTTCAAAATATCGGCGACCTCGTCGATGAAGCGCAGTCGCTCCTTGTGATAGTTGGTCAGCTTCTCTTGGAGGTCGGCGTACTCCTTCGGATACAGGTACTTGAAGGACAGATCCTCCAGCTCGATCTTGATCCACTGGATACCGAGGCGGTTGGCGAGGGGCGCGTAAATCTCCATCGTCTCGCGGGCGATGCGCTCTTGCTTCTCCGGCGCCATGGCGTCGAGGGTGCGCATGTTGTCGACGCGGTCGGCCAGCTTCAACAAGATGACGCGGATGTCCTTGGCCATCGCCAGGAGCATCTTGCGGAAGTTCTCTGCCTGCCGTTCTTCCTTGTTGTTCCACGGAATCTTGCCGAGCTTGGTCACTCCCTCGACGAGAAACGAGACTTCTTGGCCAAACAGGCGGGTGATGTCTTCGGTGGTGGCGGAGGTGTCCTCGACGCAGTCGTGCAAGAGGCCGGCGCAGATGGACGGCACATCCAGCTTGAGCTCGGCGATGATTGTCGCAACACCCAGTGGATGAACGACGTAAGGATCGCCCGACTTACGCAGCTGGCCCTCGTGAGCCTTGGCGGCAAACTCGTAAGTACGCTCAACCAAAGCAAGATCCGCGGTTGGATGGTACCCCCGAATCTTCTCCAGCAGCGCCTTGAGGCGCTGTTGCTCGTCGGTGGGACTACCGATGGCGGAAGGTTGGGCGACGGCGGACGCTGTTTGCATTAGGGCAACGGTTAACGTAACGCATCGCGACTAGTTACGCAATTGGTGCGGCTATTGTCGTCGGAACCCTGAGAGGGTTCCGAACCTCCAACGCTCGCATGGGCACAGCCCACGCTCCGCTACGGAAAGAGCGAGGGAGCTAGACCTTGGTCGGAATCGTCCCTAGGGCAGGCCCTGAGCCCATGGGCGTGATCGTCGTCGGGGTGCGTTCGGTTTCTTTCACCAACGTCTCGGCGATGGGGCCCATGCGGTCGATGCTCGACTGGGCCGCCAGATAGATGGCGCGCAGGCGGTCATAGGCGCGCGGCAGGTCGTCGTTGACGATGAGATACTGATACAGGCTGTAGTGCTTGAGCTCGTCTCGCGCCTTGGCCAGGCGCCGCTCGATCACGTCGGCGGCGTCGGTGGCGCGCTTGCGCAGGCGATGCTCGAGCTCGTCCAGCGACGGTGGCAGCACGAACACCAGCACCGCCTCCTTCTCGAATTTGGCCTTGATCTGACGGCCTCCCTGATAGTCGACATCGAACAACACGTGCCGGCCTCCGTCGAGCGCCTCACGCACTGCGACGACGGTGGTGCCGTAGCGGTTGCCGTGCACCTCGGCCCACTCGGCGAACTCGCCGTTCTCGACCATCTGCGAGAAGATATTCTCGTCGACGAAGCGGTAGTCGACGCCGTCTTCCTCGCCACGGCGCATGGGACGGGTGGTGTAGGAGACAGAAAACAAGATGTCGGGGAACTCGTCGATGAGCCGGCGACACAGGGTAGTCTTGCCCGCTCCCGACGGTGAGCTCACGACGATGAGCAAGCCGCGTTGAGGAACGAGGTTGGTGCTTGTGCTCATGGGAGGTCCTTCAGGTCCTTCGAGGGGTCCGCTGTGGGGTCCGCTGTGGAGTCCATGGGGGATGGCTCGTCCGGCTCCTCCACATCGCTGGCTGCGTCATGCTTCACCATAGCCGAGGGGGGTGACATGCTGTTTTCCAGACGATCGGCGATGGTCTCCACGCTCAAGGCCGACAGAATCACATGGTCGGTATCGGTGACCAAGATGGATCGGGTGCGACGACCCTGTGTGGCGTCGACGAGCTTGCCGCCAGCGCGCGCTTCGTCCTTGAGCCGTTTCATCGGGGCCGAGTCGGGGCTCACCACGACAACCACGCGCGCAGCGACGACAGAGTTACCATAGCCGACCTGGATCAGACGGAGGCCCGCCACCCTTCACTCGACGTTCTGGACCTGCTCGCGCAGCCGCTCGAGCTCGGCCTTGGCCTCGACGACGCGGGCAGCGCAGGCGGCGCTCTGCGACTTGGAGCCGATGGTGTTGATCTCGCGGTGGAGCTCTTGCGTCAAAAAATCGAGCCGCCGCCCCGTCGGTCCACGCTCGGACTCGACGAGCCGGCGCGCTTCGACGAGATGCGCAGCGAGCCGGGTCAGCTCCTCGGCCACGTCGACGCGATCAGCGAACAGCGCCACCTCCTGAGCCAAGCGCTGCGGATCCACGTCGGCACCGTCGAGAAGTCGAGCCAGCCGCTCGTGGAGACGCTTCTTGTGGGCTTGCGGCGAATCGGCGGTGAGTTGTTGCAGCTCAGCGGCATGGGCCTCGAGGTGGCCGATGCGCATGCCGAGATCGGCGGAGAGCGCTGCGCCTTCACGCTCACGGGCGGTGATCAACGACTTGGCCGCCGCAGACACGGCAGGCTCGAGCGCCGCCCACAGCTCATCGGGATCGGCGGTCGCATGGCTGGTGGACAAAACGCCTGGCTGTGAGGCGACCAAAGCCAGCATGTCACCGACGGGTGCACCGATGGCGACGCGCACCTCTTCCAACGCCGTGGCGTAGGCTTGTGCCAGCGCCACGTCGGTGCGAATGCTTTCCGCCGACGCACCGCCCTCGTCACGCAACGTGACATGAAGGGCGCCGCGATCGATTTGCGTACGCAACAACGCCGTAACCCGCTGCTCGAGGCCCGCCTCGGCAAACGTGCCGCGCAATTTGACCTCGAGGAAGCGGTGATTGACGCTTCTCATCTCCACGATCACGCGTCGGCCGCTCACCTCCGACGTGCCGCGACCGAAACCCGTCATGCTCCGCATCACGACCTCCCCAGCTTCAACGGGTCTCGCGATACCAGGCGATGGTGCGCTCGATGCCTTCGGCAAAGCGGACCTTGCCTTCGTACCCAAGCACGCGACGGGCTTTGTCGATGTTGGCCAGCGAGTGGCGAATGTCACCCGTGCGGCCAGGCTCGTGATGCGGCGGCACGTTGGTGCCGACGATCCGACCGATGGTATCGACGACCTCCAGCAAGGTCACGGCCTCACCACAGGCGACATTGAACATCTCACCGGCGGCACCGACGGTGATCGCGGCTTTGAGGTTGGCCTCGATGATGTTTTCGATGAAACAGAAATCGCGCGATTGCCCGCCGTCACCATAGATGGTCGCGGCGCGGCCGCCGAGGGCGGCGGTGACGAAGTTGGGAATCGCAGCGGCGTACTGCGACTTGGGATCCTGCCGGGGGCCGAAGACGTTGAAGTAGCGCAGCGCGACCGTCTCGAACCCATAGACGGAGTGATAGACGCGAAGATAATGCTCGCAGGCGACCTTCTGCACCGCATAAGGCGACAGCGGGTCGGGCGTCATCGTCTCGACCTTGGCTTCGTTGGGAAGCCGCTCGCCGTAGGCCGACGAGGACGCCGCAAAAACCAGACGCTTGACGCCACCACGGCGGGCGGCCTCAAGGAGGGTCAGAGTGCCGGTGACATTGGCATGGTGCGAGCCAATGGGGTCTTCCACCGACCGTGGCACCGACGGGATCGCCGCCTGATGAAAGACATATTCGACCCCGGCGACCGCGCGGGCGCACGCTTCGGGATCGGTGATCGATGCCTCGACCAGCTCTACTTGCTGGCCGTGCTCGGCGAGGAGGCGGCTGAGGTTCTCGCGCCGCCCGGTCGCCAAATTATCCAAAACGCGGACGGTTTCGCCCCGGGCCACGAGTGCATGAACCAGGTTCGACCCGATAAACCCCGCGCCGCCCGTGACCAGGTATCGCGCAGACATGGGGCGGACCTTACGCCCAGCGTGAACATGCGTCAACAGCTGGGGTGGAACGACTGGCTACACTGGCGCGGACCGCAGTAACAACTGCCCGGGATACCTGTGGATTGCGGAGGGAGTTGGTGGCATGATTCGTGTAAGACCTAGGGCCGCAAGGAGGCCTGCAGATGAGGACCCTGACACTGGCTGTTTTCGTAAGTGCGGTAGCCACCACCGCCTACGCCCAACAGCCGGTCGATCCCGATGGCAATGTTGTGGAAACGGCGCCGGCTCCCCCGGCGGTTGTGGTTCAGCCCCAGCCTGTCCAGGCTCCGGCGCAACCCGACTATCCAGCTCAGCCTGTTTATCCGGCTCAACCAGCGTATCCGGCTCAGGCTGCGCCGCAGAGCTACCCGACGTATCCGCCGCCGGCTCCGCCCGCGTATGCGCCCCGGCAGGGTCCGATCGACCCCTACTCGACCTACCCCACGTATCCGGCGCCACGCTATGCGCCGCCGCGTGTCTACCAGAACGGCTATTACCTCTACCCTGCTCAGCCTCAGTATCCGGTGTATTACTCGCCGCAGCTGCGCTGTCCGGCCAACTGCAACAACGGCTACGGCTGGGCGCAACAGCGTCGGCCCGCGGCGCGGATCACCGCCGCTGGTGAGCGCATCCGGCGCTTCTCGCTGGGCGTTCACGGCAGCGTAATTGGCCTCAATCAGACGGTAGGTGGCAACAATGTCATCCTCTACGGCGGTGGTATCCAGCTGCGCATCCGGTCGATGGGTCGGTTTGGTCTCGAGCTCGCCCAGAGCGTGTTGCAGACGGAGAACTACTGGAACGGCAACTGGCAGCGCACCAGCTTTCCCTTCACGTTTGGCCTGATGCTCTATGTATTTCCCAATCAGGACTCGCGGCACTTCAACCTGTATGGCATCGCCGGCGTCGGCGCGATGCTCGACAGCGTGTCGTTGCGTGACGAGAACCGTCAGAAGGTCTCGCAAGAGTTCCTCGAGTGGATCGCCTACGTCGGCGCGGGTGCTGAGCTGCGGTTCAAGTGGTTCGCCATCGCGGGTGACTTCCGCTTCAACGGGTTCTGGCGGGACGATAGCTCGGCTCCGGCGGCCTACTACAAGGGTGTGCCAGGCGGGCCGGTGCCGGCAAACAGCATGGGCTACCAGGGCAAGCTGAACATCAACTTCTGGTTCTAGTCTGGCAGTTGAGTTGTTGGATTCAATGAGCAATTGAATGAACTAAGGGCCTGGTCGAGTGACCAGGCCCTTTTTGTTTGTGCCGTTTTGCAGTTAGAGGGTGCGAATCAAAAACAGGATGCCCCAGTTGACGGCGGACGTGACGATCGAGCCGAACAGCGCCGAGCCAAAGCCATCGACTTCGACGCCGCCAACCACTTTGTCGGCCAGCCAGAACAAGAAGGCGTTGATGACCACGATGAAAAGACCGAGGCTGAGCACGACCAGCGGCAGTGTGAAGACCAGCAACAGCGGGAACAAAAGCTTGTTCAACAGGGCAAAGGCGAGCGCGAACAAGATCGCTCCCGTAAACGACTTCACGCGGATGCCGGGGACGACCTTCGACGTCACCAAGACCGCGAGAACAAAGGCGAAAAAGCTGACTACGTGCTGTAGAAGCATGGGGACCTCCCGTGTGTGTAACGTCTGTCCCAGCCGATTCGTTCCTGAGGCCTGAGTTTACGCCTCGCCGAGCAGCTTGGCGAGGCTGGTGCGGTGGGCGTAGGCCAGCTCGGCGATGGGGGCGTCGACGAGAGTGACGGTGCCGGCTTGGATGCGGAGGCTGTGGCCGCCAGTGCGACCGATGACGGTGAAGGCGGCGCCGTGACGCTGGGCGACGGCGCGCGCGGCGGCGATCTTGGCAGCGGGAAGCGCGATCACGATGCGTGAGGGGGCTTCGCCGAAGAGGACGATGTCCGGGCGGCGCCCACCGAGATCCAGATCGATCTCGGCCCCAATGAGGTGCTCGCCGGAGATGCAGCCTTCGGTCACGGCGACGGCGAGGCCGCCTTCGGAGCAGTCGTGGGCGGCGACCACGAGGTGGCTGCGGACAAGCTCCCGGCAAGCGGCGCCGGTGGCGGCTTCGCGTGCGAGGTTGAGCTCGGGCGGGCGGCCAGTGACGAGTCTGTGGACGGTGGCCAGGTATTCGGAGCCCCCGAGATCTCGGGCTGGGTCGTCGCCGCCGAGTGGACCGAGGAGCGCCAGCGTGACGTCGGCCGGAAAGGCCTGACCGACGGCATCGGCGGCGCGGGGCAAAAGGCCCACCATGCCGACGGTGGGCGTTGGCTTGATGCTGCGGCCGTCGGTCTCGTTGTAGAGCGAGACGTTGCCGGAGACGATGGGCGTGGCCAGGGTGCGGCAGGCGTCGCCGAGGCCGCGGATGGCTTCGACGAGCTGCCACATGCCCTCTTCGGGCTGCTCGGGGCTGCCGAAGTTCAGGCAGTCGGTGGTAGCGAGTGGCTCAGCACCGACGGTGGATAGGTTGCGGTAGCACTCGGCGACGGCGAGGCGGGCGCCTTCGTACGGATCTAGCCAGCAGAAGCGGCTGTTGCAGTCAGTGGCCATGGCGACGCCCTTGGCCTCGGCGGGATCGGCGGCACCGTCGAGAATGCGGACCACAGCGGCATCAGCGGCGCCGGGCCTCAAGACGGTGCCGACGCGGACCATGTGGTCGTACTGACGGAAGACCCATTCTCTGGAGGCGATGTTGGGTGAGCCGACCAGCGCACTGAGCGACGTGGTGAGGTCGGGCTGGGGCAGCGTGTCCAGATCGAGGGCCCAGCGTGCTTCGAGGTTGGCTGGGCGACGGAAGGGACGCTGATAGCGGAGGCCTTCGGCGAGAGGGCCGGCGGGCATGTCGGCCAGCACCTGGCCTTGATCTTTGATCACCACCCGGCCCGTGTCGGTGACGCGGCCGATGACGGCAGCGTCGAGGTCCCATTTGGCGAAGATGTCGAGAGCCTCTTGTTCGCGCCCGGCGGTGACGACGGCGAGCATGCGCTCTTGCGATTCCGAGAGCATCAGCTCGTAGCCCGTCATGCCGGTTTCGCGACGGGGGACCGCGCCGAGCTCGAGCTCGATGCCATTGCCGGCGCGCGCGGCCATTTCCACCGACGAGGACGTGAGGCCGGCTGCGCCCATGTCCTGGATGCCGACCAGGCAGTCCGAGCCCATGAGCTCGAGACAGGCTTCGAGGAGGAGCTTTTCGGTGAACGGATCACCGACCTGCACCGTCGGGCGCTTCTTCTCGCTCGACTCGTCGAACTCGGCCGAGGCCATGGTGGCGCCATGGATGCCGTCGCGACCGGTCTTGGCGCCAAAATAGAGGACGGGATTGCCGACGCCGGCGGCCTTGCCGAGGAAGATCTTGTCGGCGCGACACAGGCCGACAGCCATGGCGTTGACCAGAATGTTGCCGTCGTAGCTTTCATCGAAGGCGATCTCGCCACCGACGGTGGGCACACCGAAGGCGTTGCCGTAGCCAGCGATGCCGGCGACGACACCGGTCAACAGATGGCGGGTCTTGGGATGGTCGGGACGGCCGAAGCGGAGGGAGTCGAGGACGGCAATCGGGCGGGCGCCCATGGTGAAGACGTCGCGCAGGATGCCCCCCACTCCCGTCGCTGCGCCTTGGAAAGGCTCGATGAAGCTCGGGTGATTGTGCGACTCCATCTTGAAGACGATGGCCTGGCCGTCGCCGATGTCGATGACGCCGGCGTTTTCGCCCGGGCCCTGGATGACCCGTGGCCCCGACGTGGGCAGGCCGCCGAGGTGGACGCGCGAAGATTTGTACGAGCAGTGCTCGCTCCACATGACCGAGAAGATGCCGAGCTCGGTGTAGGTCGGCGCGCGGCCGAGGATGTCGTGGATTTTGTCGAACTCTTCGCTGGAGAGGCCGTGTTCTTTGGCCAGCTCGACGGTGATGGCGGGCTCACGCATCAGCCGACCCTCCGCTGGACGCCGTCGAGATGGGCACGGGCGGACTCGAACAATGAGCGTCCATCGGCGAGGCCGACTGGGCTCAAGATGGGCTCGGCGGCGCGTTCGGGGTGCGGCATGAGGCCGACGACATTGCCTGCGGCGTTGCAGATGCCGGCGATGTTGGCCGACGAACCGTTGGGGTTGGCGCCGAGATCGCTGTGAGAGCCGCTGGCGTCGACATAGCGAAAAATGATCTGGCCGCTAGCTTCCAGCGACGGTAAGTCGGGGTGAACGTAGCGGCCTTCGGCGTGCGCCACCGGCATGCGCAAGATGCGTCCGGCGGGAATGCCGCTGGTGAACGGCGTCGGGCGGCCCTCCACGACCAGGTGGACGTCGCGGCAGACGAAGCGCAGTGACGCATTGCGGGTCAAGACGCCAGGCAAGAGACCTGCTTCACAGGCGATCTGAAAGCCGTTGCAGATGGCCAAGACCGGCCCGCCCCGCTCGGCAAACGCTTTGACCGCCGCCATGATCGGCGAGTGTGCGGCCATGGCGCCTGCGCGCAGGTAGTCGCCATACGAAAAGCCGCCGGGGATGACCACCAGGGTGGCATCGCCGAGGCTGGCGTCTTTGTGCCAGGCGAATTTGGCCGGTACTCCGACGACGCGGCCGAGAACATGGAGTGCGTCGTCGTCGCAGTTCGAGCCCGGAAAACGAATGACCGCCGCGTTCACTTGGACGGTTTCCCGTCGCGCTCGATGCGGTACTCCTCGATGACCGTGTTGGCGAGCAGGTCCTCGCACATCTTGGCCAGGCGGGCGTCGGCATCGGCGGCCTCACCGTCGAGCTCGAGCTCGATGTACTTGCCGATGCGGGCGCCTTTGACCTCGGGAAAGCCGAGGCGGTGAAGGGCATTGGCGACGGCTTGGCCTTGCGGATCGAGGACGCCAGACTTGAGGGTAACGAAGACGCGCGCGATGGTTTTCATGCGAGGTGGAGGTTCCTCTCGATGCGGGGAATGGGGTCTTGCGTGTCGGGGACGAAGTCGATGCCGGTCAGGAGCTCGTAGGCGGCGATGTAGCGACGTGCGGCCTCGATGCGCACGTCGTCGGGGATGGGCGGCGGTGGCCCATGGCCGGTGTAGCCGATGCTGGCGTAGTGACGGCGTACGTACTCTTTGTCGAGGCTGCGCGGCTCTTCGCCACGAGACAAGCGCGCCTCGTAGTCGTCGGCGTGCCAGTAGCGCGAGGAGTCTGGGGTGTGGATCTCGTCGATGAAGACCAGGCTGCCGTCGGGCGCCCAGCCCAGCTCGTACTTGGTGTCGACGAGGATGAGGCCCCGCTGTTGGGCATGTGCCTGACCGACGGCAAACAGCGCCAGGCACAGCGTTTCCATGCGGGCCCAAGTCTCGGCATCGACGGCGTTGCGACGAATCAGCTCGTCGCGGGTGACGTTTTCGTCGTGGCCGCCGCGCTCGGCTTTGGTGGTCGGCGTCACCGCCACCTGTGGCAATGGTTCGTTCTTTTTGAGATTCTCACCGAGAGTCACGTCGCCAAAACGGCGCTCGCCAGCTTGGTAGCGACGCCAGATGGAGGTATCGGTCACGCCAGTGAGGTAGGCGCGGACCACCATTTCGACGGGCAGAGGCCGGCATTCGAGGGCCATGGTGACATTAGGATCGGGCACCGCGACGAGGTGATTGGGTGCCACGGCGCGGGTTTGCTCGAACCAGAAGGCGGAAAGCTGGTTGAGGACCTGGCCCTTCCAGGGGATGGTGCCGAGAACCACGTCGAAGGCGGAGAGACGGTCGGTGGCCACCAGAATGCGGTGTTTGCCGTCGGAGTAGTTGTCGCGGACCTTGCCTTCGTAACGACCGGCGAGCGCGAGGTGGGTGCCGTCGAGGGTGCGGTGAAGCTGGGCTTGCAGCAGCGCGTCGTCGATCTTCGGGGTCATCAGGCGTCGTCTCCGTCGCTGAGCGCGCGATCGATGATCAGATCGGCATGGCGCAGATGGTGCCCGAGGTCGAAGCAGGCGTCGAGATCGGCTTTGGCGAGGCGGCCGGAGATGGCGGCGTCTGCGCCCAAAAGCTCACGGAAATCACCGCCTTGGTCGCGCGCTGTGAGGGCCGCTTTCTGGACCAGCTCGTAGGCCTCCTGGCGTGGCAGCCCGGTACGGACCAGGGCCAACATGACGCCTTCGGAGAAGATGAGACCGCCGGTGAGGCCGAGGTTGGCTTGCATGCGTTCTGGGTGCAGGACCAAGCCGTCGACGAGGCCGGCGGCGCGGCGCAGCATGAAGTCGCACAGCGCTGTGGCGTCGGGGGCGATGACGCGCTCCACCGACGAGTGCGAGATATCGCGTTCGTGCCACAAGGCCACGTCCTCGAGGGCGGCGCCAGCGTACGAACGCAACAGCCGGGCGAGGCCGGTGAGGTTTTCGGACAGGATGGGGTTTTTCTTGTGGGGCATGGCGGAGCTGCCTTTTTGGCCTTTGCCGAAGGCTTCTTCGGCCTCGCCGACCTCGGTGCGCTGCCAGTGGCGGATCTGGACAGCGATGCGCTCGATGCTGGCGCCGGCGAGGGCGAGCGCGTTGAAGACCTCGGCGTGGCGATCTCGGGCGACGACCTGCGTGGCGACGGGCTCGGGGCGAAGGCCGAGTGCGGCAAAGGCCAGGCGCTCGACCTCGGGGTTGAGGTTGGCATAGGTGCCGACCGCGCCAGCCAGCTTGCCGGCGCGGATGGTCTCGCGCGCTGCGCGCAGGCGACGGCGATTGCGGCGACCCTCGGCGTAGAAGCCGGCGAAGATCACGCCGGCCGTCACGGGCTCGGCGTGGATGCCGTGCGACCGGCCGATGAGCGGCGTCTTGCGATGTTCTTCGGTGCGGCGGCGCAAGGCGGCCAACAGGAGATCGTGCGCGGCCAAGATCTCGTCGAGGGCGGCGCCAAGGGTGAGCGCAAGCTGCGTGTCGAGGACGTCGGACGAGGTCATGCCGAGATGGAGCCAGCGGGCGTCGGCACCGGCCAGCTCCTCGACGTGGGTGAGAAAGGCGATGACGTCGTGACGGGTGCGTTGCTCGATGGTGAGGATGCGGGCTGCATCGAGCTTGCCGGCGGCGGCAGCGCGGACCCGACTGGCCGTGCCGTCGGGGACGATACCCAGTTGTTCCATCGCCGTGCAGGCGGCCAGCTCGATGTCGAGCCAGAGATCGAAGCGGTGCTGATCGCTCCACAGCGTGCGTAGCTCGGGGCGACTGTATCGGTCGATCATCTGGGCTCCGGGACGGGCTCGAACAGCGACAGTTGGGACCCACGGGGTGGCGGCGGCGCCGGTGGGCGTTCGACGGTGAGGTGACCGTCGCTGAGCGTGACGGCGGGGGCGCCGAGCGGGCCGGCGACGAGGATCTCCACCTCGGGTCCGGCCACTTCGACGAGCGCGCGACGGGCGACACGGGGATCGTTGTTGGCGGCAGACAGATGAGCGGCGATGATCACGCGCGGCAGGCGACCGCGACGAGCGATCTGGGCCAAGATCGACGCAGCTTGGGCGTTGGACAGATGACCTTGGTCGCCGGCGATGCGGCGTTTGATCGACGGCGGATACGGTCCCCGACGCAAGAGCGACAGATCGTGGTTGGTCTCGAGCACCAGCACGTCACAGCCGGCGAACTGGGCTGCGACCTCTTCGGCGTCGTGGCCGCAGTCGGTGAGGATGCCCATCCGGCAAGCGCCGTCGTCGAACACGAGACCAATCGTCTCGGCGGCGTCATGAGGCAGCGCGATGGGCTCGACGGAGATGGCGCCGAACCGCTGGGCGCGGCCGGCGTAGAGGGTCTCGGAGGCGAGATCGGCGGCGCGCTGGGTACCGCCCGTCGCCCAGATCGGTAGGCCCCAGGTGGCGGCCGAGCCGAGGTGGTCGTCGTGCTCGTGGGTGACGATGAGCGCGTCGACGGCGGCGAGGCGGGCGCGGCGCTGATGCGGATCGTCGGGCAGACCGGCGCGGACCAGGCGTCCGTCGATCTCCGCACGTGCCAGACCGGCGTCGATGAGAAGCCTCGTCGGCGCGTTCGCTGGGCCGGACTCGACGTACGTCACGTTTCCCGTCGAGCCGCTGCCTAGAACGATCAGGCGCAAGGACTCCCGTATACCAAATGCGACGGGCCGTGAGAAGCGTCTCGGGCGGTTACTTGATCGCCTGGCAGCAGCGGAACCCGACATGCGGCGCGGGTCCAGGTGCGACGGTTTTTTGCGTCGTGGAGCAACGACCCATCGGGTTGCCGTCCCACGAGCTGCCGCCCTTGTTGGCAGGCTCGCCCTTGGCCGTGACCCATTCGGCGAGGTTCCCGCTCATGTCGAAGGCGCCGGAGGCAGATCGGCAAGCGGGGAAGCTACCGACGGTCTTGAGCTCCGACGACGCGGTGTTGCAGCGCTTGGGGTCGTAGCTGTTGCCGTAGGGATAGCTGGCGCCGCCGTGACCGCGGCAGGCATGTTCCCATTCGAGATCGCTGCAAAGCCGGCCGCCGCGGCTGGTGCAGGCTTGGGACGCGTCGGCGAACGACACGCCAGCGCGCGGCAGGCCGGTGCCCGGCGATTCATATGCGTCGATGCAGAGATGCGGGCGGAGCTCGACCATGCCAGCTGGGCAGGCCGACGAGGCGATCGCAGGCGGAGATGCCGGCGGCGGATCCGGCCGTGGTGCCGGGGATGGGAGGTCAGGATGGGTGACGATGGGATGTGCTGCTGGCGCCGGCGTGGTAGCGACGGGATTGGGCGGATTTGCCGGAATAGCGACGGGATTGGGCACAGACGGATTCGCCGGGCGGATGGGCAGCTCGGCGACAACCGACTTCGGGAGGATGACCAGCCAGTACACCGCCGCAGCGGCGCCGGCAGCGACGAGCAGTGAGAGGCCGATGATCAGCGGCACCAGGATGCCACTGCGTCGCTTGGGTGGCGGAGCGACCGTGGCGAACGGCGAGAGCGTCGGCGCGGGTTCGGCCGCTGGCGCTCGGATCACGAGGAGTTGAGGTAGCTCCTCGTCGGGCTGTTCGGTTTGGCTCGTCGCGCGCGGCACGTCTGGCGACGGATAGATCTGAGCCTGCGGCCGTGGCGCAGATGTCATCGGTGGCGTGATCGGGATGGACGGTGGCGTCGGTCGCGATTGTACCGCTTCGGGTGGCGGTGACGGAGCCTGCGGTGGATGCGCCTGTTTCGGTGTGGACGGCGGGTCTACCGGTGGCGGTGGAGCGACGGCTGGCCTGCGCGGCAGTGCAGCGACGGGCGGAACTGCCCGCGGTTCGGCTTTCGCCTGCGGTGGCGGTCTGGTGGTGCGGATCGTCTTTTTCAGATCGCCGGCGGCTAGCTCTTCCGCTGAGAGCTTCTCGACCCGTTCGGTGAGGGAGTTGTCGTCCTCATCGTCGTCGTCGTTGGACTCGGTATCGTCCGGGGCCTGCTCCGGCGACGATTCGACGCGCGGCACCTGCGTGGTGTGCTCGTCTTCGCCGTCGTCATGGCCGCGGCTTGGTTCGTCGTCGAGAAGCGGCACGCGAGTGGTGTGGGCGTGATCGGCCTCGAGGAGCATGACCCGCTCGGTGAGCTGCGCCTCTTCGTTGGCGGGGCGCCGTCCGGAGACGGTGACGTCTGGTTTGACCGGGACGCCGAAGCGAAGATCTTCGCCGGAGTCGGTGCTATCACCACCATCGAGCTCAGCCAGATCGGCCTGGCTGGTCTCGGTGGACTGCACCCGCAGCGGAAAGATCTCTTCGTCGGTAGCACGGCGGGTGACGTCCGAACCTTGCAGCGCACGCAGCTCGTCTTCTTCCACCTGGCGAGTGGTGTCGCTGTGGACGCGCTCGAGTGCATTGGGGTCGGTGTCGACTCCGACCTCGCGCGGGGGTCGCGTCTTGCGCGGCTTGCGCTCCGGCACGACCACGTCGCCCAGCAACTGATCGAGCTGGCTGGCGAACGCCTCGACGCTGGTCGGCCGGGCACGCGGATCTTCGGACAACGCCGAGGAGATGAGCGCCACCGTCTCGGCGCGAACGCCAGGCACCGACAGCGGCGAGCCCGGCGCGGCGCCGGTCAAGAGCTCGGCGGCGAGCACTCCAAGTGAATAGACGTCGGCAGCGGGCTCGACGGGCTTGCCGGCGCGGATCTCGGGCGCAAGCCGACTGAAAATGGAGGTATCGCTGACGGCGGCGAGATAGCGATCGCGGGGCACGGCGGCGCCAATTCCGACAGTGAAAAGCTTGAGTGTGTCTTCGAGCACCACCACGGTATCGGTACGCACCTCGCCGAAGAAGATGCCGTGCTGGTGGGCATGTGCCACAGCCGAGGCGATACGACGCAACAGGGCCCGCGCTTCGGCACGCGGCACGCCGAGACGGACCCGCTCGGCCAACGGTGCTCCCGGCGCCCACTGCACCGCCACCACCGCTCCATCGAGCTCGTCGTCGACGAAGGTGCTGTGCAGACGGACCAGGTTGGGATGGGAGAGCGACTTGGCCTTGCCGACCCGCTGGACGAATGCCTGGCGTGCCGCCAGGTCCGGCAACAGCCCGGCACCGACGATACGCAGTGCGACTTCGACGCCAATTTCCCGATCGAGTGCGCGAAGCACGGTACCGAGTGGGCGCTGCCCTACTACGCTACGGATTTCGTAGCGCCTGGCCAGCACCTGCCCGATACGCAGCTCCACCATGGCTACCCGAAGGCACTCATCGTCGAGCGAGAGTTATTTCCCGGTGTGGCCGTAGCCGCCGGCCCCCCGCGCAGTTTCGTCGAGGGGGCCCTCGGTGAAGACAGCGCGAAGCACGGGTGCGACGACCAGCTGAGCAATGCGCTCGCCGGGCCTGATGACGAACGGCTCGGCGCCGTGGTTGATGAGCAAGACCTTGATCTCGCCGCGATAGTCGGCGTCGATGGTGCCGGGCGCGTTGAGCACGGTGAGGCCGTGTTTGAGCGCCAGACCCGACCGAGGCCGGACCTGCGCTTCGGTGCCGGCCTGGAGCGCGATCGCCAAGCCGGTGCCCACGAGGACACGTGCGCCGGGCTGAATCGTCACCTCGGCCCCGTCTTCTGGGGCCGCGGCGAGATCCAGGCCGGCGGCCAGGTCAGTCATGTAGCGCGGCGCGACTGCCGACGGACGAAGCCGGGACAGACGCACCTCGGTGGAGGCGACGACGACGGGCAAGCTCGTGTTGGACACGGTTACCGCATGTTGTGGACGACGTCGGGCTTCTCGTTCATGGCCTCTTTGCGCGACAGCCGGATCTTGCCTTGGCGATCGACGCTGATGACCTTGACCAGGACCTCTTCGCCCTCGTTGAGGACGTCGGTGACCTTGTTGACGCGCTTGGCGTCGAGCTCGCTGATGTGGATGAGCCCGTCGGTGCCCGGCAGGATCTCGACGAAGGCGCCGAAGTCGACGATGCGCCGAACCACGCCCATGTAGAACTGGCCGATTTCCGGCTCCTGGGTAAGGCCCTTGATGATGTCCATGGCCTTCTTGGCCGAGGCGTCGTCGGAGGAGGCGATGTTGACCGTGCCGTTGTCCTCGACGTCGATGGCGACGCCGGTCTGCTCGATGATGGCGCGGATCATCTTGCCGCCTGGGCCGATGATGTCGCGGATGCGGTCGGGCTTGACGGTGAGGGTGAAGATGCGTGGCGCCCACCTGGACAGCTCTTCGCGGGGCGTGTTGAGCGATTCGGCCATCTTGGCGAGGATGTGGAGGCGACCGGCCTTGGCCTGGTCGAGCGCGGTCTTCAAGATGTCGCGCGACAGGCCGCTCACCTTGATGTCCATCTGCAACGCGCACACACCGTGCTTGGTGCCGGTGACCTTGAAGTCCATGTCGCCAAGGTGATCTTCGTCGCCGAGGATGTCGGAGAGGACGGCGATCTTCTCGCCTTCCTTGATGAGGCCCATGGCGATGCCAGCGACGGGTTCGAGAATAGGCACGCCGGCGTCCATCAATGACAGGATACCGCCGCAGACCGCGGCCATCGACGACGAGCCGTTGGACTCGAGGGTCTCGGACACGATGCGCACGACGTACGGGAAGTCGGCGTAGGTCGGTAGCACGCGGGCGATCGAGCGCTCGGCCAGGTTGCCGTGGCCGATCTCGCGGCGCGACGCCGAGCGGACCATCTTGGTCTCGCCCGTCGAGAACGGCGGGAAGTTGTAGTGCAGCATGAAGCGCTTGGTGACGTCGCCGAGCAGCGAGTCGATGCGCTGGATGTCTTGGGCGGTGCCGAGGGTGGTGGTGACCAGCGCCTGGGTCTCGCCACGGGTGAAGAGGGCCGAGCCGTGGGTGCGTGGCAAGACGCCAACCTCGCAGCTGATGCCGCGGATGTCGGCGCCCTTGCGGCCGTCGATGCGGATGCCGTCGTCGACGACGGTGGTGCGGACGATCTTCTTGTGCAGATCGTTGACCGCGCCGACGATCTCCTTCTCGCGGACCTTGCCGTTCGCGTCGACGAACTCGGGGCCGAGCTTGGTGACGGCCTCTTTGACGGCAGCGTCGAACGCGTCGTGGCGCTCGTGCTTGCCGAGGATCTTGCCGGCGGCCTTGACCGCGTCGTAGGAGAGCTCTTTGACCTTGGCGGCGATGGCTGCGTCTTTGACGGGCGCCACGAAGACGCGCTTCTCGACACCGACGGCAGCGCGGATCTTCTCGATGAGGTCGAGGATGGGCTGGCACGACTGATGCGCGAAGAGCAGCGCGTCGATCATGACGTCTTCGGAGAGCTGATTGGCGCCGCCTTCGACCATGACGATGGCTTCGCGGGTCGCGGCCACCACCATGTCGAGATCGGACTTCTCACGCTCGGCGAAGGTGGGGTTGACCACGAACTCCTGGCCGTTGGCGCCGGGACGACGGCCGACGCGGACGGCGGCGTACGGGCCCGCCCAGGGGATGCCGGAGATGTGCAGAGCCGCCGAGGCGCCGCACATGGCGAGCACGTCGGAGGGATTCTCTTTGTCGTAGCTGAGGACGGTGCCGATGACCTGGACTTCGTTCTTGTAACCCTTCGGGAACAGCGGCCGTGACGGGCGGTCGATGAGGCGGCAGGTCAGGATCTCGTTCTCGGTGGGACGGCCTTCGCGCTTGAAGTAGCCGCCAGGAATCTTGCCAGCAGCCGAGGTTTTCTCGGCGTATTCGACGGTGAGCGGGAAGAAGTCGATGCCCTCGCGCGGGTTCTTGCTGCCGCACGCGGTGACGAGGACCATGGTGTCGCCATAGCGAACGACGACTGCGCCGTCGGCCTGCTTGGCCAGCTTGCCGGTCTCGATGGTGAGCGTGCGCCCACCGAGCTCTACGGATTCTTTGATATGCATTTGGACTCTCCTGCGACCGCGTGTGCGGCTGCGTTGAGGAGGCAGCGGGTGGCGGTGAGTCCTTCATCGCTGCGGCGTGTCTGTGACGCTGACAATGGCCGTACCGATGGAGAACCTACCGCCCTTTGACTCTGCCCGCCCCTCGCCAGACCCGTCATCGGGCTGGCGAGCGGTGCGGGCTACCGCAGACTCCGAAAAAAGGCGACTACTTGCGGATGCCGAGGGTGCCGATCACGGTGCGATAGCGCTCGAGGCTCTTCTTCTTGAGATAGTCGAGGAGGCGACGACGCTGACTGACGATCTTGAGCAGACCGCGACGCGAGTGATGGTCCTTCTCGTGGGTCTTGAAGTGCTCGGTGAGGTAGTTGATGCGCTCCGACAAAAGGGCGATCTGGACCTCCGGCGAACCGGTGTCTCCCTCGTGGCTGGCGAACTTGACGATGACTTCTTTTTTACGGGTGGCTGCGAGACTCATGGGGCGATTCCTTGTGGTTGGAGCGAGGAGGTATGGCCCCTCGTTCCCCGGTTTTCCGGACTGTTCGTTTTGAGCGCCGCAATCTTTGCGATTTGGGGCGCAATGTCAACCAAAGACGCGATCTAACCTTAGAATCCCGCCAGGTTCTGGCCGCGAGGCCACTGCCAGAAGACCACCATCTGGGCGCAGAAAAGTGACCCGCAGCGCGTCCGGCGGAGTGGGCAAGGCGGCGATGTGGCGCGACTTGCCATCGCGAACGGCTTTGGCGTCGGACTCATCGAGCTGAAGGCTGGGAAGATGACGTAGCGCGGCCGCGAGGCCGATGAGCGGCGTGTCGGCGCTGAGCTGGTCGACCGGGACGGCTTCTTCGATGCCGAACGGGCTGACCAGGGTGCGGCGAAGGCCGACAAGATGGGCTGGCAGGCCGAGAGCTTCGCCCAGATCCCTTGCAAGACTGCGGATATAGGTGCCTTTGCCACAGTCGATGGTCAGGCGCGCAGTGACTGTATCCGGCAACCAGGCGTCGAGGCGGATGGCGTAGATCTCGACCGGGTGGGCGGGCAGGTCGACGATCTCGCCGCGTCGAGCCAGGTCGTAGGCGCGTTCGCCGTTCTGGCGGATGGCGGAGTGTGCAGGCGGAATCTGGAGGAGGGAGCCGACAAAGGCCGGCAAGGCTGCGAGGACGGCGGCCTCGGTGAGATGGCTGGCGTCGACGGTGGCGGTGACTTTGCCGGCGGCGTCGAGTGTGTCGGTGCTGACGCCGAAGCAGACATCGGCCACATAGCGCTTCTTGCCGTCGACGAGGAACGGCACCAGCTTGGTGGCTTCGCCGAGACAGATGGGCAAGACGCCGGTGGCCAGCGGATCGAGGGTGCCGGTGTGGCCCACTCGTCGCTCCGAAAAGCGACGACGCACCTCGGCCACGACGTCGAACGAGGTCGGCCCGCGGACCTTGTCGACGATGAGGACGCCGGTGACCATGCTCTAGGCGACGGGGGCGGCGGACAGCGCGGCCACGAGAACATCGCGCGCAGCCTCGAGCGGAGCCGGTAAGAGGCAACCGGCAGCATTCTTGTGCCCTCCCCCATCGAATGCCGCAGCGACGACGCCCACGTCGAGACCGCCCTTGCCGCGCAGGCTCACGCGGATGCCCTGGCGCGTGACTTGGAGAAGCACGCCGACCTCGACACCTTCGAGGCCGCGGGCATAGTTGACGAAGCCTTCGGCCATCTCCGGCTGGGCGCGTGCCGCCGACAAATGGCGCTCTTCGACGGCGAGGAAGGCTGCGCGCCGATTGGGCCCGATGTCGAGGATCTCGAGCGTCCCGAGGACCTCGCGCAAGAGGCGCAGCCTGGCCACTGGCGCCTCTTCTTCAGACATGCGCGCAAAGCGCCAGGGCTCGGCGCCGGCGGCGACACAGTCGGTGGCGAGCTGCATGGTCTCGACGTTGGTCGCGCTGTAGCGGAACCAGCCCGTGTCGGAGGCGAGCGAGCACCACAGACACTGGGCCATGTCGGCGTTGAGCTTGATGTCCAGACGGCGAATGAGGCGGCCGACCAAGACGCCGACGGCTGACGCGGTGGGATCACGATAGACGAGATCACCGTATGGGCGGGTCGAGGCATGGTGATCGAGAACCACGACGGGCCCGGTTACCGTCGCTGGCGGGAAGTTTTCGCCGAGTAGCCGCACGTCGCCGCAATCGTGCACGAAGGTGCCGTCGAAGCGCGTGTTGGGCGGCTTGGTGACGACGTCAGTTGCGCCAGGTAGGCCGCGCAGACGCTCCGGTGCCCGATCACGGTTGTAGGCAACGACGTCTTTGCCGAGCGATTTCAGCGCGTGCATCGTCGCCAGCATCGAGCCGAGCGCGTCTCCGTCGGGGCGGGCGTGGGCGCCGACCAAGAAGCGCTTGCCACCGGCGACCAGCCGAGCGATGTCGTCTAGCGGATCCAACTAATCTACGTCGCCGGGGTCGCCGGGATCGACGTCGGCATCTGCATCGGGCGCGGGCACCGACGGCGCCGCCGCCTTGATCTCCGCCAGGATGGCCTCGACGCGCTCGGCGCGCTCGCCCGTCTCGTCGAAATGAAAGCGCAGCTCGGGGATCTTTTTCGACTGCAGCGAACGGCCCAGTTCCCGTCGGAGATACGGGGCCGCACGCGCCAAGCCCTCGAGCAAAGCCGCCGTCTGTTCCATATCGATCTCACCGCCGCCATACGGCATAACGGCGATCTGCACCCGGGCCACGCCAAGGTCGTTCGATACCCGTACATGGGTGATGGTCAACAGGCCCGCCTCCGACACGCGGCGATCCTTCACCGACGACAATAGCGTCGACAGCTCTTCTTGCACCGACCTCGCAAACCGTTCAGCCCGCATCTTCAGACTCCAAATCCGTGACGAGGTCCGGGTCTTCTTGATCCGGCTCCCAGTGAGCGAAGGCAGTCGAGTCGATGTTCTCGTCGCCGTAGGGGACGAAGTCTTGCTCGTCGTCGGTGATCTTGGCGACGCCGAGCGACTCGATGAAGTCGAGGATGCGCTGGACCATTGCCTGGCTGAAGCCGTGCTGGTTGGACACCACGGTGAAGGCCAGCTGCGCCGACTGCCACTCGTCGAGGTCGCCGACTTCGGCGATGCCACAGTTGAACTTGTTGCGAACGCGATCTTTGATCTTGCGGAGCACCATTCGCTTTTCTTTGAGCGAATGGCTTCCGGGGATCATGAGGCTGACTCGTGCGACTCCGACGACCATGGTGTGTACAAGGCCCAAGGGCCAGGGTGCTGCTTTTTAGAGGGTGGGAGCGAACTCTTCGATTTCGAAGTCCTCGATGATATCGCCGACTTTGACGTCGGAGAAGTTCTCGAGCGAGATACCGCACTCGAAGCCAGACACGACCTCGCGTACGTCGTCCTTGAAGCGGCGCAGCGACGACATCTTGCCCTGGTAGATCGGGACCGAGTCGCGGATGAGCCGGACGAAGGCGTTGCGGCGCATGACGCCTTCGGTGACCATGCTGCCGCAGATGAGCCCGATCTTGGGGATCGAGATCGTCTGGCGGACTTCGGCCTTGCCGAGCGACTTCTCGCGGCGCACCGGCGCAAGCAGGCCTGCCATCGCCTTTTTCACGTCGTCGAGCGCTTCGTAGATGATGTCGTAGAGCTTGACGTCGACCTGCTCCTGCTCGGCCAACTGCGCCGCCTTGCCCGCGGGACGGACATGGAAGCCGACGACAATCGCGTTGCCGGCCTTGGCGAGGTTCACGTCGCTCTCGGTGATGCCACCGACGCCGGCGTAGATGACGTCGACTTTGACGCGCTCGGTGGACAGACCAATGAGCGAGGCGCGGACCGCTTCGGCCGAGCCCTGCACGTCGGCCTTGAGCACGACCTTGAGCTCCTTGACGGCGCCCTCTTTGATGCGCTCGAGGATGTTCTCGAGCGTCACCTTGGCGGTACCGGCCAGCTCCTTCTTGCGGCGCGAGTCACGACGGTGCTCGATGAGCTCTTTGACCTGCTTCTCGTCGGAGACCGAGTTGATGAGCTCGCCAGCGTCGGGGACGCCAGACAGGCCCAAGAGCTCGACCGGAGTCGACGGACCAGCCTCGGACACGTTGCGACCCTTGGCGTCGAGCATGGCGCGGACCTTGCCCGAGAACTCGCCAGCGACGACGACATCGCCAAGGCGCATGGTGCCCTCCTGGACGAGGACGGTGGCCATCGGACCGCGGTTGCGGTCGAGCTTGGCCTCGACGATGGTGCCTTTGGCCAGCTTGTTCGGGTTGGCCTTGAGCTCGAGCACCTCGGACTGCAGCGCCAACATCGACAACAGGCTGTCGATGCCGACCTTGGTGCGAGCCGATACCTCGACGAAGATGGTCTCGCCGCCCCAGGCTTCGGAGATGAGGCCGTGCTCGGAGAGCTGCTGACGGATGCGCTCCGGGTTGGCACCGGGCTTGTCGATCTTGTTGATGGCGACGATGATGGTCACGCCGGCCGCCTTGGCGTGGTTGAGCGCCTCGATGGTGGTAGGCATGACGCCGTCGTCGGCCGCGACCACGAGGACCACGATGTCGGTGACCTGGGCACCACGGGCACGCATGGCGGTGAACGCCTCGTGGCCTGGGGTGTCGAGGAAGACCACTTCGTGGCCGTTCTCCGTCGTGATCTTGTAGGCGCCGATGTGCTGGGTGATGCCGCCCGCTTCGCCGGAAGCAACGTTGGCGTCGCGGATGGCGTCGAGCAACGACGTCTTGCCGTGGTCGACGTGGCCCATGATGGTGACCACCGGGGCGCGCGGGACCAGATCCTCGTCCTTGTCGTCGGCGGTCGCGAGGACCTCCGACTCCTGGAACGCGGTCGACTCGATGTCGAAGCCGAAGTCCTGGGCCAGCAGCGTCGCCGTGTCCTGATCGATGCTGTTGTTGAGGGTGATGCCGGTCATGCCCATCGACCAGAGCTTCTTGAGGACGTCGGTGGCCTTGGTGCCCATCTGTTTGGCGAGCTCACCGACGGTGATGGTCTCGTCCATCTTGATGACGCGCTTGTGGGCGGCCGGCGTGGTGATCTGCGTCGACTTCTGCTTCTTGTTGCCAACGACGACCTTCTTCTTGCCGAACGGCTGGCGGGTGTGGCCGCCTGCGGGCCGGGCACGGTCGCCACCTACGAAGGCTTCGCGACGCTGGTCCTGCCGCAAGACGCCGCGCGGATCGCGGGCCAGGCGTGGATCGGCCTGGCGAATCTCGATACGGGGCGGCGGCAGCTCGATCATGCGGCCGGTCGGGCCGAGCTTGGGCGCCTCGGGCCTGGTCGGGACCGACTCGGTGGTCGCAGCGACGGGCGGCGGGGTCGGCTGGGGAGGCGGCTCCGACGTGTTGCGCGCCTCGACGCGGTGCTCGACGATCGGGCCCTTCTGGTTGTCGGTGTTCGGGCGACGGTGGAGCTGCGGCGCCTTGATGTCGATGATGCGACGCTGATCGACGCGCGGCTGCTGCTCGACGATCGGCTCGCGGGCATGGACCGGCTCTTGGTCATCGCTCTGGGGCTCGCGCTCCTCGTGGCCGTTGCTGCCGGCATCGTGAGCGGCATGACGCTCTTCGGAGGCTTGCTCGCGCTCTTCGCTGACCGGCTCGGCATGACGCTCGACGCGGGCTTCGACATGCTTGGGCTCGGCAGGCTTCTCAGCCGCCACGCGACGACGCGGCGCGGGCTCCGGCTCGGGCTCGGGCTTGTCGGCGCGCAGCTGGGTGCCGTCCTTGCTGCGACGACGAATGACAGTAGACGACAGCCGCTCCTCGACGAGGTTCGACTGACGCTCTTTGTCGAGGGCACGCTTGACGCGAGCCACATCCTCGACGTCGAGGTTGGACATATGATTCTTCACCTCGATACCGAGGGCACGCACCTTGGTGACCAGGTCCTTATTGGCCAAGCCGAGGTCCTTGGCGACCTCGTACAGCCTCACCTTGCCACCCATGTCCGTGGGGCCGCTCGCGCCGCCCACTGCCCTGTCGCCACTGTTCATGTTCAAGTTCCTTCTTCCTCAAACTCTTGCGAGCTTTGCGTCTGCAGGCTGACCAGATCCGCCCAAATTCGTTCAATATCGACGGGCTGGGTGCCTCTTCTGAACGAACGCGAAATGCTTCTACTACGAACCGCCGATTCGACACACGATTTCATTTGATGCAACCACCCGCCACGCCCACTCATGTTTCTTTTCCGATCTACTGTCACGCGTCCGTTGCCATCCACCACCAACCGAACCATCCGGGTCTGATCATCGACAGCCTGACAACCTAGACAGGTTCTTTGGGGTGTCAATGTAACCTTTAAGCCACTCCGGCCGCGGCGGGCTCTTCGGATGGATCCGGGGTGCTGGGGTCGATTTCGCCCAGGAAGACCTTGACCCAGTGTTTGAGCTGCTGCGCCTTCTTGAGGCCAATGCCGGTCGCCTCGGCGAGCCGGTCGACGTCTTCTTCGCCGTTGAGCTTCTCGACGGTGGTGTAGCCCGCGCGATAGAGGCTGGGAAGGGTGTTCTCCCCCACTCCACGCACCGACAACAGACGGGCTTCTTCGGACTTGCGCAGCTCAGCCGCAGCCTCATCGGCCTGGGCACGCCGGGTCTTTTCGACCTCGACCTGCTTGGCCGCTGCTTCCTTCAAGCGCGTCGCACCTGCTTCGCCACCAACGCCCGGAACTCCGCCCAGCTCTTCGACCTTGGCGCGCGCGACATCGTCTGCCGAGCGCCAGCCCAGCTTGAAGAGCGTGTTGGCCAGCTCATCGGAAGAGCCTTCGATTTCGGCCATCGAGCGACGGGCGTGCTCTTCCATCTCCTTGACCTTGCTCTCGGAGTGGATGTCGATCCGCCAGCCAGTCAGCTGCGACGCGAGGCGAACGTTCTGGCCCTTTTTGCCAATCGCCAGCGACAGCTTGTCGTCGGGGACGATGAGCTCCATGGTGTGGGTCTCGGCGTCGATGACCACGCGCGAAACCTCGGCGGGCGCGATCGCGTTGCACACGAAGCGCGCCGGATCCTCGGAGTAAGGCACGATGTCGATCTTCTCGCCGCGCAGCTCCTGGACGACAGCCTGGACGCGCGAGCCTTTCATGCCGACGCAGGCGCCGACCGGATCGACGTCGCGATCCCGACTAGAGACGGCAATCTTGGCGCGGGCACCCGGCTCACGGGCCGAGGACTCGATGCGCACGATGCTCTCGCGGATCTCGGGAACTTCTTGCTCGAACAGCTTCTCGAGCAGGCCCTTGTGGGTGCGCGAGAGAACAATCTGCGGCCCGCGGGCATTTTTCTCGACGTCGACGACGTAAGCCACGATGCGGTCGCCAGGGCGATACGACTCGCGCGGAACCTGCTCCCGCACCGGCAAGATGGCTTCGTTGCGGCCGATTTCGACGATCAGGTTGCCGCGCTCGAAGCGACGGACCGTGCCGGAAATCAGCTCGGCCTTACGGTCCTTGAACTCATTGAAGACGTTCTCGCGCTCGGCTTCGCGCATGCGCTGGATGATGACCTGCTTGGCGGTCTGCGCAGCGATGCGGCCAAACTGCTTGATGGTGTCGTGCAAGTCGAGGAGATCGCCGTACTTTTGCTCTTGCTCACGAGCGCGGTCGGACTCTTCGTTGCGATAGAAAATCTGGAAGAGCAGCTCGTCGCCGATCTCCGCCTCGAGGCCGTGTTTCTCGGCGCCCGCCTTGGTGATCTCGCGACCCGGGGCCGACTCGGGACCCTCGACCACGTAGCAAATCTGGAAGAGGTCGACGGCGCCGATCTCTTCGTTGTATTGAGCCTCGACTTCGCGGTGAAGGCCGAACACCTTCTTGGCCGCGGTCAGGATCGCCTGTTCCAAGGTCTGTAGAAGCACCTT
>Ga0123338_10000138_pt1 | contig 79150 bp, 58 predicted proteins | sample grotaG_FD_89793 | JGI IMG/M metagenome (GOLD analysis project Ga0123338, IMG submission 89793) | Glacier valley bacterial and archeal communities from Borup Fiord, Nunavut, Canada, to study Microbial Dark Matter (Phase II) -... | ecosystem: Environmental > Aquatic > Freshwater > Ice > Glacier ... | reverse complement strand
TGTACGAGTGCCCGAGCCTGCGAGAGAGCTCGTCGACGCTGACCTCGCCGCCTAGCGTGTCAGAGGTGTCGAGGATGTAGTGCGCGATGTGACCAGGCGACGAGCGGACATTCTTTCCGTCGCTCGCCATCCAGATATCCATCGAGTTCTGTTCGCGCGCATCCCAGTGATCGAGCCAGGCCGCGAGGATCTGGCCACCACGGAGCTCGCGACGATCCGCGTGATCGACAACGTCGTTCGGATCGTCCTTGCGCACGCCGATGTACCGGAAGGGGCCGAGCGTGAGCCCGGGCAACCACTTCGAGGCCTGCATGCGCACGACCCCATTATCGAGCTGGGTCGTACTCTCGAGCGCCTTGTCGAGGGCTTTGTCGTCGAATGGATGGCTGAGACCTTCGTTGTCAAAGACCACGAGGTTGGGCTTGAGCTTGAGCTGCGAGCGCTTGAGCGTGACGACTTGCTCGCACGACGTGTTGAAGCCGAGCTCGTCATAGATCGCAGCGCCGATGACGCTCGCCGCGCTCGCACGCTCCGGCAGCCCTTGATCATCGGCCTTGAGCATGTACTTGCCCTTGCCCTTGATGTTGATCCGGAAGCCGAGGGTCGAGCCGTTGTCTTTACCGTGATCGATCAACCACTCTTCGTCTTTGACGTCGGCGGGCTCCGGCAGCATGTCCTCGGGTTTGCACGCGCCCGGCGCCTCATCGTGCCCCGCCTCGCCTCTGGGCCGATTCGTGTACCAGGACGAATCCGCGACCTCGTCCATGCTGTTGACGTTGCGTGCCTCGCCCGAAACATCGACCGCGAGCCCGCGCGACACGCGTGCGAACACGACGTTGTCGACCTGATCCCAGATGAACGGCGAGACGTATTCGAGCGGCGCGCACGTCTGACGGTTCTTGTCGTCGGGCGCAGGATCGGCGCGGCACGCCACCGACACATCATTGCTATCCGGATCGATGGTCATCGGATCGCGGAAAGGGAACGGCTTGGCGGAGCTAGCGCAGGCAGTGATCAGAAGTAGGGCTGCTCGCTTCATCTTAGAATCCCTGCCGCGAGCCGAACGCGACTCGAACCGAGGTAATGCCTGCGCCTTGGTCGAACGTCTCGGTACCGAGGCCGAACAGGATCTCGAAGCCTTGATCACGCACGGCGCTCGTGGTGACGCCGATGTCCCACGACAAGCGCAGCTTGCTCGGTCCGAGACCTTGGAGGTGCTCGCCGTACGCATTGCCGAACGTGACGCGCGTCTGGCCATCGAGGCCGAGCCACACCGGCCACCTGTAACCGAGCTGGGCCGCCGCCGTGCTGCGGCCGGTCATCCAGCCGGGGACGAAGCCGGGCATCAGATCGCCGCCAAGGACCGCATATTCGTTGAACGGAATGCCTTCGCCTTGCAGCTGATCGACGAACTGCAGCGCGAGCTGCATCTTTAACACCCGCTGATGGCCGGTAAGATCGACAGACGCGCCGAGCACGCCGCCGTACTGGATCCACGAGCGGGTCTGATGAAGGTCGAAGTTGGTATTGGAGTTCGCCTTCAAGAACCAGCCGCTACCGGGTGCCGGCTTCGGCGAGCGCGAATCGATCTGTAGATCGACGCCACCAAATGCGGTGGCGTAGTCGTCGCCGAACAGCGGGGGCTTCTCGAGCGTGCCGTTGTCGACGAGCTGGGAGACCGTCGGGTTGCCGCAGCAGCCGCCCGCGACGAAGCTCAACCGGTGGACACCGCCGCGCACGCGGACGCTAGATTCGTCGACGATCTTGTGGCGATAGCTCGCGCTGCCTTCGATCTTCTCGAGGCCGTACCGCGAGAGTGTCCCGGTCTTGACGTCCGGGCCGATGCCAAAATAGATGTTGTCTTCGGAGCGCTTGAACTCGAAGCGGGTCTCGACCACATCGCCCTTGGTGACCGAGTAGCGATCGGCCGCCGTCGCGTCGATCCACCGCGGGCCCCAGGTCGCGAAGTGGAGGCGGAGCTGGTTGTCCTTCGCGAGGAAGTCGTCGCCCGCGTAATAGACGCCGACGCTGGGGAGCAAGCCGAAGTCGAACAGGACCGTCGGAATGATCACGTTGTTGCCTTCGGGGCCAAACGTGAAGATCGATTCGACCGTATCGGCCCAGTGATCGCGTTCCGCGGTGGTCACGAACGCACCGATCGGTTTCCGGATCACGTACTCGTACGGAACCCAGAGCGGGAACAGGATGACGCGAGGGATCCACCACGCCCATGAATGGTCGTCGACGTCCGGGTTGCCGCGGCCGTCGTAGTCGGGCACCGCGCGCTTCGGATTGTCGGCATGCACCACGGAGGTGGTCACTGCGAGAGCCAGGCAGATGCAGATGCAGGTGCGAATGGTCCTGACCTGTGCAAACCATTCGCCAAAAAAACTCGTACTGCTCACGGTCGAGTAGTCTTGCACGGGTGCGGTAGCAAACCCGCCATTGGACGAAAGAGCCGTGCGCTTGAAGCACATTGCGCCCCTCCGCCACATTTCTACAGCCAAAACGTCACTCTGGTTGGTCTCCGAAATTGCATTAGCCCCCCCAATGCTTAGTCGCTCGAGTCCTCTCATTATTCTAATGATTTGTAGCACCGTCGCGGCCGCCGGTCCCGACCCCGGGGCACCCACCGAGGTGCCGAAGTCCGCGCCGCCCGCCCCGCCCGCGCCGCCCGCGCCAGACGCGCCCGCGCCAGACGCGCCCCCGTCGATGGCCGAACAAGCGGAGAAGGTCGCGGACAAAGCCAAGCTCACGCCGATCATCACGAATCCGGGCAATCCGACGCGGCCCGCGTTCCAGCTCTACGCCGAGATCGATCTTCCGATCGTCGCGACGGGTGCGGTGTTCGCTCTCGCGCGGCTCACGAAGGTCCAACCCGCGTATTGCGCGCCATTGTGTTCCCAGAGCGGACTCAATGCGATCGACAAGCTCACGGCAGGGCGCTTCAGTAGTGCGTGGTCGACCGCCTCGGACTTCGAGCTCTACGGGCTCGGCGCGGCGGCCGCAGTCATCCTGCTTCACGACGAGGGCGCATTGAATGCGCTCAACGACGCCGTCGTGATGGGCGAAGCAACGTTGAGCGCGACCGCCGTGGCTTCGATCATGACGCTCGCCGCGGGTCGGCCACGGCCGTTCCTGTACTCGGATAGCGCACCGCTCTCGGTGCGCAACAGCGCCGATGCCGGCTTGTCCTTTCTCAGTAGCCACACCGCCGAGGCGTTCGCGATCGTGACCTCGCTCTACGTCGCCGAGAAGCGGCTCCATCCGGGTTCGATGCGCCCGAAAGTCATCCTCGGCGTCGGCCTCGGCCTCGCGACGATGGTCGCCGTCTCGCGCGTGATGGCCGGCTATCACTTCATCACCGATGTCGCGGGCGGCGCGATCGTGGGTTCATCGCTCGGGGTATTGATAGCGTCAGTGCACAACTCTCCCGTGGAGATCGTGCCGATCGTGAACACCGACACGAAAACAGCAGGCTTGGGGCTCACGGGTAACTTCTGACGAGATTCCCCTAGCGCTTTTGCTCGTTGCGGACCGTGCGTTTGCGACCCAACTTGACCGGCGATGAAACGACTCTGTGCAGGGCTCGCTGCGATCGCCTCTGCGTGCACGCCCAACAACTCGGGCAGCTCGCTGGTTAACTGCGAAAAGTTGGCAGTTCAGCTCGCGCAAAAGAAACCTGGCTGGAACGGCACTGTCTTCACGATCGCGATGGAGAACCACAGCCGCAGCCAGATCTTTGGCAATCGCCACGCGCCGTTCATCAACAAGCTCGCGAAGAGCTCCGCGGTCGCGATGGGCTACCACGACCCGTACGTCCATCCGAGCGAGGCAAACTATCTCTGGATGGTGTCGGGCGAGAACTTTGGCGTGCTCGACGACGACGATCCGAACAAGCACTCGTTCGACTCGACCTCGCACATCGCCGATCAAGTCGAGAATGGTGGCCTGGCCTGGAAGTCGTATCAGGAGTCTATGGGCGCGCCGTGCGGCCTCGTCTCGCACGGGCGCTACGCAGCCAAACACAACCCGTTCGTCTACTTCGACGACATCAACGGGTGGGACGGTGCCTCGGTCCACAAGACCCAGCGTTGCGTCGACCACGTCGTGGACTACTCGGTGCTCGACAAAGATCTCGTAGCCGGCACCGTGCCGAACTACGCGTTTATCACGCCGAACCTCGACGATGACATGCACGATGGATCGATCGCGGAAGGGGATGCCTGGCTGTCACACGAGATTCCCAAGATCATAGCGAGCCCCGCGTATCAAAACGGCGGCGTGATCTTTCTGCTCTGGGACGAGGGCGGCGGCACGCCCGCGAACGACGATCCGCCATTCATCGCGATCTCGAATAACGCGAAGCCCGGCTTCCAGTCGCTCGCGAACTACGACACGAGCTCTTATTTGAAGACCGTCGAAGCCGTGCTCGGCCTCGGCTCGCTGCCCTGCGACGCGGAGAGCGCCTCGGTCAACACGATGGCCGATTTGTTCAATGCACCGCTCGCCGATCCGCCGGCGCCCAGCCTCGCGGTGATTCCCTAGTGAACGCCCGTGCCGCGATCGTGTCGCTCGCGCTGGTCGCGTGCACACCATCGCCGTCGCCGTCGCCGAATACGAGCACCACGCCCGCGCAGCTCCGCGCGCTCTTGTTCAGCGACCCATCGCTATCGGAGCCTGTCGGCCAAGCGTGCGCCGATTGTCACGATGCACGCGTCGCATTCCGCGATCCCGAAGCCGATCACTCGACCTCGATGGGGGTCGTCGCCGGCCGGTTCGGTTCGCGCAACTCACAATCGCCGATGTACGCCGGACTCGTCCCGGCGCTTCACTACGATCCCGAGGTGCTGCAGACCATTGGCGGCTTGTTCTGGGATGGCCGCGCCGATTCGCTCGAGGACCAGGCGAACGGTCCTCTCATGAACCCGCTCGAGATGGCGAACCCTTCGAAGCAAGTCATCATCGACAAGCTCCGCCTCGGCTCGAACGCCGATGCCTTCCGCGCCACATTTGGCGACGATGCGCTCGATGATGTAGACAGCGCGTATGCTTACTTGACCACCGCGCTCGCCGCGTTCGAGCGGACGCCCACGTTCGCGCCGTTCTCCTCCAGGTACGATCGCTACCTCGCCGGCACCGCGACGCTGAGCCGCTCCGAGAAGCACGGCCTCGCGATCTTCGAAGATCCTGCACGCGGCAACTGCGCGAGCTGCCATCCAAGCCGGCCGAGCGCGGATGGTGCGCCGCCGATGTTCACGAACTACGCATACGCGAACCTCGGGATCCCCGCATACGCGAACAACCTGTTCTACGAGCAGCCCCCACCGCTCAACCCCGATGGCGCCAAGTACATCGATCGCGGTCTCGGACGCACACTCGATGATCGTCGCGAGGACGGCAAGTTTCGGACGCCGACGCTGCGCAATATCAGCCGCACGGCTCCGTACGGCCACAACGGCTACTTCTCGAACCTGTCCTACTTCATCGATTTCTTGAACACGCGTGATCTCGGCTCGACCGAGGTCGGCACCTGCAGTCGAGCGCAGGAAGAGGCTCGCTGTGCGTGGCCCGCACCCGAAGTCACGGCGACGCTCGATCACCATGTGGGGCGTCTCGTGCTGAGCGAGAGCGACATCGACGATCTCGTCGTGTTTCTCGAGACCCTCGACGACGTCCAGTAGGGTCGTCGCATAATCGCGGCACTCGGGCTCGCGGCAAGGTCCTAGTAGCGGTGGCGCCAGAGCAGGTCGATGCCATCGTAGCTGCGGTCGCCGGCGGTAGTCTCGAGCTCGAGCTGGCGCGTGAACCAGTACTCGAGCTTGCCCTCGCTCGAATTCTCGTCGGGGCGCGCTGCCAGGTGCTGGGTGACCGAGAAGAAGAGCGTGTGCGTGATCCACGAGCCGACCGTGACCGCGGCGCTGGAGGTCGCGGACGCGGCCTCGTAGCGAATGACATCGACATCGAATGGCAGCGCCTTCTTCACGTAGCCACCGAACTGGTTCGCGACTATCGAAGTGCCGGCCGAGGTCGCTTGGTCGCGCGCACTGCCACTGTTCGGATCGCCATTGGGCTCGCCGCCTAGCAAAAAGCCGAGCAACTCGCTCTGCGAGTAGAGGCCGGGGTCGGAGCTGAGCACGAGTTGCGGCTTGGACAACCGGCCGCGGATCTGGGTGACCGTGGTGACGTCGGTGAAGTCGTGGCTGATTCGGACCTCGACCTGCGGATCGATCGTGCCGTCGAAATAGACCGCGGCACGCTCGATGCGATAGCGGCGATCGAAGAGGTCGAGGTCACCGCTGTTCGCCGCGATCGAACCCGTCACGCCCATGGTGTCGGCGTCCATGGTGACCTCGAGCTTGCCGTCGAGGGTGGTGCGAAACTCCTTGGACTCGACCTCGGTCTTGTGCAGCGTGACGTGCGCTATCAGGCCGGGCTGGGTCGGGGGCGCGGGCGCATCCGGTGCGCCGTTCTGACCGGCCGAGACGTGCTGCGGTTTTTGCTTCTGGAGGCCGAGGTGCAAGTCCGCGGGCGTGCCGACAGGCTTGAGTGCTTCGCCACCTGTCTTGTCGACCGCGATGAACGTCTTGTCGATCGAGACGTCCGCGATCCAGGTCTGATTCTTGCGGCTGATCTTTGCCGTGATCTCGGAATCGATCAGCGGCTCGACCGCGCCGATCGGCGACACATGATGGAGGATCAGCTTCGCAGTCCCACCACTGAGGTTCGTGCCCTCGAGCGCGATCATGCCATCGACCTTGAGATCGCCCTTGCCGAGCTTGCCCGTAGCGGCGAGCTTGATCTGATCCTTGGAAATCACGATATCGATCTGAGCCCTCTGCATCGTACCGACCTGCGGTGCGATCGGTAGCCGCGCCTCCTTGAGATGGATTTCGCCGAGAATGTTCGCGGTGCGCGGGTCAAAGCCCGTGACCGTGAGGTCCGCGTTCAGCGTGCCTCGCGCGGCACTGCCCGGCTCCGGGACGAAGGCGAGCAACGGGGTGAGCTCGAAATCCTTCGCCTGCAACTTTGCGGTCGCCGCGGCGAGGTGCTTCGGATCGACGGTGGCAACGAGATCGATCTTGCCGCCGCGGTCTTCGGTCCCGTGAAGCTCGATCTTCGCGCCGTTCGCTAGCTCGTACTCGGTCTCGAGCGTGATCGTCTTGATGATCCGTACCGGCGGCAGCCCCATCGGGCCTGGCCGCGATTTGAGATCGTTCGCGGTAAACTTCGCCTTGACGACCGGCGCTCCGAGGGTGCCGGTGATCCCGACCTTGCCATCGAGCGTACCGCCGATGATCTCGTTGCGACCGAACACTTCGAGCAGAGCTGGCGCGGACGTCTGCTCGAGCGACAGCGTCGCGTTCAATGCGGCGGTCTTGAGGCTCGTCGGATCGGTGCGCAGTTGTGCGATCGTCACCGGTAGCTTGGCCTCGAAGTCGAGCAGCGTCACCGCACCCTTGTGAGTCTTCATCGTGATGTTCGCGGTCATGGATTGACCGTCGAGCTTCGCACCGAAATGAGCATCGACGGGCTGCGCGACCGGCGAGCCGCGAAGGTTGGTGACATCGACTCGAGCGCTAGCGGTCTTCGCGCCTTCACCGATGTCGAGTGCGAAGCTCGCATTGCCACGCATCGCAGACTCGACGCCGAACCGCTCGAGCATCGCCGGGTCGAACGCGATGGTGTCGGTCGTGATCGACGCCGCGTGCAGGGCCGCGAGGCCTTGGCGCTGCCAGGCCGCCGGATCGGTGACATCCGCCGGCAAGGCGATCTCGGCGCGCGCGGTCACGGTGCCGACCTGCTGCGCAGAGATGGTCAGGGTCGGCACGAGCTCGCGCAGGGTGGGTTGCTCGATCACGAGCTCCGCATCGACACGACCGAGGCCGCGGAGTTGTGGGATCTCGAGCCGCTCGACCTTGAAGTCGCCCATCGCGGTCGTCGCCGTGATCGCGAGCTCTCCATCGAGCCGACCACCCATCGGCGGCTTGGTGACGGTGACCACCTTACCGGTGCTCGGCTGGGTCAGCGCGTTCAACCGGCCGAGCACGACGAGGTGATCGACGTACGGTGCGATCGAATCGACCGGCGTGGCCAGGAGGTTCGCGATCTGACCAAGGTCGACCGCGGCGACCTGTACGCTCGCGGTCGTCAGCGCGTTGCGCCCGGCGCGCTTCCATGCCCCAAAATTCATGAGGTCTTGCGGTGCAGCGAGCTGGACCGCGATCTTCACGCTGCCCATCGTGCCGCTCGACGCCGAGCCCGTCACCGTGACCTTGCCGGGTGCGGCGGCGATCTTCGCATCGAGGTCGACTGCCGGCTTGGTCGGATCGACCGCGACACCCTTGCCGGTGATGTCGAGCGTGCCGCCGAATCGGTCGGCCTTGCGCGTGACCGCGGCGTGCGCGGTGATCGCGCCGCGATATTTCGGGCCGAGCACCGCGAGCGCGAGCTGAGCGACATCGACCTTCGCAGTCAGATCACCTGCGTGGCGACCGGCGCGATCGAGCTCTGCCGAGAGCGCGATGTGACCGGCTTGCGACGAAGTCGCGAAGCTCGTGAGCGCGAGGTGCTCCGGATCCATCACGAAGTGACCGCCATCGCCGGTCCAGTCCGAGCCGTTGCCCGCGCGCACGTGATGGTGCCCGAGATCGACGGTCACCGTGCGTCCCGTGCCCGGCGGGGTCACGAGCGCGGCGAGCTCGATCAGCCAGGGGTCTTGATATGGACGCGACGTGACGTTCACCGCGATCCGGCCGTCGCTGCGATCCACCGCGGTGAGCTCGAGCTTGCCGAGCGCCATCGTGCCGCGCACGATGCCGACGGCCTTCACGCTCGCCTTGCCATGGGGCTGATTCGGCAAGTGAGTGCCATCGATCGCGATGCTCAGCGATGCCATCCGCAGGTCCTGCATGCTGAGCTGCGTGCCCTTGACGGTCGCCTTGACCGCGAGGTCCGGCGTTGGCATCAGTGCGCCGCTCGCGTCGAGGCTGACATGCAACGAACCGTGCAGCGGCGCCTTGCCACCCGATGCGTGCGCCGGGTCAGCGACTGCCGTGACGATCGCGTGATCGAGATGGATCGCTTGGCCCGCGCGCGTGATCGCGGCGTCGATGTTCGCCTTCATGGGGCCCGTCACGGCGATCTTCGAGGCGAGCTTCTGGCCTTCGCTCGAGAGATCGATCGTGAACTCGGCGCGCGGAATCTGCTGATACGTGCCGTGCCCCTTGATCGTCGCGGTCGCGGTCGGCAATGCCCCGGCCGCTCCTCGTGCGACATCGAAGGTCGCCGAGAGCGCACCGCTCGCGAGGAGCTTTTTCTGCGTGATCAGGGCGAGATCGAGCTCGTTGGTGCCGAGCGTGCCGGTCACGTGCATCGCATCGAGATCCGCCGACAGCTCCGCCACTAGCTTCGCCGCGCCGACGCTCGCATCGAGCGACAGCGGGATCACCGAGCCGTTCTGGCCGCGAGCTGTGATCGCAAGCGCGAGATCCCCGGGCAGCTCGAGCCGAGGCACCAGCTTGGCGACCGCGGCCTTCGGTGCCGCGACCAGCAACATGCCCGAGAAATGCGGCAGCTTTCCTTCGACCTTCGACTTGCGGATCGAGAGGTCGCTCGCGGCGATCGATACACCTCCGACCATGACCTCGAGGTGAGAGGCACGGGTCTGCTCCGCGTCGTCGTTGACCTGCGCGAGGATCGTGATCGGGGCGTCACGCTCACGCCAGGTCGCAACGAGCCGCAGCCCGGCGTTGCGCGTGCCCGCGGCGTGGATGTGACCATTCGTATCGATCAGCACGCCGTCGAAATTCATCACGCCGAGATCCGGCTGGCCTGTATCGACCATCACGTGCCCGCGGATCAGCTCGACATCGTCGAGGTCGACATCCCACGCGGACTTGCTCGCGGGCTCGTTCGGATCCGATGGCGTCATGAAGTTGGCGAGCGCGAACGAGCCGTCGGCCTCGCGCTTGATCGCGACGTCGACGTCCTCGGCGATCACTTCCTTGAGCTTGATGTCTCGCTTGATCAGGGTGAACACGCCGACTGTCGCCGTCAGCTTCTTGATCGTGATCGCCGGCTTACGGTCGGGGCCATTGATCACGACATCGCGCAGCACGAGGTCGCCGAACGGCGTGCCTTCGACCTTGCCGATCGAGCCACCACCGACGAACAGCTTCGCGAGCTGATCGTTGCCAATGGCGCGAACCTTCTCGCGTCCATAATCGGTGTGAAGGACCGAGAGCGCGATGACGACCACCGCGACCACGAGCAAGCCCAGGCCGAGCGAGATGCGCTTGACCCAGCGCAATCCTCGCCGCCACCCGTAAACTTCGTGCTCCGATGCGAACGCCGCCATATCAGAACGCCTCTCCGAGGCTGAGGTGGAACGCGTATTTCGAGAGCGGCTCCGGATCCATGGGTCCGGTGTTGTTGAGGCGATAGCCGAAGTCAGCGCGCACCGGCCCGACGATCGTGAGCAAGCGCAGGCCAAGACCGGCCGCCCAGTCGAGCTGGAAGGGCTTGAGCTGGGATGCGGTATCCGTGACTTCACCGCCATCCAGAAACACGACGCCGTTGAGCGTCATCTTCTTGACCGACGTGATCGGGATGCGCGCCTCGAAGCTGGTATCGATCATCCCACCGCCGCCGTACGGCACCGTGATCGTCGCGCCATTCACCGGTCCTGTCACCGACGGCGACAACATGCGCTCCGCGAAGCCTCGGTTGCTCGAGGCGCCACCGGCGTAGAACCGCTCGGTCGGCGGCACGACGCCAGTGAGCTGACCGTACCGAACCTTCGCCGCGAGGATGACCGGACCGAGCGGAGCGTACGCGCGGATCTCCGGGATGATCTGCTGATAGTTGTACGACCCGCCCGCGTAGGTACCGCCTTCGGCGACCTGGAGCTCGCCGTACAAGCCCCATCGCGGCTCGACCGGATGATCGCGGAGGTCCACGACGAGCGCTTGCTTGAACGCGCCGAGAAATTCGGAGTGGTCGATGCCGAGGTGCATTTGCAGCGCCTTGTCGACGAGCATGCTCGGGCGGATGAAGCTGTATTGCTGGACCTGATAACCTAGTCGCATCATCACGCGCCGCGTGCCGAGCGGAATCTCGTAGCCGAGCTGACCTTCGGGGCCGTACTCGGTGAACGCCTCGTAGGCGAGGTACGTGTAGCCCGCCTCGACCGAGCCCTTCGCGTGCGTGAAGAACAGGTCCTGGCGCTCGACCTTTACCAGGGCGCGGACGCGTGGCTCGTAGCCGGTGCCGTCGCGTCGATACGCGTACGCCGGTCGGAAATCGAGCGTGACGGTGTCGAGCGGAAAGGGCCAGCCGATGATCTGATAACCCGCGCGACCGCGGACTTCGTAGCTCAACGGATCGATACCGAAGCCGCCACCGAGCGTGATTTGATGCGCGGCGCTCTCGGACACCGACACGTGCATGTCGACCTGCGCGGTGTCGCCTTGATCCGGCTGGATCTGAACCGAAGAGAACCGATTGAGGCCGTAGATATCGCGCTGGGTCTTCGTGATCGCGCGGTTCGAATAAACCTGGCCCGGCTGGAAGTGGAGCCGATTGATGATCGCGTCGCGCATCTCGCCTTGGACGCCCTCCACGATGATCTTGCCGAACGTGCACTTCGGCCCCGACCTGAACCGCAACATGACGATCGCCGTGTGCGTGGGCAGGTCGCCCTCGACCGTGGCATCGAGCTTCGCGCGCGCGTAGCCGGCGTCCTGAACAACACCGAGGACCTTCAGCTTCGCGTCGTCGTAGGTCTCGTAGATGAACGGCGCACCATCGCGGAGCGGCATCGCCGCTCGCACGGCGGCGTACGGCAGCGCTGGATCGGTCGGCAGCCCCTCGATCCGCACCTTGACGGTCGAACGAGTGCCCTCATCGACCTTGTAGATCACGGTCGTCGCGAGGTCCTTGCGCTCGATCCGTGGCTGGACATCGATCTCGAGGAAACCCTCGCGCTGGTACTGGCCCTTCAGTCGACTCGCATCGCTCGTAACCTGATACGGGTCGGCGGGGCGCCCGGCCTCCTCCGCGCGGTGTAGCGCGAGGCCATTGAGCAGGTCGCTGCTCTTGATCTTCTTGTTGCCCTCGAACTTGACACTCGCGAGGTACTCCTCGCCAGGGTGCCGCGGAGGCGTCGAGTGGCACGCGCTCGCGATCACACCGGCGGTGATCAACAGAACGAGCGAGCGAGCCATCGCGGTAGTCAGTCCAAGATCGATACCAGCGTAAGTGTGCGGGATGCCTACCGCACACCGCGCCGGGTCGCACACCGAGCCGCTCTGACGCGACCGGACTGCTATTGACTTCTGTTTAATAGAAATCCGTGGCGCGGGCCCGTCTCCGACCGCTGGTCAAAAGACCGTCTTGATCGCGCAACGGGATGCAGGTGTGGAGATGGTTTTTAGCCGGACTACGCCGTCGCGTCGAGCGAGTCGGCGAGGATGCTGACGAGCCGATCGATCTCTTCTCTGGTCGAGATGAACGGCGGCGCGAGCTGGATCGTATCTCCGCCGTAGCGGACGTAGAGCCCCTTCTCGAGGCACTTCATCGCGACGTCGAACGGACGCTTCGCCGGCTCGCCCTTGACCGCATCGAGCGTGAGCCCAGCTGCGAGGCCGAAGTTTCGAATGTCGGTGATGTGCCTGGTGCCCTTGAGCCCGTGCACCGCGTTCTCGAAGTACGGCGCGAGCGCCTTCACGCGGTCGATCACCTGCTCGTCGATCAGCACGTCGAGCGCGGCGTTACCCGCGGCGCACGCGACGGGGTGAGCGGAGTACGTGTAGCCATGCGGGAATTCGAGCATGTAGGCAGGTCCGCCCTGGGCCATGAACGTGTCGTAGATCTCCTTGATCGCGACGACACCACCGAGCGGCTGAACACCGTTGGTGACCTGCTTTGCAAAGTTGAGGATATCCGGGGTCACGCCAAAGGCCTCGGCGCCGGTGAACGCACCCATCCGACCGAAGCCGGTGATGACCTCGTCGAAGATGAGGAGGATGTTGTTCGCGGTACAGATCGCGCGGAGCTTCTCGAGGTAGCCCTTGGGCGGCGGAATCACGCCGCCCGAGCCTGCCATCGGCTCGACGATCAGCGCCGCGATATTCGAGGCATCGTGGAGCGCGATCAACTTGAGCAGATCGTCGGCGAGCTCCGCGCCGGTCTCGGGCATGCCGCGTGTGAACGCGGCCGCCTTGTTCGAGAGCGCGAGCTGGGTGTGGCTGATGTGATCGGCTTCGAGCGTCTGGCCGAACACCTTGCGGTTCGCGACGATACCACCGACAGAGATGCCGCCGAAGTTAACGCCGTGGTAGCCCTTCTCGCGGCCGATGAGCCGGGTCTTCGTGCCCTGACCCTTCGCGCGCCAGTACGCGCGCGCCATCTTGAGCGACGTGTCCGCGGCCTCAGAGCCCGAGCCAACGAAGAACACGTAATCGAGCCCGGCCGGCGTGAGCTCCTTGATCTTGTTCGCGAGCGCGAACGAGCCAGGATGACCGAACTGGAACGCGGGCGCGTAGTCGAGCGTTGCGACCTGCTTCTGCACGGCCTCGATGATCTGCTTGTTGCCGTGGCCTAGGCCGCAGCACCACAGGCCCGAGAGCCCGTCAAAGATCTTCTTGCCCTCGGCGTCGGTGTAGTACGCGCCTTGGCCACCGACGATCATGCGCGGGCTGTGCTTGAACTGGCGATTGCCGGTGTACGGCATCCAGTGCGCATCGAGCCACGCCGAGTCCGATCGAATCTTCTGGGGTTCCGAGCTCATAAATTGAACGTCCCGCGGCGCACGAACTGACCACGGCCTTTCTTCTGTTTACCGACCCATTTGTCGTCCTCGACGATCAGCTCGCCGCGCGACAGCACGTGCGACGGAGAACCCGGCACGACCCGGCCTTCGTACGGTGAATAATCGACGTTCATGTGGAGCGTCTCGACGCCGAGCTTCTTCGGCTTGTTCGGATCCCACACGACGACATCGGCATCTGCACCGATGGCGAGGGTGCCCTTCTTGCCGTACATGCCAAAGATCTTCGCCGGCGCGGTCGACGTGATCTCGACGAACCGATTCATCGAGATCTTCTTCTGCGTCACGCCCTCCCACAGGAGGTGCAAGCGCGTCTCGACACCTGGCATCCCGTTGGGGATCTTCGAGAAGTCGTCACGCCCGAGCTCCTTCTGATCCTTCATGCAGAACGGACAGTGATCGGTGGCCACGACCGAAAGATCGTAGTTACGGAGGCCGCGCCAGAGGTGCTCTTGGTGGTGCTTCGCGCGCAGCGCCGGCGTCGCGACGTAGCCCGCGCCTTTGAACTCGTCGCCCGGTTCGCCGCGCAAGTAATCTTCATCGAGGAACAGGTACTGCGGACACGTCTCGGCGTACGCCGGGAGGCCGCGGTCACGCGCCTCCATCACGCGCTCGAGCGCGCGCTGCGCCGAGAGGTGCACCATGTAGACCGGCACCTTGGCCATCTCGGCCAAGGCGATCGCGCGCTCGGTGCCGGTGGCCTCCGCGATCTCGGGCCGCGTCAGCGCATGATAGACGGGCGCGGTGTGGCCTTCGCCGAGCGCGCGCTTGATCAAGATGTCGAGCGGCAACCCGATCTCGGCGTGCATCGTGATCAGCGCGCCGAGCTCGCCGGCGCGCAACATCGCCCGGAAGATCTGCTCGTCGTCGACCATGAACACGCCGGGGTAGGCCATGAACATCTTGAACGACGTCACGCCTTCGCGAACGAGCTGGCCCATCTCTTCGAGCGTGTCGGCGTTCGCTTCCGTCATGATCATGTGGAAGCCGTAGTCGATCGCCGCGTTGCCTTCGGCCTTTGCGTGCCACGCGTCGAGGCCTGCACGCAGGGTGCTTCCCTTCGACTGGATCGCGAAGTCGACGATCGTCGTGGTGCCGCCATGTGCCGCCGCGATCGTGCCGGACTCGAACGTGTCGGACGCGAACGTGCCGCCGAACGGCATCTCCATGTGGGTGTGGCAATCGATGCCGCCGGGGATGACGTACTTGCCGGTCGCGTCGATGACCTCGAGATTCGGTCCAGCGGGCGATACCACCGGTGTCGAGTAGCCGGTGATCTTGCCGCTCTCGATGAAGATGTCGGCAACGAACGTATCCGAGGCGGTCACGACGGTGCCGCCGTGGATCTGAATCGTTCTAGCCATCAGCGATCCTCGGTCAGGATTCCGTACGAATCGGGACGGCGATCGCGGAAGAACTGCCACGTGCGACGGACTTCTTCGATCATGTCCATCTCGAGGACGCCGGTGATCAGCTCGTCCTTGTCTTCGCTCGCACACGCGATGATCTGGCCGCGCGGATCGCAGAAGTACGAGTTGCCGTAGAACCTGCCGATGTTCCACGGCGCCTCCGTCCCGACGCGATTGATCGCGCCGACGAAATAGCCGTTCGCGACGGCGTGCGCTGGTTGTTCGAGCTTCCAGAGATATTGCGAGAGCCCCGCGACGGTCGCCGACGGGTTGTAGACGATCTCCGCGCCGTTGAGTCCGAGCGCGCGCGCGCCTTCCGGGAAGTGGCGGTCGTAGCAAATGTAGACACCGATCTTCGCATAGCGGGTCTGGAACGTCGGATAGCCGAGGTTGCCCGGCCGAAAGAAGTACTTCTCCCAGAATCCGTTGGTCTGCGGGATGTGGTTCTTGCGATACTTGCCGAGGTAGGTGCCATCGGCGTCGATCACGGCCGCGGTGTTGTAGTAGACGCCGGCCATCTCTCGCTCGTAGATCGGGACGACGATCACCATCTTGTACTGCGCCGCGATCGGCGCGAGCAGCGCCACCGTCGGTCCTGGTACGGCCTCGGCCGCGTCGTACCAGCGCTTGTCCTGGCCCGGGCAGAAATACGGTCCGTTAAAGATCTCCTGGAGACACAGGATCTGGACGCCCTGCTTACCGGCGTCGTGAATCATCGGCAGGTGCTTCTCCACCATCGCAGCTTGGATCTGCGCGACGGACCTGGACTCGTCGTTGATCGGGTTGCTCGCCTGGATCAAGCCCGACAGGACCTGGCGACCCATCAGTTCGTCACCAGCAATCCCGTTTCCTTCGCGATGTCGCCGTTCCAGGTCTCGACATCTTTTGCTCTCGCGGGAACCTTGTTCCCACGCGCCGCTTCCTTGGCTTCGCGCGAGGCCCTCTGGCGATCGACGAGGTCATGGTGCGACGTGAAGTATGGCAGGCTCTTGCCGATGAACTCGCGCAGGTTCTCGAACTTGTGGTCGGTCATGAACTTGCCGAGCTCTTCCTTGAGCTCGCTGATGATCTCGTAGCCGCGGAGCATCGCGCCCGTGCAGACCTGCACCGTCGAGGCACCGAGCAAGAAGAACTGGGCGGCGTCGAAGCCGGTCTCGATGCCACCGATACCGCTGATCTGCACGCCCGGATTTGCACGCGCGACTTCCATCACCTGGCGCAGCGCGATCGGTCGCACCGCCTGGCCGGAGTAACCGCCCGGCACCGAGTAACCCTCGACGGTCGGCATCGGCCGCAGTGTCTTCAGATCGATGCCCGAGACCGACAGGATCGTGTTGATCATCGCGATGCCATCGGCGCCGCCCTTGAGCGCGCTCGCTGCGGGAACGGTCGGGTTTCCGACGTTCGGCGTCATCTTTGCCCACACCGGCAGCTTCGCGACTTCCTTCACCCAGCCGCAAACTTCTTCGACGATGTCGGGGTTCTCGCCCATCGCCATGCCCATCTTGCGCTCGGGCAAGCCATGCGGACACGACAAGTTGAGCTCGAAGCCATCGACGCCGGTCTCCTGGACCTCGCGCACGATCTGCTGCCACGCCTCCTTGCGGTACTCCTCCATGATCGAGGCCACGAGGATCTTGTTCGGATAGTTCTTCTTGAGCTGACGAAGGTCGTCCAACCAGTCGCCGTACGGACGATCGCTGATCAGCTCGATGTTCTGAAAACCGATCACTTCTTCGCTCGCGCGCGCACGCAGCTTCGCGTAGCGCGGCGCCGTGTTGATGACCTTGCTCGCATCGAGCGAGAAGGTCTTGCACACCATGCCGCCCCAGCCGAGGTCATAGCTCCGAGCGATCACCTTGCCATTGGTGCCGGGCGGGCCCGAACCCAGGAGGAACGGGTTCTCGAACTTCATGCCGTTGACAGTGATTGAGAGGTCGGTCATGCGAGCGGCTCTCATACCGCAGGCCCGAAGGCCACTCAACCAGCGTTTTCAAAGAGGCTCGAGCGCCTCGGCCAGCTGCTCGCTAGCGACGAAGTGGATCGCGCGCGTGTCGTATTTTCTAGTTCTCTCGCGCTGACGGTGTGATACCGCTTCACCTCCCATGGCGAAGCTGATCAACCACTGGATCGATGGTAAGATGTTCGAGCGCGGTGCCGAGCGGACCGGCGACGTGTTCAACCCGGCAACGGGCGAGGTCGCCTCGCAAGTCGCACTCGCCACGCCTGCGATCGTCGACGAAGCCGTCGCGTCGGCATGGAACGCTTCGCAGACCTGGCGCCACGCATCGATCGCGAAGCGCACCAAGATCCTGTTCGCATTTCGCCAGCTCGTCGACAGGCACACGAGCGAGCTCGCGAAGCTGCTCACACTCGAGCACGGCAAGGTCACCGCGGATGCGAACGGCGAGGTCCAGCGCGGCCTCGAGGTGATCGAGTTCGCGTGTGGCATCGCCGATCTATCGAAGGGCGAGTACAGCGAGAACGTCTCGACCGAGGTCGACGCGTACTCGATCCGCCAGCCGCTCGGTGTCGTTGCCGGCATCACGCCGTTCAACTTTCCGGCGATGGTACCGATGTGGATGTTCCCGCTCGCGATCGCGTGTGGCAACACGTTCGTATTGAAGCCGAGCGAGCGCGATCCGTCGGCTGCAAACTTCATGGCGCAGCTGCTCACCGATGCGGGCTTGCCGCCCGGCGTGTTCAACGTGGTCCACGGCGACAAGGTCGCGGTCGATCGGCTGCTGACGCACCCGAAGGTCGCGGCGATCTCGTTCGTCGGCTCGACCCCGATCGCGCAGTACATCTACGAGACCGGCACCAAGCACGGCAAGCGCGTCCAGGCACTCGGCGGCGCGAAGAACCACATGATCGTGCTCCCGGATGCCGACATGGAGCTCGCCGCCGACGCTGCGGTCTCGGCGGGCTACGGCTCGGCGGGCGAGCGCTGCATGGCGATCTCGATGATTGTCGGCGTCGGTAGCGCCGCGGACAAGCTCGTGCCGTTGCTCGAGGAGCGGATCGCGAAGCTCAAGGTCGGCGATGGTCTCGATGCCACCTCCGAGATGGGCCCGCTGATCACCAAGGCCCACCTCGACAAGGTGCGCGGTTATGTCGACGCCGGTGTCTCGGAAGGTGCGGCGCTCGTGACCGATGGTCGCGGTCTCGTTGCCGCGGGCGCGAGCTCGAAGGGCTTTTTCTTGGGGCCTTGCCTGTTCGACCACGTGAAGCCGAACATGTCGATCTACAAGGACGAGATCTTTGGCCCGGTGCTGTCGATGACGCGCGTCGCGACCTACGCCGATGCGATCGAGCTCGTGAACAAGAACCCGTATGCGAACGGCGTCGCGATCTTCACCAACGACGGCGGCGCCGCGCGCAAGTTCCAGCACGAAGTCGAAGTCGGCATGGTCGGCATCAACGTGCCGATTCCGGTCCCGATGGCCTACTACTCGTTCGGCGGCTGGAAGGCCTCGCTGTTCGGCGATCATCACATCTACGGCCGCGACGGCGTTCACTTCTACACGCGCACCAAGGCGGTCACGTCGCGGTGGCCCGATCCTTCGAATCGCGGGGCTGGCGTCAACCTCGGCTTTCCGACGAACAAGTAATGAAGCTGCTGGTGCTCATCACCGCATCGATCGCGGCCTGCAGTTTTGCGCCGCAGCAAGCGAGCTCGCTCGACGCGCCTGACACGCGCGCGCCTGATACGCGCGAGCCTGATACGCGCGAGATCGACGCGCAGGTCGACGGTCATCAGCTTCCGTCCGATGCGAAGATGTTCCTGGATGCACCGCCGCCGACACCGTTCGACGTGTCGATGTGCCCGGCGAGCTACATCTCCACCGTCAGCTCGACCTCGACGGTCTCGCGCTACCGGATCACCGGCACCGGTAACGCGGCCTGGGCGGAAGCTGCGTGCGAAGCCGATCATCCGGGTTGGACCCATTTGCTCGTTGCCGGCGTCACCGGCGAGTCGGGCCAAATCGCAGCGATCATTCCCGGCCACGCCGTGTTCTGGCTCGGCGCGGTGCAGCCGAAGAATCAGGCGACGCCGGCCACCGGATGGGTCTGGGCGAGCGGCGCACCGGTTCCGGTGAACGCGTGGAGCGCGAACCAACCGAACGACAACGCCGATGGCACCGAAGACAACGACCAGAACTTCGCGTACGTCGACTTCGCATCGGGCACGATAAATGATTCGGGCGCGAACTACAGCTTCAACGGCGTTTGCGAGTGTGATGGCGTGCCGGTACCCGCGAACGTCCAGGCGTACTTCGCGCAGTAGCTACGTGGGCTCGGGCACCGCCGCGATCGAAGAGGGCGCCGGCGTCCACTTCGGTTTTGGAAATCGTGCGAATCGGAGGCTGGAGACAAAAGGCCGTTGACGACGGCAGTCCTCGCCTACCCGGTGGTCCCGCTGCGATGAATGCGGATCGTGAAGCTCGAGGGGGTGGCCTCGATGTGTTTCGGGATCTCGCTCGTCGCCGTGCGCGGCGGCTCGAGGATGGAGATGGCACCGATGCGCGCGAGCACCTCGGTGGCACTCGGTCGCGCGCTCGGCTCGTGCGCGATCATGTCGTCGATCAAGATCGCGAGCTCGCGCGGCGCGTGCGGCGCGAGCTGTGCGACCTGATCGCCTTCGCGCATCATCCGACCGGTCAGCGCACGAAACGCGACGAGCCCGAGATCGTGAACATCTCCGTGCGGCGCGGCCGCGAGGTTCGAATCGTGCGCGACGACATCGCCCCAGCCGCGCACCGAGAACGCGGCACGTCGGTGTGGCGTGCGCACGATCGAGGCATCGGTCAGCCGGTTGTGGACGACACCGCGGGCGTGCGCGTGCTCGAGCACGTCGGTCGCGGCAGCCAGCATCGCGACGAGCTCGCCGAGTGGAAGGGGCTCGCTCGCGACGAGCTCTGCGATCGTGTCGCCGGTGATCAGCTCGAGCGCGACCCATGGGCGTTTGTCTCCGAGCACGCCACACTCGTAGACCCGCGGCACGCCCGGATGCGAGAGCGCTTCGAGCACGCACGCTTCGCGCAGGATCTGAACCGCGAGCGAGCGCATATAAGCTTGCGCCGGGTGCATGACCTTGACCGCCGCACGCCGCGGGAGCACCAAGTGGGTCGCGGCGTAGACCAGCCCGGTGTCTTCGCTGCGCAGCTCTTGATCGATCGTGTAGTCACCTACCCGAGCATTCGGAATGAAGCGCGCACTCGTAGCGGTGCGATGACGGGCCACCGCTCTGGAGTGTGTCACGAGCTGCGCATCAGCACCCAGTACAACCCCGCGGAGACCCCGAAGCCTACAAACCACGACCAGTCGTAGATCATCGCCATGGGTGGCCAGAACGCGCCCAGTAGCGCGATTGCAAAGCCCGCGACCGTGGCGGCGACCGCGGCAGGGTTCCAGCCACCCTTGTAACGATAGACGCCAGCTGGCTGATAGAGGGACGGTAGGTCGAGCTCCGTCTTCCTGATCACCCAGTAGTCCGTGATCAACACGCCCGCGACCGAGCCCAGCGCGGCGCCGTAGCCGCCCAGCCAACCGGTGAGATAGCGCGCAGGATTCGCGAGCAGCTCCCACGGCATCATCACGACGCCGAGCACGCCGGTGATCAGGCCGCCGCGCTTGAAATCGATCCTGGTTGGCAACGCGTTCGCAAAATCGTTCGCCGGCGACACGACATTCGCTGCGATGTTCACGGCGAGCGTCGCTATCACCGCGGTGACCATCGCGATCGCGACGATGATCTTCGAATGGAAGCTCGCGGCGAGCTCGATCGGGCTCTCGACCGCATGGCCGAAGATCAGGACGGTCGCCGAGGTGATTGCGATCGCCATCGCGGCGAACACGGTCATCGTGGTCGGTAGCGCGACGGCCTGACCGATCACCTGCTCGCGCTGCGACCGGCCGTAGCGCGTGAAGTCCGGCATGTTGAGCGATAGCGTCGACCAGAACGCGATCGTCGCGGTGAGCGACGGGATCCACGTGCTCCACACCGTGCCCTTGCCCTCGTACGACGTGCGCGCGAGCAGCGGGCCGAGCCCACCCGCGTGATCGATCGCCCACCACACGAGCAATGCGGTCATCACGAGCACGTACGGTGCGGCGAACCGCTCGACCCGGCGCAGGACATCCATGCCGCGGAAGATGATCAGGATGTTGAGGCCCCAGAACAGCGCGAACGAGATCCACTGCGTGTTCGCGAACCCCGCGGCTTGCCACGACGGGTGGGAAATCGCGAGGAGGTCGTGCCAGCCCGGCCACAGCGCCGTGAAGAACACTTGCAGTGCGTAGCCACCGATCCACGCGTTGATCCCGAACCATCCGCACGCGACGATCGCGCGCAGGATCGCCGGCAAGTTCGAGCCGCGCGTGCCATACGCGGCGCGCGCGAACACCGGAAACGGAATCCCGTACTTCGTGCCGGGATGCGAGTTGAGCAGGATCGGTGCGAGTACGATGATGTTGCCGATCAAGATCGCGCCGAGCGCCTGCCACCACGCCATCCCACTCGCGACCATGCCGGATGCCAGCATGTACGTCGGGATGCAGTGGGCCATCGAGACCCACAGCGCCGAGTAGTCGTACGTGGTCCAGGTTCGATCTCTGATCGCGACTGGCGCGAGATCGCGGTTGAACAGAGGCGACGCACGCAGCTCATCGGGTGCGGCGAGCTCGACTCGCCCGTCGGTGTGTTTGATGACGTCGCTCATAGGTTGCTTCCGCCAAGTACGCGACGAACCTACTACTTCCTCGCGTCCAGCTCACCCGTCACCTCGGGGATTTCAAGCGCGCAGCCCCGGCGGCGCCGGCCCATGCGGCGGTGACCGGGCAGATCGGGTATCCTGGTCTCCGTGACCACGCGTTCATCGGTGAAGAACAGCGCCGTAGTGAGAGGAACCGCAGCGATCGCGGCCGAGGTTGCCGCGAAACATGCGGCCGACGTCGACAAGGTCAGCCGGTTTCCGATCGAAACGTTCGAAGCACTTCGCAAGGCGAAGCTGCTCGCGACCGCCGTGCCGAAGGAATACGGCGGTCAGGGTGCCGGCATGCTCGAGCTCGGCCATCAATGCGCCGCGCTCGCGCAAGGCTGCGGGAGCTCCGGCATGGTGCTCGCGATGCACCACATCCAGGTCGCGTGCATCGCGCGTCACGGTGCGGGCACGCCGTACTTCGATGCGTACATGCGCGGGAACCTCGTCGCCAAGCAGGAGGTGGTCGCGTCGATCACGTCCGAGAACGGCACGTTCGGCGACACGCGCTCGTCGATCTGCGCGGTCGAGATCCAGGGCGATCAGATGGCGCTCGTCAAAGATGCCACGACCGTCTCGTACGGCCAGCATGCGGACGCGCAGCTCGTCACGTGCCGGCGCACCGCGGATTCGCCGGCGAGCGATCAGGTGATGGTGCTGTTCGAAAAACATCAGTACACGCTCGAGCAGAACGGCGTATGGGACACGATGGGCATGCGCGGCACGTGCAGCCCCGGCGGCAAGTTCTCCGGCAGGGGCGCGGCGGTGCAGATGCTGCCGGGCCTGTACGCCGATAGCTCGGCGCAGACGATGGTGCCGTACTCGCACATCCTGTGGGCCGCGCTGTGGACCGGGATCGCGAGCGATGCGCTCGGCAAGGCGCGGGAGTTCGTTCGCGCCGAAGCGCGTAAGAAGCCGGGCACCGTGCCCGAGAAGGCCGTACGGCTCGCCAAGGCGATGGTCGAGCTCCAGGCGATGCGCCACAACTGGGAGACCTGCGCGATCGAATTCGACGAGCTAGCGGGCGACAAGTCGGCGCTCGAGGGCATGGCGTGGGCGCTGCGCATGAACCAGTTGAAGACGTACGCGTCGGAGACCGCGCCCAAGCTCGTGCACGAGGCGCTACAGATCATCGGCATCATGGCCTACAAGAACGATTCGAAATTCTCGGTCGGGCGCCAGTACCGCGATACGTTGTCGGCGGCGCTCATGGTTTCCAACGATCGCATCGCCGGCAAGAGTGCGTCGATGCTCCTCGTCTTCAAGGATGACTAGCGATGTCGGCAACTGAATACGAGGCGCTGAAATTTCACGACGGCATGGTCGAGGCGGGGCTGATCGTTCCCGTCGGTGTCCAAGGTGTGTTCGGTCGCAACCACGTGTTCGAGTCCGTCCTCGAGGGCTTCAACAGCGCGGTGACGCGGCTCGCGAAGAACGATCGCGCGGAGTATTTCGTGTACCCGCCGGTGATCGATCGCAAGGTGCTCGAGAAGGTCGATTACATGGATTCGTTTCCGCACCTCGCGGGCACGGTCCACAGCTTCTTCGGCAAGGAGCTCGACGCGCGCGCGCTGTCCGACCGGATCCACGCGGGCGAACCGTGGGGCCAGGAGATGGGCATCACCGACGTGACGCTCAACCCCGCCGCATGCTACCCGGTGTACCCGAGCTTCACCGGCACCGTGCCCAAAGAAGGCAAGCTGGTCACGATGCTCAACTGGGTCTATCGCCACGAGCCTTCTCCGGAGCCGACGCGCATGCAGGCGTTCCGCGTCCGCGAGTTCGTGCGCTGCGGGACGCCCGATCAGGTCGTCGAGTGGCGCGACATGTGGCTGCAACGCGGCCTCACGCTGCTCCGCGCTCTCGGGCTCCAGGCCGCATCGGATGTCGCCTCTGATCCGTTTTTTGGCAAAGGCGGCAAGATGCTCGCCGCGAGCCAGCGCGAGCAGAAGCTCAAGTTCGAAGTGCTCGTGCCGGTGATCTCGAAGGAGAAGCCGACCGCGTGCTGCTCGTTCAACTTTCACGAAGGCCACTTCGGCGACGTGTTCGACATCCGGACTCTCGATGGGAACGTCGCGAACACCGCATGCCTGGGATTCGGCCTCGAGCGCTGCGTGATGGCGCTGTTCCAGGAGCACGGCTTCGATCCGGTCGCGTGGCCGAGCGAGGTCCGCGCATTGCTCTGGCCCGCGACCGAAGCGTGAGGGTCCTCGATCTGGAGGCCGCGACGTACCAGCGGCACTCGCTCCACGCGGAGGCCAAGGTCTGGGTCGAGAAGAACTGCTACGTCGATATCTGGATCGAAGTGATTCATGCGGTCGGCTGCGAGCCGCTCGCGATCGCGCCGTTCGTCGTCGCGTTGGACTTCGAAGGCGACCAGTGGACGTTCTTCAAGCCGCCGCACGACGAGCTTCGTGACCTCTACGGCCTCGACACGCAGGAGCTCAACTGCTGGCGACCGTTGCTCGCGCACGCCGAGGAGCACCTCGCCGCCGGCAAGTTGATCTCGACCGAGGCCGATGCGTGGTGGTTGCCAGATACGTCGGGCACCGACTATCGCCGCCAGCACACCAAGTCGACGATCGTGCTCAACGACCTCGATGTCGTGGCAAAGAAGCTCGGCTACTGGCACAACGCCGGCTACTTCACGCTCGAGGGCGAGGACTTCGACAAGACGTTCCGCGTCGGGGTCGAACCGGATCCGGCCTTCATGCCCTTGTTCGCCGAGCTCATTCGCATCGATCGCAGGGTGATCCGCCCCGTCGACGAGCTTCGGGCGATGGCGAAGCAGTTGCTCGCGAAGCACCTCGCGCGCATGCCAGTCGATAATCCGATCCGGCGATTCGCGGCACGGTTCGCGAGGGACTTGCCAACCCTCCAGGCGCTCGGCCTCGCGCACTATCACGCCTGGGCGTTCGCGACCGTGCGCCAGCTCGGTGCAGCGGCCGAGCTCCTCGCGCGCCACCTCGACTGGGCGGGCGGTCCGGCCACCGCGATCGCGGCGTACGATCAGGTCTCGCAGGGCGCGAAGACCTTCATCTTGAAGGCGGCCCGCGCCGTCAACTCGAAGAAGCCCTTCGATCCGAGCGTGACCTTCGAAGAGTGGGCGATCGCATGGGATTCGGCGATCTCGGAGCTCCGTGCGCACGGCCAGAGGCACGCGTTCGTGGCAGAATGAGCTCGATGTCGCGTACGCGCGTCGGGATCGACCTCGTCCAGGTCACGCGGATCACCGCGTCGCTGGAGAAATTTGGCGAGCAGTTTCTGCGCCGGATCTTCACGCCGCGTGAAGTCGCCTACGCGCGCGATCGCCCCGAGAGCCTGGCCGCGCGCTTCGCCGCGAAGGAAGCTGCGAAGAAGGCGCTCGCGCTCGATGGCGTCGGCTGGACCGAGATCGAGGTCGTGCGCCAGCCGAGCGGCGCGTGCGAGCTCGAGCTCCACGGTGCCGCGCGCGCCGCCGCCGACGCGATCGGTGCTCGCGATCTCGCGCTGTCCCTGAGCCACGAAGGAGATTTCGCGACCGCTATTGTCGTCGCGAGGTGTGAACAAGCATGAGTACTGATATCGCCACGAAGATTCGCAGCATCTTGAAGGAACACGGCCGCCTCACGAAGGACGTCGACACGCTCGATGCCGGCGCGGACCTGTACCAGGCGGGCATGACCTCGCATGCGAGCGTCAACGTGATGCTCGCGCTCGAAGGCGCGTTCGATGTCGAGTTTCCGGATGCGATGTTGAAGCGCAGCGTGTTCGAGAGCGTCACCGCGATCGGCAGCGCGATCGACGAGCTCACCGCGGCTACGTAATGACTGGAAGGGTTCGCGGCGTCAGCGGCAACGCCGGGATCCGAATCGAACACGGCTGGGAAGTCGCGGCCGCATCCGCCGGGCAGAGCGCGGACCATGCCGCATTGCTCGGCAGCCTCGATCACCTGCACTGGGTCCCCGCCCAGGTCCCGGGCACCGCGGCGAGCGCGATGCGCGCCGCGGGCCTGTGGAGCATCGACGACCAGCGCAACTTCGATGGCGAAGACTTCTGGTGGCGAACACGAGCGGCCTCGCAGGCAGCCGCCACTTGGCCGGCGTCGGCCGCGGGGGTTGCGGGCAGCAAGCTGGAGGCACGCTGCATCCTCGGCTTCGATGGCATCGCGACCCTGTGGGATGCGTGGGTCGACGGCGTGCACGTCGCCTCCGGCGACAGTATGTGGGCCCGCACCGAAGTCCTTCTTCCGCACCCGCCCAAGGAGATCGTGATCCGTTGCCGCTCGCTCGATGCCGAGCTCGCGAAGAAGCGCCCGCGACCGCGCTGGAAGGTGCCGATGCTCGAGCAGCAGCAGCTGCGCTGGATCCGGACCACCCTGCTCGGCCGCACGCCGGGTTGGTCGCCGCCGTGTGCGGCGGTCGGCCCGTGGCGCGCGGTGTGGCTCGAGCAACGCGTGCATCTGATCGGTGATGTCCGGATAAGCGCGCGGGTCGAAGCCACCTCTGGTGGCGAGGTCGGGATCCTCGATGTCGTCGCGGAGCTCTCCGCCGAGAGCGCGAACCTGGTCGTGTCGCGCGGCGAGGCGCGCGTGACCGCGCCGATGGAGCTGCGCGAGGGCCGCTGGCAAGGCGCCGCGCGCGTCGAACAGCCAGTGCTGTGGTGGCCGCACACGCACGGAGCTCCGGCGCTCTACGAGGTCGCGATCGAGGCGAACAATGTCCGCGTCGACCTCGGCCGTACCGGGTTTCGCACGCTCGAGATCGGTGCTGATTTTTCGGTGCGCGTGAACGGCGTCGCGGTGTTCGCGCGCGGTGCGTGCTGGACCCCACTCGACGTGGTGTCCCTGCACGCCTCGCCAGCGGCGATCGACGAAGCGGTCCAGCGCATGCGCGACGCGGGCATGAACATGGTCCGCATCGGCGGCACCATGACGTACGAGAGCGAGGCGCTCTACGACGCGCTCGACGAGCACGGTGTCCTGGTGTGGCACGACCTGATGTTCGCGAACATGGACTATCCCGAAGACCCGGCGTTCATCGCGACCGTCGAGCAAGAGGTCAAGGCGGAGCTCGGTCGGCTGCAAGCGCGGCCCTCGCTCGCGATCGTGTGCGGTAACAGTGAAGGCGAGCAGCAAGCCGCGATGTGGGGTGCGCCGCGAGAGCGCTGGGCGCCGCCGCTATTTCATCACGCAATTCCCGCCGCCGTGCACGCCATCGTTCCCGATGTCGCGTACGTGTCGTCTTCGACCCACGGTGGCGCCTTCCCGCACGCGTCGAACGTCGGGCCGTCGTCGTACTACGGCGTTGGCGCATACATGCGGCCGCTCGAGGATGCGCGGCGCGCGGAGGTGGCATTCGCATCGGAGTGCCTCGCGTTCGCGAACATTCCAGCCGCGAGTGGCCTGCCGGCCGGTGCGCGGGTGCATTCGGCTGCGTGGAAAGCTCGCTCGCCGCGCGACCTCGGCGCGGGATGGGACTTCGACGACGTCCGCGATCACTACGTCCAGCGCGTGTTCGGGATCGATCCGACCGCGCTGCGGTTCACCGATCACGATCGATATCTCGAGCTCGGCCGCTACGCGACGGGCGAGGTCATGGCGCGCACGTTCGGCGAATGGCGCCGCGCCCGCTCGGTCACCCACGGTGCGCTGATCTGGTTTCTTCAAGATCTGTGGCCCGGCGCGGGCTGGGGCGTCATCGATGCGCATGGTCGCCCGAAAGCGTGCTGGTACGCGCTCCGCCGAGCGCTCGCGTCCGTCGCGCTCGCGATCACCGACGAGGGCACGAACGGCCTCGCACTGCACCTCGCGAACGACACCGCGCAGCCGATCACGGGCACGCTCTCGCTCGAGCTGTGGCGCGGCGACGCGACGAACGTCGGGAGAGCGGCGCGCGATGTCACGGTGCCGGCGCACGCCGCGCTGGAGATCGCCGCCGGCGAGCTGTTCGAAGGCTTCTTAGATTTGTCGTACGCGTATCGCTTCGGAGTGCCCTCCGCGCAGGTCCTCCACGCGCAGTTCGGTGAGTGCGACCAGTTCTGGTTTCCCGCCGGCATGGCGGCCGGCAAAGTGGCCGAGGTCGGGCTCTGGGCGAAACACGTCGGCGCGACGCTGCAGGTCGGAGCGACCCGGTTTGCGCAGTTCGTCTCGATCGACCTACCAGGATGGCTCCCCGCCGACGACGGATTCCATCTCGCGCCAGGTCAGAGCCGCACGATCGGCTTGCGACGCACCGGTAGTGCGGTGAAGCCAGGAACGGTGAACGCACTCAACGCGGAGGCAGGGGCAAAGATCGAGTCATCACCGTGATCGGGGCCGGTGCCGCGATCGGCGGCTTCTTCGGTGCACCTCGCGCTCGCTTTGGCTGGCTTTACCGCGGTGGCCCGACGGCACTCGTGATCGTGCCGCCGTTCGGCTACGAGGCCGTGTGTGCGCACCGCGCGTTGCGCCACCTTGCCGAAGCTGCCGCGCACGCGGGTCTCACCGCCGTGCGCTTCGACCTCGATGGCACCGGCGATAGCGAAGGCAGCGACGTCGATCCCGATCGCCTCGGGGCGTGGCTCGCGAGCATCGACGATGCCTGCAACCTCGCGCGGACCGCGGGCGCGCAGCAACTCGTGCTAGCGGGTGTGCGGCTCGGCGCGACGCTCGCGGTGCTCGCCGCAGCGCGCCGCTCGATCCACCACGACATCGCCGGCATCGTCACGATCGCGGCAGTGGCCAGTGGCAGGGCGCTCGTGCGTGAAGGTCGCGCGCTCCAGATGCAACTCGAGCTCGCGCCTGCGCCGGCGGGCGTCGCTTTGCCGGCCGCGCCGGGCGACGATGTTCACGAGGTCGTGGGCTTCGCACAGACCGCGGAGACGCGCACCGCGCTCGGCGAGCTCGATCTGTTGAAGACGCCGCGTGCACCAGCGCCGGCGATGCTCGTGATCGATCGCGATGATCTCGCGCCGAACGACAAGCTCGTCGCCGCAATGCGCGCGCTCGGAACCAAGGTCGAGCAGACTCGGCTCCCCGGCTACGTCGCGATGATGCTCGATCCGCACGTCGCACAGATCCCCGACCAGATTTTCGCCGCGACGATCGCATTCGCAAAAACCTGCCCAGTCCTCGCCACGGCGAAGGCGCCGTCGATCGAGCTCGTCGCGAAGGCTGACATTTCTGGTGTCACTGAAGAGATCGTGACGATCGATCGCGAGCTAACCGCGATCGCTAGCTCCCGCGGGCCGATCGAACGCGCCGTGATCCTGGCGAACGCGGGTGGCGTGTATCGCATCGGGCCCAACCGGCTGTACGTCGAGCTCGCGCGGACGCTGGCCGCCACCGGCGCAACGCTGGTGGTGCGCGCGGATCTGTCGGGCCTCGGCGATAGCCAGCCTCGCTCGGGCAGCGCCGAGAACGTGGTCTACAGCGATCACGCCGTCGCGGATCTCGGCGCGGTTGCTGCGTGGGCCCGCGCGCGAGGCGCGCGTGAGGTCGCGGTCGTCGGATTGTGCTCGGGCGCGTATCACGCGATCAAGACTGCGCTCGCTCACGCGATCGAGACGGTCGTGCCGATCAATCCGCTGACGTTTTTCTGGAAGGCGGGCATGCCGCTCGACTACGCGGGCTTTCGCGTCATAGGCGATGCGCAGCGCTACAAGCAAGCGATGCGCAGCGCCGACGCGTGGAAGAAGTTATTGCGCGGCGACGTCGATCTCCGTCGCGTGGCCCGCACCATCACGACCCGCGTGAAGCAGGCGCTCGAGCACCGTGGCCGCAATGTGTTGCGTCGGTTGCGCGTGCCGCTGCCCGACGATCTCGGCAGCGAGCTGCTCGCGCTCGGGCGCAAGGGCGCCACGATCAAGTTCGTGTTCGCGGGGAGTGACCCGGGGCATGCGCTGCTCACCGAGCAAGGTGGCTCGGCCGTGCCGAGGCTGGAACGTGCGGGTATGCTGTCGATCGAGATGATCGCCGACGCGGACCACACGTTCACGGCCCGCTGGACGCATCCTCTACTCGTGGCGGCGGTGATCCGAGCTCTCGATCCCGCTCGATGAGCGCGAGAAACCCGAGCCCTGCTTGACCGAACGCACACCGACGGCCACCGTGACCCTCGGTCAGCTCGTCAGCGGCCGCATGCCCGCCCTCGATGGTCTGCGCGGCATCGCGATCCTGCTCGTGCTCGCGCACGGCTTCGATGTCATCCAGACCTCGCACGGGCCCGGCCACGCCGTCGACCTCGCACTCGATCTCGGCTGGATCGGCGTGCAGCTGTTCTTCGTCCTGTCAGGGTTCCTCATCACCGGCATCCTCCTCGATACGCGGAAGACCCCCGGTTACTACACGAACTTCTTGATCCGTCGGGTGCTACGGATCTTCCCGCTCTACTACGCGGTGTTGATCGTCGCATTCGTGGTCGCGCCGCACGTCGTCCGCGTGCCGCCCGGTCATGGCGAACATCAGATCTGGTTGTGGACCTATCTGACCAATTTCGCCGAACCGTTCGGGCGCGGCGAGCCGGTGTTCCCGCACTTCTGGTCGCTCGCCGTCGAAGAGCAGTTCTACGTGCTGTGGCCGGTCGTCGTGTACCTCGCCGCGCGCCGCGGTACGATCGCGATCGGCAGCGTGCTCGTCGTGGTCGCGATCGCCGCGCGAATCTACGTGCGCGCGCATTACAACGAAGCGGCCGCCTACACGTTCACGCCGTGCCGCATGGACGCGCTCGCGATCGGCGCGATCGCCGCCGCGCTGATCCGCGGTGAGCGCGTACGGCAGGCGGTCGCGCGCCACCATGCGACATTCATGGCGGGCGCCGGCGCGCTCGTCGTGGTCGGCGGCGCGGCGCTCGGTCATTTTTTTCGCGAAGGCCCGAACATGCAGACCGGCGGCTACACGATCATCGCGATCGGGTTCGCGCTGATCCTCGTCGCCGCGCTACCACCGCAGCGACTGCCCGCGCGCGTACTCGGCTTCGCGCCGTTTCGCACGGTCGGCCTCTACAGCTACGGCATGTACGTATTCCACGCGCCGCTCCATGTCTATGTCGGCCTACCGATCCTCGAGAAGATCAAGCCGACCTACGGCGCGGCGACCGGCGTGATCTATGCGCTCGTGCTCGGGCTCGTCACGTTCGGCCTCGCGATGCTGTCGTATCATCTGTTCGAGGTTCGGTTCTTGCGGTTGAAGCCGAAGCTCCGCCCGGCGCGATCGCCGAAACCTGACCCCGTGACCGCGTCATGAGCACGATCGAGATCCGCGAACAGCTCGGCGAGCTCTCGGCGCTCTGCGTGGGTGATCGCGCCGCTGCCAAGATTGTCGTCGTCCTCCACGGGCGCGAGATGGAAGCCGCGGACCTCGCGCCGTTCGTGCATTCGATGGCGCGAGAGGCGTTCTGGGTGTTTCCCGATGCGCCCCTCCGCTCGACGCGCGCGCGCACGTGGTGGCCGGTCGATTCGGAGGCGCGGCTGCGCGGGCTCGCGCACGGTCCGATGGAGCTCTCGGCGATGGATCCACCGGGTCGCGCGGACGCGCACGCGCGCCTCGGCTCGCTGCTCGCAGCCCTCGATGCCGCGCACAAGCCGTTCGTCCTCGCCGGGTTCTCGCAAGGGGGCATGCTCGCGATGGATTACGTGCTGCACGGCGGCTTGCGGCCTGCGGCACTCGCGCTGTTGTCGTCGACGAGGATCGCTCTGGCGGACTGGCACGTGCGCGCGAGCGTGCTCGCGAACCTGCGCGTCCTGGTCGCGCACGGCACGACCGATGCCGAGCTGTCGTTCACCGCCGGCGAGCTGCTCCGCGATTTCGCGATCGGAGCGGGCGCGACCACGACCTGGTTGCCGTTCGAGGGCGGGCACGAGCTGCCATTCGTGGTGTGGCGCGCGCTCAAGAAGCTCGTTGCTCAGATCAGCGAAGCTTGAGCGTGGCGAGCTGCTTCGCGCGCACGGCTGGCTCGGCGCGCGCGTCGTACTCGGCGAGCGTCAGCTTGCGACGGAGCACGTCTTCGATCGCGAACTGCGCCCACACGCGCAGATAGGCCTGCGGATCGGCGAGCCCGAGCTTCAACCGCGCGAGCTCGCCTTCGCCGAGAGGCGACGCGGCGTACGCGTGCTCGCCGATCAAGCGCAGCGCCGGCTGCTTGCTCGCGAGCCACGCCTCGCCGACCGCTCCATCGATCCCAGCGGGATACGCCTTGGCCCAGCTCCGTACCGGTAGCGCGACGTCCCACTCGCGCGCGAGCTCGTCGACGGTCCACGCGATCGACCGATCGAGATGGCACAGGTTGCACGCGTTCGGCCCGCCCTCGCCGAGGATCTGCGGATCGGTAGGCGAGCTGATCCGATGGGTGCGCACCATGTGATCGATGCCCATCACCATGCGTGGCATGTGGCAATCGAGGCACGTCGTGGTCGTGTGGCCAGTGCCGGCATGCGCGGTCGCAGCCACACGATCCGAAAGCTTGTCGTGGCAGTGGACACACGCCGCGATCGAATGCTCGGTGTCGAGCTTCGCATCGGCGCGATGCGGATCGTGGCAATCGGTGCACTTCACCCCGCGGCACGGCGAGGCGGCGAGGTCGAGCGCTTCGCTCGAGTTGCGGGTCGCGGTGTGATCGGAGAGCCGCGGCGATGGCCCGGAGTGACACTGCGCGCAGACCGCATTGATCACGCTCGGATCGCGGCGCTCCTCGGAGAACGACGCGTTCGGCGCGGCCGCATCGGCGCGCGCGGTCACGCATCGCGGCACGAAGTGGATCGCGCCACCGGCCGCGTGATCGCGGCCACCGAGGTGACAGCTCTCGCAGCTGATGCCCGTGGTGATCTGCTGCTCGATCGCGAGACGCTCGCCACCCGGCGGCGCGCTGAACATCTGCTCCATGCCGTGACCGAGCTGCGACGGCCCCGACGAGCGCGCGATCCGCTGCGCGAACGGATACGTCGAGTGACACCAGGGACAGCGCTCCGCCCACGGCTCGCGGACCGGCAGGTAGACATCGGTCACAGCCTCGGTCAACCATGGATCGAAGTACGACGCCGCGTACCAGCCACCGCGTCGCGGCCACCAGCCAAACGGCAAGCGAACCTCGTCGGTGTGGCCAGCTTCGATGCCGACGTATTCTTGCAGGCCGCGCCGGCCGATCGTCCGCGTGACGCGATAGCGGGTCTCGGTCGGACCTCTCGCGAGCGCCATCGTATAGCCGGTCGCATCGTGCGTGAAGTGCGCTTCGCCGCCCGCGTAGGTCACGCTCGCATTCGCGAAGTCGCCGACGATCGCCGAGGGATCCTCGACCTTGGCGTTCATCACGCGATGCAGGCTCTGCGCCCAGCGCGTGAATTCGTCGGCGTGACAACCGCCGCAGACTCCAGGACCGACATAGTCCGCGGCGGTCGTGTTCGAGCTCGGGCCGGGGCGCACCGCGAGCTGCGGCGCCGCGATGATCGGAGAGCGAGTTGGTTCGGGCGCCAGGCCATCGCAACCCGCGGCCACACCCCCGAGGAGCAGCGCGGCTCGCGCTAGGCCCACGTCACGCCGCAGCACTGCTCGGACAGGCGCCACAACTTGAGCGCTTCGCGATCATCGCGCGCCCAGCGCGACGGCTTCGTCGGTTTTTCGTTCGCGAAGTAAAGCCCGCTCGCACCTTCGAGATGTGGCGAGCTCGCCACGAACACTGATGTACGCGCACCTTGTTCGACGGTCTTGAGCAGCGGCCGCGCGAGCTTCGCGACGGTGCGATAGAGCCGCGAGCCGGTCTGTCCGAAGTTGCTCGCGACGACACCCGGATGGAGCGAGTTCGAGGTCACGTCGTGTGCGGCGAGGCGGCGCGCCGATTCGCGTGCGAACCAGATGTTGCACAGCTTCGCGGCCCCGTAGACCGCGTTTTGGCCGCGCCAGCGCTGCATCGTGGCGAGGTCGTTCCACACGAACGAAGCCATGCGATGAGCGGTCGACGACACGGTCACGACCCGCGCCGGTGCACTCGCCGCGAGCAGCTCTCGGAGCTCGTAGGTCAAAAGGAACGCCGCGAGGTGATCGAGCGCGAAGGTCTTCTCGAAGCCGTCGACCGTGAGCTCGCGCGCGCCGTGGATGCCGCCCGCATTGTTGATCAAGACGTCGAGACGAGAAAACCGCTTGCGGATCTCGGCACCCGCCGCCCGGACCGCGGCCAGCGAGTACAGGTCCGCGGCCACGGTGTCGTGGGAGACGTTCGCCAGCGCGGCGTTGGCCTTCGCAGGATCCCGAACGACCGCGATGATGTGCGCCCCCATCGCGCCGAGCGCCTTTGCGGTCTCGAGCCCGATGCCGGCGCTCGCGCCGGTGATCGCTACGGTCTTGCCGGCCATGAGGCTCACGGATGCCACCTTACTCCTTCACCCCGGGAATCGATACAATGCCGGGCGATGGCCGATAGCGCTCAGGTTCACTACTTGTTCAAGTTATTCGTCGGGTCGCTCGACGATGCAGGTCACATCACCGAGATCGCCAAGCAGGTCAACGACTGGGCCGCCAAGCACCAGGTCGCAATCAAGAGCGTCGGCGCCGCCTATGCCAAAGGCAAGCTGATGCTGACCATCGGCTATCGCGATGACGAAGAGCCCTACGAGATCGTGCTGCACTCCAGCAAGATCGGGCGCGTGGGCCCGCTCGATGGCGACGAGATGCAGCGGTTCACCCGTGCCATCGTGGCAGGTGGCAATAACTGGACGCCCGTCCTTGGGCACGCCCTCTATGTGACGAAGGACGCTGATCTTTATTTGGTCGTGCTATCGCTCGTCGAGCCGCCGCGTGAAGAGTAGCTTGCCCTGCCCGAACGACGAAACGTTAGCCGCCATGGTCGAGCGCTCGCTCGATCCGGCGCGTTTCGGCGAGCTCGAAGTTCATCTCGATAGCTGCCCGCACTGTCGCAAGATGGTCGCGGCGTTGGCGCTCGGCTCGCGCCCCGCGAGCGACGTGCCAGTCGTCCCGTTCGCGGAGCTGGAGCTCGCGGCGAACACCGTGATCCACGACCGCTACGAGGTCGGCGTCGAGCTCGGCCACGGCGGCATGGGCACGGTCTACCTCGCTCACGATCGCTCGCTCGATCGCGATGTCGCGCTCAAGCTCCACCGCACGGGCTCGGTAGGCGGTCGGTTGCAGCGCGAGGCGTTCGCGATGGCGAAGCTCGCGCATCCGAACGTGGTCAACGTATTCGAAGTCGCGACCTACGACGACCGGATGTTCGTCGCGATGGAGTACGTCAAGGGCGGCACGCTGCGGAGCTGGCTTGCCGCCGAGCCACGGCGCTGGCGCGATACGGTCGCGATGCTCGTCGAAGCGGGGCGCGGGCTCGCGGCAGCGCACGCTGCCGGCCTCGTCCATCGCGACTTCAAACCCGAGAACATCCTCGTCGGTGAAGACGGCCGTCCGCGAGTCGGCGATTTCGGGCTCGCTCGCACCGACCATGCCGCGTTGCCGGTCGATCTAGATGCGCTCGCGGTCGCGGTCACCGTGACCGGAGGCACCGGTGGCGTCGCAGGTACGCCCGCCTACATGGCGCCCGAGCAGCTCGATGGCGGGACCGTCGACGCTCGCAGCGATCAATTCGCGTTCGCGATCGTCGCGTGGGAATCGCTCTATGGCAAGCGCCCGTTCGCCGGTACCACGCTCTCGGCACTGCACGAATCGATCACGAGGCACGAGCTCGTACACCCCGCGTCCTCGGTTCCGGACCGCGTGCGCAAGGCGATCGAGCGCGGCCTCGAGCACGAGCCCGGCAAGCGGTTCCCCGATATGGCGGCGATGTTGACCGCGCTGCGCGGCGCCGCGATGCCACGGACGACCCGCAACATCGTCGCCACCGGCGTGGCCCTGCTCGCGATCGGCGCCGGCGCGTTTATCATCGACTCGACGATCACCTCGCGGCAACGCGCGGCGACCTGCGAGCTCGCCGGCGATCGCGTCGCCGCGGCATGGTCGCCGATCCTCCGCGCGACGACCCAGATCGCGTTCATCGCGTCGGGCCGGCCAACGGCCGCAGCGTCGTTCGAGCGCACTGCACAGGCACTTGATCGGTACGACACGGTGCTCGCGAACCAGGCACGCGCGGTCTGCCGCGACACCGAGCTCGCAGCGCATGAACGCTCGGTGCGCACGACCTGCATCGAGGGCCGGCGCTCCGAGCTCGACGCCGTCGTCGCGGTGCTCGCCACGGCGGATCCCGGAACCGTGGTCCGCGCGCCCGATGCCGCGTGGGCGTTGTGGGATCCAAGGCCGTGCAGCGATCTCAGGGGCCTCGGCGCGCCGCCGCTGGCGCCTCGAGATGCGACCAGGCTCGCGACGCTGCACGCCGCACTCGACGTCGGTGATTACAAACGCGGGGTCGCGATCGGCCTGCCATTCCTGGCACAGGCGCACGACCGGAAGGATACGAACCTCGAGCTCGCGATCGCAGGCCTCGTCGCCGAGATGCAGGCCGATACCGACCCGCCCGCCTCGATCAGGATGTTCGAGCGCACCGAGGCGCTCGCGGAGACCCTCGGTCGCGACCTCGAAGCGGCGCGTACACTCGATGCGCTCGCGCGCGCGGCCGGCGTCGGCACCCACGAGCGTCTGGCCGCGCACCATCAGATCGATCTCGCCCGCGCGAAGCTCGCGCGCATCGGCGGCAATCCGATCCTCGAGAGCCACATCCTCTTGACCGAGGCGCAGGTCCTCACCGACGAGACTCGGCTCGGCGAGGCCGAGAAAGCGATGCGCGCATCGATCGATTTGATGGAAGCGACCTACGGTAGCGAGCACCCGGACCTCGCCGTCGCGTACGGCTCGCTCGCGCAGATCCAGTTCGCAGCGGGCAAGGACACGCAAGCCGCGGCGCGACGCGCGCTCGACATCGCCCAGCACACGCTCAACGCCGATCATCCGACCGTCGCGGGCGCGAAGATGACGCTCGCGCAGGCGATGCTTCGCGCGCATCACGACGACGATGCGCGCCGCTTGCTCCAGGAGGCCGATGCCTCGTTCATGAAGGACGATGGCGAGCTGGGTCCGCACCGCGCGGCGATCCAGGGCAACCTCGGCGAGCTCGCCGTCGCCGAGCAGCGCTGGCCCGATGCGGCCGCGCACTTCACGATCGCGCGCGATGTCCTCGCGCAGATCGCGGGTCCCGATGGCCTGGTCGTCGCGGGCCCCGAGCGCGATCTTTCGGTCGCCTATGGCGGCCAGAACAAGCTCGACGAGGCGCTCGCGCACGCGAGTCGCGCGGTCGCGATCATCGAGAAGGCCGGCCGCGATGGCGAGCCTCGCCTACCCGGTGCCCTCGAGGATCTGTGCGAGGTCTACATCGCGCGCGATCAGCCGGCCTCGTGCCTGCCGCTCGCCGTGCGGGTGGTCGCGCTGATCGAAGCCCGCGGCAAGGACTCCGATCCGCAGGAGCTCGCCGACGGCCGCTACCTGATCGCGCGTGCGATGTGGGACGCGAAGCAGGATCGGGCACGCGCGCGAGCGCTTGCCGCGCAGGCGCAGGCCGACGAGCCCGATGCCGAGCGTCAGCAGGTCGTCGCGGCGTGGCTACGATCGCATCCGTTGTAGACGCGGTTAATCGATCACGATCACGTAATCAAACTTCGCGGTCGTGCCCCACGTCGCGAGGCCGATGCCCGGTGCCATCAGCGGCACGCCGTTGTGCGAATAGGTATGGTTCGTGCCCGAGGTGCCCTCGTCGGGAAAGGTGCAACTCGTTTGTTGGGTCGAGACAGGCGTCGACGCGTGGGCCACATAGCTCGCCATGTACCCCGCAGCGCGCGGAGGGTTGCCGAAGCTGGATCTCGTGAAGCCGTCGCCCGCGCCGTTCCAGTACGTTCCTGCATCGTTCGACTTGGTTGGCGAGTTGCTCTCCATCTCCTCGCCGCATCCCAGCGCGGTCCCAAAATCGCTGGTGCTCGAAATGCGTGTCATGGCAGTCAGGACCATCGCGGCTCGCTGCGAGAACATCGGATCGATATCGCCATAGGTGACGTGCGTGGTGACGTAGGTCGCCGTCCCCGGAGCGCCGGCGTCATCGAGCCAGAGCACCGCGAGGTTACTCTGGCCCTGCTGGACGAGCTGCCCGTTGACGATCGCGAAGCTCGCGCCGGTACCTCCCTGGTGCCACGCCGAAATCTCGCTCGCGTCGGCGAACGGGAGGAACAACCGGATCTTGTCGCCGGTGGTCGCGATATGCGGGTCACAGAGATCGCCGACGAGGTCGTTGTCCTGATCGGCTTGATCCGCGTTCTTCAGGTGCGGGCAGTTGTCGCAGGCGTCGCCGCGTAGATCGCCGTCTTCGTCGTTCTGGCCTGCGTTCGCAAGCATCGGGCAGTTGTCACAGGCGTCGCCGCGACCGTCCATGTCCGTGTCGGCCTGGTCGGCATTCGCGATCGCTACGCAGTCGTCGACATTATCGCGCACGCCGTCGCCATCGCTGTCCTGATCGCCAGTCGTCACGCACGCACCTGCGAGACTGTCGCCCGCCGTCGGGTCGTAGCGCTGCCCGGTCTCGCAGCTCGGATCCGCGAAGCTGCAAAACCCGGTGGGCTGACACGTCCCGGCCACAGCGCCGCTACGGCATTGCGCGGCCTCGCTGCAATCGAACGTCGCACCGGCCGAGCAGCCGGTGACGAGCACCCACACGAGCGCGACCCTCACGCCGCTAGTCTACAGCGACAATCATCAGAACAGCCGGCCCTGATTACCTGCACCACCCGTCGGGGCCTTACTCGGCGCGACCAGGCCCATGTGCTGGAATCCGGCAGCCGTGGCGATGCGACCGCGCGGGGTGCGCGAGATGAAGCCGACCTGGAGCAGGAACGGCTCGACCACCTCCTCGAGCGTGCCGCGCTCCTCGGACAGCGAGGCAGCGATCGATTCGATGCCGACGGGACCACCATCGAAGCGCTCGCAGATCGAGGACAGATAGCCGCGATCGAGCGAATCGAGCCCCGCGTGATCGACCGCGAGCCGATCGAGCGAGGAGCCTGCGATCGAGCCATCGATCGAGCCGTCGCTCTCCATCTGCGCGAAGTCGCGCACGCGGCGAAGCAGGCGGTTCGCGATCCGCGGCGTACCGCGCGAGCGCCGTGCGATTTCGGTCGCGCCATCGTCGTCGATCTCGATATTGATCAAGTACGCCGAGCGTTTCACGATCGCCTTCATGTCGGGGAGGTCGTAGTAGCGGAGCTGCCAGTGGAAACCGAACCGGTCGAGGAGCGGCGCCGATAGCAGGCCCATCCGCGTGGTCGCGCCGAGCAGCGTGAACCGCGGCAACTGCATGGTCACCGCCTTCGCGTGCGGTCCATCGCCGATGAACAGGTCGAAGCGAAAATCTTCCATCGCCGGATACAGGTTCTCCTCGATCACCGGGTGCAACCGATGGATCTCGTCGATGAACAGCGCGTCGCCCTCGCCGAGGCCGGTGAGCAGCGCCGCGAGCTTGCCCTTGTGGTCGATCGCCGGGCCCGAGCTGACGTGCAGGTTGACGCCCATCTCAGTTGCGATCACGTGCGCGAGCGTGGTCTTGCCGAGACCCGGTGGGCCCGCGAACAAGAAGTGGTCGAGCGTCCACCTGCCCTGCTTCGCCGCGCCGACCGCGACCTTCAAGTTCTCGATCAGATCGCGCTGGCCGATATACTCGTCGAAGTTGCGCGGACGCAGCGCCGCTTGCCACGCGCGCTCGGTGTTGCGCTCGGTCGCACCGATCTCGCGCGGACCCTCGCCCTCGTCAACACCGTCGTCGCCGGTACCGTCCGTGTGCTTCTTGCGCGCCATCAGCGAGGCATGCTCCGCAGCGCCTGGCGCAGCAACACTTCGATCGTTGCCTCGGGCGTGATCGCGAGCTCGTAGACGGCGGCTTCGGCTTGGTTCGGGTTCCAGCCCATGCCGACGAGCGCGGTCCGCACTTCATCGACCATCGGATTGCCGGTCGATTTGCCCTTGCGCATCGGCTTGATGATCGAGCCTGCCACGGCCGGTCGCAGGCCATCCGACGCGTCCCAGCCGAGCATCAGCTCTTCGCACTTTTCGTGCAGCTCGACGACCAGGAGCTCGGCGGTCTTCTTGCCGACGCCTTTGATCCGCGTGAGCCCCGCGACATCTTCACGCGCGATCAGCGCCGCCATGTCGCGCGGGCTCGAGCCCGACAGGATCGCGATCGCGGTCGACGGGCCGACGTTCTTCACGGTGATCAACAGATCGAACAGCGCGCGCTCTTGCGCGTCGATGAAGCCGAACAGCGAGAGCCGATTCTCGGTGGAGTGCGTGAAGATCTTGAGCGTGACGCGCTCGCCCTCGGCGGGCAGGCCAGCGAGCGTGTAGGCCGAGACGATCACGTCGTAACCGACGCCGTTGCAATCGATGGTCACCTTCGGCGGATCGCGTTCGATCAACGTCCCTTCCAGTCGCGCGATCATCTGGTGCCTGGCTTGGGAAGGCGGCGTACCAGCTTGGGGGCCAGCTGCACCGCGCTCACTAACTTCGCGACGGTGGGGGCCGTCGTGCGACCGTGCGTGATAGCGACCGCGAGGGCATCGGTGGCATCGGCCCGCGGCAATGTTCGCAAGCCGATCAGCACCTGGACCATGCGCGCGACCTGACCTTTGTCGGCGCCACCGGTGCCGGTCACCGCCTTCTTCACGACCGTGGGCGCATAAGAGGCAACCCTGAGGCCGCACAACCCCATCACCGCCAGGGCCATGCCGCGGGCCTGCGCGAGCGCGAGCGCGCTGCGCGGGTTCTGGTATGTGAACACGTCTTCGACCGCGCACACGGTTGGTGCGAGCTCGTCGATCAACTCGCGCAAACCGCGCGCGATCTCACCGAGCCGCGCTTCCATCGCATGGCCTTCGGGCGCCGACAAGATGCCGCACTCGACGTAGCGAAGCGTCCCCGCATCGTCGTCGATGACGCCGTAGCCACAGAACCGGCTACCGGGGTCCAGGCCCAGAATCCGCACGCTCTCACCCTACTCCAAGCCGATGACATCGCGCCAGAGTGCGCCAGAATGCGCCAGAATGCGCCAGAATGCTCCAGAATGCTGCGCTTCGCGGGTGAGGTTCGGGCTTGGGATCTGCCTGACGTTGGGCCACCACTGAAATGCGACCGGCTCCAGACCCGGATCGGACCGCTGACCGTGACGCCAGCGCACCAAGGATCGAGGTTCACGGTGTCGTTCGCGACCTCGCCGCCCTGGCCGTCAGCGTAGCGCGGGCCGGCCGCCAAAGATCGCCGTTCCGATCCGGACGTGAGTCGCGCCGCACCCGATCGCGACCTCGTAGTCACCGCTCATCCCCATCGACAAGATGGGCAACGCCACGCCGAGCTCACCCGCGATCCGCGTGCGGAGCTCGCGCAGCGCCTCGAACACCGGCCGGCTGGCCGCTGGATCGTCGCTCGGCGGTGGCAGGGTCATCAGACCATCGAGGCGGACGTTCGCGACCGCCGCGAGCTCCTTCGCGAGGCCGAGCGCGGTCTCTCCGGTCACGCCACCTTTGGTCGCTTCGCCGCCGAGGTTCACGGCGAGGAGGATCGGTTGCACGCCCTGCGCGCGCTTGCCGAGCTCGACCGCGAGGCCGAGCGAATCGACCGCGTGGACGAGCGCGACCTTGCCGGCGACGAGCTTCGCCTTGTTGCTCTGCAAACGACCGACGAAGTGCCAGCGGATGGGGAGCGAGAGCTCGGCTTGCTTGCCGGCGAGCTCTTGCGCGTAGTTCTCGCCGAAATCGATCGCGCCGGCTTCGGCCGCCTCGGCGATCGCACTCGCGGGGTGGGTCTTCGAGACCGCAACGATCGTGATGTCACTCGCAGGCCGCCCCGCGCGCTCGCAGGCCGCGGCCACCTTCGCGCGGATCGCCGCCCAGTTCTCGGCGATCGTCACGAGGGTATGCCTCGCGCGAGCTGTGCGCCCGGCGCGCCGAGCAACCGCAGCGCTTCGAGCACCTCGACAAGCGGGAGGCCGATGATGTTCGTCACGGAGCCACGCACGCCGCGGATGAACGCCGCGGCGATGCCCTGGATCGCGTACGCGCCTGCCTTGCCGCGCCACTCGTCACTGGCGACGTAGTCCGCGACCATCGTCGGATCGAGCGCGATCACGTCGACATCGCTCGTCACGGTCTGGAGGTGTGCGCGCGGACCCGCGATCGCGAACCCGGTGATCACCTGATGGGTACGGCCCGAGAGCTGGCGGAGCATCGCGGAGGCCTCCGCGCCATCACCAGCTTTGCCGAGGATGGCACCATCGATCGTCACGGTCGTATCGGCCGCGAGCACCCAGCGATCGGGAAACCGCGCCGCGATGGCGGCCGCCTTCGCGGCGGCGATCCGCGCGACATAGCCTTCGGGGTCTTCACTTGCACGCGGGGTCTCGTCGAGATCGGCGGGCACCGCGTCCATGGTCAAGCCGACGCGCTCCAGCATCTCGCGACGCCGGGCAGAGGCCGAGGCCAGGATGAGCACTACGGCATCTCGAGCTTGTTCACCGGCGCCGTCGTGAAGTTGAGCTCGACCGAAACACCGTCGACGAATCGCGCACGGCCCTTGCTGTCGACGGCCTCGGTGCAATGCGCGAGCACCGTGCCATCCGGGTTCAGTGTGTCCGTGATCACCGTGCCGTCGCCATCGATGCAGGTGTCGACGGTGAGCGTCGCATCGTTCGGGTTCGAATCGCAGAACGCCTCGAGACCATCGCCGTCGACGTCGATATCCGGCGTGCGGCAGTTCGGATACTTCGCGAGGATCCCGGCGTTCGCCTTCGGCAGCGCGAGGATCGGGCCGAGCGCGTTCGCGAACAGGGCGTCGAGCAGCGAATCCTCGGGCGTCAGGCTGATCTGCGGAACGCTCAGGCCACGGATCGTGTCGGCGGTCTTGGCATCGATCACGCCACCGAGCTTACCATTCGAGATCGCGCCGTTCGCACCGATGACGCCCTGGATCGTCGCGCCGGTGATCTTGAGATCGAGCGTGATACTGCTCGTGACCGGGATGTTGACGCTGAACACGCCGGGCCCGGCGAGCAGCTTCATCGAGCTGTCGATCGTGCCATCGGTGAACGCGACGAGCGGGGTCGTGCCGTCGAACGACAACGGCGACAGTCTGATGTCGGCCTTGTCGAACGCGCTGCACGCGGTGACCTTGCCCATGCCGTCGACCGAGCGATCGGCGACGCCATCGCAATCGTTGTCCTTGCCGTCGCCGCAGATCTCGGGGTGGCCCTTGTAGATCGTCGCGTCGTGGTCGTTGCAGTCACCCTGCGCGACGCTCTGGCCGTCTTGATCGACATCCGCGGTATCGGTCGAGTTCGGGATCGTGCCGTCTTCGTCGGCGAGCCCGTTACAGTTGTTGTCGATGCCATCGCCGGGAATCTCCGCCGCGCCCGGATTGTTGCCCGAGCCCGTCGCGGTGTCGTCGCAATCACCGCCGGCGATGCCAGGGCGCTTACCATCGCCGTCGAGGTCCTTGTCGTAATCGCCGATGTAGATCGCGAACTTCACGCAGGTGTCTGCCGCGATCGTCGGCAGGTCGAAGAACTCGAACGGGATGATGACATCGTAGTTACCGACCGAGGTCGTGATCGCATCGTTCGCGAGCCCGCCGATCGCGGCGAGCTTGTTGTCGGGCTTACCATCGTTATCGAGATCGAAGCCGTCTTGCACGCTGCCGATCGAGAGCGTGTTGATGACCTGCGGAAACGTGCCCGCATACGGGGCGACCGGATCGCCGGTGCACTCCGGCTTCGGCGGAAACAGCCGTTCGCCGGCCGGTTTTGCGTCGCTGCCGCACGCAGCGACGACACCCAATAACGCTGCGACCAATCCAAGCAAACGCTTATTCATGAGCTACCCTCGGCGCGGACTTGAGCACGTCGGCTCCAAAAACGTCAAGAGCCGCGCTGAAAACGTCAGTCGTGGTCGCGGTGACGTTGTCGTCGATGATGCCGTCGATGATCGCGGCCGCGCACGTCGCGCCCTCGGTCGACGACAACAACCGGTACGTCACGATCACCCCCGAGGGTGACCGGGTGCGGTTCTCGTACGTCGTGTTCTTTGGCGATGTTCCGGGCGCGATCGAGCGCCGCATGATCGACGCGAATCGTGATGGCCAGATCAGTAACGCGGAGGGTCATGCGTACGCGGTCGCGTTCGGTGACCAGCTGGCAGCGTCGCTCGAGGTCCAGGTCGATGGCACGATGGCGCCTTTTATTTGGTCGTCGATCGAGGTCGGAATGGGCTCGCCCGAGGTCGCAGCCGGGACGTTTTCGATCGACCTGGTCTCGTACGCTTGTCTCGGAAGCCCGCGCGGATCGCACCACCTCGCGTTCCACGATCGATTTCGGGTCCCGCATCCGGGCGAGACCGAAGTCAAAGTCGATGATGCGCCGGGCATCACGATCGAGCGCGCGCGAATCGGTGACGCGGATGATCCGAGCCACGATTATCGGTTTGCGGGTCCGGGCGGTCCGGGCGCCCCGATCGCGGATCGAGGGCTCGAGCTCGCGTTCACGGCGGGTCCCAATGCCGTCGTCAGTGGAACCTGCGCATCCCCCGCGAGTGGGTCATCGCACACGCTCCTGCTCCTGCTGCTCGGCATCGGCGTTGTCGTAGCGGGTGCAGGTGGTGTGCTGGTGCGAAAAAAAAGCCGCTGACCGCACGGTCGGTGGCGCCGTCCGAGGACAACTCTGGCGCGGCGTTTGGCGTTATAGTCAGGGGGACCATTGCCGCTATGAAGAAGTTCCCCGACTTCGTCCCGCCGACCAAGGTCAGCTACCTGGTGAACCAGGGCCCGACGCTGCACCTCCGCAAGTGCATCCTCCAGGTCGCGGATGATCCGAGCCAGGAATGGACCTTCGACAAGGAAGAGATCCGGATCGGATCGATGGAGGACAACGACATCGTCCTCGCCGACGACACGGTGTCTCGCTACCACTGCCGGATCATCCAGGACGATACGAGCTACATCCTCGTCGACAACGCATCGACGAACGGCACGTTCGTCAACAAGGTCCGCGTTCGCGAAGCCTTCCTGAAGCCCGGCTGCACGATCGGCGTCGGCCAGAGCCAGCTCACGTTCAACGCGCGCGAAGAAGAAGTTCAGATCGTGCCGTCACGCGCGGATCGTTGCGCTGGCCTGATCGGTGGCAACTCGAAGATGCGCGAGCTCTACTCGATCATCGAGAAGATCGCGCCGACCGCGACGACCGTGGTGATCGACGGCGAGACGGGCACCGGCAAGGAGGTCGTCGCGCAGGCGATTCACTCGCTGTCGCCGCGCTCGCGCAACGAGCTCGTCGTGTTCGATTGCGGCGCCGTGCCGCCGAACCTGATCGAGAGCGAGCTGTTCGGTCACGAGAAGGGCAGCTTCACCGGCGCGATGATGAGCCGCGAGGGCCTGTTCGAGCTCGCCGATGGCGGCACGCTGTTCCTCGACGAGCTCGGCGAGCTCCCGATCGATCTCCAGCCGAAGCTGCTGCGCGTGCTCGAGTCGCGCGAGGTCCGTCGGGTCGGTGGTGCAAAGTCGCAGAAGGTCGATGTCCGGATCATCGCGGCGACGAACCGCAACCTCGAAGATGAGGTCCGCGCGGGCCGGTTTCGCCAGGATCTGTTCTATCGGTTGAGCGTGGTGCGCCTGCACCTACCTTCCTTGCAAGCGCGCGCGGATGACATCCCGCTCCTGGTCAATCACTTCCTCGAGCATGGTTCCTACAACCGGCTGCCGAACGGTCAGCAACGCGGGCGCATGTTCTCGCGCGAAGCAATGGTCGCGCTGCAGAACTATCCGTGGCCGGGCAACGTGCGCGAGCTCGTCAACGTCGTCGAGCGCGCCGTCTCGTTCTGCGAGCAAAGCACGATCGATCTTTCGGACCTGCCCGATTACATCCGCACCGCGAAAGCGCCGCCGCGCGAGGCTCCGCCGGTCCACAAGCGCGCGTCGAGCATCCCCGCCGCCGCGAGCCTTGCCGCGCAACCGCCGCCGACACCTGAAGAGCTACTCGCCGTGGGCATCACATTCAAGGATGCGAAGGAGCGCTGGGTCACGACCTTCGAGCGCGACTACATCCTCCAGATGCTGCGCCGGAACAACGGCAACATCTCGCATGCCGCGCGTCACGCCGACATCGATCGCAAATACTTCCGCAAGCTGATGAAGAAGTACGACATCGAAGCGGCGGATACCGACGACGATGATGCGGCTGTCTTGTGAAGCAAGCGCGGGCTCGTAATTGAGTGACGACGATGCGGTGGATTTTGGCGAAGGCAGCCATCTCGACGAGGACGGCAAGCCGCGCATCGTCGAACGCCATCTGATCGTCACACCGGAGCTCGCAGGCCTCCGCCTCGATCACTTCGTGAAGACCCAGATCGAGCGGCTGTCGCGCACGAAGATCCAGACGATCATCGCGACCCAGCTGCTGCGCAGCGATGGCCACGTGATGAAGGCCTCTTCGAGCGTAGTCGCCGGCGATCACTACATCATCCGGCGCGACGCGAAGCCCGAACCACTCGCGCCTCGCACGTTCGGGGTCGTGCATGAAGACGCCCGGTTGCTGATCATCGACAAGCCCGCCGGCCTGCCAGTCCACGCCTCGGCAAAGTTCTATTTCAACACGCTCGCGCGCGTGATCAGCGAGCGCTATCCCGACGAGCCCGAGCTCCAGATGTGCCATCGCCTCGATCGCGAGACCTCGGGCTGCATGGTGTTCGCGCGCGATCGCGAGGCGGCGGCGTTCGTGAAGAGTGCGATCAGCGACAAGCGGCGCACGACGAAGCAGTACCTCGCGATCGTCGCAGGCCAACCACCGTGGGATGAAGAGCACACGCTGAACACGCCGCTGCGGATCTCGAACCACGCCGACGATACGCGCGTGCCAACCGTCAAGGTGCTGCCCGATCCCGCGGGTCTACCCTCGGCGACGCGGGTGATCGTGGAGCAGCGGACCGAGCGCTGGGCCTTGATTCGATGCACGCTCGAGACCGGGCGTCAGCATCAGATTCGCGTCCATCTCGCGCACGCCGGGTTTCCGCTCGTCGGCGACAAGCTCTACGCGTACGGCGACGACGCCTTCGTCGAGTACTGCGATGAGGGCCTCACGCCGGAGCTCGCCGAGCTGTTCGTGCTGCCGCGCCACGCGCTCCACGCCGCACGGCTCACGGTGCCGCATCCCGACGGCGGCACGATCACTGGCGAAGCTCCACTCCCCGCCGACATGGCGTCGCTACTTTGACTACTGCCACTTCCAGTTGGTGCGGCTCGAGACGAGCCACGGCACGCCACCCACAATCGCGACGGCGTAGACCGGGTCGCCATCGAGCGCACCGGTGAACGGGAGCAGCACGGGCTCGTCATCCTTGTAGTAGCCGAGGGTCGCGTCGCCGGCATCGACATGATGCGAGTGCAACGTGATCTTGTTCGGCTCGAACGGGCCGATCATCGACCGGAACACACCGTCAGCGTCGAGCTCGCCGACGATCGCGATCGGATGCGGCTCGAAGTGTGCCGGCGCGGGATACGCGGGCGCATCGAACATCGTGAGGTACAGCCGGATCTTGCGGAACGTGGTGTCGGGGTACCGCCGCACCGCTTGCTTCCACATCGCGGTGAACCGCTTCTCGAGCATGACCGGATCGCGCTCCTCGAACATGCCGCGGTTTACATGATCGAACCAGCGCTGAGTCGGCAGGTCGATCGGCGGCTCGGCCGTGACCTCGAAGTGATCGCCGATCACGATGTAGTCGGAGTGTCCGCTGTACGGCGGCTTCGCGAGCACCGTCGAGAACATCGGGAAGCCGGAGAACGGATACGTATTGAGCTTCTGGTCGAGAGCGGGGATCAACGCGGTGACGACGTCGTAGATCACGAACGCGATCACGAAGGCCCTCGCAGCTCCGGGTGGTGACCACGTAGGCGGAGCTTCACTCTCGCTGACGCGACGACGCAGTAGCCAATCCCAATCGATGAACACCGCGTAGAGCGGCAGCCACTGCGGATTCCACAGATCGACGACGTACGCGAGCGCGATCGTCTCGACGAGGAAAAACCCGCCGAACAGGCCACGCAGGACCGGACGACGCACGAAGAAGCAGGCAGCGAGCGGCGCGGCCTGCGAGAACAAGTTCAAGACCGCCGCAGTGCGATAGCGCCACGGTTCATCGATCAACCAATCGACGAGCGGCGGTCGCGCCAGGCCGGCGAGGTCGAAGCGCACGAGCAGCTGGTGGCGAAGGTTGTCGGACAGCGCCCAGCGCAGCGTCAAGTGACCGTGCAGGATCTTGTGAAATGCCGCACACGCGAACATCACCGCGACCGCGAGCTGCACGAGCCGGAGCGACCACTGATAGGCGCGTGGCCGATCGAGCGGCGGCAACCCGCGCAGCTTGCGCACCAGCCAGTCGAGGGACAGCACGTCGCCGCAATACGCGCCGAGGAACGCGCACTGCGCGATGAACACCACGTTGTACTGATGCGACCAGCGTGCGCTCGCCGAGAACGACAGGGACGTGATCGCGAGCGCGCTGACGAAGCTGACCGCAGTCGACGCGCGCGCGGCGAGCCCGAGCAGCATCGTGATCGTGGTGGTGACCGCGATGATCCACAGCGCGTGTACGAGCCAGCTCGGCGGCGGCGTGTGGCCGAGCAGCATCCAGACCCCGACCGGGCGATACAGCGAGTGCGAGCCCGCGACTTCACCGGTCGAGACATCGTGCGAGAGCCGGAGCAACGCGAGCAGCACCGCGCAAGCGATCGCCACCCGCACGAGCGCCGAAGCGAAGCGGCCTCCCGAGGCGAACCAGTAGCGTTGCCAACGACCCACCCCAGTAGCCTACATCCTGGTGTGAGATCGCGCGGCCACGCGGGGCCACGTCCGGCCACGTGCACCGCGATGCCCGCGTAATCGAGGCCGGATTCGAGTGACCTCACCGGGTGCAACCCGGCGCTAGAATGGAGCGCAGGCACGCCGACCACGGTCGCCGATGGGTGCGGCGCGGCGGTTTGCGGGCACGCAGCTGGCCGTCACACCGTGGCGCTTCGTGCTATCTGATAGTTGGTGTCCAAGGACCGCGCAGCGCCGTTCTCGAAGAAACACCGCCGGTACTGGATCCCGGTCACGGGCGGCATGATTCTCATCGGCGCGCTCAACATTGGCCTGGGCCTGTGCAGCTTCAAGTCGCCGTCGGATCCGCAGCACATCGAGCTGCCGCTCCTCCACCGCGATGCCGCCCAGAGCGACGCGAACGATACGCTCGGCAACGCCGACCTGCCACCAGACGTCATGCGCGCGTTCGCCGTGAAGTACCCGCGCATCATTCCAGCTGGGGCAAAGGTCAACGGCGCGTACTTCGTGATCTCGTTCCCCCCGGGTCAGGACCACGCCCACGCAACCTTCTCCACAGACGGCACGTTCGTTTCGGACGACTGAAAGCATGTGAGCCTGCAGTGAAAACGTGCCCGCCTTCGCGGTGCATGGTCTCCTCGACCCGTGTCCAAGAACCCCTGGCCGCTCGCCGCCTCGAAGTTGTTGAACACCGCCGAGAACGCCGTGCTCGTGCTGATCGGGCTCGTGCTCGTGCTGCTCGCGGTGTTGCTGCTGTGGACCAGCGGTGCCGCGATGATCGAGGCCGTTCGGAACAACACGATCGCGCACGAAGCGATCGGGATCCTCAACAGCGTCCTGCTCGTGATGATGACGATGGAGATCGTCTACACGGTGGCAGTGTCGCTCCAGGCGCACACGCTCGTGGCCGAACCGTTCTTGATCATCGGTACGATCGCCTCGATCCGGCGGATGCTCGTGATTACCGCGACCAGCACCGAGGCCGAGCACACACCCGACATCTTTCACAACACCCTGACCGAGCTCGGGCTGCTCGCGGCGACGGTCGTCGCTCTCGCCTCGGCGATCTGGATTTTGCGCCACTCGCAGTCGTTGAAGCGCGAGGCCATGCCCGAGCCCGCCGCGGACGAGCACGAGCACTAGAAAGGTATTCGCTTGCCGTCGCGTAACACCGCGCCGGTCTGCCTGGCGGTGACGCCGAACAGGACGCTCGCCGCGCCCTCTTCGATCGAGCGAGGTGCATCGCGCCCACCCATGTCGGTGCGGACCCAGCCGGGACACGTCGAGTTGACCTTGATGTCGCGGTCCGCGAGCTCGATCGCGAGGATGCGCGTCAGCGCATTGAGCGCGGCCTTCGCGACATTGTAAGGCTCGGCGCCCCCGTCTCTGCCGTCGCTCTCCACGAAGTCCTGCAGCAGCGCCACGAGCGCCTCGCGCGTCAACGCTGGATCGGCAAGCAGCTTCTGATGCGCGCGATCGAGGTTCGCGAGCTCGCCGAGCCCGCTGGTGACGTTCGTGATCGTGGCACCGTCGCGGAGCAGCGGCAGCATGCCGAGCGTGACGCGCAGTGGGCCGAAGAAGTTGGTCTCGATCGTCTTGCCGACATCACCGCGCCCCTCGCCGTAGATACCCGCGTTGTTGACGACCGCATCGAGCTTGATCGCACCATCGCGGAGCTTCTGCGCCGCGGTCGCGACCGAGGCGTCGCTCGTGACATCGAGCTCGACGACCTTGAGCCGGCCGGCCGTGGTCTTGCGCAGGCGCGCCACGGCAGACTCACCCTTGGCCCGATCGCGCGAACCGACGAGCACGTCCCACTGCTCGGTCGCGAGCACGCGCGCGACTTCCTGGCCAATGCCACGATTACCGCCCGTGATCAGTACGGTCTTGGCCACCGCTCACTCTGGCAGCTCGAGCTCGTACGGCAACCGCATCTGCGCACTCTCTGGCGCGAGCAGCATCGATGGCGGCACGGCGCGCACGAGCGCTTTGAACACCGGGAGCTCGGACAGCGGCAGCTCGGGCTGGCTCGTGGTCAGGAGCTTGCCGATCACGCCGAGCAGCGAGGTCGAGATCTTCGGGTACTCGAGGATCTCGAGCTGCGCATCGAGCGGGAGGCCGACCCGCTTGCGCGCTTCGTCGAGCGCATCGCCGAGGCCACCGAAACGATCGACGAGCGCCAGCGGCTTGGCCTGCTCGCCGGAATACACGTGGCCACGGCCGACCGCATCGACAGCGTCCTTGGTCAGCTTGCGCCCTTCGGCGACCGCCCCGACGAAGCGACCATACGCATAGCGCAGCTTGCGTAGCAGCGCGGTGCGCTCCTGGGTCGTGTACGGGCGGAACATGCTCTCGGCATCGCTACGCAGGCCGCGCTTGAACGTCTCGATCGAGATGCCGAGCTTCTTGACCAGGCCCGACAGATCGAACTTGCCGAAGAAGATGCCGATCGAGCCGGTGATCGTCATCGGCTCGGCGAGGATCACGTCGCACCCGGCCGCGACGAAGTAACCACCCGACGCGGCGAGGTTGCTCATCGAGCAGATGATCGGCTTCTTGCCACGCGTGGCGAACACCTCGCGCGCGATCAGCTCCGAGGCGAGCGCACTGCCGCCAGGCGAATCGATGCGCAGGATGATCGCCTTGATCAGCGGATCTTCGCGCGCCGCCAAGAGTGCTGCGACGACGGTCTCGCCACCGGCGAGGTTCGTACCGATCAACGGGATGGTCTTCGTCACACCGTCGGTGATGTCGCCGTCGATGTAGATCACCGCGACCTCCGGTCGTTCCCAGCGATCCGGCTGGGTGACCGGGGGCTCGCCGACCGAGTACACACCACCGAGCTCCGCCATGATCAGCTGCGCGACCTTGTCGGGCGGCGCCACCCCATCGACGAGCTTCGTATTCTCCGCGAGCTCACCGGCCGTGTAAGGCCCGTTGTCGACGAGCTTACCCAGCTCGTCGGTCGTGAGATGGCGCGCAGTGGCGACCGTGGTCAACCACTGCTGCCACAGCGAATCGAACAGCTCGTCGCGCATCTTCGCCGTGATCGGCGTGGCGCCAGTCTCGGTGAACATCTCGGGCGCGCTCTTGTACTCCGCGATCTTCTCGAACTGCGGCGTGATGCCGACCTGATCGAACAAGCCACGGAAGTAGAACGATTGGCCCGCCATTCCGAGCAGGCGGAGCTCGCCCGCCGGATCGACATAGATCTTGTCGGCCGCCGAGGCGACGTAGTAGTCGCGCGTCGAGCCCGAAACCATGTATGCGAACACCTTCTTGTGCGCGGCTTTGAGTGCGAGCAGCTCGTTGCGCAACTCTTGCAGCGTGGCCCATCCCGGCGAGGCGCCATCGAACAACACGACGACGCCTCTCGCGCTGCGATCGTTTGCGATGCCGCGCAGGCGCAGCACGAGCTGGGTGAGCTCGCGCACCCCGATCTCGCCCGTGAGTTCGACCCGCTCGATGTGATCATCGGCGGGCAGCACCGAAGGCCGCGGCGTCGCCGCGATCGTCGCGACGAACGTGCCACCGAGCGCGTGATTGACACTGCCCGGCACACGCACGCCCGTGCCGTACGCGGCGAGCCCGATCTGACCGAGCGAGAGCTCGAGCCCGACCGTCGCGCGCGTCTCGCGGACATCCGCATCCACGAGCCCTGCGGGCGAATCATCGATCGCGTGGAGCGCGCGGCTCTCGACCGCAGCGACGACATATGCGCCCTGCAGCGCGCGCACACCGACGCGCACCCAGCCATCGACATCGCCGCGGGTCTCGCCGATCCGACCACCGACCGAGAGCTCGAGCGCATCGGTCCCGAGCGGGCGCACCATCGCTTCGGCCTCGTAGCGGCGCTGGACCGGCGTGCCCTCGATGTCCGCGGTGTCGAGGTCGCGCACGTTGACGCCGAGCGCGAAGTGATTGTCGGGCCGGAGCGACAGGCCGGCATCGAACGTGTCGACCCCGTGCAGCGCGCCGCTCGCGAAGAAGTAGTGAAACGCGACGCCGAGGCTGAGATAGCGGCCGAGCGCGTTCGCGTGCGAGATCGTGAGCCGGAACGGGTCGCCCGGATCCGGCGACAGCCGCGAGCGCGACGGGCGCAACCATTCGAGCGCGATGCCCGCGCCGGTCTTCGGCAAGCGGTCGCCGAAAAAATCACTCGCGAGATAGATCCCGAACCCCGGTCCCGAACCCGCGGCGACGTCCGCATTCTCGAAGTCAAGCGCGAGTGCGAGCGCGGGACCGTTCATCATCGCGAGACCCGCGCTGTTCAACACGGTCGCGCGCGCATCGAACGTTCCGGCGATCGAGGTCGCGGGCAACGCGACACCGTCGGTCGGTTCCTCGGCGTAGCGGCGGTCGACCGCCTGGGCGTGAGCCGTGCCAGCCGCTGCCAGCGTGAGCGCGATACAGAGGGCACAACGCATCTGGCGGCACGGTAGCAGATCGGAGAAGGGATATAGTCGAGCGGTGCCCAACCCGACCTTGCTCGAGAAGCACCCGTTGTTGGTCAACCTCGCGTCGGACCAGCTCGAGCGGATCGCTCGTGCGGGTGAGGTCGAGAGCTATAATCCGAACGAGCCGATCGTCACCGAAGGCAGCCTCGGTGATGCGCTGTTCCTGATCTTGTCCGGTCAGGTCGCGGTCCATCGCGGCGCCCAGACGTTCGCGACGCTCTCCGGCGGCGAGTTCTTCGGAGAGATGTCGCTCGTCGAGCCTGCACCTCGCTCCGCGACCGTGACCTCGATGCAAGCGACATTTCTGTTCCGCCTGCCCCACGATGCCTTGCGCCAGTTGATCGCCGAGGATCCGAGTGCGTCGGCCGTACTGCTCGTGCAAGTCGTCAAGACGTTGTCAAATCGGCTCCGCCGCGCGAACGCGATGCTGTCGTCGGTCGACATGCTCGCCGACTGGCTCGCCGGCTCGATGGTCTAGCCCGGCCATCGGGTCCGCCACGGTCACCGAGAGCAACCAAGAGCAACCGAGAGCAACCAAGAGCAACCAAGAGCAACCAAGAGCAACCAAGAGCAATGGTCGAGCTGGTACTTCCGGGACCGCCTACCGCTGGATCTCTTCAGTTAAGAACGCCGTCTCGCTCGGGCAGATTCAGCTTGATGTTGCAGAGCGCGATCTTCTTGGTAACCGTCGCCTTGAAGTCTTTGTCATTGGAGAGTGCACGCAGCGAGATGTAGTTGTTTTTCGCGCGCTTCACGTCGCCCTGGCGAAAGATCGTATCGGCGTAGAGTACGAGCGACTTGAGCTTGTACGGGCCCGCGATCGCGGCCGCCTTCTTGCTGATTGTTTCGGCCGCGGGCGAATCGCCCTGCTGGAACGCCGCCATCGCTTCGCCGTAGAGCGCCTGGCCCTGCATACCTTTGACCTTGCCGAGCTTTTGATAGGCCGCGCGTTGCGCGGTCCAATCGCCCACCGCCTCGGCATCCGTGATCTGCTTCATCAGCGACGGCTTCGACTCGTCGGCAACCGCGACAAGCGGACGACGCACGTTGGTCTGCAGCGTGGCCGGACGGGTCTTTGGATTGGGAGTCGCCTTGTGTGTATCGGCTCCCGAACCATCGGGCACCACCACTTCGACCGCGCTGCTGCCTCCCGAACCGGGCGTCACTCCGAGCGCATTGGCCGAGCCCGAACCACGCGTCGGCTGCATGGTCGCCGGCGTCTTGTCGGCATTGTTCAACATCATGTACCCGAGCGCGCCGCCGCCACCGAGGACGACGAGCAACAGCAACAAGGGACCGAGCGAGCTCTTCTTCTGGAGCGTGAGCTCGGACGCAGGCGGCTCGGTGAACACCGCCATCGAAGGCGAGCTGCTCGCGACGAGTGCGCCCGGCGAGCGATCGTCGACGGATGGCGCGCGATTCGGAGCCGGCGTTGCGGCGCGCGGGAACGGAGTGCGGTCCGAGGACGGGGTCCCGCTCTGCAGCCGCGGCGTCGCACCGGAGGAGCCCGGCGGCATCGAGCGCGAGACACCCGAGCGGGTCTCCCACACCTCGGAGATGCCATTGTGCGTACCTTGGCGACCGGACGCCGTGTTCGGGCGCACGATGCCGTCGTCGATGTTGCGCATCGACAAGCCCGAGTTGAGCGAGGCGACGACGTTCGCATCCGTGGTCATGCCGAGGATCTGCGCGACCGCGACTCCACGACCCGCGAGGCACTTGTTGAGCTCGTACTCGAGCGCGTCCATCGACTGCGGCCGTTGCTCGGGGCTGCGCGACATCGCGGCCGACACGAGCTCGGAGACCTGGAGCGGCAGATCGCTGCGGATGCTGATCGGAGCCGGGGGATCGATCGTGGCCTTCTTGGTCAGGATCTCCATGAAGTTGTCGCCGGTGTACGGCGGCAACCCGGTGGTCATCTCGTACATGATCGCGCCGAGCGAATAGATATCGGTGCGCGCATCGGCCGGCCGCCCCGCGGCTTGCTCCGGCGCCATGTACTCGGGCGTGCCCATCGCCATGCCGGGGCTGGTCAGCCGGCGCTCGCGCGCGGCCTCGGCCTCGGTCGTCTTCGCGATGCCGAAATCGAGCACCTTCACGACATCAGCTTCGCCGCCGCGCGTGATGAGGAAGATGTTCTCGGGCTTGAGATCGCGATGGATGATGCCTTCGCGATGGGCCGCCGAGAGTGCGCGGCAGATCTGACCGGTGATGCGCAGCGCGCGCGCAACATCGAGCGCGCCTTCGCGCTCGATCACGGAGCCGAGCTCGACACCCTCGAGGTACTCCATGACGAAGTACACGCTGCCGTCGTTCGTCGCGCCCGAATCGGTGACGTCGACGATGTTTGGATGACCGATCTTTGATGCCGCGCGCGCCTCGCGGCGGAACCGCTCCACGAGGTCGGGCATTCGCGAGTAGCTCGGATGCAACACCTTGAGCGCGACGCGCTTGCCGATCTCGACGTGCTCGGCGAGGTAGACCTTACCCATGCCGCCTTCACCGATCAACTCCATGATGCGGTAGCGGCCTTCGATATCCGAGCCGACGTCGAGCTCGGCATTCGGCTCGGCCTGCTCGGCGAGTGCGGTCGCCGCGCCATCGCCAGCGGGCCGGGACTGTGCGCGCGGCAAGCGACGATCGCTATCGCGACGACGATCTTCACCTTCGACACCGCGATCGGCGGCGCGCCGGCCTGCCGTGCCGGGCTTCCTGACGGGCGATTCGCTATCCTGGTCGCCGTCTTCGAGCGACACGCCTGCACTCGCCTGCTCGATCATCTGACGGAGCTCGTCGGTCGGCGGCAGCGTGAGCGCACGCGTGCGGACGCGTGAGATCATCTCGGTGCGCTCGGCGCGCTCGCGCAGGATATCGTCGGAGAACAGCTCCTGCAGGAACGTCGACATCCGCGTGCCATCGGTGGTCGGCGCGTTGGCCGACAGCCAGGCTTGCAGCGCCTGGCGCATCTCGTCGCAGTCCTTGTAGCGATCCTCTTTCTTGGACGCGAGCGAGCGCACGCAAATCTCGTCGAGCTCGACGGGGACGCGCGGCGCGCGCTTGCTCGGTCGCGGCGGCTCGGGATTCTTGGCGCGCGAGAGGAGATCCTGCGGCTGATCTTTGCCCGGTGGGAACAGCTGGCGACCGGTGAGGAGCTCCCACAGGACGATGCCCGTCGCGTACATATCGCTGCGGCCATCGAGCTTCTCGCCGCGCGCCTGCTCTGGCGACATGTAAGCGACCTTGCCGTAGATGATGCCGGGCGCGGTCTTTTCGAGCTTGAGCGTCGACGAGGCGAGCCCGAAATCGGTCAACTTCACCTCGCCGGCGTACGACACCAGGATGTTCGGCGGTGAGATATCGCGGTGGACGAGGTTGAGGTCGGGGAACGAGTGCGCGTACGCGAGGCCGCGGCACAGCTCCTTGACGATGTAGACCGCGACATCGATCGGGAAGGCGACCTGTTTTTTCGCGCACCGGTTCCACACCGCGCGCAAATCGCGGCCTTCCACGAAGTCCATCGCAAGAAACAGCTCACCGCCCACCAGGCCAGCGTCGAACACGGGGATGAGATTCCCGTGCGACAGTTTCACGACAACTTTTGCTTCATCGCGGAATCGCGCGACGTACTCGGCGTCGGCGAGATGCGGCAGGACGGTCTTGATGACCATCATGCGTTCGAGCCCACGGTCGCCCGCGACCGCGAGATACAACGCGCCCATGCCACCCTGTGCGAGGGGCGCCAGCAAGTGATACTTGCCGAACTTTTTGGGATAGTGCTCCCAGTCTCCCTCGTGAGACGGCACGCCAGACGAAGCTACCACGGTGGCAAGGGCGCTACCAACTAGCGCGGCTTCCCTGCGAAGTAGTTCCCCCGACGTTGAAACCTACGTTCCGAAACACATAGGATACAGGTCCCGCGGCTGTGCCGTGGGGTGAGGGATACACCGACATGGCCGGTGAGCTCGTGCTCGTGATCGACGACAGCCCGACCATCACCAAGGTCGTGCAACTGGTCCTTACCAAGGCCGGTTATCAAGTCCAGACAGCGGTGGACGGCGAGCAAGGGCTCGTAGCCGTGCGCGCGCAGCGTCCGGCGTTGATCCTCCTGGATTTTGTGATGCCTCGGATGAACGGGTACCAGTTCTGTCGAGAGCTGACCGCCGACGCCAAGCTTCGCGACATCCCCGTCATCCTCATGAGCGCCAAAGGCGATCAGGTGGGAGAGCGGTTCGTCAAAGTCATGGGGATCGTCGATTACATCACCAAGCCGTTCTCGCCCGAGGCGATCACGGCGGTGGTCCAGCACACGATCGGCAAGTACGCGGGCCCGGGCCACGAGGAAGAGAATCCGTCGCTCGTCACGGGTGAGGATCTCGCGGCGACCGACGATGCAGATCGCTCGCACGCGCGCTCGGCCGCGCTCGGGCAGATCCGCAACCAGGTCGCCGAGTCCGTCAGCAGCCGGGTCTCCGCATTGATAGCGCTCGCCGCAGAATCGGCGGGCACCGACCATTCGAAGGTCGCGACCGACGCCGCCGCCATCGCCGATGCGGTACGGGCCGCACTCGACGACGCTGGGGTGATGCGGATGTTGTCGTCTGTTGATCTGTCGCTGTTCGGCGAGGGCATGCAGGGGCTACGCGGCGATCTGCGCGTCGTCCCGCTCGCCGAGATCCTCCAGCTGCTCGATGTTCAGGAGCAATCGGGCGTGCTCACCGTCGAGCGCGCCGGCGCGCGCGTCGATATCTACTTCCGCCGTGGCCGCGTTGATCAAGCGATCGCCGATGGCGTGCCCGACGAGTTCCTGCTCGGCCGGTTCGTCACCGACGCCGAGCTCATGACCCGCGGCGATTTCGAGGGCTTCCTCGAATCGCGCGGTGGCAAGGGAGACAAGGCGCAGAAGCTGATCGGCCAATCGCTGGTCAAGCTCGGCCACCTCGCCGAGACCGATCTCAAGTCGTGCCTGACCCGGCAGTCGAGCGAATTGATCTACGAGATTCTGCGCTGGCGTCACGGCCGGTTCCGGTTCTCCGCGAACATGGAGTTGCCGCCGCCGGTGATCGACGCCGCGCTCGGTCTCGATGTCGAAGCCGTCCTGATGGAAGGCTACCGTCGCGTCGACGAGTGGCACCTCATCGAGCGCGCGATCGACAACTTCGATGTCGTGTTCCTGCGTAACGAAGACTCGGTCGCCCAGATGGGTCGCGGTCGGCTCACGCGCGAGGAGCTCGCAGTGCTCGAGGTCGTCAACGGCAAGAACACCGTGAAGGACATCGTGCGCAAGTCGCGAATGGGTTCGTTCGAAGTGAGCAAGATGCTGTACCGCCTGCTCAGCATCAAGCTCGTGCGTCGCCGCGTCCTACCCGTCGCCGTTTGAGGCTGAGCACGCGGAGGAGCGGCGACCATCGCCCAGGAGGCTATTTACTTCGCCGCGCGGCGGCGACGGCGGAGCACGAGCCCCACGGTCAGAAGCGACAGCGCGACCGCGCCGGAGGGCTTGGTGCCCACCGAGCAGCAACCCCCGCCATCGCTGCCCATCGTCGTGCCTTCGCTCTGGCAGGTGGCCGAGCAGCCATCACCATCGGTGGCATTGGCGTCGTCGCAGGTCTCACCGGGATCGATAACGCCGTTGCCACAGAGCGCCGGGTTCGCCGCGTCGTACGCGACGATGCAGACGTTATCGACGTTCCAGCCGCCGAGGTTGAGGCCCTGATCGCTGGTCAACCCGAAGCTCAGCGTGAGGGGCGTACCCGCGGTCACCGCGGCGCTCAGATCGACGTCGTGGAAGCCCCACTCCTTGTCGATGTGGTTGACCTCGATCGTCGGCATACCCGGCGTCACGAAGTTGGTCCATACACTCGTGCCGTTCACCTTGATGACCGCCTGGTCGTAGGCGCCGTCCTCGACAGCGAGCCAGCGGTAATACTGGAGGTGCACGTTCGTGTGCCCCTGGAGGTCGATCGAGGGTGAGGTCGCGGTGGTCGCGGCGCTGCTGCGATACAGCCCGTCGGTCGAGAGATCGGTGCCGAGCACGTTCGTGCCCGCGAACGCCATCGCTGGATCGCCGCCCATGCCCTCGGGCGCCGCTGCTTCCCAGTCATCGCGCGTTCCAGAGTGCGTCCAACCTTGCAGGCCTGCTTCGAAGTCGAAGCACTGGATCATGGTCGCGTCGCCGGTGAACATCTGGTAGTCGGGGTCCGCCGGGTTATCCGGGAACGACGCCTTCGAACCGTCCGCGAGCGTGACGACCACGTGATAGAGGGTGACCGAGCCCGAGGCCTGCGCCGGGATATCGCCCGTGTAGACCACGCCGTTCGCGGTGAGCACGACATCGGTCGGTGCGGCTGCGCCGCGCGTCTGATAGGTCAGCGTGACGTTCGCGACGGCCGGCGCTGGACACGCCGCGTTCGCGCTCGTCGCTGCGCCGGGCACCGTGAACGAGATCGTGTTGCCGGTGCGGATCGGCGGTTTTGCGGTCTGGATCACCTGCGACGCGGCGTACAAGCCGTGCGTCGCGAACGCGATGTTGATCGCGCATTGATCGGGTACGCCGTTCGAGAGATCGCCGTCGTCGTCGTCGGCGAGGATCACGGCCGCGTACGACGACGGGATATCCGTCGCGCGCTGGGCGACACCGTAGTAGAGCGGCAAAAACTTCGAGTAGCCGGTCGCGGTGCCGTACTTGGTCTCGAGCGCCTTGCGCAGGCTGTACAGCGACTCGCCGATGATCTCGCCTTCGTCGTGTACCTCACCGTCGGCATCTCGCGGCCAAACTTTTTCCATGCCGGCGGGCGGATTGACGTCGCGGAGCGCGGCGTTGGTGAAGAAGAAGCCGCGGCCCATGCCCGGATCGCCGGTGATCGAGACCGCCATCGTATCGGCGAGGCCCTCGCTCAACGAACCGTCGAAGGCGCCTTGGCCCGGGATGATGGATTGGTTGTGAATTGAGTGTCCAAACTCGTGATAGACGACGTCCGCGATGCGCCCCGTGTTCTCGCACATCGAGTCTTTCGGGAAGAAATGGATGTCATCGCCGGTCGAGTACGCATTGCACGTGCCCATCCCGCTCTCGTTGACCGTGACCGAGAGTTGATCGTTGAGCCACGCGAGGCCCGGATTGAGCTTCGTCTTGACGAACTGCTTTGCCTGGCTCGCGAACACGAAGGCCGAGAGCTGCGCATCCGTCGCTGCATCGCTCGCGTGGCTCCATGTCACGGAGCCGCCGTCGGCGAGCGAGAGCGTATCCGAGACGAGCGTAGCGCCCGAGTTGGTGATCGCGACGTACGGACCAACGAGGCCCGGCACGACAGCGCCCGGCGAGGCGGTGCTCCACGCCACGAGGCCATTCGCGTCGGAGACGACGCTCGCCGCGTTGACCATCATGTTCTGGTTCGCCGCCGGCTGCGGGGTGCGCGTGCTTCCCGGGTAGCGATCCGGCACGTCGAACTTGACGGTGCCCGAGAGGAACATCAGCGTCGACTTGCGCGCGATCGGGGCGGCGTCGTTCGCATCGACCCACACGTCCCAGCGACCGGCTTCACGATCGGCCGCGACCGAGACGGTCTCGGCAACCTGATACGCGATGCTGGTGGCCTGGTGATTGCCGCGCTCGTACACCATCGGCACGATCACGCGCTCGCCGTGACCGAGCACGTGGGTCGGAATACTGTCGCGCGACAGGAACGCCTGCGCCGACACCTCGATCGCGCCCGGCGCGAGTGTGGTCGCCGGCACGCGGACACTGATGTTCGGCAGCGCGGTCGAGCTCACCATCACGAGGTGATCACGCTCGAAGTTGACTGCGATGCTGCCGCCCTCGACGCGAATGCCTTGCGAATACTGGAAGAAGCTGACGGTCCGGATCTGACCGTTCTGATCGAGCTGGTTCGCGGCGAGCACGAAGTCGGCGGTCGAAGCGCCTGGTGCGAGCACGGCAAGGTGAGCTGCGATGAACGCGCGCGCCGCGTTCTCGGCGACAACCGGACTCGCGGTCGAACCGAAGTAGCCGATCGAGGGCCCCCACATGCGCAGCGGCACGTCGGTGTCGCGATCCCACACTTGTTGCCAGCTCGCGAGACTGCCGAGGTTCGCGGCGAGCGCGGTCGGTGCCGTCGAGCCAACCGTGCGATGCAGACGCGGCTGGCGATCACCCGCGGCGGTCACCTGCGTCGAAGATCCTTTATGAGGGGCGAACGCGCCACCCGTCTGGACGGAGGCCGCGGTCAAAGCGGAAGCAAATAAGATTGTGCGAAGGCGCATGTTGGTTCCCCGAGGGAACTAGACACTGCGAGTCGCACCACCACCAACCCAGGGCGGATGACATCCGCCGTCCATCCTGAGACCACTGCGCGGCAGGTTCGCGAGGCGCGGGCACCGCATTCGCCTGGTTAGCCCCGCTGGAAGTCATGAGCGCCTAGAAAAATCGACGCGCTGCAGCGATATCGGCGTGGATCTGCGCGATCAGCGCGTCGACAGAGTCGTATTTGGCCTCGTCGCGCAGCCGGGCGACGAACGTGGTTCGCAGCTCGCGGTCGTAGAGATCGCCATCCCAGTCGAGCACGTGCACTTCGAGTGTTTGTGCGCCGCCTTCGACGAACGTCGGGTTCGTGCCGAGGCTCGCCACGGCGGGAAGCTCTTTCCCGTTGACCCGCAGCGTCACCGCATAGATGCCGCCGCAGATCGCGAGATCGCTGTGCGGCACGATGTTGGCGGTCGGGATGCCGATCGTGCGGCCGCGCGCCGCGCCGTGCACGACAACGCCGTCGATATCCCAGCGCCGACCGAGCAAGCGTTCGGCCGGCGCGAGCTGACCTTCGCGGAGATGACCGCGGATCCGCGTCGAGCTCGCGACTTCACCATCGCGCTCGATCGCCGGCACGACATCGACCTCGACGCCGGCGCGATTGCCCTGGGCGCGCAGCGCATCGGTCGAGCCCGCGCGATTCGCGCCGTATGTGAAGTCGTAACCGACGACCACTGCATGCGCGCGCAGCGAGTGCAGGACGACATCGTCGATGAACGCGCTTGGCGCGCAGTTCGCGAGCTCGCGGGTGAACGGCTCGACCACGACGACATCGGCACCTGCCTCGCCGAGCAACTCGATCCGACGTGACAACGAGCTCAGCTGCTTCGGCGCGCTGCTCGGTGCGAACATCATCGCGGGATGCGGATCGAACGTGAGCACGACGGTGCGAGCGTCGTGCGCTTCGGCGAGCTGCTTTGCCCGCGCGATCAGCGCGCGATGACCGAGATGCACGCCATCGAAGTTGCCGATCGCGACCGCCGCAGGGCGAGTGCCCGACGCGTGGTTGTGACCGTGAAACACTTCCATGGGCGACGGAGCATACCCGGTCTCGCTAAACCACGGGCGCGATCAAGGTCCAGGCCGGCACGACGACCAGGACGAAGCCGACCGTGGCGCCGACGAAGGTCTGGCCGATCGGCGCGTGCACGAGTGCCGCGAGCTGACCGATCGCGACTCCCGCCGCGAGCGCGGCGACGAGCGGAGCCGCGGGCGCGACGAAGCCACCGGTGAGGCTCGCGATCGCGGTCGAACCGACGATCGCGAGGACCGCGGCGGCGGCGAGTCGACCGTGGCCGAGACATAATGCGAGCCCGACGAGAGCGGCGAACGCGGTCAACGGTCCGACGAGGTCGCCCGTACGGAGCAGCGTGAGGAGCCAGCCAGCATGGCTTGGAACGCCGTGTCCGAGCCACGTGTGCCAGAGATGAACGAGCGCGTGACCATGCGCACCTTGCTCTGAAAATGCCGCGATGATCGCGAGTGCGGTTGCGAGCACTCCCAGGGCCGGGGCGATGACCGCCGCACGAGCTCGCGCCACGGGCGCGCGATACCAGGCGACGGCCGCAACTGCGACCAGCGCGATGTAGCTCGGATCGAGCACGCCCGCGAGCAGCGCCGCGCCCACCGCCGGGAGCGTTGATTCGTGGGGCTGCTTTGGCCGCACCAGCTCGCCGATCGCGAACAGCCCCGCCGCGCCGGCGATCGCGGCACGCACCGGCTCGTGCGGCGCGAGCACGATCGAGCCGAGCACGCCGAGCGCGGCGCCACCGGCCGCAGCAATCGCGGCGACGCCGGAGGGCCCGAGGAACGCGCGAATCGCCGCGGCGAGCGCGGCCCCGCACGACCCGAGCGCGACGGCAAGCCACGGATCGCGGGTCACGGCAATTGCCACCCCGATGCTCGCGAGCCCGAGCGCGGGAATGACGTACCAGGGCCGCACCACAGGCATCCCCCCGACGCTACGAGGCGCGCTCGGTTCGGGCAAAATTTCTGACGCTATTCGTCGCGCCCGTCGAGACTCCGGAAAACGCCACGCACGGGGTAGAATTTACGCCTGTCGGTCGAGCCCAGAGCCAAACGCGAGCGCTTCCGGCGGATCGTGCGTGCGTGTGCCCGATGGCTCGCGCCCAGTGCCGCCGCGGCTTGCTTCGCGACGGTGGTCGCAGGCGCGCTCGAGGCCAAGACCGAAACCGAGCCGTTCGGCTTTCTCGTCACGGCAGGGTTCTTCGGCCTGCTGTCTTTGCCCGGCTTGTTCGCGCTGTCGGCCGTGTTGCGCGGGATGCTCGCGGCGTGGGCGCCGAACGAGCTCGACCTTGTCGAAGAAGGCGGGGGCTCGCCGCGGTTCGCAGGCTGGCTCGGCGCGTTCGTGTTGATTGTCATCGGGCTCGGTTGGATCCTCTTCGAGGGCACGTGGCTGCTGTTCCGCTGGACCGCGTTCAAGCCCATGGTCATCTCGCTCGCGGAGCCGGTGATCGGCGTGTTCGGGCTCGTCTCGGCCGTGATCATCGCGCGACCGCTCGCCCGCGGGCTCACCGCGATCGCACGCTCGCTCGATCGGCGGTGGCGCGCACGTGGCCACGCCTCGTTCGTCACGCCCGGCAAGATCGTGCTCGCGGTGCTCGTGAAGCTCGGCGTGCTCGGTTGGCTCGGTTGGCACTTCGCGATCAAGCCGCACCTCGGGCCGCTCGATCTCTCACTCCTCGAAGTGCCGGCAGTCGCGATGCTCGCGCTGTTGTTCGGTCACGTCGCGTGGAAGGCGTGGCCCCGGATGCGGCGGTTCGTCGGGCCGCTCGTCGGCATGCTCGCGGTCGGCGCTCTCGGCTGTGCGGTCATCGCACTGCAGACCGCTCCTTCACTCACGCTCTCGATCTGGGGCGAGCGACCGATCGCCGGGCTCGCGATCGATATCCTCTTCGATCTCGATACGATCAGGTCGCGTGTCTCGCTCGCCGAGTTTCGACCGACCGCCGTACCCGGCGCCGAGCACCCCGACATCATCCTCGTCACGATCGATACGGTCCGCGCCGATCACACGCCACCGTACGATGGCACCGCCGACATGCCGGTGCTCAGGGAGCTCGGCACGCGCGGCACGGTGTTCGAGTGGGCGTTCTCGCCGAGCAACGTGACCCGCCGTTCGATCCCCTCGATGATCATCGGCCTCGCACCAGATCGCATCCGCGGTCGCGTCGTCGGGTGGGCCTTGCGCGTCGATCCGCGCCACGTCTTGGTTGCCGAGCGGTTGCTCGCGGGTGGCTACGAGACCGCGGGATTCATGTGCTGCGAGGGTTTTTACGGTGCGGCGATGCACACTGGCCTCGCGCGCGGGCTCGAGCATCTCGAGATGGAAGCGAACGGCCACGCGCTCGCTCGGCGCGCGCGCGCGTGGCTCGATGCGCGCGAAAAGCAGCCGAACAAGAAGCCGCTGTTCCTGTGGATGCACATCCTCGAGCCGCACAACTGGGCGGTCGCGAGCGGTGATCCGGTCAACACCGAGGCGCGGCGCGCGGTCTACGACAAGACGCTCTCGCAAGCCGATGCGATGGTCGCCGAAATGCTCGGCGCGTTCGCCCAGCGCGCTCCGGATCGCGCCCCGATCGTGATCGTCAGCGCCGATCACGGTGAAGGGCTGGGCGATCACGGCCAGATCTTTCACTCGACCGACCTCTACAACTCGCAGACTCACGTGCCGCTCGTGATCGCAGGGCCCGGCATCAAGCAGCAGCGGATCTCCGAGACCGTCAGTCTCACCGATCTCACGCCGAGCCTGCTGGGCCTCGCCGGCTTCGCGGTGCCGACCGCGCACCTCGATGGCATCTCGTTCGCCGATCTCGCGACCGGCAAACGCGCGCAGAACATCGAGGGCGGCGTGGCGTACTCCGCGATGATCCAGGACCGCTCGAATCCGGGCGGTCTGACCTCGGTCGTGCACGGTCGCTACAAGTTGATCGACACGCCGAACGGTCGCGAGCTCTACGACACGCGCACCGACCCGACGGAGCACGGCAACCTGATCCGCGCGAGGCTCGGCCACCTCGATGGTCTCGTCCGAGACCTCGAGGAGCACGCCGCCGCGGCGAAGCAGTCGCCCTTTTAGCGCGGTCAGGTCAGGCGCGAGAGCTGGGCCTGGACGAGCAGGTACGTCAGGCGCAGCAAATTGAGCCGCGCCTCCGGCGACCGTACGCGCGCGGCGAGATCTCCGAGCCGCGAGCGACCATCGAGGAGCGAGTACACGCGCAGGAGCGCCTCACCCAGCCCGAACTGCGCGAGCTCGCCTTCCTGCACGGGCTCGCGGATGACAAACGCCTTGCTGTTCGCGGTCAGCCAATCATCGACGAGCGGCCCGCCGATCAGCGCCGCACCGGCACCGATCACGCGGAACGCATCGAGATGGAGCGCGCGCGACTTGTATGGATTGGGCGCACGCGGCGACCAGGTGTACCGGCCCTTCTGCCAGCTGAACGCCTCCATCAACTTCGCGGCGACTTGCTTTGCGAGCAAGCGATACGCCTCGAGCGGATCGAGCAGGTCGAGGCCGACGAGCGTGTCTGCGAGCCGACCACCGAAGTGGTGCATCACCGAGACCGCGCGTTGTAGCGCTTGCGGCGTGAGCGCCTTTTGCTCGAGCAAGAAGTTCCCGAGCCGCTCCGACTCGAGGTTCGAGTTCACGAACTGCGGCTGGCCATCGGTGATGTACGCCTCTTTGAGCACACCCGCGCGACCTTCGAGCGAGAGCATGCCAGTCGCCTTGGTCTTCGCGAGGCGATAGACCAACCGCAGCACTGGCATCTCCTTGAAGTCGCCGACCTCGCGCGGACCGGAGTCATCGGCGCGCTCGGGCATCACATCGTCCTCGGTGACGCTGATCGTGCCGCTCGAACCTTCATTGAGGGTGATGCCGTCGGGGATGCCTTCTTGACCGCCACCGGCGATGAATTCGGCGCGCGCGACCTTTGCCTCGGCCTCCGCCTTGGCGATGCTCATCCGGGTCATCGGGCCCGAGAGCCCGCCGTCGTCGGCAGCGGGCTCGATCACCGCGCCATCGCCGTGAAGATCCGCGGTCGGTGCATTGATCACGCTGCCGATCAACGAGGCGAGATCGCGCGAGGTGACGCGCGTGGTGCGATGCAGCCACTCGTCGATCGCATCGCGGAACTGGGCCGCGTTCTGCCAGCGATCTTCGGGCCGGCGCTGGAGCGCGCGCATCGTGAGCGAGCGGAGCTCGACAGGAAACTCCGAGGCGTACTTGTGGAGCCGATCGAGCCGCGCATCACGCACCATCAGCAAGATATCGAGGTCGTTCGTCGAGGTGAACAACCGGCGCGCCATCACCATCTCGGCGAGCAAGATGCCGACCGAGAACAGATCGCTGCGCGGATCGACATCGCCGCTCGAGACCTGCTCGGGCGACATGTAGCCATACTTGCCCTTGAGCGTGCCGGCCTCGGTCTTGTGGCGGCGCTCGGCGGCGCGAGCGATGCCGAAATCGGTGAGCTTGACGTCTCCACGCCACGACAGGAGCACGTTGCCCGGGGAAATATCGCGATGGACGATGCCGAGAGGCTTGCCGCGCTGGTCGGTCGCATGGTGCGCATAGTCGAGCGCGTCGAGCACGTCGCGCGCGATCAGCGCGCAGAGATCCGCAGGCAGCCGAATCTGTGCGCGCGCGCATTCGCGCAGCAGCGCGAGCACATCGAGACCATCGACGTACTGCATCGCGATGTACGGCGTGTCGGCATCGGTGCCGAGCTCGAAGACCTGGACGATGTGGCGATGATCGAGCTGCGCGGTGATCCGCGCTTCGTCGATGAACATCTCGACGAACGAACGATCGGTCGCGAGGTGCGGCAAGATCTTCTTGATCGCGACGAGCTTCTCGAACCCGTGCTGCCCCTGCTGCGACGCCTTGAACAGCTCGGCCATCCCGCCGACCGCCAGGCGGTCGAGGATCTGGTATTTCCCGATCTGTTTTGGGGTGCCGTCGCTAGTCACGAAAGAGTCCTGAACATACGCCTAAAGAGCTGCCAGTTTGGCAGCTTTGACCCCGCTGCGCTCGTCTCCATGACGCGATCTGAGCCTCCACCGCGTTGACACCAGGTCAATTCCCGCACGCTCGCGCGAGCCCTGCGTGGCACGCCGCTTGAGTAACTGCTCGTCGATGCTTGCGATCAATGGCCAGGCGGTGAGGACGCTGTTTGCCGGGCTTGCCCGCCGGACGTGGGTGGTCATGCTCGCCACTCACGTCACCTGCGTGGTGTTCGCGGCCTCCGCGCTCGGCTCGATCATCGAAGCCTCCTACCTCGCGCCGGAGGCGTCGGCGGCAAAGCTCCCCGCCCCCCGTGCTGTCGAACCCGCCAAACCGGCCAACCGCCGGCGTGAGCGGCCTGATGGGCGCGAGCTGGTGTCTCGCAACATGTTCTGTTCGAGCTGCACGCCGGTCAATAACGCCGAGGCCGCTACGGCCGATACCTACACGCCCGATGCGATCTTGATCGCGACGAGCGTCGGCGAGGATCCGCGCGCCACCGTGCGCGTCCCGGCCACCGAGGTTCAAGGTAGCTACGGCCTTGGCGAAACGATCTCGGGCATCGGCAAGGTCGACCGGATCGGTTGGCGCTCGATCGACGTGGTCGACGACCGCGGCCGGCGCGGTAAGCTCGACCTCTTGGATCATCTGCCTGTCGGCGCGGCGGGTGCGGCAACACCCGTCGCCGCCGCCGAGCCCGATCCGTTCGACGGTCGCGTCAAGAAGATCGACGACCACACGTTCGAGGTCGATCGCGCGCTGGTCAAGGAGATGGTCACCGGCGCGGTGAAGCCCGGCAACATGCGGATCCAACCGATCAGCGACGAGGACGGGCTCAAGGGCCTCAAGCTGTTCGGCGTCAAGAGCACCGCGATCGCGAGCAAGGTCGGGCTCCAGAACGGCGACATGCTGACCGCGATCAACAACACCAAGATCACCGGTGCGCAATCGCTGCTCGATGTCTACACCAGGATTGATACGACCACCACGCTCGAGCTCGATGGCACGCGTGGCGACAAGCCGCTCGCGCTGACGCTGCGCCTCAGATGAGGCGGCGCAGAGCGTGCAACGTGCCGCGCGGATCTTTCCCGAACAACTCGAGCATGACGGTCTCGAGCTGTTCGCGCGACGCGCGCGTTCGCATGCCACCGCCACCGGGCGCTCGCCAAGCTGGATCACGCGCTTCACCGTCGAACGCTCGTGACGAGACAGGTCCGCAACATCGTCGTGCGTGCGGAGCAGCCGGCTCGGCAGCAGCGCGGGACGGCGCGGCGTAGCCCCGGAACGAAGAGAGCTGGGGGCGCTCACCGAGCGCGCGCTTCGAGTTCGTCCGCTCGCTGATCAGCCGATATATTTCGTGCCGGTCATGCCGGTCATGAACACTCGCGGGATCCATTGCCGTGCAGAAAATAGTGGAACAACGAACGGTGATGTCACGTTGTTGCCGTCGGTCGGCAAGCCGATGACAATGCGGCGAATGGCAGAAGTTCCCGCCCCTCGCCGTCGGTTCGGCGGAGCCGTCGCGGTCGGTGCGGGCATCCTCTTGTCGCGCCTGTCCGGACTCGTTCGCGCGCGGGTGTTCACGCACTACATCGGCCAGAAAGGCGCCGCCGATGCGTTCGCCTCGGCGCTGCGGATCCCGAACCTCCTGCAGAACTTGTTCGGCGAGGGCGTGCTGTCGGCGTCGTTCATTCCGGTCTACGCGCGCCTGCGCGCCGAAGGTCGTAACGACGATGCGGTGCGCGTCGCGCGTGCGGTCGGCACGCTGCTCGGCTTGATCGCGACCGCGATCGCTGCGGCCGGCGTGATCTGGGCGCGGCCCCTCGTCGAGGTGCTCGCACCCGGCTTCGACACCGACAAGACCGAGCTCACGATCTCGCTGGTCCGGATCCTGTTCCCGGGGGTCGCGCTGCTCGTGATGTCGGCGTGGTGCCTCGGCGTCCTCAACAGTCATCGCAAGTTCTTCTTGAGCTACGTGTCGCCGGTGTTGTGGAACGCGGCGCTGATCGTGACCGCGATCGTCGCGGGGCGGCGGTTCACGTCGAAGGCCGAGATCGTGGTCTGGCTCGCGTGGGGCGCGGTGATCGGCTCGGCCGCGCAGTTCCTCGTGCAGCTTCCCACCGTGATCGCGATCCTGCGCACGTTGCGGCCCTCGCTTGCGGTCGGCGATCCGGGCGTGCGCTCGACGCTGCGCGCGTTCGTGCCCGTGCTGCTCGGCCGCGGTAGCGTGCAGCTCTCCGGTTACATCGATCAGGTGCTCGCGAGCTACCTCGGCGACGGCATCGTCTCGGCGATGGCGAACGCGCAGATCCTGTATCTGTTGCCGGTATCGCTGTTCGGCATGGCGGTCTCGGCGGCCGAGCTGCCGGAGATGTCGAGCGTGACCGGCGACAACACCGCGCGCGCGGTTGCCTTGCAGCAGCGCTTGCGTGCGGCGTTGCGGCGCGTGGTGTTCCTCGTTGTACCCTCGGCGGTCGCGTTCATCGCGATCGGTGGGCCGATCGTTTCGCTGGTGTTTCAGGGCGGGCAGTTCACGGCGGCCGATGCACAGGTCGACTGGATCATCCTCGCGGGCTCGGCGCTCGGGCTCTCGGCGGGCACCCAAGGTCGGTTGCTCGGCTCGGCGTTCTACGCGCTCGGCGATCCGACGAAGCCGCTCCATGCCGCGCTCGTACGCGTCGCGATCACGGGGGTGACCGGCTACGTGTTCGCACTGCCACTGCGCGAGGCGCTCGGCTACTCGAACATGTGGGGTGCATTCGGGCTCACCGCGAGCGCCGGGTTCGCGGCGTGGGTCGAGTTCTTGTTGCTGCGCCGCTGGCTCGCACACCGCATCGGCGCGGTCCCGATTCCGACCAAGCTCGGGCTCGGCGCGCTCGCCGCTGCGGTCGTCGCGGGTGGTGCGGGCTACGCGGCGAACTACGTCGTCGCGCCGATGTCGGCCCACGTGTGGCCGCGCGCGATCGCAGCGATCGCCGCCTTCGGCATCGTCTATCTCGCGATCATGACGATCGCGAAGGTCCCCGAGGCCGCCGCCTTCACCGGTCGCTTCACGCGGCTCGCGAAGCGCTTCACCCGACGCTAACGCGGCGCGACGAGGTCGTCACGGTTTCACGACGGCGCCTTGGGTAACAGCTGGCGCAGATGCCAGGCTTGGATCTCGACCTCGTGCTGCGCGTCGCGGCGCGACCGCGCGAGTGCACTCGAGAACCAGGCGATGACGACGATCGTGAGCACGTTGAAGGCCACGAGCAGGATCGGGCTCGAGCTGCCTAGCACCATCAAGTGGGAGCTCGAGATCACCTGGCCACCCTCGATCCGCCACGTCGATTCGAGCACACCGAGCTGCTCGAGCAGCAACGGCGTCAACCAGCTCGCTACCAGCATCGCGACGACGAGGCGAGCGCGCGCGATGAGCTGCGGATACGAGGTCAGTGATACCGCCATCACGCAGGTCACCGCAGGCGCGAGGATCAGCGAGCCAAACGCGCGCGACAGGAACGCTGCGAGCGTGACGTTGCCGAGCGCCAGGAACAGCATCTGGCTACGAGTCGCCACCCGCCGCGAAAATCGGAACGCCATGCCCGCGAGCAGGAGCGTCAGCGCCGCGATCGCGATGAACACCGAGAGGCTTCGCACTCCCCCGACACACGCGAGCACGAGGAACACCGCCACCGCCGCGAACGAAGCGGTCGCGATCTTCGATTGTCGGCGCTGCGTCGCGGCCTCGGTCGCGGCGAGCTCTTGCTGGAGCGCGAGCGGCAACCGCCTAGGCGGCTCGAGCATGAGGCGCGTGACGAGCTCGGCGGCGGATCCCGATTCGGGATCGAGCGCGAGGGCACGGCCGGCGAACCGCATCGCTTCGGCGCGGCCACCGACATCGTCGGATCGCAGCGCGCGCTGTGCGGACGCGAGCCAGGTCGCAGCGAGCTGCCGCCGCTGCTCGTGATCGCGGTCCCCGTCGAGATAGTGCTCGACGCGCTCGGCCATCTCGCGCGCCGTCGGCCGCTCCGATGGTTCGCGTCGCAGCGCGACCGCGCACAACGCATCGAGCTCGGGAGGCACCGAGCCGCCAGGATTGCGGGCGGCCGGCGACCCGTCCGCGAGCTCGAGCGTCGAGGCGAGGCCGGCGACACCGGATGGATGGAGCGCACCGTTTGCGAGCAGCTCGAACAAGATCGTACCGAGCGCGTAGATATCGGCGGGCGGCCCGATTTCGTCCGCCGCGCGGACCTGCTCGGGCGCCATGTAACCGGGCGTGCCGATCAGCTCGCCCGCGCGCGTCTCGCGATCGAGGGTGTTGAGCCCGAGGCCGACATCGCCCCCGTGCATGACGAGCGCGAGGCCCCAATCGATCACGTAGACCTCGTTGAAGTCACCGAGCATGATGTTTGCGGGTTTGAGATCGCAATGCACCACGCCGTGCTCGTGCGCGAACGCCACGGCGCTACAGACATCCGCGAACGCGCGGAGCAAGCGCTGTCGCGATGGATGGTTCGGAAGCAGCTCGGCGAGCGTCTTGCCCGAGAGCCGTTTCATCGTGAAGTACGGCTGTCCGCTGTCGTCGATGCCCAGATCGTGGACCGGGATGATCGCGGGATGCTCGAGCCGCGCCTGGATCTTCGCTTCGCGCAGGAAGCGTTCGCTAGTGGCGGCGCTGGTCGAGACGCCACGCATGCGTTTGATCGCGACCTGGCGGCCGATCTTCGCGTCGTGCGCGGCGGTCACCTCGCCCATCCCGCCGCGTCCGATCAACGCGCCGAGGTCGTAGCCGCTGAGCACCGGGCGGACGACCGGTGCCGACTCGTCCGAAGCCGGTAGCGTCGCCCGCAGCGCGTCCGGCCCGGGTACTTCAGCCATCGAGCCCGAGTATGCCCGAACTCGTGGAGGTGCCTAGCGGTCCTTCACCAGGGCGCAGGCTTGTAGTCCTTGATGAACAGGCCCCACAGGTGCTTGCCGGTGTTCACGCCATCGAACAGCGGATCGACGATGCGCGCCGCACCATCGACGATATCGAGCGGCGGATGGAAGCCGTGGATCTTCTGCTTCCGCTCGGCGTGATGCTGCGGATCTTCGTCGGTGACCCAGCCGGTATCGACCGAGTTCATGTGGATGCCATCGCGCACGTAGTCGGCCGCCGAGGTGCGCGTCATCATGTTGAGCGCGGCCTTCGCCATGTTCGTGTGCGGGTGCTTGTCGGTCTTCCAGCGACGATAAAACTGGCCCTCCATCGCCGAGACATTGACGACGTGGGCATCGCGTGTCGGCACCGCCGCGAGCAGCGGTCGCAGGCGCGCGTTCAACACGAAGGGCGCGACCGCGTTGACCAGATGGACCTCGAGCAACTCCGCCGTGGGCACCTCGGCGAGGGTCATCCGCCACGTGTTGGTGTCGCGCAGATCGACCTGCTGGAGATCCTGATCGAGCCGGCCTTCGGGATAGAGATGCTCGCCGCGCTCGAGATCCTCGGCGAGCAGCGGCACTTGCGAGAGCACCGCGGACTTCCACAGGCCGGTCGCCTGGATCGCCTCGCCGCCTCCTCCTTGCCCGAGCCTGGCTCGCGCGAGGCCCGAATCGCCGCGGAGCTCGCGATTACGCCCGAGCACCGCGCGCTCGAACGCATTCTCCGGCGGCGCATCTTCGCCGGTGACAACGTGATCATACCAACCCGATGGCCGGCGCACGGTCTGGCACGCGTTATTGATGATGCCGTCGAGCCGCGACTGGGTTGTCAGCAGGTGACGAGCGAACAGCTCGACGCTCGGCGTGTGGCGCAGATCGATGCCGTAGATGTGCAGCCGATGCGTCCATTCGGAGGCATCGACCTCGCGACCGAACCGGCGCGAAGCATCGCGCGGGAACCGGGTGGCGACGATCACGTCGGCGCCCGTCCGCAACAGCATGATGGCGGCCTGGTAGCCGATCTTCACACGCGCACCAGTCACCAGCACCACGCGGCCGCGCAGGTCGGCGGTCTGCTCGCGCTTCTGCCAGTTCAGCGCCGCACATTCGGGGCACATCTGATCGTAAAAGTGGTGGAGCTCGTGAAAATCGCGCTTGCACACGTAACACATGCGCGCCGTCTCCACTCGCTGATGCGTGGCAACGGGCTCGGAGTCGTCGTCGCGACGCGCCTCGGCGGCGGCCCACGCATCTTCGCCTTCGTCGTCGCGCAGCGGCGCATCGAGCGCGGTCCACTCGGGCTTTGGCAACGGGGTGCGAAACACGGTCTCCTTGCGGAGCTGGCGGATGCCGCTCTGATCGAGCAGCGCACGGTCGGCGTCGCGCTTCGCGTGGAAGCGCTGGCGAGTCAGCACCTTGCCGAGCTGCTTGCGCACGTAGCGCTCGGGCCGCGACAGCTGCCCCGCCGCGGTCGACAGGCGAATGCGCAGATCTTCGTCGAGGTCCGCCAGCTTGGTGAGGTCGGCAGCGAGCTCTTCGAGTAGCTCGACCGAGGCGGTCGTGCGTTTGCGGAGCTCTATTTTCTCGCCCTTGTTATCGCCCTTGTTGTCGCCCCTGTTGTCGTCGGTTTCGGCCACGGCGCGGGCACCCTAGCGCACCTGGCCCCGATGCAGTAGCGTGCGCTCGTGATCATCACCAAGCGCTTGATGGGTAAGGCGATCGCGACGTGGCTCGGACCGACCGGGGATGCGGCGCGACGAGCGGTGACCGAGCTGCGCGAGAAGGTGACCAAGGCCCCGCGCACGCTGACCCTCTATGTCGATGTCGCGGAGCCGTGGAGCTACCTCGCGGCGGTCGCGACGAGCCGGCTGATCGAGGTCTATCCCGTCGAGCTCGAGGTCGTCGTCACCACGCCGCCCGCCGCCGACGTCGATGCGTTTCCGATCCTCCGCACCAAGCACGCGGTGCGCGATGCCAAGCAGCTCGCCGAGTACTGGAACATCGATTTTCCGGGCAAGCGTGAAGCCGATCCGTCGAACGTGCGCGACGCCGCGACCGCACTCATCCGCAAGCGCCCGGGCAGGGACCAGCTCCGCGCCGTGATCGAGCTGTGCGCGCCGATGTGGGCGAACGACAAGAAGGAGCTCGCGAAGCGCGTCGGCGCGTGGGGCTTCGAATCGCACGGCAACATCGCACCCGTGTTGAACGGCAATTACTACGAGCTCCGCAAGGCCGGCCACTACCAGGGCGGCATGCTGCACTACGGCGGCGAGTGGTACTGGGGCATCGATCGCCTCCGCTATCTCGAAGAAGTGCTCGCGAAAGATCTCGGCGTGCCAGTGAAGCACGTCGTCGAGCCGCGCCCCGAAGCCGAGCGTGGCCCCGAGAAGATCTACGAAGTGCCAGAGGGCAAGCCCGCACAACCGCTGCAGTGCGAGATGTGGTTCTCGTTCCGCTCGCCCTACTCCTACCTCGCGCTCGAGCAGATCGAGGCCGTGCTCGCACCCTACGCCATCCCGCTCGTGTTGCGCGCCGTGCCACCGATGGTCACGCGCGGCGTGCCGCTGCCCACCGTGAAGCGGACCTACATCGTTCGCGATGCCAAGCGCGAAGCCGATCGCTTGCACGTGCCGTTCGGCGAGGTTTGCGATCCACTCGGCATCGGCACCGACAACTGCATCGCGATCGCCTACTGGGCGAGCGAGACCCAGGGCCAACCTGCGCTGCTCGCGTTCGCCAAATCGGCGCTGCGCGCGATCTGGTCCGAAGCGCGCGACATGGCGGAATACGTCGATCTCAAGTTCGTGGTCGAACGCGCGGGGCTGTCGTGGGAGCGAGCCAAAGAGGCGCTCTCGAACCCTGAAGCGGCGAAGTGGGCGAACGCGAACACTACCGACATGGCGGTATTTAGCCTCTGGGGCGTGCCGTCGCTCAAGTGTGGAGATTTCATCGCCTGGGGCCAAGATCGCCTGCCCTTGCTCGCGGACCGCCTGCGCCGAAACGCACTCGCCGCGTAATTTCTTGCGACTGAACGCGGCGGTACGGCTCGCTCCGGTAACCCCTATGTTTACCCGTGAATGCGCCTCCGGCACATGTTATCCATCGTTGCCAAGGGGTGTCCGATGAGCGAGTCCAGAGATCCTGCTGTCGTCGACTTGGTTGATGCGAACGTGCCTGCCGATCAGGGCTTGGCCGCGCTTGGCCTGCTCATGCAGCTCGCGGGTAACGTCTTCGCTGCGTTCGTCGCGTTGCTCGCGTTCGGCGTCGTGTTCTCGATGCGTGGCTCGGGTGGCACAGAGGCGATCTACGGCTTCCTCGTGCTCGGACTCTCGATCGGGCGATCGTTGATGCAGCGCTCCGCCGGCGCCAAGCTGCTCTACGGCGATCCGAATGTCTCGGGCGCGCGCATGCGCGGCGTCGAGCGCTACATCGTTTTCGGGCTCCTGCAATCGCTGCTCGTCGGTGGCGTGCTGAAGCTCAAATTCGGCCTCACGACGCAGGGAACGATCGGCATGATCGCCGGGCTCGCGCTGTGGCCGGCAGTGCTCGCGGGCTTGCTCGCGCTACCGCGGTTCAAGAAGTTCCGCACCGATCTCCCGATCACCGAGGACAAGGGTTTCGAAGGCGCGTCGATCCTCATGACCGTGCTCGGGCTGTGCGGCGTGATCGGTACCGGTACGGTCCTGTTCATGGTGTTCCAGCTCCCGGGTAAGGCCCTGCAGGAGGGTTCGACGATGATCATGGCACTGTGCCTGGTCCTCCTCGTGGTGCGCTCGATCATCCACGTCCACGCCGGCATCACCGGGCTGCAAACCACCTCGGTCGATCGCTCGGTCGAGCTCGCGAATCGCTATGCAAACTTCGGTGTCATCTCCGCGTTCTGCGGTGGCGGTGCGCTGCTCCTGTTCGTGATGTCGTCGGCGGTCAGCGTGCTCGGACTCGTCATCGTGTGCGCGTTGTGCTGGATGCTGATCGCGTGGCCGATGATCATCCGGCGGTTCTTCTCGGATCGTCAATTCGTGGACCTCATGGCGGGCGACCACGCACCGGTCCATCGCCGTGCGCCCGATGCGGGGCTCACATGGCTCGGCTGGCTGTTGATCGCGCAGGCCGTGCTGACGATGTCGGCCATGTTGCCGAGCATCTTCATGGGCAGCGACGCTCATGGCGCCCGCGGCATGAGCAACGTCGACCCCGTGAGCATGTTTGGTATGCTCGCCGCCGTCGGCGTTCGCTCGGTGTGGTGGACGGTCGGCCTCACCGGGCTCCAGGCATGGGCCGGCTTCGAGCTCGTCCGGATGAGCGCACAAAGCCGGGTGATCGCGACGGTCTACGGCGCGGTCGCCGTCGCCGTGACGATCTACACGAACCTGCCGCTGCTCCAATCGATGCGTCATGGGCTGGGTCCGGACATGGCATCGCAAGCGATCGCGTTCGGCCCGCTGGCGCTCGCGCTCGTGATCCCGATTGCCGCCGTGGTCCTGGTCAACCGCAAGATCGCTCCGGTCGCGCAAGCTAGATTTCGCGCCACGGAGTAACACCACATCGAGACCCGTCTCCGACCGGCCGATTCCGGCCTGCCCGTAGTACCCTTGCCAGGTTGGTGGTCCGCGCCGCAGAAGAGTTCGGCCCGTACCTCGTGTACGAGCAGCTGGGTATCGGCGGCATGGCCACCGTGCACCGCGCCGAGACCACGGGACTCGAAGGCTTTCGCCGTCCGATCGCGCTCAAGCGGATGCTGCCGCACGTCGCCTCGAACGACGATCTCGTGCGGTCGTTCGTGCGCGAAGCGAGGCTCGCGAGCCACCTGCGCCATGCGAACGTCGCGCAGACCTACGACCTCGGCAAGGTCGAAGACATCTACTTCATCGCGATGGAGCTCGTCGTCGGTCGCACGCTCCGCGACATCCTCCGGTTGTGCGCGAAGCTCTCGATCCAGATCCCGATTCCGATCGCGCTCAACATCCTGACCCAGGTCTGCGACGCGCTCGACTACGCGCACAACCTGACCGACGACTCGGGCACGGCGCTCGGCATCATCCATCGCGATGTCTCGCCGTCGAACGTGATCGTCGCTGAGGGCGGCGTCGTGAAGCTGATCGATTTCGGCATCGCGAAGGCGTCGGCCGCGGGCATGCAAACGATGCCGGGCACGATCAAAGGCAAGTTCGGTTACATGGCGCCGGAGTATCTCGGCGGCACGATCGACGCGCGCGCGGATCTGTTCGCGCTCGGCATCATCGCGCACGAGATGCTGACCGGACGACCGTTGTTCCTGGGTCGCGACGACATGGACACGCTGTATCGCGTGAAGTCGATGAAGATCGCTCCGCCGTCGCTCAACACGCCGGATCTCCCGATGGAGATCGATTCGATCGTGATGACCGCGCTCGAGCGCGATCCGGATATGCGCTGGCAACGTGCGGCCGCTATGCGCGTCGCGCTGACCACCGAGGTAAAGCGGCTCGGCCTGACGATCCTCGACTACGAGGTCGCGCGCTGGGTCGACAGGATCTTCACCGCCTCGCTCGGTGATACCTCGACGCCGGCCCCGACGCGTGTGATGGCGGAGACACCGCGGCTCTCGGAATACCCGAACGATGAATCGATCATCATCGAGCGTCCCGAGGAGACGGCGGTCGGACACCTGCAGCAGCGCGAGCCTGCGCAGGCTCTGGCGCCCCGGATCCCGCCCAATCCCGGTGACTCACTCCCGCTCCCGCTCCCGCCCCCGCCCCCGCGCCCGTCTTCGAAGAAGACCCTGCTCGGCGGTGCGGCGATGGCGCCCATGAGCCCGGATCGGCTGATCAGACCCAGTTTGCCGCCGCTCACGCTGCCTGCGCCCTTCGCGTCGAATCGGATGGGCAAGCTGACCATCTTCCTGTTACTCCTCGTCGCTGCGGCAGCCTCGGGTGCCGTGGTCTACTTCAGCCTCCCGTATCTCCAGTGACCTCGTGAAGAAGCGCATCGCTCTGATCTCCACCGGCGGCACGATCGAAAAGACCTACGACGAATTGTCGGGTGTGCTCGCGAACAAGGTCTCCGTCCTCGACGTGATGCTCGCGTCGCTCGAGTTGCGCGGTGTCGAGATCGAGCGCATCGCGCTCATGAACAAGGACAGCCTCGAGATGACCGTCGAGGATCACACGCTGATCGCCGAGACCGCCGCGCGCGTCGCGCGGGATCACGATGGCGTGATCGTCGCGCATGGGACCGACCGGCTCGCCGTCTCGGGCGAACGGATCTGCGAAGTCGCCGGCGTGCCGGCCTCCCCGATCGTGTTGACCGGCGCGATGCGTCCGTACGAGTTGCGCGCGACCGACGCGCTCCAGAACCTGACCGAAGCGCTCCTCGCCGTCCAGCTCCTGCCACCTGGCGTGTACGTCGCGATGCACGATCAGGTGCTGCAATTTCCCGGCGTCACCAAAGATCGCAGCGCGGGAACATTCGTGAAGGTTACGTGAACGATCCGGTGACCGGCGCCGCGCTCCCCGCGGCGCTCCCCGCGGCGCTCCCCGCGGTGCTCCCCGCGGTGCTCCCCGCGGTGCTCCCCGCGATGCTCCCCGCGATGCTCCCCGCGATGCTCCCCGCGATGCTCCCCGCGATGCTCCCCGCGATGCTCCCCGCGATGCTCCCCGCGCTGCTCCACGCGCTCGACCGAGAGCCCG